>JAEIGA010005913.1_pt1 | contig 18612 bp, 12 predicted proteins | sample 9270691 | NCBI WGS metagenome assembly JAEIGA01 (sample SAMN17057246, study PRJNA624740) | gut metagenome | biome: biome; isolation source: fecal sample | host: Bos grunniens | place: China: Xizang | collected 2019
ATTTTTTTCTTATTACGGCAAGATCTCCGAGCGTGAAGCTGTATATTGGAGAGCACATAAGACCCGCAAGGTATATATCCTTACCGGGATTGTCTATTGAATTGAGAAGTGACAAAACAAGAAGAACGTCGGAATTGATGAAGAAGCGCTCGTTCTCGGTAAGAGCAGACGGTATACCGTGCTTCGCGAGTGCCCTCGAATATCTCTCCGCCTTGGACTTCACCTTTCTCATTATTATAGCGATGTGACCGGGCTTTATCTTTTCCCCACTGTCAAGGTATCCGTCGTCGAGAAGCTCCTTGATCTTCGCTGCCACCACCTCGGGCACAAGATCTCCTTCGTCCTCTACCATAAGCGATCTCGGATCTGACGAGGGGAAGGTATTCACAAGGCATATCTCGGGATATCTGTACTCCGGCTCGCCGCCCTCGTGTACCTTGCTGTAATTGAGTCTGTCCTCGGGCACGTATCCTATGCTGTCACGCAGGTGATAGAATAAATTATCAAATATATCGTTCACAAAATCCACCACACCCTTATCACATCGGAAGTTATCCGACATAAATATAGATGCGGCAGGATAGTCTCCATCCGTGTGAAGCGGAGCAAAGCTCTTCTTCATCCCTGCAAAAATGGCAGGGTTAGCGCTCCTGAACTCATAGATACTCTGCTTTATATCACCTACCATAAATCGGTTGCTATCGCTCGATATCGCCTCGAATATTTTATTCTGCAGACTGTTTACGTCCTGATACTCGTCGATATATACCGCCTTATATATTTTGGACTGCGCTATGGCAACATCGGTCTTTTCCCCGTTCTGCCACAGACACTCATAGGTGTATCTCTCGATATCCGAGAACTCACATATTCCTCTCCTGTTCTTCTCCTGTCTGAAGAGTCTGTCAAACTCCTTTATAACACGGTAAAGAACACCAAACTGCTTATAAAGCCCACTGTACGCCACGCGCCAATCCTCCTCGCTGTGCAGGAAGAAATCATCGCGCATATCCATCACGTCGTCCTTGAATGCGGCTCTTATGATTTTTATGGGCGGAAGGCTGTCGTTTTTCGGCACGCTCGCCGCCTTTTTAAACTCTGTATTTATGAGGATATCTCTTGCCGCGGTATAGCTCTTTGCCGAAGAAAGAGAATCTATCAAGGCAAGAGCATCGTCAACCATAGCAAGAATTTTATCGTGCTTGGGATCGGAGATATTGGTTATCTCGCCTCTGATTTTAACAAACGCTGCCTCGTAATGCTCAAGCATATCGGAGAGCCTCTGCATACAGTATTTTCCAAAGCCCGATTCCCCAACGCTTGTAAATCGCTCCGGGTTAAACTCCTCAACGAGAGCGCCAATTGCCCCGACACCGTCAAGGGCGGTCAGGGTAGATTCATATATCATTCTTATGATTTTCGGAAGGTCGCTCTGCTTTCTCGTCTGCGCGAGGCAATCGGTGAGGGCGTCTATTTCCTTCGGCGTTGCCACAGATAGCTCCTTCCCCTCAAATATTCTTGTAAGAAGTGAGTCGAGAATATTCTCTGCCAGAAGCTGCGCCTCTGCCGCGTCGGGTACTCTGAACGAATGGCTGACCCCCACCCGTTCTGCGTTAGCTCTTAAAATATCGGCGCAAAAGGCGTCAATGGTGCATATCTTCGCGCTCGGGAGTAAATGAAGCTGACGTTCAAGACGCTCGTCACCCGGACGCTCCTTGATCGCCTTTTTTACCGCCTTGGAGATTCTCTCGCTGAGTTCACCCACGGCGGCGCGTGTATAGGTCACTATGAGCATATCCTCTATGCCGATAGGATTTTTCTCATCCAGAACAGACCTTATTATTCGCTCTGTAAGAGTCGCTGTTTTTCCCGAGCCTGCGGCGGCGGAAACAAGCAGAGTTCTGTCTCTGGTATCTATCGCATCCTGCTGACTCGCGGTCCATCTTCTTTCTGCCATTTCTCCTCCGTGTCAATCTCTGAATTGCCTTATCGGCTTTATGGCGAGCCCATCTTCAAATTCCCTGACCTCGCCGACGGCAAAGAAGCCGTCTGCATCGTAGAGCCTTACTGTCTCGCCAACGTTTAAGTGCTTTTTTATCTTGGAAAGGTAAATCTCGAGTCCGGAATGTGCGAGCCGTGCGAAGAAATCGGGCAATTCCACCACCTCGTATCTCTTGAACACATCCTCTACCGGCAATACGCACGTAAGCCTATCACCTTCGTTCATAGCCTCAATCTCTTCAAGCGTATGAGCCGTCTCTATGGGGTATCCCGATGCAGAAAGTCTCGTGAGTGTTTTCATCACTCCACCAACGCCGAGAGCCGCTCCTATATCCGCGCAAAGAGTTCTTATATACGTCCCCTTTGAGCATACTATGTCAAGATAATATTCCTTATCCGTTATTTTTTCTGTTTTAATGCTATACACGGTAATGGGTCTTGCCTCTCTTGCGACGGTCTCACCGCGACGCGCTATGTCGCAGAGCTTGCGCCCGCCAATCTTCAGCGCTGAATACATTGGCGGTACTTGCATAATCTCACCGACAAAGCTATCCACCGCTGAAAGAACCTCATTCTCTGTAAGATTGACATCGCACTCGGTGAGAATATTACCCGTCACGTCCTCGGTGTCACTTGTTTTGCCGAGCAAAAGAGTTGCGCCGTAATGCTTTTCTCCGGTGAGCATAAATTCGCTCGCCTTAACGCCCCTGCCAACAAGAACGGGGAGAACTCCTGTCGCCATAGGATCAAGCGTGCCCGTATGTCCCGCCTTCGCCACTCCGAAGAGTCTTTTTATTCTGTTTACAACCCCTTGCGAGGTTATTCCCTCTCCCTTGTTGACTATTATCAGTCCCGAAAGAGCCGTACTGTTTTCCTTCACGACGCATTCTCCTAAAAGCTGTTTTAAAATATTTTATCACATATTTTCACAAATTTCAATAAAAACTCTTGATATGTAGTGAAAGTTATAGTAGAATAAGGCATATTAATTTTATCGGAGGTCGATATGAAGGCAGTTGTAACGGTTACGGGCAAGGACAAGGTTGGTATTATAGCTATGACAAGCGCGGAGTGTGCAAAGCACGGGGCTAACATTCTGGATATAAGCCAAACCGTATTGGATGAGTACTTCGCCATGATAATGTTGGTCGATATTGATAGCATAAACACGGAGTTCAGCACCTTCGCAGATGCTCTCGAGGAGACGGGCAAAAGGAACGGTGTTGATATACGCACCATGCACGAGGACATTTTCAACACGATGCACAGAATTTAAGAGGTGAGATATGCTTAATACAAGAGATATTCTCGAAACTATAAAAATGATACGCGAGGAAAATCTGGATATCCGAACAGTCACTATGGGCATATCCCTCTTTGATTGTATATCCGATGACCCCGCCCGTCTTGAAGCAAAAATATACGACAAAATAACAAAATCGGCAGAAAGACTGGTATCCGTGTGCGAATCACTCGAGAAAACATACGGAATACCGATAGTAAACAAGCGCATATCCGTGACGCCGCTATCCTACATCGGAGCCGGTCTGTCACCCGACGGCTTTGTCAGACTCGCTCACACGCTCCAGCGCGCCGCAGACACTCTTGGTGTAAACTTCATAGGTGGCTACTCCGCACACGTGCAAAAGGGAGCCATCAAGGGCGCTGTTAACCTCATAGAATCCATACCGCAAGCACTCTCCGAAACAAGAAGCATCTGCTCCAGCATAAACGTAGCCTCTACCAAAGCGGGAATTAATATGGACTACGTGAAGAGAATGGGAGAGATAATTAAGGAAACCGCCTATCTCACACGTGACAGGGATTCTATCGGATGCGCAAAGCTTGTTGTCTTCGCAAACATTCCCGAGGATAACCCGTTCATGGCAGGAGCTCTGCACGGCATAGGAGAGCCGGACACGGTAATCAACGTCGGTGTAAGCGGCCCCGGTGTCGTTGCCGCTGCAATAAAGAGCGCAGGCAACTGTGACTTTTCCGCCCTTGCCGACACCGTGAAGAAAATATCCTTTAAAATAACACGTGTGGGACAGCTGATTGCCGCTGAAGCGGCAAGAATGCTCGGCACACCGTACGGAATAGTCGATCTTTCTCTCGCTCCGACTCCCGCAAAGGGCGACTCGGTAGCCGAGATACTCGAAAACATGGGTCTTGAGCGTGCGGGAACGCACGGAACAACCGCCGCATTGGCACTGTTGAATGATGCGGTAAAAAAGGGCGGTGTTATGGCATCCAGCCACGTCGGCGGTCTGTCGGGAGCATTTATACCCGTCTCCGAGGATCGCGGCATGATAGAAGCGGCAAACGCCGGAGTGCTTACGCTTGATAAGCTAGAAGCTATGACCGCCGTGTGCTCTGTCGGTCTCGATATGATAGCTATACCGGGTGACACGAGCGCGGCGACTATATCGGGTATTATCGCTGATGAGATCTCCATAGGAGTAGTCAATACAAAGACAACCGCAGTAAGAGTAATTCCCGTGTGGGGCAAGGGGGTCGGAGAGGTGGCAGAGTTCGGCGGTCTTCTCGGATATGCTCCCATTATGCCGATAAAGGGCGAATCCTGCGACGCCTTTATTTCACGCGGTGGAAGAATACCCGCGCCCATACATTCGTTAAAGAACTAGTATATTCTCCTCGGTGAGCGTTTTTGCCTGCCGAGGAGATATTTTTATCGCAAAAATAGCAACTAAAGTATACAAATCTATCCATTTTTACATCTTTGCGCGCATTGTGCTATATGGTCATTTTTTGCGACAGCAGATATCGACATCATTTTTATTTTCTATCATTTACAATATTTACACAGGATAAACTGCAATCAAGGAGATAAAAAATGGATAAAACAACCGATCAGAAAAAGAAAAAACGCGCTGCCAATATAATCGACAGCATGAAAAACGGCGTCAAAAACTCCATAGAAGAGGCGAAAAGCAAAAGAGAGGCACCGATACTTGATCTTTTGGTTTTTATGATCGCCTTTTTGTTCGCAAGATGTCATATAATCTTTGGAGCGCACCCTTTGGCAATAGCATTTTTGGCTATTCTTCCCTCTCACGTATGGGTTGCGGTGCTTGGTGCAGCATCGGGAGCTCTCACACTAGGTAAAGCGGGCGTTATTTACGCGATGATATCGGTAATCGTCGTTTTCTTGCGAATAATCGTATCCGGTACAGACAAGGTGGATGCCGACGGAGAGGAGAGAATATTCCTCAGGCTTTTCTCGGAAAATCTGCTTTTGAAGATGTCATCTGCGGTGATTGGAGGCTTTATTGCCGCCGTATATGAAATACTTCTCTCGGGTTTTTCTCTCGAGGCTGTGCTCTTTGGCGCTACTATGATACTAGTCCCGCCGCTTCTCGTTTTTGCGCTATCGGGAATTTTCGACTGTAATATGTCATTACATACAATTTTTGATGACGGCTCAAGAGTTTTCACATCAAAGGGAAAGAGCGAGAAGGAGCGCTTTAATCTTCTGTTCTTCAAGTGCTCGGCTTTGCTCCTCTTATTCCTGTTAGGAGTATCACTCAAGGAATACGAGCTGCTCGGTATCTCTCCCTCATATATCTTTGCTGCCGTGACAACTCTTATAATTGCCCGCAGATTCGGTGCGTTGCTCGGATGTGTGACAGGATTTGTCGCCTCACTGGGGTTGTCGAGCGCATACTCGGTAGCGTTCGCTCTTCTCGGCATCTCGGCAGGTGCTCTTTTCAACATCAGTCTCACTTACGGTCTTACGGGTGGCGGAGCACTGCTCGTTATGTGGGCGGTCTATGCCGGCGGACTTGAGGGTGTCTTGACGGTATTCCCGGAATTTCTTATAGGAGCTCTTATATCTTACCCTCTCATAAAGCGAATAATGGCAGAAAAAACCGACGAGGAAGCGGAGGCAACCGAGAGGAGCGCGGCTGATATGGTAGGCACCGTTGCTCTCTCTTACCGAAGCAGATACAAGGGGTGCTTAAGCGCCCTAGAGATGTCTCTCTCGGCTATTTCATCATCTATCAGACAATATAATGAAAACTCGGCACGTCCCACCCGTGAGGAGTTAACCGATCTTGTGCTGGAGTGCGCGGACAAATACTGCCGCACGTGCGACGGATACGGAGCGTGCAGATCAAAGAGCGAGCACAAGCTTATAGAAAACGCAGAGGAGTTGGCTCTTATACTCAGTCAGGACAAAAAGATAACCGTCGAGGATCTCGGAAATTATCCCGAGTATTGCAGAATGTCCGAGAGCGTCGCGGAGGCGATAAACCGCGGAGTGGCTATCCTGTCCGAGGAGAAGTTCAGAGAGTCGAAAAAGGATACGTCATCCGACGACTTTGCTATCATCGCAAAGCTCATCAACGAAGCCCAGCTCGCAGACGACAGAGAAAAGGCGGTAAATGACGATCTCTCCGCAAGGCTTGAGAGCGTTATGATTGATGCGGGGCTCGGTGACGGTGTTATCAGAGTATTCGGAGAAAGACGCCCATACTTCATACTTGCCGCAGAGGATGAAAGCGGAAGCAAGATTACCGCGCCCGAATTGAAAAGCAATATTGAGGCAATTTCCAAAATCAAGCTGGGAACCCCGGATTTCTATCGCAAAGGAAAGATGGCACTGATGGAGTGCAAAAGCGAAAAATCTTACGCAGCGGAGTGTGCAATAGCCACCGTAGCCGGCGAGCGTGAGGAGATTTCCGGCGACACGGCATGCGCCTTTGAAAGCAATAACGGCTATTTTTACTCACTCATCTCCGACGGAATGGGAAGCGGCAGTGAGGCGAAGGAGACCTCGGGATTCGTCGCTGACTTTATGACACGCGCCCTTGAATTCACGCCCGAGGGGCAAACCGTGCTCAAAATACTCAATCATAACATAAGGCACAAACACCGCGAGTGCTCGGCGACGCTGGACCTGTTCTCTGTCGACCTTTACCGCGGAGATGCCGAATTCTTAAAGAGCGGCGCGGCTCCGTCGTACGTCAAGCGCGGCTCGTCCATCTTCCGCATAAAATCCAAAACAGCACCTCTCGGACTTCTCAAAAGCGTAGATGCCGAGAAAATAAAAATAGACCTCGAGGGTGAGGACTACATAATTATGCTATCCGACGGAATAGCTCAAAGCGCAGAGGATACTCCGTGGCTGCTCGAGCTGCTCTCGAAGCCGCCCAAAAGGAATCTTAAGGAGTATGCGGACCACATACTCTCGGTAGCACTCAAAAATCTACCGAGAAGTGACGATATGACCGTGCTGGTAACAAGAGTTATCAGAAAGAAGGATTAAAAAGCAAGCAAGCGAGCCACGTGAGCTCGCTTGCCTATTTTTTATTTAATTGTTGTAAGCGCGCTATCTTTTATCTCTATGGTGAGAGAAAGATTGGTTGCGCCTCTGGTAACGTTGACGGTAACTACAGACCCTACTCTGGCATTGAGCATAGAATCCGTAACCACGTACATTCTCGTAACGTCATATGTCACACCATCAACCGTTATGGAATTTACCACGTCACCTACCTCGAGAACTCCGTTTGCCAACCCCGTCTTATCGACTGTGGCTACACCGACCACCTCGCGACGAAGCACCTTGCCTGTCTCCTTGTCGTATTCGGTATACAGAGATTTAGGCGAGACGGTTATTCCGAGATAGCATCTGCAAACGCTCTCGGCACTCTTTCCGTCACAGTAGTATATGATATTATCCGCCACGTATTTTACAAAGTTTGAAGGTATGGCATAGCTCATATTCTCGCTGCTGGCGAGCTTGGCATTGACTATACCTATTATTCTTCCCTCTCTGTCAAAAAGTCCACCGCCCGAGTTGCCACTGTTTACAGCTGTATCTATTCTCATAACGCGTAGCGTTATCGCGGTGGTTCCGTCCGCCCCCTCCATCGAAATGTACTCGCTGTCCACGTTTACGTACCCGAGTGTTGCGGAAATACCGAGATCCTCGGGATTTCCCACGGCTATCGCCTGGTCAAGGACTGCCACCTGATTTGAATCCGCGAATTCCGCCGAGGCAGCGTTGCTCTCGGCAAGAATACGGCTACCGTCGATCTTAAGAATAGCGAGGTCGTAATTCATAGAGCCACCGACGTAGGTTGCGGGAATAGCGTATTCTGCGCTCTCCTGTCCGTAAAGGTACACCGATATATCCTTGCTTATGCCGTTCTCTGTATTTGCCTGACTGTAATACACCACGTGGTAATTCGTTATGATATATGCGTCACCCTTGTTCTTATCGAGTCTGTAGATGACCCCCGAGCCCGACGAGGTCTTTTCCTTAGATGAGCTGCCGGGATAATAAGACGACGAGTACGCGGTCTTAAAAACACAATCAATGCTCACCACAGACAACAGTGCCTTGCCTGCAGCGGCGTTCTCGTTATCCGATGTGTTAATGGTAACGTTGTAGTTATCTCCCGCTTCGACGGTGATATCCCCCATCATGCTATTGTTTATCATCTGCTGTACTTCGCTCTTGCTGATATAATCGTTTCCGCCAAAAAGACTGCCGCAAGAGGACATGCTAAATAACGAAAACAACATTACCATAGCAAGAAGGAGTGCAGAAATTCTGTTTCTTCTTTTCATAAAAGCTCCACGTTTTACGTTTTATGTAAGAATAGTATAATACAATTTTGTTACGACATTGTTACGAAACGAAAAATTTGCTTTAAAGTTTCAAAAAAACACAGGAGCAAGATAGTGTGATGCTCCGTTGAGAGTATCACGCTATGGGCACAGCCCTGTTATCTTACTCCTGTTTCGTTTTTTTATTTATCCTTAGGATTTTTAAAGAATTGATAAAGATAGCAAGGAATCATACCGTTGTAAAGCTTCTTTACCTTGTCCGCGCGTTTTCCGTAGAAACGTTCAAAGCCCTCGTGAGAGGTTATGACGTACACCTGCCACGGAGCAAGCGAACGAAAATGAACGCCTATATCTCGATAGAGTCTCTCAACCTCGGGAAGCGTTCCTATTCTTTCACCGTATGGCGGATTTGTCACTATCGTTCCTCTTCTTCCGGGAGCGGAGATTCTTCGCGCATCCTGCTTAAATACCTTGATGGAATTCAACACGCCCGCTCTGTAAGCGTTATCCTTCGTAAGCTTGACACACTCCTCGTCTATATCAGATGCATAAACCTCAAAGTTTGACGGCGTTATTCCCTCAAGCGCCTCCTCCTTCGCATCTCTCCATATCCTCTCGGGAATAAATGGGAATTTCTCCGCGGAGAAATGACGGCGCATGCCGGGCGCAATATTTCTCATTTGCATAGCAGCCTCGATGGCTATCGTTCCGCTGCCGCACATCGGATCCCACATCAGAACGTCCTCTCTGGGTCTTGAGGTTGCGGCTATTGCCGCGGCAAGCGTTTCTCTTATCGGCGCGGCGTTCGCCTCGCGTCTGTATCCTCTCTTGTGAAGCGGCTCGCCGGACGTGTCGATCATAAGCGTTGCCTCATCGTTAAGGATAAAGAACTCTATCTGATACTTCACTCCATTCTCGGGAAATACGGATATTCCGTATACCTCCGACATACTGCGAACTATAGCTTTTTTTATAATTGCCTGGCAATCGGGAATAGAAAACAGCTGTGACTTTATTGAGTGCCCTTTCACAGGAAAAGCGTCATTTTTGCTAATAAAAGTTGACCAAGGAAGCGCGCGAGTGCCCTCAAACAGTTCCTCGAAGCTTGTCGCTTTAAACGAGCCAAGCTTTATAAATACCCTCTCGGCATATCGAAGAAAGACATTGGAGAGTGCCACTGCCTCTTCGTCGCCTACGAACGTAACTCTACCGTTTATGGTGGATACGCGCTCGTATCCAAGCTTGTCTATCTCTTCACCGAGCAGATGCTCAAGTCCGAACAAACAGGTTGCTACAAGTTGAAATTTCATACAGTCCGCCTTTACTTCTCGGGAATGTATCCCTCAAATATCACCGTATCGAAGCCGTGACTGATTGCCAACGACTCCTCCTCAGGCGATTTCACCGTCCATGCGATAAGGGGCGTGCCGAAATTGCGACGGATAAGCCTCAGGTTGTGTACCGAGTATCCGTTCTTCTCATACGCCACAAAATCGGGGCGCATGAGGAAGTTGAGTTGAAGATTCTGAAGAAGTCTGTAGAGCATCTTGCCCTTGTGCTTGGGGTTTTTCATATACTCGGTAGAGAGTATACCGCGCAAAATATCGGGGCGCAAGCCCTTAAGCGTGCGAAGCGCAACGGGGTTGAAGGACTCGACAATAAAGTCTCCGCCGTATCCTTCCAGCACCTCTACAAGCTTCTCCGGAACGCCCTCTGTGCCGGGCTCAACCTTCATCTCTATAAGAAGAGGCACAGTACCGTCTATAAGTTCAAGCACCTGCTTGAGGGTGGGTATGCCCTCGCCCGTACCACAAAGGCTCATTTTTGAAAGCTCTTCTGCAGTAAAGTCAATGACCTTCCCCTCTTTACCCGCTACACGTGAGAGATTATCGTCATGGAAAACGACGAGCTCACCGTCCTTTGAAAGACGCACGTCCAGTTCTATTCCAAAGCCGAGCTCCTTAGCTGCGGCGAAGGCAGACACAGAGTTCTCTGCGCGCTCGGAGTTATGAAGGCCTCTGTGGGCAAATTTAACCGACTTATACTTTTCCATTTTCTCGCGCTTCTTGCCGGGCGCTATCATATATATGCCGACAAGAAGATACATGAGCATTATAGAAAATAAAACTATAAGTATAACCAAAATTGGATGCATATATTTTCCTTCTTAATTTTAGTCGTCTGCGCCGCCGAGGCTCTCAAGAGCACCCTGCGCCTCAGGACGGGAATCTCCGTGCTTAACGAAGAACATGGTAACGAATGAAAGCGCAACGAATACCGTACCGAAGATGAAGAATACGTTACGCATACCGAACAGGTCGTAAAGAGCTCCTGAAAGATTGGGGGCGATTATCTGAGCCGCCATAGAAGCGGTATAGTAGTACCCCGTGTACTTTCCAACGTCCGCTCCCTTGGCAAGCTCAACGACCATCGGGAAGGAATTAACGTTGATAGTAGCCCATCCAATACCTGCCAGAATGAATACGGGATACATAACGAACTCGGGGATAAGAGGTGTAATAAAATTACCGATTAGGAATGCCGAGGCAAGCATTATAATACCTGCAAGAATGGTTTTTCTTCTACCGAATTTGGAAGAAATTATACCTACGGGAATATATGCGATAACAGCCGCAGCCTGCGCGATTATTAAAGTGAGATTGTAGTCAAATCCAAGCTCACGCGTAGCATAAAGCGAATACTTACTGGTAATGGAATTGTATCCGATATACCAAAGTGCAACGGATGCAAGAATGAGAATGAGAGAGATGAATTCAGGCTTGGAAAGTCTGCGGGATTCGGTGGAATCGGACTCCTTCGGCTCGTCTGCCTCAAGCTTCTTGGTTTCCTCAAGCATTTCCTCTGCCCACTTTTTCTCTTTAACCGTGGAAACAAAGATACCAAGACCTATAAGCATTACTGCACATACAGCCAATACGTACCAGGAGTACTCCATATAGATTTTCGAAGTAGCAAATATCATACCCAATACGAGCACGATAATGCCGCCCGCAGTACCGAGAAGGTTGATGATGGCATTTCCCTTGGAACGCAAGGGCTTAACCGTTACGTCGGGCATAAGAGCAACGGCGGGAGAACGGAAGGTTGCCATTGATATAAGCACGAGAAGTAAAAGAATAATAAATCCAATGAGGGGAGCGTAGTTCTTGGCGGTTATGCTAAAGGTTTTACCCTGTATAGCCTTAAAGATGTAGTCAATCATATCCAATTGATCATCGGCTATGGAAATCAGCTTATCGTTTTTGGATTTTCTTGCAGAGGACATTAACTCGTATGCAGAATCACGGAGCTTGTCTGTAGCCTCGTACTGTGCGGGAATGCTGGTTGCATCAAAGAGCTCTTCAAGAGCCTTTTGCTGATCACTCGCTATTTTTGACAAACCCTTATCTTGAAGCTTCTCTGCTTCAATTACAAATTCGTCAATCTTATCTTCAATAGCGTAAACCTCCTCGTACTCGGTTGTAACCTCGGTGGATACTACCGTAGAGAGCTGCGAGTTGTCTACGAAGGTGAGTGAGAAGAATGATATAACAGCAAGAATCGTACCTATGAATATAAACGGCGTACGCTTACCGAATTTAGTCATAATTTTATCGGAAAGAGCACCGAATATCGGGAGCATAAACACAGCAAGAACGTTGTCTAGCGACATTACCATTCCCGACCAAAATTGAGAAAGACCGTAGTGATTTGTAAGAATAAGAGGCACTATTGCATCATACGCCTGCCAGAATGCGCTTATAAGGAAGAACGCAAAGCCGACAAGTATTGTTCTTTTGTAATTAAGTTTCATAAAAATCCTTTCCTTTTTGTTTGGTTTTAGTATAAAACGCAAACATATTGTAGCATATATCCGTCACTTTGTCAAATATTTTAAATTACTCTGTAAAACAAATAAAATATTTGGTGCATAACAAACAAAGTTATTTGTGATAGTGCACAATTTTCTCTAAAATCAATAGACATCGCAAAGTATTTGTGTTAAGATAAGCCTGTGCTAATCCTTTTTCTTATTATTTTGCACAATTCACATTTTTTAATAGCATTTTTGCTTAAGGAGAGAAAAATGAAATACCCTATTTTATGCTTGAAGCTCAACGTACGCGCAGCACTTGTAAACGGAGAAAGAATCGTTTTGGACAGTGCGCCCTTCATGGATAACGGAAGCGTGATGATTCCAAAGGCGGCACTCTCTGCCGCGGGAATAGACGCATATGACGAATACACCGCTCTTGACTGTATAAACGGAGTATATAAGCTCTACAATGAGATGGGCTTGATAATAATGGATTCCTCAGAGGATATTCTTTCTCTCACTACAGAAAACGATAAAATGTATCTGCTCACCCTTGCGAACTCCTTCATCTTTGACATTCCGCTCGTTAAGCTGACGATAGGAAGCTACGCGCCCGCTACCGACGAGGAGCGCGAGGGCTTTGTCAGAGTGGGAGACTACGCTCTCTCCATTCTCAAGAGCAGAAACAACACGCACCCCTTCCTATTTGCCAATGAAGAGGTGTTTACAAAGCTTAGGTCAATATACGAAGCAGACGACGGAAGTAACGAGCACCGCTACGTCTCCTTCCTTGTAGAAAAGGGTAAGGAGTTAGCCAAGAAATCGCCCGAGCTGAACGAGGCAGGCGACGGCTTTGCATCTCCCTTCCCGGACTCAAACTACGGTGAGGACGAATATGACGCGGGCGGCAGACACACCGAGTCCGAGACAAGATTGAATCAGCTCAAATACCTCGCCTTCGCATACCACATGACGGGCGAGGAAAGGCTCGCAAAGGTGGCTTACTACGCATCTCTTGCAATTATAGGCAGGAAGCACTGGGGCCCCGGTCACTTCCTCAACTGTTCCGGCGCGGCAGGCGCTCTCGCTACAGTTTATGACTGGCTTTACAACGCGTGGAAAAAGATGGGACTCGACACGGACGCTATCAAGCGCGGAATTTATTCCCAAGGTATACATCACGGATTTAATTCGGTTATATACGACTGTTGCGACTATCCCAGCCCCAAGCAGGGAACGGGTTGGAGATTCAAGCTTAAGCCCGACAACTGGAACGCTGTGTGCAACTCCGGCTTGATAATCTCCTCTCTTTGCGTTCTGAACGACGGCGTCGACTCCGTCATCAACGAAGAAATGTACGCAAAGACCAAGGAGCTGCTCGGAGCTTGTCTTACGAGCAATATGCAGGACGGTCTCGTGTATACTCAGTACGCACCCGACGGCTCATATATTGAATCCAACTCCTATTGGTCATACGGAACAGGAAACCTCTTCAAAACCATGGGTGCGCTCTACACGGCGCTCGGCACAGACCTCGGTATGCACAACGGTTGCGGACTCGATAAGACCTGCTACTATGCCCTCAATTCCGAGAGCGCAGACTTTGTCGGCTGGAATTATCACGACGGTCACACAAGCCGACAGGATACCAGTCTCTTTAATCTGTTCGCTACAGTCAGCGGAGATCACATGCTCTATGCGCTGAGACAAATGCATCTTTCCCGCGGCAAGGAAGTGACTGTTGAGGATATGCTCTTCCATCCCGCCGTGCTCGGCACCGATATTCCCGAGCTCACTGCTCTCCCTCTTGACTATGTTATGGGTGGCATCGACGCCTTCGTGGTAAGAGACGGCTGGGAAGGCGGCTCGTTGTATGCCGGTATGATGGGCGGTCCCAATGCAATAGGCGGAAGCCACAATCAGGTAGATTCAGGCTCCTTTGTTTACCATAATCTCGGTAAAATGTGGATAACCGATATGGGAAGCGATAATTACAACCTCGCGCATAACAGCAAGGGACACGGTTACTTCTCTAACTACGGTCTGTACCGCAGAAATGCAGAGGGCAACAATACTTTGGCTCTCAAGGCACTTCCCTACGGTCAGCTTCTCGGCAAGAGGGGCGTTATGACCCAAACACACTCTTCGGACAACGCATCATACTGTATCATAGACAACCTTGAGGTATACGGCAGTGACCTTGTAAAGAGCGCGAAGCGCGGTATGCTTCTCACAAACGGAAGAAAAACTCTCGTCATAAGAGATGAGGTTGAATTTGTCGGTACGGAAACAGCATTCTGGATCGCTCACTTCGAGTCGGATAAAATAACCGCGACGCTTTCTGATGACGGAAAGCTCTGCACTCTCACTCACAAGGACGGCCCCTCCATCTCTCTTTCGCTTATAGCAGACGGAGCAAAAATGGAGATTATGAATTGCTACGACTTCCTTCTTGACGAAACAGAAACGGTAGAAGGCGAGCATTCGAGAGAGAATCACTCGAGAATTGTTATTAAATTTGAAAACGTAACGGCTATCAACGCATCGGTGGTGATTGAAGAAAAGGAGAGCAATACTCCCTCCGCATCTCTTCCCATTGATGAGTGGAAAAACATAAAATAAAGCAAAAAAGGAGAGGGAACGGATGAGGATAATTCACTACCCGAGCTTGGATGAAAAACAGAATACCCAAAATCTTGCCGTCGCCCTCGGATACTTTGACGGGGTGCATAGAGGACACAGAGCACTGATATCGCGGCTGATTGAGGTTGCAAGGGATAGGCAACTGACCCCGTGCATCTTCACATTCTCTAATCCCCCGTCTAAAACCAAGAATACGCAAACTACGCTTTACAATATTGAAGAAAAAATAGAAATCTTCGCCTCTTTAGGTATAGAAGCTGTCATCTTGGCAGACTTCGATTCCGTGTCAAATCTGGATGCAAAGAGCTTTGTCAAGGACGTCCTGATAGACTCGCTCGGCGCAAGATTTGCCATATGTGGATACAATTTCCGATTTGGTCGCGGCGCACACGCGAGTGCCGAGGATATGGTGAGATTGATGGAAAGCCACTCTTGCGGCGCGGAGATTCTCGACGAACAAAAGGTTGAGGGAATCTCGGTCTCGGCAACCGAGATAAGAAATCTGCTGCTGGCAGGAAACGCAGAAGAAGCCGCAAAGCTTTTAGGTGCTCCCTACTTCATCTCGGGAACGGTTGAACGCGGTCTCGGCCTTGGTGCCGCATACGGCTTCCCTACAGTTAATATGCCAATAAGGGAGGATTCTCCCCTCTTGCCCGGCGTATACCGTACCGCGGTAAGGGTAGGCGATACTCTATACACGGGTGTCACCAACGTAGGCTCGTGCCCCACAGTGAAGGTGCGCGCCATTCACGCAGAGACGATGATCTCCGATTTTTCAGGGGATCTCTACGGGAAGAAAATATACGTATACCTTCTCGGATATATAAGGAAAGAAAAACGCTTCGACTCTCTTGAGGAGCTACGGGAGCAAATCTATAAGGACAAGAAAATAGCAGAAACAGAAAACGGAGATTTAAAATGGCTGGAAATTGGACTAAGCTCACAGTAAAAGGAAACGTCAAGGATCTTGACGGAATATCCGCGGTTATGAGCATGCTCGACAACGGATTGATGATAGAGGACTACAGCGACTTTTCCTTCAACGGAATGTACGGAGAGCTGGTAGACGAGGAAATACTAAATGCGGATAAGAGCGTAGTCAAGGTCTCCATTTTCGTGCCCGAGGAGAAGAGCTTCCCCGAGTACTGTGCGTTTCTTAAGGAAAGACTCGACACGCTCGGCATCTCTTACGAAATATTCTCGGAAGGAATGAACGAGGATGACTGGTCGGAGAGCTGGAAGCAATACTATAAGCCGGTGCATCTCGGAAGAGTGACAGTTGTACCCGCGTGGGAAAAATATGATGCCAAGGACGGAGAAATAATAGTAAGAATGGACCCCGGAATGGCATTCGGCACGGGAACGCACGAAACCACACGTCTCGTTATGAGAATAATGCAGGACGTTATCTCGGGGGGCGAAAAGGTTCTTGACGTGGGAACGGGCTCGGGAATTCTCTCAATATGCGCATCAAAGCTCGGTGCGCTCTCCTGTAACGCATACGATATAGACCCCGTCGCAGTCAAGGTAGCAAAGGATAATGCCCTTGCCGACGGATGCACAAACATCACGGTAGGCGTGTCGGATCTTTTGCGCGGAGTTGAGAAGGTCGCCGGAGGCTATGACATCTGCGTTGCGAACATTGTTTCCGATATAATAATAAGAATGATGCCGGATATATCCTCTTACCTCAAGGCGGGCGCGCCGCTGATCCTGTCGGGAATAATCATAGACCGAGCCGACGAGGTAAGAGAATGTGTAAGAAAACACGGCTTTACGGTCGAGCGCGAGGAACAGGAAAACGATTGGGTCGCGCTGCTATGTAAAAAATAACTCCCGCGGAGAAGGATATGTCAAGATTCTTTGTTGATGAAAATCAAATACAGGACGGTGTTATCACCATAATCGGCCAAGACGCCTTCCATATCGCAAGATCACTAAGAATGGCTGTTGGAGACGAGGTGTGCGTGTGCGATAAAAACGGAAACGAATATACTACAGAGCTCACTAAAATACGCGATGACGAATGTGCCTGCAAAATCATAAGCGAACGTGCGGGAACGGCAGAGCCGCCGTGCCATATAACGCTTTATATGGCTTACCCCAAGGGCGATAAGCTCGAAACTGTGGTTCAGAAATCGGTAGAGCTCGGAGCATCACGCATAATACCCTTCGAGTCATCCAGATGCATCAAAAGACCACCCGAGGAGAAAATGGCAAAGATTACAGCCCGACTGTCAAAAATTGCCGAAGAGGCGGCAAAGCAGTGTCACCGCTCAAAGCTGCCAAAGGTACTTCCCATGGTCAGATTTAAAAACGTGACCGAGCAGGTACCCGAGTACGATCTCTGTCTGTTCTGCTATGAGGGCGACGGAGCGGAATCGTTAAAAAGCGTCCTCGAAAAGCACGGTGAAAATTGCAAAACCGTTGCCGTGATCGTAGGGTCGGAGGGCGGATTCTCACCTGAGGAGGCAGATCAGATTATCGCCGCAGGTGCGAAGTGCGTAAACCTAGGACCGAGAATTCTCAGGTGCGAAACAGCACCTGACTACTGTCTGTCCGCGCTTTCATACTACTTTGAACTGTAATTTCTTTCGTTTTTTACAGACGCAGGGTTAAATTTCACAAGTTATTTGTTACTTTTTTGTGTATTTCGCAATATTTTTTCAAAAAACTATTGAAATTTGTCCAAAAATAAGTTAAAATATAGTACAGTATAGACAAATCGACCTTACCACACCTCGGTGCGGTAGGGTTTTCGATTGAAATGCATAGAACGAACGGAACTTGACCACAGTCAGTATGAAAGGATTGGTTTAAAATATGTCAAACCGCTTATTCCAGACAGTTATCCATCAAATGAGAGACGTTGTGGGACGTACGATAGGTGCTATTGACGAGAACGGCATCATCATCGCCTGCAGTGAGCTCGCAAGAATCGGCGAATCCAGACAGCGTGTGAAGGAAGAGCTTCTCCACTCCCACGATTCCGCTGTAATCGACGGATACACATATAAGCTCATCGGAACCGGCGCGAAGAACGATTGCATCGTATTTGTAGAAGGTGAAGACAAGGAAGCAGAGAAAACGTCGCAGATACTCGCAGTAGCGCTTGGAAATATCAAGAGCCTCTACGATGAGAAGTATGACAAGGGCTCCTTTATCAAGAATATAATTCTGGATAACATTCTTCCTAATGATATCTATATCAAGTCAAACGAGCTCCATATGGGCAACGATGAGTACAGAGTTGTCATGGTCATCAAGTTCCAGGGCGTAACCGAGCTTTCTCCATACGAGATAATTCAGAACATTTTATCCGAGAAAACCAAGGATTACGTCATTAATATCAGTGAGCAGGACATAGTAATAGTAAAGGAAGTTTCTGCGGAATGCACCGTTGAGGAGCTTGAGGAAGATTCTCGCAAGATTATAGCTCAGGCGCAGGAGGAATACTCCGCTAAGGTACTCATCGGTATCTCTCCCATTGTAGAAAAGCTCAAGGATCTCGCCAAGGCTTATAAGGAAGCGAGAATCGCTCTTGAGGTAGG
>JAEIGA010005914.1_pt1 | contig 18611 bp, 4 predicted proteins | sample 9270691 | NCBI WGS metagenome assembly JAEIGA01 (sample SAMN17057246, study PRJNA624740) | gut metagenome | biome: biome; isolation source: fecal sample | host: Bos grunniens | place: China: Xizang | collected 2019
ATATTATACCAAATGGGAGATAATCGCGTCAATTAAGCAAAATAAACAATAATACCGCGTATTTTCATAAATTATATTGAGGATAAGAGCGTTATGGGGCAATAGGCATTTGTTAGAATCTGCCCCATAACGCACGAATCTCGCCGCGTTTCTTGTGATTTTCTTGCGACTTTTCAGCGGCGCAACCGCCGGATTTTCTCAAGGATCGCAGCCTTGCCACGCTCAATGTCGGAGAGCAGCGCGGTGTCTGCCGCGTAGCCCTCCTTCTCGTCCTTTCGCGCCCGTGCCTCGTCCTTGCGAATCTGCGCAATGTCGGCGGCTATGTCTTCGCGCACCCCGTCGCGCATGAGCGGATTTTCGGCAACAATGCTGTCGAGCATTAACCTCTTGTTCTGGTCGTCTATGAGGTCGTCATTGTCGATCGCGTCGTACTCCTTTTTCGATTCCAGGAAACGGTTGGTAAGAATCTTGTAATCGTCTTTGCGGTACGTCCCCTTACCGATTCCGAACATCGTAAGTCCGGCGCCAAGGAACGCCGTGACCCACTCTCGATCCTCAATACCGTTCTCGTAGATTGACATGCCGGCATCGCGCAACGATATAGGGGCGAACGACAGCAACAGTTCTGCCGCGCCGTAGTCTTGACCCGTGTAGTCCTTACCGGACAACGCCGAGAACAGGTTGCTTACAAGCGGCGTCAGGCGGCCTTTTGCGAAGTGGGCAACTTCGCCAAACGTATCGCGCACTTTTGCTTGTTTCCCTGTGGCCGTCTCGTATGCGCCCGACACAAGACGATTGCCGAGACGGAGAAACGCTACGGAACCGCCTGTAAAGTCAAGCTGCGTGTGTCGTATGCGGGGTGCAACAAGCGTCTGCAACTTCTTCACGGCGCCAGCATGGGCGAATTCGTCCTTCTGATCGTCGGTTGAGAACAGCGCCATGAGCAGAGAGCCGAGAAGGATTGCCGCAAGGTTTGAGCGGACGAATTCACCAAGGCCGATTCTCGACATCTTGAGACGTTCCGCGAACGTGCCCGAGCCGTCCTCTTCCGCGCTTGCCGTCCACGGATGCCAAATCTGATACCCGATAAGCCGCTTCAACTGCGAATCGACAAGGCCCGGCGCCCAGAACACCTTGCCAAGCATCCGGCGGTTGTCATTCGACAGCGAGCCGGAACCGTTCATGACGTTTATCATGTCGCAAAGCATCTTCTTCTGGAACACCGACGCGCCGCCCGGAAAGAGTTTCGGATCATTCACAATCGTAGAGTACAGGCTTGCCGACGCGGCGTTTATGTACGTTGCGTATAGCCTGTCGGAGTTGGCAATGGCAGTCCCGTAATACGGAATATCCGTAAGCCGGAGAGCCTTGCCACCGATGGTGAAAGGCCTGTCGATCGCATCGAAGAGTTCCACGCGGTCGCCGCGATTGGTCGAATCCGAAACCTTCTTCCAGCGAAGCCATCCGTTGTCAACCGCCTCTTTGACGGACGGCTCCGAAAGCAGCTCAAGCTCTATGGCTTCGGCGTTGGCGATGCTCTTGAACGCGGAAATCGTCTTTACGAAGTTCTCCGCTACGAGTTTCGGGTGTGCCATGAGGATGGTGCCGGTCTGGTTCCCCACCTGCGTGAAGTCAAGCGACGCCGAGGCCATCTTCCAGACGCCATCGACGAATCTATACGCATCTCCGAGAAAACGTATGAACCTCGGCTTCCTCGCGTCGGCGGCTTCGCGTCGAAGGTCTGCAAGCTTCCTGTGCGCACGGCTCATCTGTTCGGCCAGTTCGTCGTACCGCTTCTGCATTTCGGGCGGCATCGGCGGCTGCGGTTTCTTCTGCGGGCGCAGGTCGCCGCGCACGATGCGTTCGGCAAGACGCGCCACCGCCTTTTCGCGGTTCGCCATCTTGCGGGCGTTGAACGCATCCAGTTCCTCCGGCGTCATGCCAAATTCATACTTGGCGAGTTTGATGTCGTGAATCTGTCCGCGAATCTCGGCAAGCCTCGCGCGCAGAACGTCAAGCGTTGGCGATTCCACGCCTGGACGCTTCGGACGCTTCGAGAAGTCGCCGGAACGCGCACGGTCAAGATCTTCAAGCGCATGTTCAAGTTCCCTGCCGAGCATCCTTTCGGCAAACTTTATGCGCTGCTCTTCCGTCATGCCTTTTTCGGTCTTGAAAAGTTCGTCGTATTCCTTCTGCAATACGTCCTTGCGCTTCTTCATTTCGCGCAGCTCGATGTCCTCCAGGACGGTGCGCTCGCGGCCGGGAATCTTCTCGCCTGTAGCAATGGCGCGCTCCAGGTCTGCGATGCGGTTTCTCACCCGTGTCTTTGCGGATTCGAGAACGCCCTTGAGACGCCTTTCGTCGCGCCCAGCGTCCGGGACTTCCTTCTTGCGCTCCTGCACTTGCTTCTGCAAGTTCCTCGTAGTGTCTGACGGCTCGTCGCGCACAAGGCCGGTAAGAGGCGGCATTGTGTTCGTTTCATCCATCCAGTCAAGCTGACGCTTCATGCGCGATTGAGAACGAAGGTCGTTCATCAGCCGTTGCGAATCGTAGCGAGACTGGCGGAAATTGTGCCCGAAACCTGTCAGCGCATCGCGCACCTGGTTTTCATCCACGCCGTCCATGAACGGTGATATGTCCTCGACTATTGCCTTGATGCACTCTTCTTCCGTAATGTCGGGATTCTCAAAGCAATGGAATTCACCGATCGCGCGAAGCCACTTGCCCCATGCGGGGTACTGTTGATCTGAAAGCCCGACGAGCGTACCGCCAACTTCTGCGGCGCCAACCTCTATCTGCGCCAGCGCGTCATTGTAGTTGCGCATGACCCGCTTTGCCTCGTCGCCGGGCTTGCGTTCGGCCATCTTGCGCACCTTGTCGCCGTTCTTGATCTGCTGGACTATCTTTTCCGCGTGCGCCTTCAGGCGTGCTGTCGCAAGGTCGCGTCCAGCTTCATCGAGGGATGCGAAGTTTCCGGCAATCTCGCGAATCTTCTCATCCATTTCAGGCGTGATCTTGTCGGCACCGCCGAGCAAGACCGACACTTCGCCGGAAATACCGGCATACGAGTAGTCCGTCTGGTCGATAAGCCCGCGATTGGATCGCAAGCGGCGACCGGCTTCCGATGAGCTTCTCGTAAGCGCGGTTCCCGTTTCAAACATGAGAGCCTTTGCCTGTGCGAGTTTCGCCTTGGCTTCCGCGTAGTCCTTTGCGGTTTTCTTCTGCTCCTCGTTGAAGTCGGTGTCCCGTTCATCCTTCGGTATCGCGGCAAATGCGTCAAGAGTCTCTTTCAGCCCATCGACAACGGACTGCGCCTCGTTGACGGCATTCTGCCGCTGGCGGAACAGGACGTTCAGAGCGTTGTTCTCGTAGTCCGCGATGTTGCGCGGGAATCGCGCCACGGCGCGGGACAGCTTCGCCATGTAGGAAGGATTCGACAAAAGCGCCTCGGCCTGCTGCCATGCCGTGGCGTCAGACTTGCGGACGTGCTTCGGCGGCTCCATCCCTGCGGCCTTCATCGCGGTTGCGATGTCGTCGTTCGTCATGCCGTACACTTCGCGCATGACTTCTTCCGTCGGCGTCTGGTCCTCGCTTGCGGCATACTTCTCTTCTGCCGCCGTGAGTTCCGGCGTGTCGAAGTCCACCTGCCCGACGGACAGCGTCTCCACATTCGGATATTCACCCTTGCTGTTCGGTTTGAGGCGCGGACGCAGGTCAGCGGTTTTCACCACCGCGTTCTTCGGATTTGCGAAGTCCTCCGCGTTCATAAGCGGAATCAGCTCTTTCACGGTCGGAGCGGTAAGACGTTTCGCGTCTGCTTCACGCTGTGCGACATATCCGTGTCCGTTGCGCTCTTTCACAATGGCCCAGTTGCCGTAGGCGGCGACATTGCGCTTTTCGACGGTCTGTATCACAAGCGGCGTGACGGCTCTTTCAAGCTCTGCCTGGCGCGTGCGCAGCTTGATCAGCTCGCCGCGCATCGTCTCATAGTCCTTCTGGAGCCGGTCGGCGTCTGCGGACATTTTCTTCGCCTGTCGGTCCATGTCGGCAAGTGAGTTTTCGTATGCCTTGGCGAAGTCCGGAGAGACTGTTTCGAAAATCTTGCCCTTGAACGCCGTCATCGCTCCCTGCGAGAAATCGGGAATGAACCCGGAATAGTTGATTTCCCTTGCGACCCCGAGCAGCGGAACGGCGATTCTGAACTTCTCATCGCCCCACCTGTCGTAAGCAAGCACCAGCTCGACGCCGTTGAAGTTGCCAAGAACGGTGCGCTCGTTGCGGTCGTAGCGGTCTTGCGTAAGTAGCTTCGCCATTTCGCCGGAGACATACTCCGCCATGTCCTTTACCTTCTCAATGGAACGGCCGTCGGGCGTGGAGAGAGTGAACGGCTTTCCTTCGTTCTTCTCCCGCCATTCCTTCACACCCTCCTGCTCTTTGGCGAACTCTTCGCGGCGACGCTCCAGGATGCGGGAATTCGCCTCTGCCTTGTCCTTGTTGCGCCGGGCGGAATTTGCCGTGGATTCCGTGTTGAGTTCAAGCTTGTGGACGCGCTTTTTCACGTCGATAAGCTCCATGAGCGCCTTGTTGCCGGACGCAAGCCCCATGAGCATGTCGCGGTCCATCGCGCTCTCGTCCATGTCGATTTCGCGCACGGTATCGTCGCCGTGCATCACCTGGTCGATGAGTTTGGACTTTACGCCGATCAGCTGATGGTTCTTTGTCTCGTAGGAGCCGATGTTGGCGTTGCCCTTCGTGAGGTAGTAGAAAATCTGCCCCTCTTTGTAGGTGTTGCCAAAGCGGATGATTCGCCCAATCGCCTGTTCGTCCTCCGACGGCTTCCATCCCGGATGCAGAAGATGGATGGCCGCAAGACGTTCCTGGACGTTCGTGCCCTCGCCCATCTTCGGTCGCGAACCGATGAGGACGCGCACCTCGCCGGCGCGCACCTTGGCGAACAGAGCGCCTTTGTTCGCGTCCTTGTCGCCCTTGGACTTGTCTATGTCCTGAATAATGGCGATTTCGTCCTTCGGGATTCCGGACGCAACGAGCAAGTCGCGGATTTCCTCGTTGAGATTGAAGCCGCCCCGCGCGTAGGGCATGTCTTGATCTCCTTCGATATGTGCGGCAATATATTCGTCGGTCCCTCCGCCCGCCCGGTTGAAGATATCGGTAAAAACAAGCTGCGCACCGCGATTGCCCGCAGTCTCGTCATACACCTTCTTTATTTCGGACACGGCGCGAATGATCTTGTTGCCACCGTCCTCGAAACCAAGCAGGCGCGGAGTAAGGCAGGCGTTCTTAGAGATTCGCGTAAGCGTCAGGTACTTGTTGCGCTCTTCACGGCTCGGCGGCGTTGCCGCTTCTCGCGCCACCATCTCCATGATGCGCTCCTGGACGGGCGACATGTCCACGTCTATCATGTGGTACTTCGGCTTCGGGCGCGGAATGTCGAGCTGGTCGGGATTGACGATATCCACGACGCTCCGAAAAAGCTTCATGAGCTCAGGGATGTTCACGAACGCCGAAACCTTCTCCTTTTCCTTCACGGTCTTGCCGTCAAGGGAGAATTCGCTTTCTGTCGTGATGCGCCCAAAGGCATCGACGAAATCGTCAAAGTGCTTCAACCCCTGCTCTTCAAGCTTGTTGGGAGCAAGGTATTTCAGCATAACGAACGCTTCCACCACGGGGGCGTTTGAAAGCGGAGTGCCCGTGGCGAATACCACGCCACGGTCGCCGCCGTGCAGAGACTGGACGTATTGCGCCTTCATCTGCATATCTACGGCTCGCTGGCTGTCGCCCTGCGAAAGGCCTCCCGTGCGCCCCTGCCGTGTGGTAATCGGCATTCCCTTGAAGTTGTGGGCTTCGTCAACGAAAAGCTGATCGACTCCAAGTTCCTCGAACGGCACTATCTGGCTGTCGTGGTTCTCCGCGTTTGCGAGCTGTTCAAGCTTCGCCTCCAGGCGTTCAAGTTTCTTCGTGGCCTGATCGACGGAAATCTTCTCGCCGGCTTCGCGCATCGCGGCAATCGCCTCTATAAGGTCTCTACGCTGCGCCTCGATAAACTCCTTCTGGTATTCTTCGGACATGGCGAGCTTCTTGGAGAACGTCGAATGCTTCACGACGATTGCGTCCCAGTCTCCGTTCGCCACCTGCGCGAAGAACGCACGGCGGTTTTCCGGCTTCACGTCATCTTCCGACATCTTGAGGATATTCGCGTTCGGGAACGCCTCCACAAACTCGTTCGTGAACTGTTCAAGCATGTGGTTCGGAACGACGTACATTGGCTTCTTGAAAAGCCCGAGGTGCCGTCCGAGGACGCCTATCGACTGCATTTCAAGCGTCTTGCCCGCGCCTACGCAATGCGCAAGGCACAGCGAGCCGTTGCCCAGCACGCCGCGCGCAATCACGGCGCTCTGGTATTCGCGTCCCTTCTTCGGCGTTTTCGGGTCGCCGCCCTCGAAGAGCTTGCCGAGCGTCGCTTCGCTCATGCCGGCCGAACGGAACGGAAGGATGTTGTTCGGCAACTGAATCTCCACCATGTCCGTCATCACGGCGTTGTATCGCTCGTACATCGGCGTCGCCCATTTCTCGCTGGACTGGATGAACTGCGAGAACGCGCTATGAAGCTTTTCCGCCGCAAGCTTGTTGGCTTCTGTGCGCCGCTCGTCGAGATACCGCTTCTTGTCAACAGGATCGGTGACGTAATGGTTCATTGATCCGTGGTTCAGTACGCGGCTGACAAACTCTTTCGGGTCCCAGCTCGTCTCGCCCCAGGGGTCTTCGTTCATGATGTGCCCGAATTCGACGTTCCACTGGCCCGTCACCTCGTTCTTGAAAAGGCTGATGCGCATGTGTTCCGAGCCGAATGCGTCCCGGAGGAAGTCCGCCATGCACTCCGGATCGACCCACGTTGCGCCGAACTTGATTTCCGCATCCTCAAGCCGCACCGTCGGCGGCTGCACCTTTTCAAGTGCTTCGACGTTTGCGCGGAAACCCTCTTCCCCGGCTTCAACCGCAGCCCTCGCCGCAGCGAGCTTCGCGCGGACGCGCCCGGAAAGGTATCCCCACGACGGTTCGAGAAGTCCGGTCTGCGGATTCTCGAACACGTCGCCGCCCTCTTTCAGTCTATCAATGGCCTCTTCGGCCGTCGTATCAAGCAAGGTTGCGATGCGCGGAATGTTTATACCGCCCATCTCCGAATAGCAGATCACAAGCGCGTCCTTTGGCGTTTCGGCTCTGGTCGCCCTCTGCCCGCGCGAGATTACCCGCTTCGTGAAGATGTCAGACTTTACGATCTTCGGCTTGCCGCTTTCGTCCTTTACGATGCGCTCCAGGGCGAGCAGCCGGTTTCCGTCCGCCTTGTCGAGCATGACGAACGGCGATATCCATTTGTCGTGAAGCGATCCGTTCTTCTTCACAAAGGCGTCGTATGTTTCGTTCAGCTTCGCCTGCAACGGAGCAAGGTCGGTTTCCATCACGTCGCTGTCGGCCATCTGCGCGTCGATTACGTCGCGCATCGCCTTTCGCAAGTCCATGAGGCCGTCCATAATCGACTTCGGAGACTTGAACCGCTTGGCAAGCTCCTTGTTGAGCGCACGGTCGCTGGGCAGGGAAATCGGCTCCAGCATTTCGCCGGACTTTATGAACGGCTTTCCGTCCTTCATCGTGACGTTGCCCTGCCGCAATCCCTCGTCATCGTAGATCGGCGTGTGGTCTTGCTTCTGGGCGACCGCCGCCTCTTTGAGAAGCAAATCCTTGTCCACGCCGGCGAATGCGCGGGAAACAGCGTCATTCATCTGTTCCCAAAGACCTTTTCCGCCGGGAGGAACGATCCCTGGCGGCATCTTGTACTGGAGCGTCGGCCCGAACTGTCCGCTTCCAACCGTCATTTCGCCAACGATCTGTTCCGGGTGGTCCTTGAAATATCCGTTGTAGGTAAGCGGCTTCTTGACTTGCCCCTTGCGGCGCACCCATTCGGTCGTGGAACCGTATTCGACACCTTTCTCGAATGCCGAGTTGTCGGGCTTGCCCTGAACCTTCTGGACTATGACGAGATCGCTTGCAACGTCCGTGCCGGCATTCTCAGAGAAGAAGCCGTTGGGCAGACGCACCGCTCCGACGATCCTCCCGCCGTGCTCCGTAAGGAACTGCCGGAGAATCGGGCTTGTCTTGTCGAGCGTGCCCGTGGACGTGAGAAACGCCATCACGCCGCCGGGACGCAGCTTCGCAAGCGTCTTGGCGAAGAAGTAGTCGTGAATCTTGAACATCCTTGACGAAAGCGAACGGTCGTTTATCGGCACATCGGCATACGGCACGTTGTCGATCGCGAAGTCGAAAAAGCCGTCTGGAAACTTCGTGTCCTCGAAACCGCCGATGTTCACGCGCTGATTCGGGAACAGAGCCTTGAGCATTTCGCCCGTCATGGCGTCCTTCTCCACGAACTGCCAGTTGACAGGCTTCTCGTATGCGCCGGCGGCGCTCGCGAAGTTGCCTGTCCCGGCGGACGGCCCGAGGAAGCGCCCGCCTTTCACGCCGAGACGGCGTAGCGCTTCATGCAGAACGCGCACGAATTCGACAGGCGTATAGAAAGCGGTCGAAGCGGATTCCTTCGCTGATTCGTATTCCTTGTCGTTGAGGACCTGCCGCAGCTCCTTGTGAAGCTCATACGCGCTCTGGCTGATGCCCTCGCGGCGCAGAAGAGTTGCAGCCCTGTCAGGCTCGCCCGAGCGCTCCAGGTCGTATGCCCGTTCAAGGCCGTAGCCAAAGACGGCTTCGCGCAGACCGCCCCATCCTACGAATTTCGCAAGCGCGGCCTGCTCTTCTGGCGTTGCCGCGTAGTCTCGCGCTTTCAGTTCCCGGATGAGCTTTATCGCGTCGAGGTTGTTGCGGACGCGGTTTGCCGTTTTCTTTTCGAGGATCGCTTCCTCAACCGCTTTCGTCATCACGAAATCGCGGCGGGAGGGATTGGGCTTGGTTGAATCTGCGGCTTTCTTCGCCGCTTTCTTTACTCGTAGCTTGGGTTTATTCCCATCTTCTGCACGATCTCGCTCATCGCGTGATTCGCCATTCGCGGATTCTGCCTTATCTCCGACGGAGACATTTCCTTCAGCAGTTCCACGCTGGCCATCGCCCCCGCTCTGCGGCTCTTCTCCTTCAGCCAGTCTGTCGCCCAATCCGGAAACGTCCCCAGATCGCTGACCGTCCACTCGTCCATCGGGATTCTGTTCCCGAACTGGTCTGTCGGCCAATACTCCTCCGGGTTGCTGCTCTCCTCCGGAGGTGGCGGGTTCAGCCGCATCCACTCCGTGCTGCCCTCTTGTATCTGCTCCATCTTCTACCTCCTTGGTTTGTGCCTCGATTGTCTTGAAAGTGCTGTCTGCGTCTGCATCCGCTATGCGCGGCAGGTTTCTCGCTCTTGCGACGGCGTTCCAAATATCCTGTAGGACTGGCTTGGCCCGCTCGTACTTCGCCGCATCCTGCTCGTAGATGTACGTCGCAAGCGCCTTGAAGTCCTTGTGTCCGCTCTCCACCAGCACGTCAACGAGCTTGCCTACGCCCGTGACGAGCTTCCCGAACTTCTCTGGGTCGAAGTCGGGCGTGTCGAAATCTACTTGCGACGCTTCGCCTTTTGCGCCGCTTCCTGCAACGCCGCCCTGACTGCTGCCACTCGCTTCCGCTCGTTCGCGGAGGTGCCCGAGGTAGTAGTTTGCTTCTTCTCTGATTGTTGCATGGTCGATCTTCCTTTTTGCTTCAAGCTGTTCAAGAGTTATCTCCGGCACCCCTCGTACGGAGTTGTCGTAGATATGTATGTGTATTTTATCGCCATACGCCTCGAAAAGCAACCGCAGGTTCTCGCGGCTTTTGACGTGTGAGTTGGCGAACGAGAGCGGCGAGACGATGTGACCGCCGTTCATAACGCGCTGCGCTATGCCCTCAAGCGCCTGTCCGGGAGTGCGATAGACAAAATGGATTTCTGGCATTTGCCCATTGGCGAGAATGGCGTCGATCTGCTTCTTCGCCACTTCAAGGTTGCCAAGCGTCGAATCTATCGCAAAGTCGTGAGTATCGCCAATCTGCGCCGCGACCGTCGATTTCCCCGCGCCGTTGCCGCCGGCGAGGAACACAACCGTTCCGTCGCCTTTGCCCTTGCGTTCCTTCAAAAGCCTCTGGAATTGCGCTTCCAGACGCGGCCCGACGTAGCCCGTCCTGTCAACGTGTGTACTCCAGTCGAGGCGATTGTAGCCCGGCATTGTCTTTCTCACCTCGTCGCCGCTCAATATCGTGGAATCGGCAAAAAGTTCAGGAGTGTCGAAGTCGATTGCGTCAAGTGCGGCCTTGGCCTTCTTCTCCGCCGCCTCGTCCTTCATTCTGATAGACGGCGCTTTAGGATTCGGCGCGGACTGGCCGGATTCCTGTTTGCCAGATACGGCCGCTTCTGCTGCCGCTGTAGAATCAGCCACGACCTTGCCGCCCTTGCCGACAACCATTATCGGAATGCCCAACGCGGAGGAAATGCCGTCCACTCGCTTTTGCGTAGAATTGGCCGTTTCCTTGCCCTCTACGGGCTTCTCCGGAGAGGGCATAACGCCGACGATTTCGCTCTTCTTGAACGTGTCGTGCTGGTCATATCCCCAACCGTCCTTATAGTAAACCTTCACGTTGTCGCCGTCAACAGCCTCGACGACGCCCTTTATCTTCTGCGGCGCGTTGATAGACCCGCCAGAGCGGTGCGCAATCGCTATCTCGCGGCGAGGGCGTATGTCGCCGTCTTGCGGCGCGACATAGCCCTTGATTTCCTCGCCCGCGTTGTCCCATCCTTCCGGCCATACAGCAGGCTTCGCACCAGAGGCCACCTTCTTGGCTTCTGCGAACCTCTTCGGTTTGGCGGGTGTCGTTGCTTCGGTTTTCGCCGGAGCGCTCGCAGGGGCTTTCTCGGCGGGCTTGGAAGCGACAGAAGCGGAAGCCGGGCTTTCAATCTCGATTCGCCTTGCGCCCTTGCCATGTATCTCGTCGTAATCTTTCCACGAAATATGCACAGGTGTAGAGGCAATACGTTTTCCGTCGGCTTCGATGAACGTTTGACGCGCGACGCCGGAACCATCCTCATAACCCAAATCGACTATGCCGTTTTTAAGCCATGTCGATTTGATTTTTGCGTTCGGGTTTGCTTTTCTCCATTCAGCAAAAGCCGTCGCTTGCTTCTCATTGAGCGCGGAACTTTCTGCTGCGCTGTCAGGGCGGGGTACAGGTTCTTTTTGTGTCGGCTTTTGTATGGAGTTTTTTTCGGCCTCCGCTTTTGGCTTTGCCTCTACTTTCGGCGCGGGCTTGCCGCTCTTCGCCGCTTCGCGCTTCGCTTTCAGTTCCGCAAGCTTCTTCGCCTTGGCGTCCGCAGCCGCATTGATCTCCGCGTCCATCGCCGCCTTGTCGGCATCGTCCAGCCGGACGGTGTTTTCCCAGTAGTTGGCGCGTTCGACGGCCTTCTCGTAAGCCCCCTCAAGCTGCTTCTTGTCGCTCTTGTCCGTGACGCCGAGGTCTTTTGCGTATTCGTCCGTCAGTTCAAGCTTACCCTCCTTGTTGAGGGCGGCGCGAAGATTCTGCGCGACTGTCTGATACCCCTGCGCCTTCTTTGTGCGGTATTGCGACTGCCGCTGGGCGAGAATGTCCGCCGCCTGGTCTTCAGGCGACGAGAACAAGTCCATCTGTTCGCCAGCCAGAAGGTTCTCGTTGACGGGCGTTTTCGACAGCTCGTCCGCGCGAATGCGGGCGTACATGTCGAACGCCTTGCCGCGCATCCCGCCAAGGGCGGTTTTCAGCAACTGACGCTGGATGCTCGGGTTGCGCTTGTCGGCGTCTCGCGGCGCCGCCTCGGCTATGACGGTGGCCTGCTGCGGACTTATCTGTCCTTCGCCTGGGTTGCCGTCCATTGCCGTTGCGCTTCGGACAGCTTCGGTAGCATCTTTATAAAGGCTCCATGCAACGAGCCCTTTTCCCGAGAGGATTCCGGCTTTTTCGGCCTGTTCTCTTGTGGGGTTGATTCTGTCGAGGAATCCGAGGTAGTCATTTATCGTTCCTTTCTCGTCGTGGATGTTCGCCACGGCGTCGTAGATCAAAGCGTCATCCTTCGTGAAGCCGTCCGCCTCGCGATAAAGATAGTATAACATGCTCTTGCCCTTGCGCTCGGCAAGTTCGGAGCGGTGCCGTCCCGTAATCACTACGAGCTTGCCGTCCTTGGTGAGCCAAGCCGCGCCGATGACGCCCATCGTCGGATGCCATTCGCCCGAAAGCGGTTTGGTGATTCCGCTTGTCCGGTTGGCGTCCTTCTTCATGTTCGGGAGAACCGCGTCGGAGCGGTCCACCTTCGCCGGGTTGAGCCGCACGACGGGCGCATCCTTCGAGAGGATTGAAAGGAAGTCCGTCTGCGCCGGCATTTCGTCCGTGGCGTCGATCCCCGAAACATCGGACGCGCCATCAAGAGCGGCTTTTTCCGCCTCGTTGAACGGTGTCTTGGCGGAGGAAATCACTTCCTCCGCGCTCGTCATGCGACGCGTCTCTACCACTCCCGCGTCTGGCGTTTCTGCTCCCTGCGGCTCTGCTTCCATTGGTCGCGCTTCCGATCCATCTGGCGTCGGCGTTTCCGGCACGGCTTCCGTGCGCGTGTCGGCATAGTCTTCGTCAAGAAAATGCACTTCGCCGCTTTCGTTAGACATCTCCCGTTCTGCGTTTGCCGCGATAACCTCCATGTCGGCGTCGTTCAACTGTCCGACCTTGCCGAACAGCTTGTGCGAAAGCCTTTGCATGGCGGACGGGTTGTGTCCGCGCTGCGACATCCATACGGAAAGGGCCTCGTCGCGGACGTAATCTTCGCTGTACGGCTTCTGCAACTGCTTGTTGCGTTCCATCATCTGAGACGTAAGCCTCCCCAGCTCGGAATCTGGCGACACGCGCTTCAACATCTCCTGGCGTTCCGCCGCGTTCTCCTTGCCAAGAGCGTGGCTTCCTTCATGCGAAAGGACTTCACGCATGCTTGCCGCGTCCCTAATGTTGTCGAGGATTATCACCCGCGTTCCGTCAGGAGTGGCAAAGCCGCGCGAATTGTTCCCGGCTATGAGCCTCGGCGGATACAGCAATTCGCCGCTTTCCTCGTCTGTCTGGAATATCTGCTTGAGGTCGCTCACGCCGTGGAACGCGCCGTTGTTGTTCTGCATTCCGGACGTGAAAAGCGCCAGCACGTCGCGGACGCTGCCTACGACCTCATGGTTGCCGCCGTACTTGGCGTTGCCGCCCTCCAGAAGCATACGGGCGTATTCCGCTTTGCGCTCGTTGTCGAGGCGAAGCTTCTGGTTGGAAAGCGCGTACAGATTCGCCATGTGCTGAGCTTCCGTGAAGTCGCTTGTGGCAAACGACCGTTCAGGGTGGATTTCGTCGTAAATCTCATACGACGCATTGCCGTCCTCGTCAACGCCGTTGTCCACTATCGTGACCTGCGCCTGCGGGTCTGTCATGGAGTTGCGCGTCACAGTCTTTCCGTCTGCCCTGAAGCTGATCGTCTGGCTGAACTTCGGGCGAAGCTTGCCGTCCGGCCCGTTTTCTGTCTGTACTTCGAAGTAATGCGGCGCGACGGCATTCCCGTTTCCGTCCTTATAGTCCCTTATCGCCTTTTCTGTCTTGAACGTGGTCTGCCTAACAAGCTCGTCGGACATGCCGGCGAGATGCTTGTCGAAGCGCGTCAAGGCCTCCTTGAGTTTTTCAGGATTGTCGGCGAAGTGGTCGTGAAAACGACGGAACGCCTCGCGCTGCGGATACGAAAGCCCCGCGACCTGCTCCTTCGTCATTCCGGCGCCTTCAAGGATGTTGGCAAGCTCGCGGTTGTTCTTAATGTGTTCCAACCCCGCTCCCGGCGCGGCGACTGCGGCCTGTCCGCCCATCTGGAGGAGCATGGCAAGCGCGGTGTTCCACTGTCCTTCGAGCGTGTACATGCCGCCGTCCTTACGAGACTCCGCAAGTTCGCCGAAGAATCCCTTGTACTCCGAATCCTTCTTGCCGAGGCCGAGAACGTCGCTGAAGAAATACTGAACGTCCTCTTCGGGAAGTTCCTCGAAGAGTATGTCGCCGAACTTCGTGGCTTCGCGAATCTTCGCATAGCCCTTTGCGACGCCGACGATAGGCTTTCCCCAGGCGCGTTTGCCGAGCACCTTGCCGACTCCGCGCAGAATCGGCGCGGTAAGTTCTCCAAGCCCGATTTCGGTTATGCTCTCGATTTCGTTGTTGGCGATTGCCTTGAAGAGGGCTCGTTCAGGATCATCGCCCCTGGACTCTACCTCAAGCTGGCCGTTGCGCATCGTGTAGCCGTTCTCGCGGAACTTCTCATAGTCGGAAACGGCGTGGGCAATCGCCACCGGCTGTGCGGAGACGGCGACCCGCGCAACGCCGCGCCCGATTCGGGCAAGGCGTCCGGCTCCCTTCGCCGCTCCGCCGACAAGCCCCCCGGACGACGCGGTGGCGGCGAACTCAAGCCCGTAGCCTATCGACTGGCGACCCTCGCCGAAAACGGTATCCTTCCAGTCCTTGTCGATGAAGGCAAGTTCCTTCTTCGCCCAGTCCTGGCGCGATACCGTCTTTTCCATCTGTTCCTTCACAAGCCCCTGCAAACGCTTGTGGTAGGCGTCAACGCTCTCACCCTCATTACGCGAAAGGTTGCCCGTGACGCCAAGGTCCCGCGCCTCGTCAGCCCATTGCTCGTCATCAGAGAAATTGCGAACCGGTCTGAAACCGCCACCACGTGGAACGCCGCCAATCACTCCAAGCATCATTTGTTGCGGGCCTACCACAGCCATGTCCTCTTTTGACAGTGGTGAGAGGTCTGGCTTGCCGTTGACAAACTTCTCCATGCGGGCGATCTTGCCGCGCACATTGTCGGTCATCGCCGTGCCGCCAAAAGGCATAATGTCATTCAGAACCGCGAGCTTGCCGGCTTCTTCCTCTTCCAATCCCGTTTCCGCCATGTACTGGAGCTGGCGGTATCGGGACGGCGAGACGTTCATCTTCATCTTGCCGCTTTCGCGCCCCGCGTCCCACTCGTCGGCGGTGAGTGTCGGATAGGTCTTGTTCATGTCGGGAACGTCGTCGACGTCCTCCAGCACGCTTGCGCCGTCAACCGGCGCGTTCACCTTCTTAAGAGAAATCTTGCCGTCACGACCCTGCACGGCGATCATGTCGCCCTCTTTCGCTCCGGCAAGCTTGCTCGCAAGCCGTTCCATGAGCGTAATCTTGTCTGGCGCCGTGCGCTTCTTGTGTTTGTAGTCCATGCCACGGTCGTTCCGAATATCGTCGGAACCTCCGTCCCCGTCCTCCCAGCGCAAAGGCTCCACCTCGCCGAAATCGTCCGCCGTCTCTACAGGCTCGATCTCGCCCCACTCTTCGTTGTCGTTCATCAGAAAGCCTCCCTTTGGTTATTCCGCAGCGCCATCGCCAACCATTTCAGGTTCGCCCTGCGACCCATCATCATAGACGGGGATTCGTTTCGACCTGTCCTTGTTGTAGCGATAGCCCTTTATCGTCCTTGCGCCGCCCTTGGGCTGCTCGGTCGGATTCTCATCGCCGCCGTTGCCCCCGCCGCCGCTGAAAGCGTCGGACAGAATCTTGGTGAGAGAAGTCTGGAACGATGCCGCCTGTTCGTCGTTTAGCCGAAGTCCGCGTTTGATGTCGCTCATGTTCTTTGCGACCGATGCCGCAAGGCGGGCGTTCGCCGCGTCGTTCTTCGATCCAGCGCGGGCGTTGCGCCCCTCCTCCTCACTCTTGCGCTGCGCAAGACGTTCGCGTTCAAGCTGCATGCGCTCTTCGCTCATGCTGCCGCCGCCGGCCCCCTTGCCCATGAACTCCTTTACATCTCCGAAATACGATGTAAGCGCGGAATTCCTGATTTCGGCGTTCAGCGGATTGTCGATCTCGACAAGAGGACGGCCAGACTTGGGATCCATCTGGACCCTGCCGTTGCCGTCAAGGGCATACCGGACGAAATGCAGTTTTCCGTCCGAGAACGGCTTGCCGGTTGTCTGGTCGATCGTACCTATGTAGTTGTATTCCCGGCCCTCCTCGATCATCCCGTTTTCGAGAAGTTCCTTGTTGAACGCATCCACCTGTTTGCGCGTGACGACGCCGTTCTGGAGCTGGGTGACTATCGCCATGTTGCCGTAGCTCGATTCCATTGCGGCCCGGCGGTTCTCCATCTGCTCGTCTTCCTCTTGCTTGATTCTGAGGAATGCGTCAAGCTTCGCGTTCCGCTCGTCGAACGCAAGCCTGCGATTCTCCAGCTCCTGAGCTTCCTTCTCCATCTGCTGTAGCTTGATGGCGTCATCCCAGGACTGCGCGCGCTCGATGTCGGCGCGGCTCTCGGCGTGCTGGCGCTCCTTCAGGTTCTGCACGGTGTCGAACTGGCGCGCCCCCTCGGCGAGACGGTCTTGCTCCGCGCCCATCCGCTCGTCGAACTGACGCGCTCCCTCTTCGCGCTGTGCCTCGCGCTCCGCCATCTGCGCATCGAACTGGCGGGCATTCTCCGCGCGGTTTGCGTCCGCTTGCGCGGCCTGCATGTCTTGTCCGCGCCGGGCGGTGGCGTTGTTCATCGCCGCTATCGCCCTCTGGCGTTCGTCATCCTTGATGTTCTTCCCGAAAGAGAAGTTTGCAACCTGAAAACCTGCCATTGTATTTTCTCCTTATGATGCGAACAAATAGTAAGAACCAGCAAGCTGCGCGTACTGGTCGAACATTCCGGCGTAGTACGACGCCGACGTGTTCTGCTGTCCTGCGACCTGCGCCGCCGCGTTGAATTCCGTGCTGTTGAGGTTGCCGGCCGCGTTCACCGCGCTGATGCGGTTCGCCGTGGCATTGTTGACGGCGTTCGCCGCGCTGATCGCGAGGTTGCCGCCAGCTGTGGTGAGCTGACCCGCCGCCGTGAGCGCGTTTGCCTGTGTCGCACGGAGGTTGCCGGCCGCCGCGTTCGCGCTTGCCGCAGACGCATGAAGCTGTCCCTGGTTGACAAGAACGCCCGCAGCGGAATTGACCGCCGCCGCTCCGGCGCCCTGCGCGTTGACGCCCTGCGTGACGATGGAAGCGCCGGTCGAGCCAAGCGCGTTAGCATCGGCCACGGCGCCGCGCACGGCCTCGAAGTAGTCCTTGCTCGCGCCCATGCGCGTCTTGGTCTTCATCGCCGCAAGCGCGGTGGCGAGCGCCTGCCCGGCCTGCTGCATGGTAGCCGCGCTCTGCCCGCTTCCCGCAGAGACGCCGCGCCGTGCCGCCGCGCGTTCGGTTGCCGCAGTCTGCGTCTCGAACGCGCTCCGCGTGTCGTTCGTCGCCATCGAGACGGCGAGAGAGGGATCAAGCGCCGCCAGCACCTGCGCATACGTCCCGGCAAGCCCCCCGGCAGACTTGTCGAGGCCGAGAATCGAAAGCCCCGTGTTGATGTACTCATTGCCGGAGCTGACGAGTTCGCCGCCCTCGCCAAACATGGTTTCGCCCATTTCGCGAAGAAGCGGCTCGTACTCGCCAAGCGCCACTGCCGTGTTCGTTATGTCGGAAGCGTTCTGCCGAACGGCGCTGACGGAATTCGTAATGTCGTCGGCGGCCGCCTTTGCCTCTTCCGCGTACTGGTTTATCGTTCCGTAGCTTGACGTGGCCTGTTGCAAATATCCGTCGATTCCGGCATCGCCGTTTATGATGCCGTCGAGAGCGGAACGAAGCCCCGCGTTATAGCCCTGGAGATTTCCGTAGGCCGTGTTGAGCGTCCCTTGCGCCTGTCCGAGCGCATCTTCCGCAGCGTTGCGGTAGGCGTTCGCGGCCTGCCCCGCTGACGCGCCGGTGTTCAGGTAGCGGTGTTCGCCCCAGCCAAACATGCCGCCGCTCGAATACTCGTCAAGCGTTTGAGTGGTGGTCTGGGTCTTTTTACTCAAACCAGTCGCCCCGGTCGATATGGTCGTATAGACTTTTGGAAGTGTGACTGCCATTTTTCAGCCTCCGTTTCTACGATCTGTTGGCGATTACCTGCCGTAGCTGCTGGACCTCTGCTCGCAGTTCTCGCACCTTTCTGTCATACGTTTCCTTCAGGAATGTTTGGTTTTCAAGCAGAAGGAGTATTGCCTTCTGTACCTTCGGCTCCTTTATGCCGACCACGGAAATCGCCGCGTTGAACCTCTTTGCGCTCATTTCAGGCCCTCCATGCTCGATGCGATCGCGACGTGGTTTATCCGCGCCATCCCCTGCACCTTGAACGCGAAATACTTTTCAAGCCGGATGGCCGGAATCTGCCTCGGGCTCTGGTTCGTTATCGAAAGCGCGAGCGTATGCGCACCCTCCCTGAAACATCCATTTGGCGAAGTCGCCGTCATGAGCGTAAGCGTCACGGGATAGGCGTCGGAATAGACGCGCACGTTGCGAAGGACAAGGAACTGCGCACCAACGAAAACCTTGCTGCGCCACTCAAACGTCTTTGCGGTCACTCCGTCGTTCCACGCCTTGACGAAAGAACTGCTCCTCGTGAAGTCCGCATAATACGCCACGCCGGAAGACGTGACCATATCGACCGTAAGCACCGCGCCGTTTGCCCATGTGACGGGCACAAA
>JAEIGA010005915.1_pt1 | contig 18609 bp, 31 predicted proteins | sample 9270691 | NCBI WGS metagenome assembly JAEIGA01 (sample SAMN17057246, study PRJNA624740) | gut metagenome | biome: biome; isolation source: fecal sample | host: Bos grunniens | place: China: Xizang | collected 2019
AAATCGCTGTTTCGCTCTTGGAGCAATGATAATCCAAATATTCAATTGCATGACTCATTTTATTCCTCTCCTTCCACTACAATATCGAGCATTTCAATACACTTGCGGGTTTCTTCTTTCATCATTTCAATTGCATCATCAAGTAAAACAGGAGCGCAATCATGAGCATCAAGTCCGCAATGGAACATAAAAGGAATGTCATTATAGAACTTACCCCTTTGATGCGTATGACCAAACAAATTAATCAAATGCATCCGCAGATACGGAGCCTTCTCAAGATTAGAGGTCATCGTGGGATGATGACTCAAATAGAAATGATACTTTCTATACTTAATCACTTCGGCCCAGCCAAGACATTCAACATTAGGCAGAGTGGAATATAGATTCCATCGAGAATCAGTATCATGATTGCCACGAATAATCTTAATTTGCCCATTAAGTCGCCGCAAACAATTCATACCATACTCATTATCACCGAGCATCACATCGCCAAGATGATAAACAATATCATCGGGGCCTACTACCTCATTCCAGCGCTGAATAATCTCTTCATCATGGTCAATGTGATTGCTGAAACCACGAGGCCCCCAGAGAAATTCACGGTCATGGCCAAAATGAGTGTCCGAACAGACGAAAATTTTACTCATACATTCACCTCTTTAATAATGCCATTAGCATCAACCGCATATATATGGTCAAAACCTTCATTTGCGGTCGGGGCTACACAAGCCCTAAACATATTTTCGATTGCGGTCTTCGGCACTTTTGCGCGTCCCTCCCGCAATTCATTTCTTGCGATACATGTATTAAGCGGAGCAGTAAAGCATACACAATTTAATTCGTCAATATTTTCCTTGTGGACGCGAAACAGCGTTTTATTACGAGACTTGCGATTTAAATGAGTAGCATCAATGAAAATCGTATCAATATTGGGGTTTTCCAAAGTCTGATTGATATATGCGATGAATGTATCAAATACCTCATCCTCATGGGCGAAATAATCTTCATCATCCTTAATAATGGAAAAACGAATATTATCCCGAGAAATCCATTCAGACCCAACTGTCATGTTATTGCGGACCCAGGTGCTCTTACCCGACGCGGGAGGACCCGCAAGTAAGAAGACTCTCTTCTGCTTCATTCTTATACACCCCATTTTCAAAATTATAACGAAACTCTTCAACTTCATCGAATGTCTTACATTCGACATGATTTACTTCCTGCTTACAATGAATACAATATAACTTTTTGCGGTGCATACCCGAGTGTTGGAAACCACGCGGGCGCTGCAACGGAATCCCTCTATTACCGCAATTGATACAATAAAAATTATGTTCAGTATAAGATTTCTTAGCCATTTTCATTCCCCTTTCATACCTTACATATATATTATATCATATTTTTTTATAAAAATCAATAAAGTAATTATTAATCAGTTGTAAAGATGTCTTCGTCCCAGGTGTCGAGGTTTAGCAGAACACACTGATTAGTAAAGACGGCACCACAATCAATACAACATTTGCGGCCGTTATCATACCATAATGCTCCTGGCTCGATTTCTTCCATTGTGCAACAGGGGTCAATCTCTTCCAGTAGATAGGGGATGGGAGTATGGCCATGAACAATGATACAATCAACGCATTCCACAGCATTCCACTCATCGAGGAAGTGAGAGCGGTCCCAAATCAAATCCCGGGGATGAGGTCTGCGGAACATAATATCTCGCTTCTCTTCATCGTCCTCCCAGAACTCGTCCTTCCAAGGAGTGAAACCAGCGTGAGACATAATAATTCTTTGCCCCTGAGTATTTACATATTCCCTAATCAAAGGCAGCGTCCGCAATCTGCGTTCATATTTACTCAAATCTCGCTCTTGGATTGCTTCATTTAAAGTTTTCTCGCCGCCGTTCCAAGAGAGTAGGTTCATGTGATGATAGTCGACATAACCATCTTCTACATAATCAAGGAGAGCATCACAAAGCATTTCTTCGTGATTGCCCTTAATATAAATAAATTGCGGGTCGTTCAAAATGGTTTTAATAGTTTCCCAGCAGTGCGGACCGCGGTCTCCAGCATCACCCAAAAAGAATACCTTATCTTCAGGTTCAAGATGTTCTTTAATCATTTTATAAAAATGTAGGCAACCGTGTAGGTCAGAGCAAGCATATACAGCCATTATTTCATCTCCTTTTGCGGAATTAGTGTAAAAATATAATGGTTGATTTCGGCGTTAATTACCGCACCGACGCCTTTAAAGAAGGCATGACCCTCTTCCCAATTTGCGATAACATAGCCAGTTTCGGCAGGCAATTTCTTATCGTCAATAAACATATAACCCTTTAATTTATACATATATATATCACTCACTTTCTATATATATTATACCATATTTTTTTATAAAAATCAAATAAGGGTATGGAAGACCATACCCTTAAATATCATAATGTTCTTTAAAATAAGTGCCGAGTCGTGTGGCGTCGCCCTCAAACCAGATGCTATCATAAGCAGGCAGGTCTTTATAAGACTTCTTTAACACCTTAACCTGATATTCTCTATACCAGTAGCGAGCCGCAGATGCCAGAGAAATAAAAATCATAAAGGGGCCAAAAAAGCAATTTTGAATACCATGGCCGAACTCATGATTCAAAGTATGCTGACTCGGATTTTTGCTAACGAGGCAGAATGGACCCATTTCCAGACCGCCCCAGTTTTCGCCAATTTCAATAGCATAGCCGTAAATATTGCGGAATGGCTTATAGCCAAAAGCAATTAGCGTAGCATGCGTCAATGCACCAATTAAAGTGACGATAATGCCCCAAGTGCAGGACAAAAACCAAAATAGTGTTTTACTCATTATACTGTAACTCCTTTCTCAATTCCATTAGGATAATACCTAGCATATTCCGGCCGGGTTTATTGATACAGTCAGAGCAATAGCATGAGCCCCAGGTGTTATCGTGCCACCAGTTGCCCTCAATGAGTTCTTCATCGCCAGTGTCAATGAGTTTCTGAGCGAGGGCGGGGTCCGCAAATTTCAATCTCAAACCTTCGAGCATCACATAAACTTTGATTTTTTCCCAATCAGGGCGCAATGATACATTACGACCCATGCGTTTTGCCTTTCCGGGCGTCTCGGCGGCCGCAATTGCCTTTCGCTCTTGGATATTTAAAGTTTTCATTGCTTGAAAGAAATGTTCATTTGTTGGATATACAATTCCTTCATGCTCAAATGGTGACGGATAGAAATTGCTTAAAAAAGCATATTCATTTTCAAATTCATCAATCATTTTTTTTACCTCATTTCAAACCAATATTTATCTCCATATTTAATAGGATTAAACAGGCGTTCGGGCGCGGGTAGGTTAATTACATTCTTATGAATATTCCGCTTGTAAGCAGCCATCATTTTCTCATAGATTTTCATATCGGGAATAACGCCATCCAATAGAAAATCATCAATCGCAGAATAAGGAATACCAGTATTTTCTTCATCGGTCTTACCACTCATACCATCTGCGGGATGCTTATGCACCAAGAGCAAGGGCAATTCAAGATAATCACCAATGGCATAAATTTCGCGCACCGTCAAATTTTTCAACAGAGCAAAGTCGCCGGCTAAATCACCATATTTGGTAGTGTAGCCGATGAATGCTTCGGACGCATTACCAGTATTACACACTCTACCACCAACTGCGGCGGCAACCATGTAAAGCACATTCATGCGGAGGCGAGCGGGAGCATTAGTTGTAATGCGGTCATCCAGGGGCAGACCAGTATGATTAACAAAATCATCAAACAAATCAGTACAGGTAAAACCAATATTCATTGTATGATGAGCAATACCAAGGATTTCACATACTTTTCTTGCATCATCAAGGTCGGCCTGCTCGCCGTTAGGCATCATCACTCCGACCACTCTATCGGGACCCAGAGCGCGCGCAAGCAGGGCGGCCGCAATTGTACTATCTTTGCCGCCGGAAATGCCAATGACAGCTTTTGTATCGGGAGTGCCATTTTCAGCAAAATACTTTTTGATAAAGTTTTCAATGACTACTACCTGCCGAGCGGGGTCAAACTCTCTTTTCATTTTCCTTCCTCCAACAATTCATAAATATATACTTCATAATCCTTTGCGAGGACTTCTTCAATCATAATGGAAATTACTTCCCAGTTTGCGCCACCCAGACCGCAACCAATTTTATAAGGGAAACCAATTTTACTTCCTTTTGGAACAGAGGCAGCAATTCCGCCCAGGCAAGTCCAGAAGGCGTCATAGGAAGTGTAGCGTCTACCATCATATCCATAATGCTGTTGAGCAAACATATTGATAACCATCTGCTCTTCATTTACGGGAACTTTCTGTAGATAACCGAGCAAAGTTTCACTTACATCTGGCATATATTCAAAGCCACCGCAATTACGCATGATTTCATCTTCACGGTCTTTAATGCCTTGAATGTAATAATCATAGACAATAGGCCAACGCTCTCTAATGCTCTTGGCGATGCCAGAGCCCATGCGGCCCTGACAATTCACCTGATGACAAATATAATCTACAGGAGCATCCAATAGATTGCCAATTTTATAATGAATAGCCATTAAAAACCCTCCGGATACATTCTATCACGAATTTCAGACAGACTCTGTTCCTTAACAACAGTGCCATCTACAAATACCAACTCAAGCAGATTGTCCTTGCCACCATGAGCCTGGCTGAAAGTCAACTCGTCAGTATAGCTTTCACCATCGGCAGCAACCTTTACGCAACCCTTCTGGCTCTTCTTCCAAGACAACGCTTTGGGGTTCTTGAAGATGTTAATGGGAGTACCATCACGCAGTTCACCATAGGTGGCCTTGATTGCGATGCCAAAGGTATCACGAGTATAAGGGTTATAATGAACACCCTCGTCGTCATAGGTTTCCAGGCACATGAAACTGAAAGAGCCAACGCCCAAAGATACATTATTGATGGCATAGCCCATTGCGGTCAGTCTCTTATAGATTTCTTCGCAACGCTGGGGAGTGATGCTATCGCCATAGATGGCCTTGATATAAGGAGGCAGGACTTTATAACCCTTGGAGTTAATAGTGTGACCGAAAATCTGGTCCAATGCCCATACAGTGCCCATCATTTCAGCGTCGGGGATGATAGTTTCCCACTCGAAACCATAATCATCAACGAAATAGTATTTGCTATCAGTGTATGCGCCACGCTCATTAATCCATTCGGGTTGCACATCCACCTTAAAGAAAGTATCCTTAAAATGGAAATATAAAACACAATCTTCTTCGATTCCATTATCTCGGCAGTAATCATACAGCCATTCATAGGTATAATGGACATCTTCAAATAGACTGTCAGCATCCTCTTCATCCCAGTTAGCCAGCCACACAATTTTCTTACCTGCGATAATTTCAACAGGGTCGCCGGAGTCGCCACGAATAGCCAGATAGCCATTATGGTTTTCGATTTCGGTCTTACATTGAGGCAGAATATTATTTACCAAGTTCCAGTAGTCATAACTATCAGAAACCATAGAGAAAGAAGCATTAGGATAAATCTCGGTCAGCAGACGCTTAATGTGAGTAATTTCATCACCGTCAACTGCGAAATTAGAACACATCACAGAATGCTCGGTAGAAATAGCGCCAAAGCCAACCTCTTCTTTGGTAATATCGCAATTATAGAACTCTTCCATGCCCATAATTGCGGGGACAGTAGCAGTATTAAGGAAACTCAACAACCAACCCATAGAAGACTTCATTGCGGACTCAGGAGAATGCTGGCCGCGCATAGAAAAATCACCCAAAAGGCGTGCGGTCCGCACACTCTCATCGCAGGTCTTATTCTTATACTTCTGGACAATTTGACGATAACGATAGCCAACTTCTGCGGAAATCTGAATATGCCACATGAAGCAGGAATAAGCAGTTTCCAAAGTATTGGTGAGCCATGCGAAATTGGGGTCAGTATTGACGAATACGCTCTGTGGGACGCCGATTGCGGTGCGAGTGCCTTCGGGGACAGCATACATAGCAATGGGCAGATAACCAAGGCGATGTAATTTAACAACCTTATCGGGATTGTAAGTGCCAGGGCCAAGAGTATAAGTTAGAATACGATTATACTCTGCGACAACTTCCTCTTCGGAGCGATTAAAGAAATGCTCATTAAAAGCATCAATTAGATAACTCTTTGCGAACATCTGACCACCAAAATAAGTGACCTTATCAGTATCTTTCAGTCGAGTCATTCGAGGAGTATAAGGAGAGTAGCAGAGCGCCAAGTCAGCCGGATATTGTTCAGAATGAACTGCTTTATAAAAATCAATCATCAATAAAGGATTATACATATCTTAATTTCCTTTCCTTATTTTCTATATATATTATATCATATTTTTTTAGAAAAGTCAATAAAGCCCCTCTATAATTAGAGGGGCTTTAATATTTTACCAGAAACAGCCGTATCCGACGGTTTCAAAACCATTGCAGGTCCAATTGCAAATCATAGGAATGTCTTCTTTTTCATCCAGCCTTGTGATTTCTGCTCCATGGGCGTTTAACAACCAGATAAAGGCGTCAATAACAAGGTCTAAAGTAACATACCATTCTTGCTGTTCATTCCAAAATTTAGATTTAAAAAGCTCTCCAAGTGAAGTGTATTCATCGAATCTTACGTCATCCATGGCTTCTAAGAATTTTTCAATAGGATAATTTGTTTCTAAAAGCGCTTTTTGCACGTCTTCTCCAATAGTAGAATTCTCATACTCTTGTGCGAAATCACTCCAAAAGAACTTCCCATATCGCTCTTCAATTTTTACTTGCGCGTTCCGCAAGTGTTGCATAGAGGGGGCATCAATTAGTATCTTTTCATATTTTCCGTGTCCATCATCAGACCAGTCACCAAAGGGCAAATACATTTTCATAGGACAGTAATCCACTCCTGACATGCTTCTTCGAGATGAGCGGGGAAAATAGACCGAGTAGTAAATACGTGGTCAATCAGACCAGACTCGGGCAGGTCACCAGAGAGAATGGTTTCTTCGAGGTGAGTGACGTAGAGAGATACGTTTGCGGCCCCAAGTTCGCGCAGCGCATTAGCGGAATGGTAGAAAGTACCTCCACGAGAGCAAATGTCATCAACAATCAGCACTCGCTTATTTTCAATGGCTTCAGGATTGATAACGCTCAAGCCCTGAATCTGGCCGGTCTCCCAATCGCGGTTCTTTACTCCAAATGCGTGAGGAATCTTAAAATAACTAGAATAACGCTTCATAGCGCCTTCATCGGGGAAGAAAAGGGCTTCAACGCTGGTCTGGTCAATAATAGCCTGAACATATTCAACAATACCCACATCAACCACTCGATTAAGCAAACCCATGCTAACGCTACTATGCGCGTCCCGCACAAACACCGCAGTGAAATTCAGAGAATTGATAATCTCACAGAAAGACTTCAAGGTAAAAACATCTTCATCATTCTTTGTGCGATCCATGCGAGCATGGGGGATGTAGGGCATATACAAGGTAATTGTCTTATTTGCCAGACGGCTATCCAGATGCTTCTTCAAGCAAATCACAGAGAACAATTCATGGTCGCCCTCATAGAGCCAAGTAATCGTAATATTTTCATTGCCATTAATATTATATTCTTCGGCAGCGGGGTTAAACTTCATGAGCAGGCTATGGTCGGGGAAATGACTCTGCTCAACGTATACACCATTAACACCAATCATAATTTGTTCTCCTTAAATAATATTAATCTGACACATCTTCATTGCTTCAAGAGCAGTTTTATGGCTCTCGGGAGTCACGCAAGCGCAACAATCGGCAATGACATTTACCTGTGCTTCAGGCAAAGTTGACTTACATAGAATTGCGTTAGACAAAACACAAATACCAGTGCAGACGCCCATCAGAGTAATCTCTTCAACACCCATACGCTCATTCATGTCATACAACAGATTTTGTAGTTCGATAGAGCCAAAAGTGGGCTTTTCAACACGGATAGGGTCATAATTAGTCAAAGGGTAGGCTTCATAGGCATCCATGTATTTTTCGAATACATTCAAATAGGCGCCGAAGACTTCATCAATAATACAGTGGCCATCGGTGCCCTTAATACAATGCGGGACGGGCAGATTTTTACCTTCCAAAGTATTCATATAATTTTCATAATGGGTATCTTTAGTGAAAATCAGAGCAGTATCAGGAGTTGCCATCTGCGCGATGGTTTCCGCAACCAAAGGGACAATTGCCCGGGCCTCAGGAGTGCCTAGAGCGCCATCAATAAAATCCTTCTGCATATCAACTACGATAAGAACTTTCATATTCATTCATATCCTTTCTTTTACTTTCTATAAATATTATAACATATTTTTTTATAAAAATCAAAAAGAGGACCTTATGACAGGTCCTCTGGTTGTAAAAGCCGAGTTCCGCAATAAAAACAATATCGTTTTTCTTGCGACCAAATTACACAAGCACCAGGCAGACAATCGGGTTCAAGCATCCCACAATGAGAACATACTTTATTACCATCTTTAGTCCATTTCCAAACACCTGTTCCTGGAACATCAATTTCAAGAAGAGCATCTTCATACCCTTTTTTATAACCATTTTGATAGGCTTGCTCTGTGGCATCATGTAAGTTCATATATCATTTCCTTCTGTTATACAAGTCTGGGTAGGTCTATCATTTTACTTTTACCATTGCCACATAAAAGCCATAGGAAATCTTCTGCGTGTAATTTAAAAATCAAAACCTCGCCCGCTTCTGGAATTTCATTTGAATGCTCTGTAAGCCATATAGTATACTCTACCAGATTGCGGAAATCATACAGTTTCGGCCTCAATGTCAAGTCCATCGGCCTCCTCCATATCAGGAGCAGTGGCATCATTTTTAATAATACCTTCCAAAATCTTAAAATCCACATTCTTATGCTTGTAAGCAGAGAAAGTGGGACGATTGATAATGCGGACTACAACACCCTCGCGGATATGAGAGGGGTCAATGGGCTCAGGACCATCGAAGTATAGTTCTGCCTTATTCATCACCCATTCGCCTGCGGTGATAGTTGGGTCGTCCTTGGAGGCGGGATTCATGGGAATAAAACCGGCCCACTCAACGGGAACAGTCTTAACACCAATTTGCTCACAGCGATAACGCATGAAGTCGGGAGTATATTCAACAACTTCGCCGTCCTCATTGGTCATAGTCATACGATATACATAAATATCGTTTTGAGGATATACAACACCCTCATTGTCAATTACTTCCTTATCAAGGACCTTTCCATTCAAAAGACCGGGACGGCAGCCATAAGAGAAGATAGTAGTTTCGCCATACTTCTTTACAAAGTCCTTACCGACCTTTGCGTTAGAACCAGGAGCCATAATGGGAGTGCCATTATCAATGAAACCAACGATTTCATAATAAACAGTCTCACCCTTCCACAACTTGCCCTCAAAGAACTTATGCCACTTCTCGCGGAAAGCATCATTGCCATAAAAACCGCCATCATAGGTATCAAGGACAGTGCGACGAGTGCCGGAGACATATCCCCAGTCATAAATGGGAGTGCCTTCCCGTCCGGTGATGCGGTCCCATAGAGTGCGCTTATAACCGGTCAAAATCTTTGTATGAGCAGTGCGGCCAGAGGTTCCGTGCAACTTACGAGTGATTTCAATATGGTCGCCGCACTTAAAATTAGTCAGGAAGTAGCGCAATTGCTCGGTATCCTTATGCTCAAAGAAGGTGGGAGCGATAGAGCGCTTTGCCCGACGCTTTACGCGCTTACCAGCGCCGCCCGCAACAGTGCGAGGAGCATTAGACCGAGGAATATACTTACGGCAAATTTCATGACCGTTAAGGGTGTCAATCATAGTGCCCACGGTTAACTCTTCTGGATTAGCCCCAGTATAGTCCAGACAGGACAAAGGCAGGAAGAGACCATCAGAGGGCTCGCCACGCAATTTAATAGTACGGACATTGCGCTTATTGGGGTCCATATAACCGCCAGAGATATTTACGCCATTTTCATAAACAGCCAAAAGCCCGTTCTTTTCACAAAACTCCATAGAAAGTTGCAAGTCAGTTTCAAAATAGACGCCAACCTGGCCCTCAAAATACTGGTCTTTCGCCACGCAAACGGTATTGCCAAAGCAAGTTCCCAGCATCAGTCGGTCCGCATTGGGGTGCGGCCGCACATCTTTTAAAGTAGTAATATATCCGCAATGAGACATTTTTATTTTCCTCCTTCATTAATCTTCATTCATAATACAAGCAATAGCGCCTTCGGGATTATATTCCCAATGGCAGTTATATCTACATTTGCCATTTTCACAAGCAGAGACAATAGCCTTTTCAATTCTGCCCATACTATTAGCATTTTTAGGACTAATATTACGAGCAATATATTTAACAACCCAAAGAGAGGCGGTGGTAGAATTATTAAAATACTTAACATTACCGCTATGCTGGTCAATACATTTAAACATCCAACAATTTTCGTTAGCAAGGGTATCAGCATCCCATTTAGAAACATTAGACTGATTCCACTCCTGGAAAATGGTGGGAGCCTTCTTGCCAACTCTAGGTTTGTTTTGAGAGGGCATAGCCAAAATTGTAGCCTTGTCTTCAGGCTTACATTTGCTTTCGAGGTTCTCAATTACGCATTGAAGCATCAGCGCGTCTTCGAGAGCATCATGCTTCTGGACTAATTCTTCCTTTGCTTTAATTAACATATAAACCTTCCGCAGAGCAATATCAGAACTGGCCACGAAGAATTTCTTAACCACGCTGGCATAGTCAATCAAATTGCCGCCAATAGCCAGCGCGCACATACAGGCACGGGTATCTTCCATATACTTCACAGTATGCTTAATAAAAGCGGCATCGGCGTCACCATAACAATAAAACTCGGGAGCAATGCCGCAACTATTCAATTCGATAAAATCAAATAATTGATTAAATGCTTCATCTGCGGTCGGAGCCTCTGCAAGCATCGCATTAGTAATGCCAGTCAACTCAGTGATAAATCTATCAACCTTTGCTTTATTGACTGGCTTTACTAAGGTATAAAATGTATTGCCATTTTCAGCCACACATCCAATGCTGATAATACGATTAGAAAATCGTGTAGCTTCAAAATCAAGGCAGAATTTCATATCTATCAATTCCTTTTCTTTTTTATTTTCTATATATATTATAACATATTTTTTTATAAAAATCAAATAAACCCCTTGAGTCAATCAAGGGGTTTTATATTATTGGATGATTGACTATTGAGCAGCTTCCATCATTTCTTCTGATAGTCGATTTAAAGTTTCAATATCTGGGTCAATATTCCAAAAATCCTCATATTGTTTTGCTTCCCCCTTTAGGGATTGTAAATAATCAAATAATTCACAATTGGATATATTTCCTTTGCGAGCCTCCATGATGATGTTATAACATTGTGAAGGTAGTGTAAAAGCATTTTTAAAGCCCAAAGATGGATTTTTTGCGTAAGTAATATATGTCTATATGCGAATTATTGCTTTTACAATTGCTTTTGGCGGTATTTGATATAGTTGCTCTTTGGAAATAATTGTATTTCCCGAATGTAATAATAAGTAACCAAAACGGGCTCTGTTAGAATCAACAATGAGTTGCCGATTTGCTATAAGCCAATCGGAAAATGGAGTTTTACAATCTGGAACTAAGTCAGAAAATAAATCTTCAATATATGAATCAGATTTAACTCCTCCAATAATAGTGATAATATTATTGGCAGTAGAAAAAATTTGCTCTTTTAAAAGCTCTATAGGGACTAGCATTTCTTCCACTTTTGGAGATTTTGTAGTATTAATTTTTACGCCAGAATTAGCTAAATTTGCCATAATTACAACGTAATCTTTATCGCTATTATACCCCTAGATATTATATAAATAAGAGCCACATAAACCTTTATATAAAATAATTGGTTCTGACAATAATATACCACCCTTTCCTTAAGCCATTGCTTCTTTTAACACTCTGGCGCGAGCAGGATTTCTCAGTTTGCGAATTGCTTTATTTTCAACCTGTCGAATACGCTCACGAGTGACGCCATAATAACTGCCGACCTCTTCCAGGGTCATAGGCTTATCAACGCCAATACCAAATCGCATACGCAAGATTTCGGCTTCCTTTGCGGGAATGGTAGATAGGACTGACTCGATAATTTGAGAATTGGCTTCCTTTACCAGATTCTCAAATGGGTTTTCAACAGAGTTGTCCGCAATCAAATCGCCCATTGTAGTTTCACCATCATCATCCACAGCCAAGTCGAGAGAGGAAGTAGCCTGTGCGACGTCCATAACAGTCTGAACCTTATCCAGTTCAACGCCAAGAGCATTAGCAATTTCTACATCGGACGGGTCTCGATGAAGTTTTTGAGTGAGCTCCGCAGACGTTTTCTTTATTTTACTCAATAGTTCAACCATATTTGCGGGAATGCGGATTGTGCGGGACTGGTCCCCCAGCGCGCGCGAAATAGCCTGCCGCACCCAATAGGTAGCATAAGTAGAAAATCTCCACCCCTTACTACCATCATACTTCTCAGCCGCCTTCATTAGGCCGATATTACCTTCCTGAATAAGGTCGAGTAGAGGCAGACCGCAACCGCTGTATCTCTTGGCAATTGGCACGACCAATTTCAAATTACATTCAACCAGTCGATTTTGAGCCGCTTTATCGCCGCTCAAAGCCTTTACACTCAAAGTCTTTTCTTCTTCAAAAGTTAGACGAGGATGATTGCCGATGGATAACAGATATGCTTTAACGCTATCGAGAACTACTCCATCATCATATTCAAACTCCTCATTCAAAGCCTCTTGGGCATCGTCTTCCATAATTACAATTTCTTCGCTCATAGGTTTCCCTCCGCAAATGATTATTTTTTCACTTTCTATAAATATTATATCATATTTTTTTATAAAAGTCAAATAAACCCCTTGAAGTTAATCAAGGGGTTTATATTATTAAGTCACTGATTGCTTAGCAGCTTCCATCATTTCTTTTGATAGTCGATTTAAAGTTTCAATATCTGGTTCAATATTCCAAAAGTCCTCATATTGTTTTGCTTCTTCTATCAAAGCTTGTAAATAATTAAATAATTCATAGTTAGAAGCTCTACCAGTTCTTGCTCGTTGAATTAAATTAAGGCATTCTTCTGGCATAATTAAAGCATTGATAAAGCCCGATTCTGGATTTTTAGCATAATTAACATAGGTTTGAGTACGAATTATGGCTTTTACAATTACTTTTGGAGTTCTTTTATATATCGCCGCTCTATTCGGCATAGCGCGAGCCCAGGAGAGCAATAAATATCCAAAATAAGAGCGATTAGCATCCATAATGGTTTGACGATTACTGATTAACCATTTTGTAAATGGAGTATTAATCTCCTCCTGTGGAATTGAAAATAAATCTTCAATATAGGCATCTGAACCGACACCTCCAATAACTTTTTTACAAGTTTTATCTGTTGTAAAAAGCTGGTCTTGGAATAATTCAATTGGAACATATATTTCTTCAATATGAGGTGTTTGTGTCATATCCATTTTACCGTCCATATTTGGCAAGTTCGCCATAATGAAGACATAATCTTTGTCGCTATTATACCCCTAAGTACCATATAAATAAGAGCCACATAAACCTTTATATAAAATAATTGGTTCTGACAATAATATCCCCACTTTCTTTCAATTATTATTTTTTCACTTTCTATAAATATTATATCATATTTTTTTATAAAAGTCAAATAAGACCCTTATGATTAAACATAAGGGTCTTATATTTACCAGTTTTCATCAGCAATAATTGAACTTGTTTTCTTTTTCTTGTAGCGCTCAGTTAATGCATTTTTGAAGTCTTTTAAATCAACGCAGTCTTCTTCTCGCCAAATATTGATTGCGGCCTGGGCTACGGGAATCAAAACCGCAACCAATATCGCCCATATAACACACCAACTACATATTGACAATATCCAAAGGATAAATACAAGCACCAAGGCACCTGCGGCCGCAAGCATCAAAGACTTAAAATAATCAGTAATATTCATATTATTTACTCCCAATAGAAATGAGGACTCTTAGGTAGCCACCAGTCAAGTTCATTAGTTTCATCATATCTTCGCCAGCGTTCCCACACAGTTTCCATATTTTCATAATCATAATAAAACTGCTCAACAAAAGGACGCTCAATACGGTCAGCGTGATAATGACCGAAACACCAAACGCTCCATTCAAATTGATCTTTTAATTCATCAAGCCAAATTTCCATAGTTTTGTCAACCCGGCTTTGGTCTACGCCATTGATAAACAAATCATTAGGCTCCCAACTCAATGCAGTTGTATGGGTAAAAACAAAGTCAAAACGCTTCCCGAGAACTCTTTCAGAGATTTCTTTCATTTCATATTCAGTCAATTGCTCATCCGCAAACCAATAAGAACGAGTTCCTCTTAACTGTGCTTGCTCAATTCTATACCACTTATCAATGGAGTAGGCACCACCAAGCACGAGGCAAGGATGCCCATTAATAACATACTCCCCGCCATCAACAAAGTAGCGAATATTGTCATAGAAGTCATCAACATACACATAGCCATAAACATTCTCATCGTATTCTTTGCGATAGTCAAGATTTTCAGGTCTCTCTTCATGATTACCTCTTACGCAGTAAATAGTATAACCATAATCTGCCGAACGCATTTTATGTTTCTTGTCGCTACTATTAAGCCAATAATTTAGACCCGCATCGCCAAGAATAATAACCGCGGTCTCTTCTGGTTTATAATCGGGCATGTTACGACGGATATTGCCTAGCCGAGTCTCAACCCAACCATGGCAATCGCCTGTTAAAATCCAATTTTTAATCATTATCACCACTCCAAACCATTTCAATCCAAATAGTTAGATAATTTTCATTATCCCACTCATATTTTTCAATTACATCATTAAGGTAATAATTATCACCATCGCCACTCTCCAGAGTTTCACCATTCCAAATAGCAAAGCCGAAAAGCATATCCTCTTCATCATCATACTTAGGAGCATTACAACGATACTCAATTTTTACATTTTTATTCTTGGGTAGTAAATCTCTTAAATATAACATATATATTACCTCACTCTCTATATATATTATAACATATTTTTTTATAAAAATCAAAAAAAGGAGCCTTATTCAGGCTCCTAATTCTTTTTCAACGGCAATTTTCATAATGTTATAAGAAACATCTTCCAAGAGTTCTCTCATTGCCGGATCTTCATAATCTTCATGCTCATTACAGAAAGCATCAGCCATCGCAACCGTATGAGCCAGCACCTCTTGCGCCTCATCACGTGCGGCCGCAAGCGGAATCTCGTGTCTCTTATATTCCATCATATGAGCCACTTTATCTGGGGTTGGATGTAAACAATCAACATAACTTTCGCCAGCAATATATCTTTCTAGATAGTCATCAACTCGCAACAGATGATGAGTTTGTTTACCATCATATCCATACTTTTGGAGAATATCCATTTTAGAAGGATAAGGATGTTCCATTGCGTGATATTTTTCCATAGCAATACCCTTCATAGATTTAACTGCTCTAAAAGGGTTCATGCGAGCAATTTCTTCTCGTGCCTCAACCAGTCGCATCCACTGCTTTTCATAGGTGGGGTTAATGATGTAATAAGGCGTAAAAAGAATTTCGAGAAAGTTTAAGTTTTGTTTGCGGAATGTCTCCATATACAATCTGACATCCTTGAAATCAATATGCTCTTCATTTTCTCGGATATGAGTCGTAGAAACGGGCTTTCTATTGAGACAAATATCTTTAAAACTCGGGACTACGATTAATTTTGTATCAACGTCAGAGCCTTCATGGGCCAGTCCATAGTTCTGACTACCTTGTAGAAAAATGCCGACGATTTGGTCTTCTGGAAAATATTGTAGGGCTTCATTGTAGTGTTCAACCAAGCGCTCCATTATTGTTCTCATGGGCCTCACCCACCTTTCAATTAATTATTAATGTCTAAATAGTTTCATTTCAAAAGTATCGCTATCAGTCAGCAGAACCAATTCAAAATTATAATCGGGATGCTTAAAGAAATACCAAGCATCAGGGTCACTGCCTTCTCTCTCATAGCAGTCTAATACCCATCCTAAATTTTCCAACGTTTTTTCAATGTTGATGGGACAAAGGTCATGGTTTGTCAAATTTGCTTTATAGGACTCGTCCTGGCTCAATACGCTAATAATTTGTGAGAAGACAAACCGCAATTTCGCCGCTTCAAATTTATCCATGGCATATTTACCACGCATTAAATCACCTTCTTTGCTTTCAGCCAATGTCTTACGCCACATTGAGGGCATTTGACATATCTATGCCGAGAAATATCAAATTTCATTGTGTATAACCATTTCCAAAATCCAATAGTGAATTCATGGTCGCACTCTGCACAATGAAATTGAGTTGTATTTTTATAATATCGTTTTAAAAAATTCATTTTATACCTTCCTCCTTCTCAAACCACCAACTGGTTCCATTTTCATCATATTTTAAAATAAGAGGAGTAAAAGTTCCATCTTCATTTTTTAATACGATGCGAGACTCTTTGGTTTTAGAAATAGGCTGTCGACCAAGGCGGTCATAGAGTTGTATCCAGGTTCTGATTTTAGACATGATTACTCCTTCAAATTAGCCTTTTCTCCTATTCCAATTGCGCGCAGCCTCTTTCTCATCATACTCGCAGGCAGTGCGGGCGCCACAGCATCCGCATTTTACATAAAAATAAAAATCAGTCGGATGGTCTTTACACATCTGCGCATAATCACGTCCGCAGAAAGGACATCTGTTCAATTCTTCATTTGTTGCTACAATAGTCATTTTTATTCCTCCAAATCCATTTTTGCGCCGCAGTTGGGGCAGAAGTTATCTGCACTTGTAACCTGGTGGCCACACTCAGAGCATCTATAACAGGTAATATACTTAATCCATCGGCCATGTACTACAGGAACGGCATCCACGATAGGCTGCTCCAGCAAAACATCCAGACAAGACTGAACACCCTCCAATGCGCCAGCATCTTCGGGACTTTGAAGCTGTTCAATCCAACGGTTATAAATGTAGATTATTTCATTCGTATTAATATATCTTGGGGCTTTATTTTCCATTTATTTTCTCCCAACAGTACAAAGTTTATAAAACCAATAACATAATGCCGCGGGTCCAAAAACTGCATTAACTAAAATGGTTAGACAGATTGTACCAAACCAATTGGTCTTGGCGTGATTATAGACCCATTTTGGATTACAAGGGCAAGCACCGATTTCTCCAGACATAGGTATAATAAACCACCATATAAAATTAAAACAAAGAGTCATCAATATATAAATAGCAATTATAAGATCCATGTTATCTAATCTCCTTCCAACCATTACGCTCGATAATGGCACGCATACGCTCTCTCGCTACTGAATTAGCAGAATGAATTCTAATAGGATAATTGCGACTGGTCGCTTCAAGCCAGTCCAAGAGCTTATAACCCTCAGCCTCATGCTCACCAAGGTCATTATCGCAGGAGATTTCTTCGACAGACCATATCTTATGACGACGCTCGAAAGTCTCTCTATCAATATAACCAAGAATATACTGTCTCCAATTCCAGTCGGACTCACGATTATATCGTGTAATCTCATAAATTGCGCTATCAACGTCCTTCACCCATAAGTAGCCTTCAGGTGCGGGCCGCAGGTCATCCATCCATAACTTCATATTTATTCTCCATCTAAATAAGTTTTTACTAATGCTTCTTTATTCATTATATTAATTCCAAAAGTATCCCAGGTAATCATCCTATATCCAGTAGTTGCTTTAATTGCGTCAATTAAATTATTAAACTCTTTCGCAACATATGTTTGAGATTTCAATCGCTGGTCATATCTTACTGCATCATTATACTTTGAAAAACGAGGCATATTATTCACCTACCAACTTCCTATAAGCAGTCATGCTCTCTTGGCGCATATCATCAATCCAATTTTTTTCAGCATGACACCAATAACGGTCGCCGTCTTCATATTCAATTACGATTGCTACTGGATGACGCATAGGTAAGCCCATGCGAGGAGGCGCGGGGTCTACGATACCAATAATAAAAAAGTCTTCATCAAGAAGTTCAATTAACTGCTCCTCCCAAGTTGTTTGAATCCAACCATTCCACATTTCATGACGAGCATCACTAATATCATATAGGTCAGCATGTAGTCCCATTAGGTTCATTTGATTGCGGCTATTGGCCATGTCTACGGCATTGCGATACCATTCATCGCGCTCTTGCCAGGTTAACTTCCTATGAAAAAATGCGACTTCACCCTCAATAGGGTCTTTACCCCAGCATAGAGGTTCACCAGATTCAGATACTACAATATGGCACATTGTAGAAGAATGAGTGCCATTTTTATTTGCGGGACGCTCATAACCACAGAATTCATCACCAGGCTTAATGTCCTTTGGGTCAATATTATAGTAATAAGGCGGTTTCATATTTATCATTCCTTTCTTATTTCTCATAAATATTATATCATATTTTTTTA
>JAEIGA010005916.1_pt1 | contig 18608 bp, 15 predicted proteins | sample 9270691 | NCBI WGS metagenome assembly JAEIGA01 (sample SAMN17057246, study PRJNA624740) | gut metagenome | biome: biome; isolation source: fecal sample | host: Bos grunniens | place: China: Xizang | collected 2019
AAGAAAATCTGCATAGGCAAAAATGGCATGTGCATTTTCTTTGAGAATCTCCTTATCGCCGCGATAAAGGTAAGTAAAATAAGGAAGATTTATAAGCACTGCATCCCAGGCAGGGCCAACATTATAACCCCAACTACCTGTGGGAACAACACCGGGTATTTCGCCATTTTTTCTCTGGGCTTTACGGATATTAGCAAGCCATTCTCTGTAGCTGTTTTCAGGGTTAAGGTTAAGAAGCGTCTGACGAGCAGACATATTTGCATCTCCCGTCCACCCATTCTTTTCGCGATGAGGACAATCGGTAGGGAAATAATAGAAATTAGAAATAGTAGCATTTCTTGTCATTGCCTGAAGTCTGTTAACAGTATCGTCAGAGCATTTGAAATTACCTCTCTCCTCAAGAGCAGAGCTGCAAACAATATATGTAAGTAAATCAGGAGTTGCCTGACTTTCGTCTATTCCCAATACAACAACATATCTGAAGCCGTGGTATGTAAACTGGGGCTCGAAAATCTCATCGCCCTCGCCTTTACATATATAAATATCCCTTTGAGCGTAGCCGTCAGGATAAAACTGACAATTGCTTATATCAGGGTTGCCGTTTTCGTCAAGATATTCGCCGAATTGAAGGTCAATTTTCTGCCCTCTTTCGCCTTTAATTTTAAGGCGGATAATACCTGCGGTGTCAATACCGAAATCGTAAAGAAAGCCTTCCTTTTCTTTTGACGGAAAGGGGGAAACATCGCGACTCGCCTTATCTGCAGGCCTGAAATCTGCCATACGGCATCTTCTTATTGAAACAGGGTTCAAATGCCTTATAGCGGTAACAGGCTCTGCTTCGCAAAGCTTTCTTTCGCCTCTCGGAGTTTCTGCAACGAGAGCGCTCTGCCAGCTATCGTCGGAAAACATAGGCTCAGACCAATGAGGAATTTCAAGCCTCGCATCATAAAAACACCCGTTTCTTAAATCATCAAATATTACAGGTGATTGTGCAGTTTTAACGCTTGTATCTGCCTCAATAATATCGGTTTTGCCGTCGAAGGATTCTATCTCAATCGAAAACGCAACTCTCGGCGCACCGCGAAAATCTTCTTTTTCAAAATCCCATATTTCGCCACCTGGAGCATTCTGCATGCCGTTACCTAGCTGAATACCTAAAACATTTTTACCCTCATTTATATATTCGGTAACGTCATATCGGTCGTAATAAACAAGGTGATCCGGATTTGAAATATAGGGCGCTAATATACCCTTTGTTACTTTATGGCCATTAACAAAAACATCATAAAAGCCTGCGCAACCAATGGTGATTGTACATTTTTTAGGTAATTCATATGCGATAAATGTTTTTCTGAGATATGGCGAGGGAACAAAATTTTTATAAGTTGAATATTCTCTTGTGGCACATATAAATTTATTAGAAAGCATAAAAGCACTCCTTTAAAAAACGTAATAATAAAACGCTAACAATATAATACTCCAACAGGCTATTCTCTTCAATAGTCAAGGTGCAAGGAAAAGAACGATAATTTTTTTCTATGTTGACGAAAACGAAACTTTTTAGTAAAATACCTTTATATTTTTAAAAGGATTTTACTTAAATGGATTTAAAAGAATTTTTTGCTTCTCAATGTCGGGAATGCGCCCAAAAACTTGATATTGAAACCCCGGCAATAAGGAAGCTCACCTCTCATAACCGCAAAGCAGAAGAGCTTGGCGTTTGCGCTGTTTTCTCCTTTGAGGGTTATAAGGTGCTTATATCATATATAGAAGCAGGCAAATCTGCCTACGCCCAACAGACTCTTTGGGTTTCAGTGTCTCTCGACAGCGACCGTCAGTTGCCATTTTCTCTTTACGACGTACTCGCTTTTATTGAGCCGGAGAACTTTAATTGCTACACATATACATATGTTGATTCACAGGCGCTGATGAAAAACTGTTTTAACGAATTAACGCCACTACTTATAAGAATCACCCCTGCTCTTACTGAATTTTTAGAAAATGGAATCACAAAGAACAGACTTATTTCTGCTCAGAAAGACAATATAAACAGATATTTCGGTGATAATGTTTTAGAAAGCGGAGAAATGCTTGGAGGAGCAGGCGATAAAATTATTGCCATGATGCTTCAGAATTTCTATGAAGCAGAAATTGAAGCAGCCGTTGTTGGCTCTCAATCGTTATTCTATAGCGGCAAAGACGAAAAAGCACTTAAAAAACTAAAAAAATCGAAAAGGAATACACTTTATCAGCAGAACCTGCAAAAGTTCCTTGAAAACGGCGGAAAAAGCACCCCGGTTTCAATCGCAGTTTCCGAGGCTTCTATTAAAAAAGGTGCTTTACGTCATGGCGGTGGCGTAAAATCCTCACTTAAGACTATTGCATTTTCATTGCTTTTCACTATTCCCGTTGCCCTGGGACTTGGTCTTGTTTATACCGCAATATGTGCTTTGTTTTTCAAAGGCAATGTGTTTATCGCAGGATTTTTCGAGAATCTTTTGATTCTTCCCTTCTTCAGCTTTCTTTTAGGTACTGCCATCGCTTTGAATTTTATAAAATCACGTCACGAAAACAAAAAGCAAGCAGACGAAAAAACTGTTCATACCCCTAAAGCTCCAAAAGTGATAAACGAGGCATTAAAATATTTCACTATCGCTGCCGAGTCCCTTGCACTTATAGGTTGCATCACATGCGTTTTTTCAACTGCACCTTTTTACGAATATTACTTTGAATATTCACAGGAGGATTTCCCTCTTTCTCAAAGCGAATGCATGTATGAATCTATTGATTATATCGGTGTAATTGAAGGGTTTTATGATAACAAAGAAAACAATTGCTTTTACGAAGAAAAATATATTGTTATAAAAACCAAAAGCGGTCAAACAATAGACCTTTACAACTCTACCTGGCTTTCTGCAGATAAATTTACAGAAAACGAAGATTTCTTTGCAGAGCAAGGAATCGAAATAAAAACATTTAAAACCTTTGAGGATTATAAAAACCATAAATAATAAAACAGAGGCTGTTTCTTTGAAACAGTCTCTGTTTTGTTTATCTAAAGTGTTTTCTCAACTTGAATTTATCCCTGAATTCGAAATGCTTTTCAAGGAGCTTGGTGAATTGCCCTATCAAAAAGCCATTGAAGAAGGCACATATTACAGTGCCAAGCTTCACGCCTTCGAAATGGCCAAAACCGAAGAATGAAAAGGAAAGCACAACGCCTAAAACACAACTGATTAAATCATAAGCAGTCTTGATTTTATTTATGTCAATCTTTGTTTTTTCCGCAAGCTCCTTAACAATAAGCTCATATGCCTCAGGAGATATATATGTATGAAAAAACAGTGAAACTGCAAAGGAGCACATAACACAACCTAAAATATACCACACTACTCTTACAACAAAAGTATCGTCCGGAATACCGGAAATCACGCTTATTGCAATATCAAGAAGTGTTCCGTAAATGACTGCCGTTACAAAAGAGAAAAAGTATGATTTCTTCATCTTCTTCATAATAATTGCAGTAATTATCACAAGAACACCCTGAAAGCAGTACTCCGCAACACCGAAGCTGAACCATGGTAAAAGTTGAGAAACCTTCAAATGAATAATATATGCAGGCGCCACAACCATACTCATACCAAAATCCGCCTTCGCAGTAAATGCGGCTGCGAACGCCATAATCACAAGCCCAAGCACATAGCTGAGCTCGGTATAAAACACTTTCTTTTTCATTATTGAACCTCACTACAAAGCTCAAATCTGAGCGTACCACCTGAAGTAATCTGAGAATATGTAAGGTAATTCTCTTCTATCATCTCACCATTAAGATAAGCTGCTTTTATATACGGCTTTTCCAGCGGATCAGAATCACACTCAATAGTCAGCTCCTCTGCCACACTGCAATTGTGATATTTTTTATTTAGTGAAACCCTAGCCTTTTTAAATAACGGTGTATTCAGATAATATTTTTCATCCGCAGGGCAAAGCTGAGCAAAGCCAAGTGCTGAAAGCACATACCAGGCAGAAAGCTGACCTACATCTTCATTTCCACAGAAGCCGAAGGCACCTAAGCGGTAGGACTCCTTCTGCACGCGTCTTGTCCAATACTGCGTTCTTCCAGGAAGACCTAACACACTGAAATAGTGAGTTATATTATGGCAAGGCTCATTTGAGTGGTTATAATCATCATTCCACAAGGCAGAAAGCTCTGCTTTTTCAAAAAATCTTTCAAGAAGACTGATTGTTCGCTTTTCACCGAAAAGCTTGCTGAGACCTTTAACATCATATGGTACAAACCAACCCTGTTGGAAAATATTACTTTCAACGCATCCGTCATCATCATATTCATTTTCTTCAAAAACGAACTCACCATTTTCCATTCGTGGCGACATGAATCCGCGTTCATTGCAGAAATTATCAGGATAATGCATAGCCCTGTCTGAAAAGAGCTTTTCATCATCACTCTTACCTAACTTTTTGGCAAGCTGAGCAGTAGTAAAATCTGCAAGCAAAAATTCAAGTGTATCACTTAATTTCTCGGGCACATAGCACTCCTCAATATACTTTTGGCAATCAGGTCTTACAGATTTAAAGGGTTTCCCGAAAAGCTCTTTTTTGCAAAGTGCACTTGCCTTAATAATTTCATATGCTTTTTCTATGTCATACGGCAAAATACCCTTAATTGCCGCGTCGCATAAAACGATTGTTGCCGGGTCTCCAACCATACAGCCTGCGTTAATTCCTAAAAGCTCCCATTGGGGAAGAGATGTCTGTCTTTCCTCTGCAATAGCAAGAAGAGAATTAACCTCATCCTCTACCATTTCAGGATTAATAATCGTCAAAAGTGGAAACTCACTTCTGTAAACATCCCACCCACTGAACACTGTACGATGAGTGTATGAGGAGTTTTCAAAAATTTTTCCGTTGAAACGATATCTGCCGTCGCAATCCATAAAGGTGCGAGGGTCCAACAGCACATGGTAAAGGCAGGTGTGGAAAATAGTTAAATCAACCTCATTCTCGCCTTCCACATGAACACCGCAAAAAGCCTGCTCCCACATTTCCTGAGCGTTTTCTTTCATTAAATCAAAATCAAAGGTATGGCACTCTGTCTGCAGGTTGTTTTTAGCACCCTGCAAATCAACATACGAAATTCCGCAACGCACAACAAGCGGTCGAGAAAGCTCACCGAAATCTACCACAAGACCTGCATCTTCATTCTCAAAGGTTTTTAAATTCTCCGCGCAGTACTCCTCGTTTGAGAAAAACTGCATTTTCCTTGCAGGGAGGGAAAACTCACACACAAAATAAAAGTCATAAGTAATCTTTCCATGACCATGACCAAAACCGCCACCCTTTGGCGTGCACTTTATATGACCCTCTATTCTGTTCTCATTTATAATGTTAATTTCTTCGAAATCAGCTTTTCCGCCAATTCTTCTTGCGAAATTGAAAATAAGCTTTGCAGGTTCATTTTCAGGGTAAGTAAACCTTAAAACACCTGTTCGAACAGAAGCGGTTGCCTCCGCAAAAACATTATATTTCTGAAGCTTTACGGCATAATAGCCTGCTTTTGTTGCTTCATCATCGTGAGAAAAAGCAGATTTCCAACCTTCACCGCCTTTTGTGATAGGTGTCTCCTCATTGCTTCCGCTTCTGAGACCATCGATATATGTAACAGGCATAATCTGAAGATTTCCAAGGTCTCCATACCATCCTATACCGCTCATATGATTAAAGCTGAAGCCCTCTATTGTATCGTGAAGATAGCTGTAGCCTGTACCGTTATCACCACCTGTTATAGTATCAGGCGACATCTGCACCATACCACCGGGCACACAAGCACCCGGATATGTTTTACCCCCACCATGTGATTTTTCATCATCAGCTTCACCAACTGTGCCAATTGATGTGTCAACATATTTTACTTTATCCATAAATCACACCACACATTTAAATCTGTCATTTATTCTATAGCAACGTTACAATTCTTTCAATAATATTAAATCACAACCACCATCAATGGGTGGTTATGATTTAATAAACCCTATCGGCTATTCCCGTGCTCCATAACATTTTGCTGACGCTTCTCCGAAAGCTCCGCGTACATCCATTCACGCTTCTGGCGTGAGATAGGCCACAGGAATTTAGGTACAATTCTTAAAATGCCCGTTACTATAGGAACAATTGTACAAAGGGCAAACTCCCAGAACTTTGTTCTGTCGTTCTGAGCCCCTATTTCAAGACCCTGAACATAGCCGATTTTCTTCATAATAAGGCTTGTAACTGATCCTAAAAGCGCACTTTGCACCTTCAAAATCAAGCCCTTTGCAACGCCTGTTGTAGCTTCCATTCGGTAGCCGTTTTTCCATTCGCAGTAGTCCATAGCTTCATTCCACAGGTCTGCATTAATTACCTTGGAAATACCCCATGACCACTTTACAAACCACTCTTTAAGACCGAAAGCTATACACATAGGAACAGTCTGCATAAACATTTTTTTCTTTTTCGTCATACCGAAAAGGAAAACTGCAATTGAAATTACACTGTTATATATATCATTGAATATCCACAATGATTTTGAGGAGAATTTCCTTCTAAGAGGTGCAACAAAGGAATAGCTGATACTACCATTCATAGATGATGGAATATTAAGAAGAGTTATAAGAGAATAATTGCCCAGAACATCTATAAAATAGTTTGTTTCACTTTTACTGATTGAGAAATTACCTAAAAATTCAGAAAGACACATTAAAAGCACAGGGTAGTTAGAGAAAATTGCTCTCATACCCTCTTTTACGCTTGGCTTTTCAATAGACTGAGGCACTCTTTCTTTTGATTCCATGAAGAACCAGAATGTGCAAAGAGAAGATATAAGTGCGGTGCTACCACCCATTACCATAAACACATTGCCTAGCTTCCAGTTAACAACCTTGTTATTAACAAGGTCAATAAGCACACCCATTATGTAGCGTGGCAAGTCCTCACCCATATAACCCGTCAGAAGCTCCGCAAGAGTTATAAGACGGATTCGCTCATTTGGGTTAGGCGTTATTGTAGACATATATCCGCTTTTGGCAACATTGGTAAAGGTGCTTGCTGTTTCGTTGATTATGGCAAAGAAATAGTAGTAAATAAGCTTTGGCAAATATGTACCACTTGTTGTGCCAAAGAAAAGAGGCAAAAGCCAGGTGAACACGCCCATAATTGTAAGTGGTATCTGCATACCAACAAGATAGGGCCTGAATTTACCTATTCTTGTACGTGTGCTGTCAACTATTACGGATATAAATGTATCGTTAACAATATCCCACGCCGCAGTAACAAGGTTCATAACCGCGCTTACGGTGAAATCAATATTAACAACGTCCCAGATATATCGCTCTGAAAAAGAGTTTATGTTAAAGGTGTTTGACCAGTCGTTAAAAAGATAAGCAACAGTTTCTCTTACACCTACATAATTATGACCTTCGTAATATCTTACGTTGTTTTCTTCCGCTATATCGGTGCCTTTATTCATTAATTCATTATCACTCATGAAAGCACCTCCTGACCATTAACGACACATTTGTCAGTAAATATTTCGCCAAGATATTCTAATTCAACAGTAATTATTACAGGCTCTTCCTTCAAAACGGTTACGTAACCCATTTCATCAACTGTTACAATTGACTCATCTGATGAAATAAATTTAACCTTATATTCACTGTCGTCTTCAATAACGGCATTAACCGTAAGCTGAGCTTCACCATCTTTTTCAATGGTCATTTCACTCTGAGAAAGAGCTACACCTGCATAGAAATACTCGTATTTTTCGTTTACACCATATTGAAATTCAACTGTTTTTGTGCCGAATACTGATAATGTGTTCAAGAATTCAAACTCTGCCTTCACATTATAAACACGTTGAATTTCCAGTTGAGAAATCTGGTCTGTAAGCCTGTTTACTTTAGCATTTATTTTAAGCTCTTTAACGTCAACAGATATAAAATCCACTTTGCAGTCAGGCAACAATGCATTTTTAATTCCAGTTGTAATATTCTGATTGTTGGAAAGGCTGAATGCCTCCTTAACCACACAGTTTTCAAATGCCTCAGGCGAAACAGATAATGTTATATAGTAAAACTCACCATCAACAAGCTTGCCGTTATCGTCAAAAAGCTGTTTGCCGTTTTCATCGGTCTGCCCAACAGAAAATGAAGAAGTTAAACCATTCTCTTTTGCAAGGTCGATATATGGTTTACTGTTGTCTTCAACGCCGAAAACGCCTGTTTTATCTTCTCCGTAAACCTCATCAACAGCGCCTATAACTCTGTCCTTTAAATAAACAAAAAGATTCTTGTCTGCGCTGTCTGCTTTGCCATCAACTAAAATTGAGGAGTTATCAACATATACATCTGTGTAGGAATTCACTTTTATAAAATTATTACCCACAGCAACCTTTGTTAAGTCGCATAAGTATTTTGCAATATCTTCTGTTTTATTGGTAAGCTGTGTTTTGCTCGGTGTCTGCTCTGTTTTTTCGCTGACATTCTGAGCACCCTCAACTTTTTTGACTGTAACAACAAGCGTTACCATACAAAGCACAAGAGCTAAAAAACTACAAAAACCGAAAAATAAAAATTGTTTTTTCTTGTTTTCTTTTTTATTCACGGGCTTCACCGCCCTTCGCTTTTTCTACAAGAGCTTTCTTTTCTGCCGCGTCTAGTAATCTCTTTTCTTTTTCTTCCTCTGTTTCAAAAACAGGAAGAGGCAAATCGTCAAGAGAAACCTCGCCTGCTTTAACTTTTTTATTAAGCTCTGTTCTCTTAATATCAACCTCTTTGATTTCAGGTTGAATATTTTTCTTGATAACAAGGTGATTAAGAGCAAAAATCATTACAAATACAAGCACGCAAGCAAAAGCACCAAACCCTGTATTTGCTACTAAAAATCCACCTTCACCAAACAAATACGGCATAGCAATACTTACAGCGCAGGCGCACAAGCACAAAGCACCGCCTGCAACCGATAAGCCGCGCATTATTTTTGCAGATTTCTGAATGTTAATAAATGACAAAAGAAGAGAAACAAAAACTCCAAAGCCTACAAGGAAAATAGCCACTATAAGTCCTAATAAAGCAAAACACAAGACAACCTGATTTGGCATATATTCATTAAGATTTAAAAGAGCACCTATTGTTCCATCTGTAAATGCACTGTATATTCCCCATGCACCAAAGCTGAAGGAGCTAGAAAACAAGGCCGAATTTACAGAAACCGTTACAAAGGGAATAAATATTGCGCCAATTGCCACAACCATTGCAACAATACGCAAAATTTGTATTGCGCCTTTTATAAACGCTGTTTTCAATTTTGCTACAAGTATACGAAACCCTGCATATTCAAGCTCGCATTTTTTAGCATCTCTTGTAAGCAAGGTTTTTTGTTGATTATAAAAAATATTTGCTCCGCAATGCTTACAATTGGGCGCAAGCTCAAATCTTCCTATTTCGCCATTACAAGCAGGACATTTCATTTTTTTCTCCCCCTTTGCAATTAGATAATCATCCGTTTATTTCACAGGCACAGGTCTGTATTTTGCGGTATATTCCGTTACATCAATTTTAATAACACTAACTACAGATACAAGCTTATCGTTAAACTCGAAATCTTTGCCTGTCTGAGTTTTCATAAGGAATGTGAGCGCATTCTTTTTTACCTCAACATCCTCAACTATTTCTGCAATACCCTTACCCATAAGTGAAGAATAACCAACGCCATATCGGCAGGCAACATCACCCTCAAAGGGCTGCAAATCACATTCCATTGAGAAAAACACTTTAGGATTAGCCCTCATAACATCAAGCTTTCTGCCCTGAGTAGCACCATGAAGCCATAAGGTAAGCTTTTCGTTCTCTATAGTGTAGCCGTAATTCATAGGCACAACGTAAGGCTCATCACCATCCACAAGACCGAGATGTAAAACCTTTGATTTATCGAGAATTTTTATAATTTCGTTTATATCAAAAACCTGTTTTTCTCTGCGTGTCATTCCATTCATAACACAGTCCCCCCTGTAAAGTGTTTTTCTTTTAAGATTTCTTCTTTTTGATTTTATGAGAAAGCTTATCAATACCCTTATCAACAACGGGAAAAAGGATTTTTACGATAAGCACTGCAATAAGAGCGCATATAGCTCCTGAAACCACACCTGCAATTACATCTGTGCAATAGTGCACTTCCACATAAATTCGCGAAAAGCCCATAAGTGCGGCAAATACAGTTACAGGAACACCCCATTTTCTGTTGTGCCACAAAAGAGCAATTGCTGCAGCAAAAGCAGATGATGTATGTCCTGACGGGAAAGAATAGCTTGACGGCTTGTGAACAAGCTCAGGGTAGATATATGCTCTGCCCCATTCTGCATACTTTTCAGGGTCTGAATCGAATAAATTAAACGGACGCGGTCTCGCGAAAAACTCTTTGAGGAAAAGGTCATTGCAAATAAGCATTACAAGAAGTGCCACAATAACAGCAAAGCCTGCTTTACGATACTTCTTTGTAATGAAAAGACCTAAGCCAAGCACAATAAAAATCGCACCTGCATTACCTAAGGTTGTAATACCAACCAGAACAGCATCAAGAAAATCATTGTGTATACTTTGTATCCATTGGAAAACACTTAAATCAAAACTCAGAAAAGAATCAAATAAATTCTGCATATTTTACCTCTCATCCAATATCATCAAGGCTTGCGCCTTTTGTTTCCTTAACTCTCATAGCGAACATAATTGCCGCAATTGAAACTGCAGGAACAGAAACTGCAAGGCAGGCCCACCATATAGGCATTGCTATCATACCTACTATTGTTAAACCATAACCCAAAGCTAATCCGATTATAACGAGAAGTCCCTCTGCACCTACTACAGATGCGCGTATATCTGTTGGCACCTTTTCCGTCATCATAACATTCATATAGTCTCTGCCAATCCAGTATGAGCCCTGATAAAGGCCTGCAAGAGAACCGACTAAATAAGGATTCCAGCCCTTAAGAATACCTACTACAAAAAATATGTAGCCCGCTACACAGGTTACGGAAAATGCAGTAACAGTAACCTTTCTTCCCAATTTATCTGCAATAAATCCTGAAAGGAATGTTATGGTGGCGTAAACTACAGGAACCATAAACAAAGCTTTGGTAATACTTGCTGTACTCATTCCTGCACGGTGCATTGAGGATTCAAAATAGAGCGCTATGGCAGGCATTGCCGCATCAAAAATAATGTGAGAAATAATAAGCATCTTAGTATCTTTATTAGAAAAGATATATTTCACGCCATTGAAAACACCAGATTGATTCCTTTGGGCCTCCTTTTGTTGCTTTTTAAGTTCTTTTTCTTTCTGCCTTTCTTCTAAAGGTCTTGAAAGGTATGCTATTCTTTCGTCAATAAAAACCTTTGTATCCTTAGCAAAAAGAACAACAAGCAAAACTGCCACAAAACCAATGATTGCAGGCACAAGGAAAATCTCGCGCCATTTTGTAGCGTCGTTACCCATTAAAATATCCCGAAGAGTTGGTATAAGAATAACGCCTAAAATACCAAAGCTTTTAAGAAAGCTGTATATCTTGGCTCTATGCTTATCGGGTGCTTCTTCAAGGATATAGATAATCTGAATATCATGACCCATAAAGAAGCTGATAATCGCAAAGCCAACAAGAAACATTATGTAGCTCGATGACAAGTGAATAACCAGAAGTCCTATTGCCATACCAAGTGTAGACAACGCGAAAAGAGGTTTTCTTCCCCATTTATCTGCTAAAGCCTTGTAAAAAGGAGTAAAAATACCTAACACATATGTAAAAACACCTATACCTGAATGAAAAGCAAGTCCGTCTTCATAAGTGTAATATTTACCCATAAACGGATTGTTCACAAAAAACTCCGTAACAAAAGATGACTGTACAGTAACAGTAAGGTTACTTGTAACTTCATCAAGAATATTTACAACCGCAATAAGCAAAAGCAGAACAAAAAAGTATCTGCTACCCGAACTGCGATTCTGCATTTTTTTCAGCTTTGAAATTTGTTTTGACTCTTTTTCCGCCATTTTAATGCCTGATTTCATATAATCACCTCAGTCGGATTTTATTATATCATATCTTTTTACCATAAACAACAAATCCCTGCTATTTTTACAGCAGGGATTGTGTTACGCAAAATGTTTTATCAGATACAAAACTAACATATGCACAGGGTAAAAGGCATAAAAGCCATATTGCATAAATTTATTTGATTTTCCTTTTTTACCGCCATATAACCAGATTGGTATGAGGGCAAATACTGCAAAGCTCTGAGTTGGGATTTCAAATGTTTTTCCAAAAATTTCAACAGGGATAACAAGACCTTCAAACATTACAACGTTAATCATAACCATTGCAACAAGCTGTGCAAGCCAAGCAAACGAAAAATCCCTGAGTATATAGAACATTACAACCGTAATCATACCCCAGAAGCCATAGTCAACAAAACCTATTGTAGATGCAAGACAAATCAGAGTAAGTGCCACAATATATTTCAGTCTATCCTTTTTCTCTTTGCATTTACGGCTCTTATCAATTACTGTTATCGCTAGAAGACCTAAAAGAAGAGTAAACAAAACATTCTGGTGGTACGGGTTAAAAACACGGCTACTATAAAAAAGGTTAAACGGAATTTCTGTAACCAAAGCAAATCCAAGAAGCCTGAGAATATATTTCTTTAGGTTTGAGGTATGAATAAAACCCTCTGCAATTTGAAAAGCGAATATAGGGAACGCCATTCTGCCAATATAAGTCATCCAGTTGCCAAAGCTCATATAGGTTGCCCAGATATGGTCGCTAAGCATTAAAACAACAGCTATCCCACGGAGCATATTTGATGTAAGTCCACCAAAAGGAAGATTCACAATCGGTGTATTTGTAGGAAGCTTTGTTTTTTTATTTTCATCCATATATCTCTCCCACTCCTTTAACCGCTATGTTTTTATAACCGAAAACTACCAAGCAATTCTGAAAACAGTTTCAGAATCTTTTCCAAAAATTCACACCCCATGGGTGATGTTGCTCTTCCCACTGATCGCGGTGTTTCAGTATTTTTTCTCGCATTTCAGCAATTTTCTCTTTATATTCCTCTTTTAATGCAAGGTTTTCCGTTTCCCAAGGGTCATTTTTTATATCGTAAAGGAAGGTCCATTTATCACTCTTCGCATCACCATTACGATATTCAATTAATTTGAATTTATCGTCCTTAACTCCGCGTACAAACTCGTCAAAAATAAGATAAAGCTCTTCCCTGAAATTATCTCCTTCGTTACCGCCAAGAAGATGAGCAAAGCTCTTTCCATCCACGGAAACAGGAACATTCAACCCAACCTTCTCACAAAGAGTTGGGAATATATCATAAAGATAAACATATGCACTATTGCGCACATTTTCAGCTATTCCTGGCCCCGCCATAATAAGCGGAACGCGTACACCATGCTCGTAGATATCCTCTTTACCAAGCCAGCCGTGCTGACCAACAGCAAGTCCGTTATCGCCTGCGAAAACAATAATTGTGTTTTCCTCTTCTCCTGATTCATGCAACGCGTCAAGCAACCTACCTATTTCAGAATCAAGATGGGTTATCATTGCAAAATACTCAGCAATATGACATTTTATCTCCTCAGACTTTCGCGGATATTCTGCAAGATGCTCGTCGCGATGCACCATAAGCGGATAATTTGTATCAATAATTTCCTGAAAATTCGGTGGTAATTTAATTTTTTCAGGGTCATACATTTCTTTGAAGCTTTCAGGCATAGTACGTGGGTCGTGTGGCGCAAGATATGCAAGATACATAAAAAACGGCTTTTCCTGACCTGCATTCTTTTTAAGCAAATCAATAGCAGCATCCGTTAGTAATGTGCTTGAATGCTTACCCGGGTCAAATTCATCACAGTGTTGAGATAATGGCTTATTATCGCCGAAAAAATCCACAACAAAGTTAATCACATTATCATATTCACCTGTCTGGTCATATCGGCAGGTAGGCACATTCCAATGGTCCCACATACCGCCAAAAAAGATTTTTGCACCCTGAGTAAAGCTACGTGCATACGCAGGACAACCATTGTGCCACTTGCCAAGTCCAATAGTTTCGTAACCATTATTTTTAAAGGTTTCTGCAACTGTTTTGTGTTCCGACGGAATGTTGCCACCAAACTCGTCTAAATGAAACGGATTGCGACCCGTCAATACCATAGCTCGACTTGGCATACACACCGCGCCGCAAGTACCACCTGCAATATGTGCGCGGGTGAATGAGGTGCCCCTTTCCACAAGCTTATCAAGATTAGGCGTAATTATCTCTTCATTGCCAAGAGCGTGAATTGTATCGAAACGTTGGTCATCAGTTACAATAAACAATATATTCGGTTTTTTAGCCATATCAATACCACTTTCTTTACGCTAACCTATGCATAAGTATACATACTGCGTTTGTAAAATTTCTTTTTTCTTTCAACAACCTCTGCCACACATCTTTTTGCTATCGCAATATGCTGTCGAGAAACCTCTTCGTCAAAATCAGAAAATGTATTTTTTTCTATATCATTACCTGTTAAAACACTATACCACGTAAGGCCGAGCGAATATCTTCCGAAGCCTAAACTCGCATGGAACGTATCGCGATGAACTTTCTCTATACCATTTTCAAGCATAGCGTCAAAAACCTCTCCCGACGGAATAACATAGTCCGCGCTAATCCTGTCTGCCGCTTTTTTGTATGAATCAACAATATCGCTTAGCATTTCCTTGTAGTCGTTATATTTCAATTCATTGTTCAATCTTTCGCTGCCCTGCTCATATGCCCACGTCTGATGAACGGCAATTTTAGCCTTGGGAGCCAGCTCTCTTACATATTCAATCAACTTATCAAGATAGGGCTGATACGTATCATAAAAAGGAGACTCCTGACTGACCTGCTGCACTGTTATAACATCCCAACAACGATTCAGAAGAGCCTCTCCCAAAGATACATTGAATCCCGTATCCTGCCCGTTCATTTCAAGGGTATATGCTCTTTCTCCGCTCACCATATTTTTATAGTGGCGTTCAAGCGAGCATCCGCCAATAAACAAATTAAATGAGTTAAGTTCAAACCCATCTGCTTTTGCAATGCTATGCAAATATCTTTGTGCATCAGTTGAAAAGCTGTTGCCTATTGATAAAACATTCATCGAAACACCCCTTTACGTTATAATACCATTTCAAAGCATATATTGCAAACAAAACCCCCTTGGATTTTTCCAAGGGGATGTATTTTTACATTTTTTCTTTTATAAGATTTTCTTCATAATTCCCACAGTTCCTGTTGAGAGCATTTTTTATATTGTAGCTTTTCTGCTAAAATCCAGCAAAATCTCCGAAACGCCGTCATTCAAGGCTGGTTCAGATAACCTATTTCACCACAACCTTTTTATTTATATAAATTGCGTAAGCTAAAGGAATAACTGTCAAAAACACAGGAGATATGTATAGCGATACATCATTTTCCACATTAAATACAGACAAGGAGTTAACCAAGGAATGTGTTATGATACAAGGAACAAGCGATTTGCTTTTGTGGAATATAATAACAAATAAATAGCCTATAGCCGTTGCATAGCATATCTGAAGTAATGTTGGAATAAGCTCTGCGCCATTAATCAAATTAATAATATGCCCCATACCAAAGGTAATTGCACTTACGATTATAGCACTTTTAACGTTGCTTTTTGCCATCATTTTAAACAAAAAGCCTCTGAAAATAATTTCCTCTATAAAACCAATGTTAAGCATAGTTAAAATATGAAAGATAATCTCACTAACCGAGCTATTTATATTGAATCCATTCCATAAATTAACGCTTACAATAATTGCCAATGGCAGAAAATATAAGTATTTCCTTGCATTTTCAACATTTTTCAGCCCGTAATATGATGTCCTTTTCAAAAACATCATTACAGCTATTAAACATGCGGATAATATTGTGTTTGCAATAAAACCAATACAGCTTGTACTTCCAAAATTTTGAACACAAACGGAATTAACTACGAGATATATGATTATCAGTAACAAGCAAAACAATGTTTCGTGCTTTTCAAATGCTTTAGTCATAAAAATCCCCACAAATTTTCGATTTACAACTGAATTATATCATTGCAACTCAGAAACTGCAACAAAAATCCCCTTGGATTGCTCCAAGGGGATTCGTTTATTTGCTTTTCCAAACAATTCAATTAAAACTCAGTTCGTGATAGTTATCCGTGAGAGGATAGCAAAGTGCAGAATATTTTACTAAATCAAATTATAATTTTTTATAATATCCTCTATCTGTCTTAATTGTATCAAAATTTTATCTCTTATTCAAATTAATGACTTTTATGAGCTGTGAAGGATTACGAGAAGTAATATTATCAACACCGAAACTGATTACCTTTATCATATCCGATGTTTTATTAACAGTCCATATCGAAACAAGAAGACCCTCACGGTGAAAAAGCTCAACCATCTCTTTTGTGCAAGCATTGAAATTTATATTAATCCCTACAGCTCCGAGCGCACGAGTTTTATCTGCAAGAGAAAGCAGGTATTCCTCATCTTTGTTTTTTTCTGTGTCAACATCATAATTGAGCCAATATGCAATATCAGGGGTCTGCTCCTTTACGGCAGCCACATTTTCTTCCCTTATTCCTGTATAAAAAACTCTGTCTTTTATGTTGTGTTTTTCGGAAAGCTCTACCACTTTTTTTAGGTTTGTAACACTTTTACAGTCAACATTCACTTTTAAATCAGGAAGCTCTGCTACTATAGCGAAGGCTTCGTCAAGAGAAGCACAGTTTTCTTGAGGCTCATCATGTGAGAGTACTGCTTCACCATCAGATGTGAAAGCAAGATCAAATTCAACTATATCTGCTCCGCTTTCATATCCCTTTTTTATTGATTCTAGAGAGTTATCTTCTGTTTCCTCACAGCCTGTGTGAGCCGTAACGGTAAAGTCTTCGGGCAAAACAGCATTTCTGATTCCCATATAAGTAAAACCCAAGAAGCCCGCTACACCAACAGCTAACACAACCACCATTGTTATAATAATTTTTATCAAATCTTTCATTTTATACCTCTAACAATTTTTGTCGATTTAATTATATCACAATTCAATGAAAACACAAAGACAAAATAAGACATCTGTAATACTGATTTCGCAAAGCAAAAAACCTGTTACCCTTTCGGGCAACAGATTTTTTCACGAATTAGTATTTGATGGCAGCCTGTGTAGCTGTTAGCAAAGTGGGGAAATTATTTAGAACATCCATACAAACGCTATATCTAATATGTCAGAAGACTTCTTAAATATACTCAATCATATTCTCAACTGCATCTGACATAACTTTGTGACCAAGATTTGTTGGATGTATTCCGTCAACAGCAAGCTTTTGGGGGTCAATTGTTTTTTGTGCATTATAAAAAAACTCTTGTAAATCAACCACCAATGCACCGTTTTCAAGAGCAACATTTTTAAGAAGTTCACGGTATTCATCAAGAGTTTTATGAAAAGGAAATTTTTCTTCCACAGAGTCAATCAAAAACGGCATAAGATAGAGAATTTGAGTGTGGGGTAACTCCGTTTTGATTCTTCTGTAAATTTCACGGATATGGGGCTCCATAGGGCGCAGAAGTGGCGGATAGTTCTCAGGACCATAATTTTCCCATGCATCATTAACGCCAATAAGCATAATAATCACATCAGGATTCAGGTTTATGCAATCCTTTGTCAGCCTGTCATAAACATGGTATGTACGATTACTTGCAATACCCTTAATATCAACTTTTATATTCTTACTATATTTTTTGAATTTCTTTTTAAGCTGTAAAGCGTAAATATTTCTGCCACCAAATTTATGGGCAAAACGAAAATTGAACTTTACATCGGTAATACTATCACCAATAAACAAAATTTTACTATCTTTTTTTATTTGTATTTTATCCATAACAATATACCCCATAAATCTAAAAATTATATTATAAGCATCAGATATTTTTTAGTTTTATATTATTGAGTTTAGCACACTTTATAGTATAATTCAATGTGATTTTATACACAAAAATCCCCTTGGATTGCTCCAAGGGGATTCATTTAGTTATTTGCTTATTCCGAATAATTCAGTTAAGAATTAGTTTTATTTTAGTGATATTCCGTCTTTGACGGAGTGATATTTTCGCTTTGCGAAAGTGATATTAAAGCCTTGTGGCTTTAGTGATATTGTATTCGCTATAATAACTGGGCGTAGCCCAATATCACTCGGCTTTAGCCGAATATCACTGCGAAGCAATAGAACTCGCCGTCAGGCGAATACAACTTCAAGGACAAATTTCCATAAAAATAACGCCTTCGGTTTCCCGAAGGCGTATATTTTTATATTTGGAAATTAGTCCTTGATAGCTGCCTGTGTAGCAACGAACAAATGTAGGAATGATTAGGCATTATTTAAGGGGGCTTTGGAGTAAAAAGCAAACACTAAACTCTTATTTATCGTAATTTTCGCTGAGTTTCTTTACTTTCTTG
>JAEIGA010005917.1_pt1 | contig 18607 bp, 16 predicted proteins | sample 9270691 | NCBI WGS metagenome assembly JAEIGA01 (sample SAMN17057246, study PRJNA624740) | gut metagenome | biome: biome; isolation source: fecal sample | host: Bos grunniens | place: China: Xizang | collected 2019
AGTATGTGGAGCTTACCCCCAAGGGGCACACCCCGCACAATCTGGCAAAGGCATACGCCTTCCACCTGGCGCTGCAAGAGACCGGCGACATGCGCAACGTACAACTCTGAGCCCACTGCCGAGTGGCAGTGTTCACCCCGCTCCGTGCCGGTACCGGCCGTGGCGGGGCTTTTTTCTGTTTGACTTGCAAGCGGAATACTGCTATCATCCACCCCGACATGAGCACACAGGGCATTACCTTTTACAACCGCTATACCGGGCAGATGGAGCAAGAAAAAGTGCTGGGTGAGAAATCCCTGCGCTGGGTGTATGGCACCACCTTGGGTAAAGTGAGTTTGCACGTGCTCATTAAGCGAGCTTTCTTCTCCAAAATACTCGGCGCCATGAAGAACACCCGCGGTAGCGCGGCGTCCTTGCCGAACTTCGTTAAGGAGTACAACATCAACATGGAGGAAGCAGAAAAAACGCTTGAAGAGTTCACCAGCTTCAATGATTTCTTTTACCGCAAGCTCAAGCCCGGTGCACGCCCCGTATGCGAGGGTGCAACCGTTGCCCTGCCCGCCGATGGCCGCCACAGCGGCTGGCAAGATGCCTCTCAAATGCAGGGGGTGTTTGTGAAAGGGCAGCAGTTTGACCTACCTGCCCTGCTCGGCAGTGAGGAGCTGGCGGAAAAATACAAGCATGGTACCGTGGTGCTGTCTCGCCTGTGCCCGGTGGACTACCACCGCTTCCACTTTGTGGCTGAGGGCACCCCGGAGGCTGCTGTACGCATTCCCGGACCGCTGGCCAGCGTATCCCCCTATTGCCTGCGGCACAAGCTCTCTTGGCTGTGGACAAACAAGCGTGAGCTCACCATGCTGCACACGCCGCACATCGGGGATGTCGTGCATCTTGCCGTAGGTGCCACCGGTGTGGGTGCCATCTTCCAGACCTATGAGCCCGGCAAGACCATCCAAAAAGGCGATGAGCAAGGCTACTTCGCCTTCGGTGGCTCCACCATCATGACCTTCTTTGAGCCCGGTCGCATCCAACTCGCGGATGACATCCTCCGCCACACCGCCGACTGTACCGAAACCTTCGCCCGCCAAGGCGACCTACTGGGCACCATTTGCGGATAAACCTTACATGGTTTCACCGCAAATAATAACAACTCCGTTGTTGACACGTATACTACCCTCCTGAGGGTAGGAAGGCATCGTTTGCAGAGCTTCGCGGTGCATCTCTATCTCCTCCGGTCGATTTCCGTAACGTAAAAAGCGCAGTGCGGGATATTGCCCGCAAAAATCTGCATAGCTATAACGCACGTTATCTCCGTCTGTAATCTTTCGGAAATACAGGATATTGCCTTTTTGCGGAGTGATTTTGTTCGCATGAGCCACCACAACGGCATCTTCTTCCATGCGCAACAACGAATACAAGCGCGATTCAAACTCAGCGCGTTCTACAGCAGCATAATGGCTTACATGCATGCTACCACGTATTACAGCTACAACACCGAGCAGCAAAACTACCCAACGCAAAAGGCTTTTCTGCAGAAAACAGCTTATCACCATCCCCCATAATGCGGCAAACACAACCGGCTCAGCCAATCGGGTATGCGGTCGACAGGGCCACTCATTACCCATAACCAAAATCATTAAAAATGGGCTAAGCCACAAAAACACCAATAAAGCATTGGCAAAAAGTCGAGCGAAAACATTCAATTTTTCCAGAGTCCAGACATAGCAAGTCAACAGCAACAGCGGAATAATAGCGCTGGCATATACCAGTTCTCCGGGATAAGAATCCGGCCATAACGCCGTTTGCAACACTACCCTTCCATAATGTAAAAGATACATCACCAGCGTGAACAAGTCAACTATACCACCGTGATTGGTCATGGAATCCTGACCGGAGCGAACCCATTCTATGGTGAGAGGCGATATTGCAACAGCATAATCCAACACTTTTCCAACGGAAAACCAAATCAGCATTGCAGCAAAAAGCACAGCTACACCTTTGCACATCAATGAGAACACCCCCTCTTTTTGTTTTATGATACCGACTAAGACAGCCAGCACAACGATTACAACGAAGTTTAGCGCCAATGATTGGTAAATACCTGCAGATAAAGCGACCAAGAGTGCGGCAATAAAGCCTTTACTCCACCCCGGCTGAGTTATACAATATACCGCGAGAGAGGTCGCAAACACGCCAAACATTACAGCATCACTCTGTATGCTATACGACATTGAATAAGCTGTTTGCGGCAAACACATGAAAGCAAGCGCATATATCACACGACTGATTCCACTTTTAAGCTCCAATATGCGTTGCTGGCACATTACGGCAGCAGCAGCAAACAATCCAACAAGCAGACCGGCAGTCCATGTACCGGGACCAAAGCCGAACGCATATTTCCATGCATAGAGTCCCCAGCGTCCATTTGCTATGTACGTTTCCATACCTCCGCCGCAAAAATCCAACGTTTCGTCCCAATGATATCCAAACCGAGGAATCATTGCGCCGAATACAAACAAAAACAGAACAAAATAAAATACGTACTCTAAGACAAGCGGATAACGCTGTTTCAGCATGAAACTCGCTATATTGTCTTCACCTTGCATTTCTTTACTTGTTGTATGCATGATTTTCTGTTTTATCAACGAGAAGTATACCCCACAGAATAATCGTTGTACAGAATAATCATACTCACAAGCAGAGAAAGCGCAAAACATAGCACAGTTTAGGCTTTTAATGTGCGGGGTTATGGTGTATAATCCTGCGCGTTATGTTACAGGCAGGAATAGTAGGACTCCCGAATGTTGGTAAATCCACCCTTTTCAATGCAGTGACCCGCTCCCGCAAGGCGGAGGCGGCGAATTATCCTTTCTGCACCATTGACCCGAACGTGGGCGTGGTGGAGGTGCCCGATGAGCGTCTGGCCGTGCTGGCGGAGATGAGCAAGACTGAAAAGATTGTTCCCGCAGCCATTGAGTTTGTGGACATCGCCGGTCTTGTGAAAGGCGCAGCTGAGGGCGCAGGCTTGGGTAACAAGTTCCTCTCCAACATACGCGAGACGGATGCCATCGTGCAGGTGGTGCGTTGCTTTGAGAATGACGACATCATCCACGAGTTGGGCAATGTAGACCCCGTACGCGATATCGAAATCATTAACTCCGAGCTCATTCTGGCAGACCTTGCCGCCATGGAGAAGCGTAAAGAAAGCCGCATCAAGAAGGCTCGCGGTGGCGACAAAGAGGCTAAGGCTGAGGTAGAGCTCATCGAGAAGCTCATTCCCCACTTGGATGCCGGCAAGCCCGCTATCACGCTGGAGCTCAGTGATGACGAGCGCAAGCTCATGAAGGAGTTCTTCCTTCTCTCCAACAAAAAGAGCATTTTCGCCTGCAACGTAAGCGAAGACGAGTTGGCAGAGGCTGTTAAGAACCCGGATGCACACCCCTACGTGTCCGCCGTGCGTCGCTATGTGGCAGAGCACCACAATGCTGAAGCTATCGTCATCTCCGCCCGCATTGAGGAGGAGCTTTCCGAGCTGCCCAAGGAAGAGGCAGTCATGTTCCTGAACGACCTCGGCGTCGAGGACTCCGGCGTGAGCGACCTCATCCGTGCCGTGTACCACTTGCTCGGTCTGCGCACCTACCTGACCACCGGCGTCAAGGAGACTCGCGCATGGACCATCCACGCGGGCGACAAAGCCCCGCAGGCTGCCGGCGTAATCCACACGGACTTCGAGCGCGGGTTCATTGCTGCTCAGGTAGTAGCGTATGAAGACCTGGTAGCATGCGGCTCCATGGCCAAGGCTAAGGAGCAAGCCAAGCTGCGCATCGAAGGCAAGGACTACGTCATGCAGGATGGTGACGTGGTGGAGTTCCGCTTCAACGTATCCAAATAACCCCTTACCGAAATCAAGCCACCATGCCCGCTGAGACCCTCTACATCGTGATGCCCTGCTACAATGAATCCGCAGGCATTGAAACGACCGTCAGCGTTGTCAGCGAAAAGCTGCGCGGCTTGATCAGCGCAGGGCGCATCGCTGCGGACAGCGCCATGTTGTTCGCGGACGATGGCTCTGCTGACAACACCTGGGAGCTCATTGAGCAGCTCCATGCTCAGAACCCCATGGTGAAGGCCTCGCGTCTGGCCGGCAACAGAGGTAAAGAATATGCCCTCTTTGCCGGCCTCATGGAGGCAAAGGAGCATGCGGACATCGTCATCTGCATGGACGCAGACCTCCAGCATGATATCGACGCCATCGACACCTTCCTCGACAAGCGAGCCGAGGGCTATGAGCTGCTGTACGGGCTGAAAGCCAGCCGTGGCAAAGAGCCCTTTATCCGCAAAATCACTGCCAAGTTCTTCTACTGGTTCATGGGTAAGCTCGGCTCGCCCGTGCTGCGAGGCCACTCAGATTACAGCCTCATGACCAAGCAGGTGCTCGAGGCGCTTTCCGAGTACAGCGAGTGCAACATGATGTTCCGCGCCATCCTCCGCCAGCTCGGCTTCAAACAAGCCCCCGTCTATTTCGAGGTGAAGGAGCGCGAACTCGGGGAAAGCAAGATGTCCCTGCGCAAGCTGCTGGCGCTCAGTCTGGATGCCATCACCTCATTCTCCGTGGCGCCGCTGCGCATCATTGCCGCCATCGGCGTATTTATTTTCTTTATCAGCCTGTTGATGGTAGCGTGGGTCGTTTATGACTACTTCCGCATCGGCACCCCCAACGGCTGGGCAACCCTCACCTGCAGTCTCTGGTTCATCGGTGGCTTGGGGATGATTTGTCTCTCCATCGTCGGTGAGTACATCGGCAAAATGTACATGGAAACCAAGAAGCGCCCCCGCTACTTCATTAAAACGCGCCTCCGTTAATCCCCCATCTATGGGAGAGCACATTTCAACAGCACCCTTTTTGCTCTGTTCTGCAGGAGTTTTATAGGTGCACTCCAACGCCTCGCATCAATTCTCCATTACCGCACCCATACAATGCCTCTTACAGGGCATTGAAGCGCGCTGTAGCACAGCTACGCAGCAGTAAGCACATCGGGTTCAGAAACTGCCCAACACTCCTTATTTTTCCTCACACCGCGCGCATGCAAAACCGCTCGGCGGTTAAGCCGAGCGGTGGATAATATTTGTTTGTGATTCGCTGTCGAACAAGCCCTCGTCCTCGGGACAGAGCGCACTGATGGGCTACTCTCAGGTAGCTATACCGAAGTGTCGCTGAATATCCGCAAAGATTCGGTCTCGCAGGGTGCGAGCCTTCTCTATGTCCCTGGTGCGCAGAGAAAAGCGCAGGCGCTCTGCTGTGGCATCAGGCTTGTGGACTGTAACGTGGCACCACCATACACCGCGGTTATTCCACAGGTGGTGGTTGATGTTGTCATCGTTAATACGAAGCGCGATTTTGGTCTGTTGTGATGTCATTTTCGTAAAAGGTTAGTGCATTCAGAGGTGCAGTATTGTACTCTTGCGAACATGCGCGCGGTTCGTTCCGGAACAGCCCCGCGACACCTCAGTTATTTTTCGATAAGATAGACAACCGAATGTGTCGCTTCGTTCAAAAAAAGTACAGAAAAGATCAATAGAGGATCCCTGCCTTCTTGAGCGTGTTGTAAGCACCGTTCTTGGAGATGGTGCGCAGAGCCTTGCAGGAAAGCTTCATGCGGATGTAACCACCGCGGCCACCATTGAGCTCAGGTACCCAAATGCGCTTCTCCTGAAGGTTGGGGTATACCGTGCGGTTCACAGTCTTAGTAACGTGACGACCGATACCGCCCTTCTTCTTGGCAAGACCGGAGCGGTGAATGCGGCGGCCCTTGTGCGGCATAGCAAACGTGATATTGCAGATTCTGGACATAAGATTTTCGTGCGGTTTAAGTTTAGCGGAGCACTATTCTACACTATTTTCAGCCCACGTCAAGCAAAACCTCTCATTTTCAGCAAAAAAAGTTTCTTCACCCTCGCCTCTGTACACCGATTACACCCTGCGAACACCGACAAAGAGCCGAGTTTTTTCTTACAATGGGGCTTTTTGCCTCCAATTTCGGTCAAAAAGCCCGGAAACCATAACACAAAGGACGGGTCAGCGCATTTTTGACGTGTCATGATGCAGAAAATGACTTGACTCTGACGCAAAGATGTGGCAGTATAGTCCTCGCCTTCGGGGGCTCTTGGAGGTATGGCCGGAAAACCCCGCCAGGACCGAGAGGTAGCAACGGTATTCGGACCATGCTTGTCGAGATGTCCCCCGAGGGTATTTTTGTACCCTGATATCAGCGTGCGTAGCTGTGAATGCTCTGGATAGCAGGCAGCAAATTAACCACGAAGAAGGTGACCAACACCGCAGCAAAGCCCAGCAGCAACAACGAGCGCCGCCAGCCGGCAAAAGCAGCATGAGCCCGCACATGGAAGTACAGCAAGTACACACACCAAGTGATGAGCGCCCATGCCTCCTTGATATCCCATGCCCAATAACGAGCCCAAGCTACATCCGCCCAAATCGCACCACTCCACAACCCGAACGTCAGGAAGGGGAACGCAAGCGTCACCACCTCATCCGCAGCGCGCACGCGCTCATCACGGCGAGGGGTGGAGAAAAACGAGCTGATTACCAAGAATGCTGACACCGCAAGGAAGCCATAGGAAATAACGTACGACGTCACATGCGGAGCAAACCAAGGGGATTGCAGCGCAGGCATTTGTCGCCAAGCTGCCTGCATAGGCATGCACAGTGCGCCCAAGGTAGCCAAAGCCGCCGCGGCGGAAAAATGCGCGGTGAGCACCACCCCACGGCAACGCTCCATGTAAAAAGCAGCGGGCACTAACACCAGCGGAAAGAAGCTGAGCACATGGCGCATGTTACCGAAGGGCACAGCCTGCGCCATCACCCAATTCGCCACAAACAGTGCAACAGCCACCAGCCAGCTACCCAGCATGATGCCACGCGCAGCATCACCACGGCGCAGCACCGCCAACCCCCAAGCCAGCAGTGACACCAGGAACAAACCGACACTCAAGGTGTACACAAGCGTAATCATGCCTCAACAAGCTCCTTTCTTTCCATAACATCAGCAGACTCCTCACGGCGCCACCAGCACCAGCATGCCGTACTGAGCATCAACCCGACCATGCCCACCAAGGCAAACCAGCGACCCGGGGCATTTCTCGCCTGCAGCACCACGGACACCGTATTTTCCGCATGATTGTAGTGATAACTGAGCAGGTATATGTGCCAATCCTTGCAGGCAATCGGCTCATTGACTTTCAATACCTCGTGGCGAGTCTCTGGGCGCCCGCGGTGATCAGTATATACGGTACATGCCACACGGTACTCCTTCACAGCCCCTACGCCCTGCACACCGGCGGGCAAAGGCTCACTGATAAGCAGATAAGGATAAGCCACGCCCTCAGGCTGAACAAAAGAGGCCGGCGCATAGCGGCGCTTGCCGAGCACCAGCTCTTCCCCCTCCTGCTTCAGATGCCCCTCCGGCAGGCTCACCCAGCGACCGTTCATCCAAATGAACGGCAGGTAGCGCTCACCGTCTTTCACAATGAGGCGGTTGTGCCGAGCATCCGCAGGAGCAGCGGCGCCATCATAATACGACACGGAAAAATCCTCCACCTGCAGAGCAAACTCCAGCGGCAACACCTCCCCGGTGGCCGTCTTCACCTCCGTCACCTTATCCCCGGAGCCTGCTGTCACCTGAACGGTGGCCGTACGCTCCGAGCAGTAATCCCAAAACGCCCCCAGCACAATAAAGAAACAAGACCAATGTGCTGCGGCCAACCACAGCCGGCGCCGCATCACACCGCGAACAAAATACCCGAAGATGGCAGCAAACAACAAACCGACCACCGCCGTGCAGGCCGTCGCAAAGGCGCCGAACCACATAGCCCCGCCCAGCATGGCGTTCTCCACCGTTTGGCAGCCGTACATCCACGCCGCTATCAGCCCGGATACCGCAAAAAACGTGCACACCAAGCCGAACACAAACTGCACACGCAGCCCGGCAGCCAAACGCCAACCGCCCCACAATGCCAGCAGCCCGGCCAGTAAGCCCAGCAGCTGCATAAGCCCACCTCGTAAAACAGCAGGTGCTCCCAGCACCGGGGAAGCCCCCGCCACCAGAAGCACACACACTGCGCCGATGACCATCAGAGTTGCCTTAAGCCACCCGCTCATAAGTGTTTACCAATGCCAAGTAATGGAGAAAGTACCGTAGAGATTAGCCTCATCCTGCGTACGATAGCTGTCCGTAGCATACACGGCACCTACGTAGTAGTCCACACCTTGGTATGAAACACCCACGCCCAAGTGGAACTCAGCCTGCCACGGCACGCGGCTGCATGTTTGATCAAAATGGTGGAACACACCGCCGTCAATCGTCATATCATGCGCCACGTAATTCACCGCAGCACTGCCCGCTACAAAATAAGAAGGTGCGGTGGGGTCATAATCCTTCTTTTCCAACGGATTCACACCGAAGGTAGCAGCCTTGTTACCGACATTCCCCATGGAGTCCGGCAAATTACGGCCATAACGCATGGAAAGGCCTACCCCACCGCGGATGAAGGCTGTACCCACCTCCTCGCGCACGCTGAACACGGCTTCCGTCTTCCAACCATTGGGCGTCGTGCACTCCAAGCTCTTCAGGCGAAAATCCTGCTGAGCCGACAGCTGGAAAATCACCTCTGAGGGAACCTGATCCGGCCACCCTTCCCAGGTAGCCATACCGGCAGCCTCGTGCAGAGCGTTCTGCACCTCACCCGCAAGAGAGGCATTACCCGTCGTACCGATTTGGAACTCAACCGTGTTACCGAAATTCTCACCGCGCTGCATGTAAGCAGCACCCAGAGCAGCATAGCCCACATAGGGATGCTCACCATACACGGCATGCTTGGTGTGCGTGGTGGGGGTGTACATATTCTGCGTAAGGCTCACACCCCACGCATTACCACTCTGCATAATCTGAGCATAGTCCAAGCGCGTACCGTGGGAGTAGTCGCTGTCAGAATCAAACACAGAGTCATTCTCCATCACACCACGGAAATAGTGACGAGCCTGCGCATCATAACCGGGCTCTCCGGGCTGAGGAATGGGATTATTGTACACTGACAGTGTAGACACCGCCGCCATCGCGATAACGGGAATCATGCTCATGCCTCCAGACTCTACGCTCTTACACTCCGCAAGTCAAGTTAAAAAAACGGCTTACCCTGCTTTTCGCCGATAAAACTCAGACTTGCGGACAAAGAACGCCAAAAAAATAATTTCACGCGCGCGAGGAGCTATTTTGGTCTTGACATTACCACCTGATGGAGTATAGTGAGCCCGTAGGGGTATCAACACACCCCCGATTAAGTACCATGGAACCGATTTACGAAGGCAAAGCCAAGAGACTGTTCACGACAGACGACGCAAACGTGCTGCGCATGGAGTACAAAGACTCCGCCACGGCATTCAACGGCGAGAAAAAAGAAGACTTTGAGAACAAAGGCCGCTTCAACAAGGCCATTACCCTCATCATCTACCGCATGCTCGAGGCTCGCGGTGTAGCCACGCACTTGGTTGATGACGTAGACGACATCAACCTGCTGGTAAAGAAGGTATCCATCATCCCGCTTGAGGTTATCGTGCGCAACGTAGCCGCCGGTAGCTTCTCCAAGCGCATGGGTGTGGCTGAGGGCACCGTCTTCAAGAAGCCCATCGTTGAGTTCTCCTACAAGGATGACTCCTTGGGTGACCCCTTCATCAACGATGACTACGCCCGCGAGATGGGCGCCGCTACGGAGGAGGAGTGCGCCGGCATCAAGCAGATGGCTCTCCTCGTCAACGAGGTGCTCTGCGAGTTCTTCATGAAGGCAAACCTGCGCCTCATCGACTTCAAGATTGAGCTCGGCCGCCTTGCTGAGGACCCGACCCAAATCGTGCTGGCAGACGAGATTTCCCCGGACACCTGCCGCCTGTGGGACGTAGAGACCGGCAAGAAGATGGACAAGGACCGCTTCCGTCAGGGCTTGGGTGGCTTCATGGAAGCCTACGCTGACGTGCTGGAGCGTTTGCAGAAGTAAACTTTCACCCCCATAGCCACCGTGCTGAAGAAGTGCGGTGGCTCTTTTCAATTTTATGGCAACACTTACATTTGAGGTATTCAGCCGCTTCCAGTCCGCCACGGACGCCAACAAGCTGCTCTACACCCCCATCACGGACAAACTGACCTACAACCACACCCGTCTGTACACCGTAGAGTGCGAGGGCGATGTGGAGGAAGCCGCAGCCTACATGCGCCGCGTGCTGGTAGACCCCATCTCTCAGAAGGTGGAAGAGGGCGGCGCCCCCGCCTTGGAAGGCGAGCTTTTCTGCATCTCCTACGGCATCAAGAAAGGTGCTTTGGACTTGGAGAAAGAGGCGATTCTGACCAACTATGCAGGCCGCAAGGGGCTACCCTTCAGCCTGACCTCGCTCACCATCACGCAGAAGATTTACATCTTCGGCGAGGGCGACAAGGAAGCTCTTTCCGCCCGTTTCTGCAATGATGTGTGCAACCCCGCCATCCACACTTGGAGCGTTAAATAACCGTTCGATTCAGATTTTAACACTATGGCAACATACCGTCACATACCCGTACGCGACCTGAGCGAGGCCGAGCTGACCAAGCTGAGCCAGGACATGAAACTCTCCCTCTCCACGGAGGACATGCTGGTGGTACAGCAGATTTTCCGTGAGATTGACCGCGAGCCCACGGACGTAGAGCTCGAGGTAATCGCCCAGACTTGGTCTGAGCACTGCAAGCACCGCATTTTCGCCGCCACCATTCAGCATACCGTGAATGGCGAGACGGAGGAAATCAACAGCATGTACAAGACCTTCATTCAGCGCCCCTCCAAGGAGATTATGGCGCAGAAGCCCGGTTTTGTGCTCAGCTGCTTCGTGGACAACGCCGGCTTCATCAAGCTGGACGACAATCTTTCCGTGTGCCTGAAGGCCGAGACGCACAACCACCCCAGCGCCATTGAGCCCTACGCCGGTGCCAACACCGGTTTGGGTGGCGTTATCCGCGACATTCTCGGCGCCGGCAAGGGTGCTAAGCCCATCGCCAACCTGGACGTATTCTGCTTCGGCGCTCCGGACACCCCGCAGGAGATGGTGGAGGGCCACAACATCATCCACCCGCTCGGCATTATGCGCGGCGTGGTGCACGGTGTGCGCGACTACGGCAACCGCATGGGTATTCCCACCACCAGCGGCGCTATCCAGTTCGACCCCACCTACATTTACAACCCCTTGGTATTCTGCGGCACGGCAGGCGTGATTCCGCAGAGCGACATCGCTAAGGAGATGAAGCCCGGCTTGGCCGTGGTGGTCATCGGCGGTCGCACCGGTAAGGACGGTCTCCACGGCGCCACATTCTCCTCCGCCGCTATGGGTGAGGAGTCCGCTACGGAAGACCAGCAGGCCGTGCAGATCGGCAACCCGATTGAAGAGAAGAAGACGCTGGACGTGATTCTGGAGGCTCGTGAGCGTGGTCTCATCGAGTTCGTGACGGACTGCGGCGCCGGTGGTTTCTCCTCCGCAGCGGGTGAGATGCTCTCCGAGACCGGTGGCAACCTGTACCTGGAGCGCGCTCCTCTCAAAGAGACCGGCATGCTCAGCTGGCAAATCTTCCTCTCCGAGTCTCAGGAGCGCATGGTGCTTGCCGTGAAGCCCGAGAACTTGGATGAGCTGCAGCAGCTTGCCAACACCTTCCAGACGGAAATGACCGTGCTCGGTGAGTCCAACGACAGCGGCGTGCTGCGCGTATGGCACAACGGTGAGCTCGTGGTAGAGATGGACAACTCCAAGCTGCACGACGCCCCCACCAAGTACCTGACCTCCACCTTCACCCCCGCCCCGGCTCTGCAGGGTGTCGCGCTGGATGACTCCGACCTCACCGCCGACCTCAAGCAGGTGTTCGGTGACTTCGCCATCGTTTCCCGTGAGCCCATCATCCGTGAGTATGACCACGAGGTGCAGGGTAACACCGTGCTCAAGCCGCTCGCCGGCGCCACGGCCGATGCCCCGCAGGACGCCTCCGTCATCGACATCGACGGCTCTGACAAGCTCATGTCCCTGGCTCTGGCCATTCTGCCGGAGTGGGGCAAGACCGACCCCTACGCCATGGGTACCGGCACGGTGGATGAGACCGTGCGCCAGCTGGTACTTGCCGGCACCAACCCGGACAAGATTGCCCTGCTCGACAACTTCTGCATGGGCAACCCCGAGTGCCCCACTGAGCTCGGTCGCATCGTAGAGTGCGCCAAGGGCATCCGCGAGGCAGCCTTGGCTTACGGTGCTCCCTACGTATCCGGTAAGGACAGCTTCTACAACTACTTCGAGACGGAGGACGGCCCCGTGAACATCCCCGTGACCTTCCTTTGCTCCGGCTTCGGCGTGGTAGAGGCTCCCGAGCACGTACGAGGTGCTTCCCTGCGCCGCAACAACAGCCGCATCTTCATCGTCGGCAACACGGAGGACGAGATGGGCGCTTCCGTCTACGCTCGCGTGAAGGGCGTGAAGGATTGCAAGGTTCCGCAGACGGACAACAAGGCCAACTACGCCATTTACAAGCAGTACTACGAGAAGGCTCTCACCCAGGGGCTGGTGCTCTCCGCACACGACCTCTCCGAGGGCGGTCTGGCTGTTGCCGCTGCTGAGATGGCATTCTCCGGCAAGGGTGGCATCTGCATCGACCTCGATAAGCTGCCCACCGTCGGTGGCTGGCAGAACAACGTGGTTCCCTGCTTCTCCGAAAGCACCGGTCGCTTCCTCGTGGAGGTGGATGAGGACTTGGCAGACGCATTCGCCGCCGCCATGGAGGGCACGCCCTGCGCCTGCATCGGCTCCGCTACGGCAGACGGCAAGCTCACCATCACCGCCAAGGGCAACACCGTGCTCGAGGCTGAGGTGGCAGAGCTCAAGAGCATCTGGAAGCACGGCCTGACCCCGTTCTATTAATATTTCCGAACCCTTTAACACATAACTCTTAATTCTCATTATGCCTCACGCATTACTCCTGAAGTATCCGGGCACCAACTGCGACGTGGAAACGGAGCGCGCACTGCGCGCCGCCGGCTTCACCACCCAGGTACAGCCCATTGCAACGGCTACACAGCAGCACGTCGACAAGGCTCAGCTCGTGGTATTCTCCGGTGGTTTCTCCTACGGTGACTACGTGATGAGCGGTCGCCTCGCCCAGCTGGAAACCGAGCGTTTCCTCGGCGATGCCCTGCACAAGCACCATGCCAACGGCGGCTTCCTCTTCGGCATCTGCAACGGCTTCCAAATCCTCACCAAACTCGGCATCCTGCCCAAGGCCTCCCTCATCTGGAACAAGAGCGAGCGCTTTGAGTGCATGTGGGACAAGCTGGTAAAGGTGGCTCCTAACTGCCCCTTCACCACCCACCTGCCCGAGGAGTTCGAGCTCCCCTCCGCCCACGCTGAGGGTCGCCTCGTCTGCGAGCCCGGTGACGCCCAGAAGTACATGGACGCCGGCTGCGTTGCCCTGCAGTATGCTGACAACCACAACGGCTCTGAGCTCCGTATTGCCGGCCTCATGGACCCCACCGGCCGCGCCATGGGCCTGATGCCCCACCCGGAGCGTTTCCTCAAGCCCCGCCACCACTACGACCCGGATTGGTCCGGCGACGCCGAATGGGGCTGGGGTTACTACTTCTTCAAGGGTGCATTCGACGCCCTCAAGTAAGAGCCGCTCACCATTCATTTACAAAAAAGCCGCAGCACAACGCTGCGGCTTTTTTTATCCCCCTCTCTGCACAAACTCTAAAATCAGAAAACAAATCAACTACGAACCCAACATGCACAAAATTCCAGGGAATATTGCTGCAAAATTGCACAAAACTTGAGGGAATATCCGTCTAAACTTGCACAAAACTTGAGGGCATGTGAGCAAAGACGGATGAGGCCATCTGATAAGCAGAGCTCAATAAATCGGAAGTTGGAGGGGAAATTGCGAGCCGTAGGCGAGCGAAATTCAGAGCCCCGGGCGAAAGACAGTAGCCGGTGGTGGAGCGGCGTAGCCGCGCAACCACCGGCACAATACAAAAAGGAAATTGAACCCGGCTCAACTTGGATGATCGAATCGAAGAGAAGCCACCAGCGACGCAGCGTAGGTCGACAGATAAGGGCAAAGCCCGAAGCGACATTCCGAGCGAGTGCTGCTCGTATTTTCTACCTTTAATATTACAAATCCGACTTAATTACGCGAGTACTTTCTAAGTTTCTCGAACCATTGCTTTTTCTGAGATTGAGTCAATAGCGGATCATACTCAACGATTACAAATGGCGAATCGCCATTTTCAGCAACACTGTTAACCTTAGCTCCTTTCGCCAAAAGCGCATCTACGCAATCATAATATCGTTGCTGGAAAGCACGGGTAATTGCAGTATATCCTTGATGTCCCCTATGATTAACATTCGCACCGGCATTAAGAAACATCTGCTGCATTTTTTTCACTTTTTCAACTTCCTCATACTCCGGCAAACTATCGCTTCCCAGATTCGCTCTCAGATCAGTATACACATTCATATACATCCATTCCATGGCTGTAGAATGCTGATTATTTGTCATGTTGACATCTGCCCCGGAATTAAGCAAAATCTGCGCTTTTTCAACATTCAGGTAACGTGCAGCTCTCATTAAAGGCGTATTACCATTTGCGCCCTGTGCATTAACATCTGCTCCTGCTTTAATCATAATTAAAAGCGCTTTCGGTTGCACAATGCGACCAGAAGAAGCCAGTTCCATCAAGACGGTGTTTCCATCAGAATTTCTCGCATTCACATCTTCTCCTCGTTCTATGTAGGCTAAAACCAATTCCTCATTACATTTCGAAGCAGCCTTATATAATGCGTCAAAACCACCTTCTGATCCCCCTCCAAACATTTTGATTCGTTCATTTAGAGGCACCTTTGAAAACAGCTCACGTGCCTCACTCGGCCATTTTTCGCTTGCAAGTTTGTATAATTCTCTAGCTTTGTCCAAATCCTTATCGACACCATCTCCCTCAGCGAAGGCAAGCATGAGTTTTAAGGTAGCTTTTTTATCCCCGGCTTCAGCCTTTTTCTCCCACCACGGGAGCGCTTCTTTCAGGGTAAGCTTTTGCAGTCGTTTAGCTGCATTTTTATTACCATTTTCATCTGCAAGGATGTAGTACGCCACCGCCATGTTGATATTCTTAGCCACACCGGTACCGTTACGGTGCAAGTCGCCCATAATGAGCATGGCACCGGCATCCCCGGCTTCCGCAGCCATTTTCATCCACTTGACACCATTCTTCACATCACGCTTGACGCCTTTACCCTCAATAAGCATTTTGCCGAGAATGCGCATGGATTCCACATCTCCACCGCGAGCCGCGCGAAGCAGCTCTGCCGGTGAGGCATTTACCTGAGTCCCCTGCAATACCCCCTGCCCCATACCGGAATAAGCTGCAGCTGTAGGCACGCAGACACCGACTAAGAGACAAGCCAACGAAGAACGGAAAAGATTAGTAGCATTCATAAAGTTCACGGCTAACCTATAGCACGTAAACTACAACAAGTCAAGCAAAAAGCTACATAAATAGCTTTTCACAAGCTTACATACTACCGTGATAACGACCATCCGCAGCATAGCCGTAGGCATGCTGCAGTGCCTCCAACTCCTCGAAGGTCCAGAAGGGATTGCGACGGCGGAGCGCTTCAGCATAAATGCGGGAGTATTTACGGGTACCCTCGGGGCTGAGGTGGTTCGGGCGGTCGGAGATATACTGCATATCCTGCACGCAGCCGAAGGTGGGGTCCCTGAGCACGGGGATTCCGAGCTTCATATATTCACAGGCAATGAATGAGGCAGGAATGGCACAATGCGTATTCAAGCGTTCCGGGGACATGTAGATGGCCAAGCGCGCGCCTTTAGCCTCGCAAGCAGCTTTGAGCTGCATCAAGAAGTTGCGCAAAGCATCATTCATCACGACTTTTACATCCCGACCGGGCGTAAAATAATTCATGTGCATATATTCGTGCTTGTAAAAGTTTTCACACCAGCCGGACTCATGCAGTTTGGTGTTGGTGTCATATTTATACACATCATCGGGCCGGAGTAGCTTCTTGGCAATATACATGCTGAGGTCCCCGGCACGCCCAACGAAGATTTGCTTGAGTGTTGAAGCGTCCGCCGGGATAATCCCGGAATCGAACATGCTCATTCCCAAGCGGCGGTAACAGAACTTCAACCCGCTGGTCGTCATGCCATCATCCTCCCCCAACAGCGTACCGCGCATAGCCAGCAAAAGCGTGTCCCCCGGGCGCAGGTAATCCACCCCCAGCACAGCGTTGCAGCGGATGCCGTAGCCCGCCATGCCGCCGGCGTTCAGCACACGCACGCCGTATTCATCTTTCATGATTTTGGGGTCCAAGCACATGCGCACCTCAGAACCACCGGCAAAGACGTAGCAAGGCTCATCAGATTCGGCGCGCAAGGCAGCCTCCCAAGAGTCGGTTTTCTCCGCAGCGCGGGCGAAATAGTTTGCCCCGGGGTCAAGCGTAGAATCATAGAAGAAGGTAAATAGGCCACCCGCAATCAAGCCCAGAAGAATAAAAAGCAGCAATCGTTTCATGGCTCAGAAGGCAAAGTAAATGAATTGATTCTGCACACTCGTGTTCAACACGACCAACAGGAAAACCAACACCGCACAAGCCACCGGCGAAAGGAACAGGCGGTAGGGCTCATCCCGGTAACGGCGCCCTGAGAGGTACTCCACCAGCACAACGGCAAAGGAAAGCAGCAAGAACAGCCCGGGAAGCGTACCGGCCATTTGGCGATCCACCAACTCCTGCACAAATGCGCGCAGGTCATAATTGGCAGGCTCTGCAATCACGTGCAGGTGGTGCTCCAGCATCTCCGGCTTGGCATCATAAAAGAACATCCACACAAACACCATCATGCAGAAGGTCATACCCCACCCCAGCAGTGAGGGCAGCTTGCCGCCCAGATTGCGGAACACGCGGTGCACCACCATCGCCACACCGGCAAAGGCACCCCACATCACAAAGTTCCACCCTGCACCATGCCATATACCGGATATGGTGAACACGATGAGGATATTCAGCGCCCAGCGCTTGGTGCGGCTCCCCCCCATCGGAAAATAAATGTAATCACGGAACCACAGCGTGAGCGACGTATGCCAGCGCCGCCAAAACTCCGTAATGTTGCCGGCGGTATAGGGGCTGATGAAGTTCATTCGCAGCGTAATACCCAAACAGCGCGCAATGCCGTATGCCGTTAAGCCATAACCGGCAAAATCAAAATAAATGCGGAAGGTGAACAGCAAATTGTTCAGCCACACCATCCACGCATTATGCCCGGCATAATCCGCCCAAAAGGCCGTGGCGATATTGTCCGCCAAGGCCATCTTGAAAAAGAGGCCGAGTATCACATAGGGTAGCCCCACCTCAAAATCGGAAGCACGCAGCGCCAGCTCCATACGCTGCACCTGGGGCAGCAAATCACTGCGGCGCTCAATGGGGCCTGCCACAATCTGCGGGAAAAAGCTGCCGAAGTTCAGGTAATCCACAAAGCGTGGCATGGGTTCATCACGCAGCAGTGTATCAATACAGAACCCGATAATCTGGAAGGTGTAGAACGAAATACCGATGGGGATAATGAGGTCACGCAGGGTATCCCACTGCTGCCCTGCAATGCCGTTGCAGATGAAATCCGCGTACTTGTAGTACAACAAGGGCAACAAGAGCACCGGTACCGTACACCAAAGCAATGCGCGCCTACCACCCTGCCCCAAACGCAGCCCCCACTTGCACACCACCCATGCGGTAAGTGTAACCGTCAGAAATATGCACAAGGTCTGCCAACTGGCTAAGCCCAGCAATACCAAGCTAAGCACCAGCATCAGCAGTTTATTATACAGGCGCCGCACATCAGACCAACGGCGCAACAGCACATTGCCCAACCAAATGAGCAACAATGCCGGAATCAGGCTGTACCAAAACTCTGCCGTTGAAAAATCCATTTCCCTGTTGCGGCATCCATGCGCGCGCGCCCTCATTATACACGCTCTCAGCAATTAATCAAGCAATAATGCCCGATTCGCCCCTAGCTTTTGCCCGCTAAGATTGTCAACCATGCCATACGGCAAACACCACGCTGAGATTTCGCCCCAAAACTCACCGAGAAATCGGAAGTTGAAGAGCAGTTTGCGAGCCTCAGGCGAGCGGAATTTTGAGCCCCGCAAAGCGGGGCGAAAGTATAATAGCCCAAGGCAAGCCGCGTAGCGGCGCAGCCTTGGGTATGGTGAAAAAATGAAATTGAGCCCGGAGCGACGGAGCGAAGCGACGCAGCGTAGGCCGACAGATAATGGCGAGGACCGGCAAGCCACGGCGTAGCAAGCGAGCGCAGCGAGACGCGAAGCCGGGAGCGAAGCACGCTCCGAGCCGGGACGGGCGTGCTTTTTATTTGGGATGTGTGCCAATAATTTGCGGGGAATGGATGGGGCACGACTGCTGTCGGCCTCCTCAGCTCCGCTTCGTCGGACTCCAATACCTTTTTTCGCTTATACC
>JAEIGA010005918.1_pt1 | contig 18606 bp, 15 predicted proteins | sample 9270691 | NCBI WGS metagenome assembly JAEIGA01 (sample SAMN17057246, study PRJNA624740) | gut metagenome | biome: biome; isolation source: fecal sample | host: Bos grunniens | place: China: Xizang | collected 2019
AAAAATGCAAAATGTTTTTCTACTATACCCATCGGACTCACCTCTTTCTGTTTTTTCATCCATATTATACCATATTTTTATATTGTTGTAAATTCCAACTTACACCACAACAAAAAAATAGTCGTATTGAATAAACAATACAACTGTTTTTTGATAATTTATACAATTCTCTATTTCTTAATCCCTAAATCCTATTCTCTAAATCATCTTATACCGTACTTTTCAATGATATAATCCATATCCTTATCGCCTCTGCCGGAAAGGTTAATAAGAACACTGCCCTTGCCCATTTCTTTAGCAAGCTTCATACCATAAGCAACAGCGTGAGAGCTTTCAATTGCAGGAATTATACCTTCAAGACGGGATAAAGTAAAGAAAGCATCAATAGTATCGTCGTCACCGATAACATCATATTTCACTCTGCCAAGCTCATGTAAAAATGCGTGTTCAGGACCGCTAGAGGGATAGTCAAGACCGCTGGCAACAGAATAAACAGGGGCAGGGTCGCCGTTTTCATCCTTAAGCATTATACTGTTAAAGCCGTGCATAACGCCCTCAGTACCATACTGCAAGGAAGCTGCGTGGTCACCCATTTTTGTGCCTCTGCCCAAAGGTTCAATGCCGTAAATATCAACAGGGTCATTAAGGAAGCCCGAGAAAAATCCTGCAGAGTTAGAGCCGCCGCCCACACAGGCTACAACAGCATCAGGCAGTTCGCCCGTCATCTCAACAAACTGTTCTCTTGCTTCAATACCCACAACGCTCTGGAAATCTCTTACCATCATTGGAAACGGATGAGGGCCAACAACACTGCCGATACAGTAAATACTGTTCTCATAATCCTTAGCATACGCTTCAAAAGCAGCGTCAACGGCCTCTTTCAAGGTTGCAAGACCGTGTGTAACCTCAACTACGTTTGCGCCAAGAATCTTCATTCTTGCAACGTTGGGAGCCTGTTTCTTTATATCAACGCTTCCCATATAAACGTCGCACTCAAGACCGAAATATGCAGCCGCCGTAGCAATAGCAACACCGTGCTGACCTGCTCCTGTTTCGGCAATAAGCTTTTTCTTACCCATATATTTAGCAAGAAGCGCTTCACCCATACAGTGATTAAGCTTGTGTGCGCCTGTATGGTTAAGGTCCTCTCTCTTTACGTAAAGCTGAACGTTACCAAGCTTATTAGAAAGTCTTTCAAGGTGAGAAATAGGTGTAGGTCTGCCCTGGAATTCTTTTCTTATTCTTCTAAGCTCGTCAATAAACTTTCTTGATTTACAAATAGTAAAATACGCCTGAGTTATTTCGTTCATAGCTTTCTTCAAATCGTCGTTTACATAAGCTCCGCCGTATTTACCGAAATAACCTTCCTCATTAGGATAGTTTTTAAGATAGGTATTAAAATCAATTCCGTTAAAATTCATAATAGTTTCCTCCGTTAATTACATCTTATATGATAACATAAATTTTATAAAAATCAATAGTTATTACGCCATCGAAATGGAGAATTAAACATAGTTATTACCTCTTTTAAATAAAAATAACCCGAGTCTGAGTTACTCAGACTCGGGACGAACTTAAAAATCCGCGGTACCACCCGACTTTGCCTTTCGGCACACTTCACATACAAATATATGCTATCCGCTGTAACGGTCGGCATCCGTCTTCCCTACTTTTTACATTTCAGGTCGCCCTCGTAAGCCCATTCATTTACCCCTTCACTGCTGTTTTTCACCCTTCACAGCTCTCTGAAAGCTTCAAGATAAACTACTCTTCTTACTCTTCGGTTTTAATAATTTTAATATACCATTTAAAAAAAGTCAAGAACTATTTAACTATAAATCCGAAAGCTAAAAGTACCACAATACCTAAAGCTATACGATAATAACCAAATATTTCGAAATTATGTTTTTTAATATATCCCATAAGGAATTTAATAGCAAGTACCGATACCAAAAAAGCACATACTGTACCAACCGCAAGGAAAATAATATCGTTGTTTTGCAGAGCTATACCCTTATCCATAAAATCAAGTATTTTAAGAAGACTTGCTCCAAGCATGGCGGGTATTGCAAGAATAAAGGTAAACTCCGAAGCGGCTACACGGGAAACGCCCAAAATCAATGCACCGATTATGGTAGCGCCCGAACGGCTTGTGCCGGGAAATGCAGCGGCTAAAAGCTGAAAAATACCGATATACAAAGCAAGTGAATACGTAATATCAGACAAAGCCTCATATTTAGGTGTTCGCTTTTTATTATACTGCTCTATAAGTATAAAGAAAATACCAAAGACTATTAACGCTATGGAAACACCGGTTGAGTTATAAAAATACTTATCGCAGATTTCATCAAGCCCCAAAAGTATAAACGCTACACCGGGAACGGTAGCCACCGCAACCTTAAACCAAAGAACAAAGCTTTCTTTTTTTATAAGGCTTTTTCCCTCTGTTTTGTTTGGCTTTTGAAAAGGCCATATTTTATTCCAGAAAAGAAGTACGGATGCTAAAATAGCACCAAGCTGGATTATAACCAAAAACATATTCCAAACATCTTTAGAAACATACTGAGGAAGAATTTCTTCAAACAGTATCAAATGTCCCGTACTGCTTACCGGAAGCCATTCCGTAATTCCCTCAATAATACCAAAAATTACAGCTACTATAATTAAACCCACAAAAAACACCTTTCTTTCAGTATTATAGTATGTAAAAAGGACGGTGTCTATCACCATCCTTTATTATATCACATATAAAACTATTTTCCAAGTATTTGTTTATAAAGTTTTATATATTCTCCTGCAGATTTACCCCAGCTGTTATCACATTCCATAGCACGTTTTTTAAGGGTTGCCCAGCCCTGTTTATCACTATAGCCTTTAAGAGCGCGCCACACCGTTTCCAACATATCGTGAGCGTTATAGCTCTGGAAGGTAAAGCCGTTACCCATATTATCTCCGCTGTCGCTGATAGTATCTGCAAGGCCGCCCGTTGCCCTTACAATAGGGATAGTGCCGTAACGAAGTGCTACCATCTGAGCAAGACCGCAAGGCTCACTCTGACTTGGCATAAGGAATATATCCGCGCCTGCATAAATTTTTCTTGCAAGAGCAGGAATAAAGCCCATTTTAAAAGCAATCTTATTCGGATATTTCTGTGACATTTCGTGGAAGAAGGTTTCAAACTCCCATTCACCGCTTCCAAGAATTGCAAACTGAACATCTGCATTAAGAATATCCTCGAATACATGCTTTACAAGGTCAAGTCCCTTGTGTTTTACAAGACGGGTTACAATACCGATAACCGGCACATCTTCTCTTTGAGGAAGTCCCATTTCCTTTTGCAGACCAATCTTGTTAGCCGTCTTTTTATCAATTGACTGACTGTCATAATTCTCAAATATATTCGGGTCGGTTGCAGGATTATAAACCTCTGTATCAATACCGTTTACAATGCCCGACAGCTTATCCTGTAAATCTCTTAGAATTCCGTCAAGTCCGTGAGAATAATATGGGTCAAGAATTTCTCTCGAATAGGTAGGCGAAACGGTAGTAATTTTATCTGCCTCCTGAATACCGCCCTTCATAAAGTTTACACAGTTATCATAGTCAATTACCTGAGAAGAGCCGCCGGGAAGTCCCAATACATCATCAATCAACTCATAGCCGTATTTTCCCTGATACTGTATATTATGAATAGTAAATACAGTGCGAATATTTCTGTGAAGCTCATTTTCTCTGTATAAAGTATTAAGGAACACAGGAATAAGAGCTGTCTGCCAGTCATTACAGTGAATTATATCAGGCTTATAGTCGATATACTGAAGCATTTCAAGCACGGCGCGTGAGAAAAATGCAAAGCGTTCAGCATCATCATAAAAGCCATAAAGACTGTTACGCTTGAAATAATACTGATTATCAAGAAGATAATATACAACACCGTCAACTTTTGCCTCAAATATACCGCAATACTGTCTTCGCCAGGCAACAGGCACCGTAATTCCTGTTATAAAGTTCATATTAGCACGCAGCTCGTCAGAGATACTCTCGTAAAGAGGCATAACCACTCTACAGCCTACAAGTCTTTTTCTGAGAGCCTTAGGAAGTGCTCCTGCTACATCGGCAAGTCCCCCCGACATAGCAAAAGGATAAGCTTCACTGGCAGCGTATAATATTTTCATTTTTTTTACATCCCCCTTAATTATTTCTGGGTTTCACCTTTTTCAAGCAAGGCAATCTTCTGTTTAGTGCCCTCTAAAACGCAGTGCTTAGCAACTGTGGAAACCTTATCCATTACTGCATAAGAAACCTTTGCATTTTCTTCTATATCAGCATTTTGCATTATTATGGAATTTTCAACAACCGCTCCCTTTTTAACCGTAACATTACGGAAAAGAATACTATTTTTTACCGTACCCTCGATAACACATCCGTCAGCGATAAGTGAATTTGTAACATTACTGCCGATACAGTATTTAGCGGGCATACTGTCGTGAGTTTTTGTATAAATAGGTCTTTCACAACTGAACAACTGCTTTCTAACCTTACTGTCAAGCATCTTCATATTAAGGTCATAATAGGTCTTAGGTGTATCAATAACCTCCGCAAACCCCTCAATCTTATATCCCATAACCTTATACTTATCAAGGGATAAAGCCAGTATATCTCTTGAAAGGCTGTTCTTGCCCTCTGCTACTGCCTTTTCTATTAAATCTATAAGAAACAGTCTGCGGGTAAGAAGTATATCAAGGCTATAATCGGCATTAGTTCTTTCCTTAACATACTCTATTTTTTCTATACGGCGGTTATCCGATACCGAAACAACCATCGTTCTTTCGTGATTTTTAGGAAGCTTTCCATATTTATACGCAATTGTAAAATCAGCCTCATCTTCAATATGCTGACGGAACATTTCTCCTATATCCAAATTAGCAACAAGGTCGCTGTCACAAATAGCAACATAATCCTGTTTTGCTCGTTTGAGGAAGTTTATTATGGATTTTAAGGCTTCGAGATGGGTTTTGTATACGCCGTCACCGATACCGCCAGAAACAAAGGGAGGAAGTATAAAGAGTCCGCCCGACTTTCTATCGAGGTCCCATTCCCTTCCGCTTCCTATATGGTCCATAAGTGACTGATAGTTTTCTTTTGTTATTATACCAACCTGACTTATACCTGCATTGGTTAAATTTGAAAGAGTGAAGTCAACAAGGCGATAACGTCCTGCAAAGGGCACAGAAGCCATAGAACGCTTCTTAGTAAGATTTGGCAACAAATTATCGTTCACATTGGCAAAAACTATGCCGAGTATATTATTTGTTCTCACTGCACATCGCCTTCTTTCACATTTTTGCTTATCATAGACTTAGCCTTAATAACAGCATTTTTGCCTATCTTAACCGAATCTCCTACTACGGCAATTCCCCAATCGTCACGGTTTTGTACCTCCTGAGGATTCTGTCCGATTACTGCGTTTTCCCCTACTTTAACATTTTCAGCTACAATAGCATACTGCACATGAGCGCCTTTTTTAACAACAGTTCCCGGCATTATAAGGGAATATTCTACGGTTGCACCCTCTTCGATGGTAACGTTCTCAAAAAGTATAGAATAATCAAGTTTTCCCTTAACCTCACAACCGTCACTTATAAGAGAGTTTTCAACCTGTGCAGTAGGACTTATATACTGAGGAGGAAGCCAACCTGTACGGGAATAAATCTTCCAGTCGGCACTATCAAGCTTCAAATCCAGCTTAGGATTAAGCAAATCAAGATTAGCATCCCACAGTGATTCAACGGTTCCTACATCCTTCCAATATCCGTCAAATCTGTAGGACATCATCTTTTCGCCGCAAGAGAGCATTGCAGGAATAATATCCTTACCAAAGTCATTGTGGGATTCCTTATTTTTCTCATCGGCAATAAGGTAATCTCTCATTTTTCTCCAAGAGAACACATAAATTCCCATAGATGCAAGGTTGCTCTTTGGATTTTCGGGTTTTTCTTCAAACTCATAAATGGTACCGTCATCTTTTGTATTCATAATACCGAAACGAGAAGCTTCCTCGAAAGGAACCTCCATAACGGCAATAGTACAGTCAGCACCTGTTTTTTTGTGAGCCTTTATCATCTTTGAATAGTCCATTTTATAAATATGGTCGCCTGAGAGTACAAGCACATATTCAGGATCATATTTTTCTATAAAATGAATATTCTGATAAATTGCATTAGCAGTTCCCTTGTACCAATCTCCTCCTTTGCTTTTCTGATAAGGAGGAAGAATATGAACACCACCATTAAGACGGTCAAGGTCCCACGGTTTACCGCTTCCAATATAATCATTAAGTTCAAGAGGTTGATACTGTGTCAATATACCCACAATATCAATACCTGAGTTAACACAGTTAGATAAGGGAAAGTCTATAATTCTATACTTTCCGCCATAAGCTACAGCAGGTTTTGCAATTTTTTGGGTCAGCACTCCAAGTCTGCTTCCCTGACCTCCTGCAAGCAACATTGCTACACATTCATTCTTTTTCAACGCGCTCACTCCAATTCTTTTTTTGTGCTGAGTTTTTTAAGATAAACCACGCTAAGAGGTGGCAGTTTAAGAGAAATACTGTTTTCATAGCCGTGCATTTCCAGGCTGTCACTTTTAACAGACGCATTACTCTTTTTAGTCTTTCCGCCGAATTCCTCCCAGTCAGAAGAAAATACCGTTTTATAGCTTCCCTTTTTAGGAACACCTATACGATAGTTTTCCCTTTCCACAGGCACAAAATTACAAACAACAATAATTTCGCTGTTATCCTTTGCAATTCGTCTAAAGGATATAACACTCTGGCTGTAATCGTCATTTGAAATCCAGCTAAAGCCTTCCCAAGAATAATCTATTTCATAAAACGCAGGATTTTTAAGATAGAACTTATTAAGAGTTTTACTGTACTCCTGCATCTTTTTATGAGCCTCATAATCGGTTAAAAACCAGTCAAGCTGTTTTTTATAATCCCATTCAATAAACTGTGCGAATTCCTGTCCCATAAAGAGATGCTTTTTGCCCGGATGTGCCATCATATAAGCATAAAAAGCACGAAGCCCCGCGAACTTCATATCATATTCACCCGGCATTTTATTTATCATAGAGCACTTTCCATGCACTACTTCGTCGTGTGATATAGGAAGTATAAAGTTTTCACTAAAAGCATAAAAGAAAGAAAATGTCAGATTATCATGATGATGCTTTCTGAAAAGTGGGTCAAGGGAGGTATATCTGAGCATATCGTTCATCCATCCCATATTCCACTTAAAGTTAAAGCCCAAACCGCCTTCATAAGCAGGCTTTGTAACCATAGGCCAGGCAGTTGATTCTTCTGCTATCATCATAACATTAGGATTAACAGTAAAGGCTGCGGTGTTTACCTGCCTTAAAAGCTCTACCGCCTCAAGATGTTCTCTTGAACCATAGGCATTAGGAAGCCATTCGCCGTCCCTTCTACCATAGTCAAGATAAAGCATTGAAGCAACCGCATCAACCCTGAGTCCGTCAATGTGATATTCCTTAAGCCAATAACAAGCACTGCCTATAAGGAAGTTCATTACCTCTACCTTACCAAAGTCAAAAACCGCTGTTCCCCATTCCTTATGAAGACCCTTTCTTTCATCAGCATACTCATAAAGAGGTGTGCCGTCAAAACGGTAAAGGAAGGGTTCGTCCTTTGGGAAATGTGCAGGTACCCAGTCAAGAATAACACCAATTCCCGCATTATGCAGAATATCAATAAACTTCTTAAAATCCTCGGGAGTTCCGTAACGGGAGGTAGGAGCAAAATAACCGCTTACCTGATAACCCCAGGATCCATCAAAGGGATATTCTGTAACAGGCATCAGCTCAACATGAGTATATCCCATTTTTTTCACATAATCGGAAAGAACACGTGCTATATCAACATAGTTAAGAGGTTTACCATCCTCACCTGTTTTAAAAGAGCCTAAATGAACCTCATATACATTTACGGGAGCATCATATATATTTTTATCTTCTGACGACTTAAGCCATTTACTGTCCTTCCATTTATAGCTATCAGAATAAACCTTTGAACAGGTACCGGGCGGTGTTTCGAAATGATGAGCGTAAGGGTCAGCCTTTAAAACAGTAGTATCACCCTTAGTTATAGCATACTTATAGTTATCATATACCTTTATACCGGGTATGGTTATTTCAAAGGTTCCCGTATCAGTGCGGGTCATAATGTTGGCATAACCGTTCCAGTTATTGAAATCACCTACCACAGACACAGCATCAGCATTAGGTGCCCATAGTCTGAATGTGGTGGCTTCCTCACTGTAGAATGAACCGAAATACTTATATGCGTCATATATTATTTCTCTGTAAAAACGGCTGTCATTTACACTCACTCGGGTATCTCCTTTAACTGTTCTACTAATTACTTATTAATCATAACAAACCTATTATAAAAATTCAAGTCATTTTCGTGAATTTTTAATTAAACTTACCTTATTATTCTACAATATATTATCAAATTTTCACAAATTTACCATTATTTTTTAATCAAAAGGCATAATTCCATAACGAGTTTTCTTTTAAACTTGACTTAATATATTCGCAATGGTAAAATAAAACAAACAAATATGAGAGGAGATACTCTATGATTACTAAATTCAGAGGCGATGAATATATAATGCATCGCAACGAAAAAAATCCTATTATCACTAAAGCGGATTTTCCTCTTGAAACACACGCTGTTTTCAACTGTGGACAGACTATGTTTGAAGGAAAAACCCTTCTGCTTATTGCGGCTTTTTACAAAACGCCTGTAAATGATAGTTTATGCGGAATTCATGTTGCTACAAGTGATGACGGTGTTAATTTTGAAATAAATCCCGAGCCATTGTTCATAAAAGACAATTGGCATGGCGACTGTCCCGGTTCTTTTGATAACTGGGTAATTGACCCAAGAGTAACCAAAATTGACGATACATATTATATTATCCGTCCGGGTCAGGTAAGAGGAAGCGGCCCCTGTGCTCTTCTCTACAAAACAAAAGATTTCAAAACTGCCGAGTTTGTAGACTGCGTTGCACTTCCTGCTAACCGTGTTCCCTGTCTTTTCCCAGAAAAAATAAACGGACTTTATGTGCGTATTGACAGACCTTATAATATACACTGCCCTGAGGAACCTGAATGTATCCCTGATACAGATATTCTTAGAGCAAGTATGTGGCTGTCCTATTCTCCTGACCTTGTTTTTTGGGGACATCATCGTCCGCTTCTTTATCCTGAGAGTGTTACCTTCTCTAACTGGAAAATTGGACCTACTCCTCCAATTAAAACTAAAGATGGTTGGCTTGAAATCATTCATGGTGTATGGAAAGAAGACGGCGAATTCTGTTATTCTATCGGCGCTATGCTTTTAGACCTTGAAGATCCGTCAAAGATAATCGGTCTGCTTGACCGTTGGATTTTAACCCCAACCGAGCCCTTTGAAACCGATGGCAGAGTTGCTAATGTTGTTTTCCCCTGTGGTGCAATAGCAGAGGAGGAAAAAGACGAAATCAGAATTTACTATGGTGCTGCCGATGAACATATCGGTCTTGCTAAGGGAAAACTGAGCGAGCTTATTGAGGCTATTAAAAACTGCCCTGCTCCATACTAAATAAACTAAGACCTCGATGTTCAAAACATCGAGGTCTTTTTATATCTAATTACATATTATGCGTTTTTCTTTTTGAAACAGCTTAACATACTTACAAGAGATATAAGCACACAGAAGAGTGCGACAGAAATAAAGAGAACATTCCATTTTCCGTCACCGAGAATAAAGCCGTATACCATAGACTGAATTGCAGCACCCATGTATGCAGCAAAATCAAGTATACCTGCAGCAGTACTGGAAAATACACGACCGCCAACATCAGCTGCAAATGCCCATACTATTCCGTTAATAGCATAAATGAAGAAACCTGCCAAGAAAAGAAGTATCATCATCAGCACGAACTGAAAACCAACAGGTTCTAAAACAGAAAAACCGAAGATACACGCAGCAGCAGCTATTCCACTTACCACACTTGCAAGAAGTCGGTTATTCGGGCAGAACTTATCTGTAAGAGTAGGTACAAGCAGTGTACCTATTCCCATACCAATAGGAAGAATGGTAGAACTAAGTAAACTTGCAACACTGGAAAGACCCATTTCATCCTTAAAATACTTAGGTATCCAGGTAGCAAGACCGTATCTTGCAACACCTGAAGCAAATACAACAAATATCCAAACAAGAAATGTTTTATTTGTAAACAGATGTATAAATGGATAAAGCGCACCCTTAGATTTTGCAATTTCAGCCATTTCTACTTCCTTTTCAGCCTTTGTGTCATCTTCCTCTTTATACTCAGGTAGACCAACAGCCTTAGGCCCTGCTTTAGCAAAAATAGCATATACAACCAACATAACAACAGGAACAACAGCAGGTAGGAAAAAAGCCGAACGCCAATTGTTATCAAACAGAGTAAAGGCAAGAGCTACCATCAAAGAAGCAATAACCTGTCCAAAGCCTGAAAAAGCATTGGCAAAGCCTGTTGCAAAACCTCTTTTATCTCCCGGCCACCACGCAGTAAGAGAAGCTACACCGGGCGACCACGCCATAGACTGAAAATAACCATTAAGTCCCCATAAAATAACCATTACCACAAACGAACTCTGAAAGCCCATAATAATATTGGTTACTGCAGATAAAAGCACCGATAGAATTATAAAACGACGGATACCAAAAATTTCACCAAGTCTACCGTTAACAAGGTGTCCAATTCCGTAAGTCCAGAAAAGTGTACTGGTTATAATACCAATCTGAGCCTCGGAAAAGTCCATTTCTACCTGTGCATTACCAAGATTAAGTCTTGTACAGTAATGGGCACAGTAGAGCAAAGAAAACAGAATAAGATATAGCCATGAATTAGCTTTAAACTTCTTATACTGCTCTTTATTATAGCCGTATTTAAATTTTTCCATATTATTCCTCTTTTCCTGAAAAACAATTTTATGCAATTATTATACCACATATATACATTTTTTCAAGTTTTTTGTAAATATTGCCGTTTGTTAAATGTGTCAATAAATTAATTGTTTGAAATATAGTTGAGCAGTATATTTTTATAATCGTCAATTTTAAGTATTTCACACCTACGGTAATCGATTGGCAGAACCGCTTTATTGCTACTGACAATTTCATCATATACATCATTTGTCGCAACAATAAGGAAATTAGAATCCGGTTTTCTTCCTTCGTCTATTTCAGACTGGAAAACCTCCATTTCCAAAGCCACCCAATAACTTTCAAGATAGGATAAATCAGATATAACAACCACAAAATGCTTAGATTTATCAAGTGCCTGCATTATAACTTTACGATACTTGGATTCCCCTATTTCAGGAAGAGAATTCCTGTCAAAGAAAGGCTCTTTCAAATTTTCTCTAAGAAACTCGTACATTTCTAAAGCAATATCATAGTCATCACTTTTATGGCTTAAAAACACATCATAATTTCCCGATTTACCGGAAGTAATACCCAGCAAAGTTTTTATACCATTTTCGGTTTTTTCCGATGCTACACTTTCTTCATCAGTTTTGTCAAGCTTGTATTTAAGCTCTGCAATTCTGTCAATACACTCGGCACAAATTTCCTTTGCCCCTACTACATCACAATAATTTTTAAGTCTTTCATAGCTGGTAATAAGACATTTAAGGAAATCCCTTGCAGGTTGCTTTTCACTGATAATATCAAAAATTTTGTTACCCTCTCTTGTAAAGGACGCTACCGCACGAAGAAGTTCTTCGTCTTTTGTAAGAGATTCGCTTTCTTGTGTTTTTTCAGATGTCTTTTCACGGCGTTTATAAATATAATGCTCTGTAGCCAGTATAAACTGCATTTGTGAATCCGAAAACTTTTCGGTATCACCACTCAGCAACTCATTATATCTGCTAACATAATTTTCCTGCTTTAATGCATATTCTTCCTCGGGAAACGCAGATACAATACCATCGCTTACATCACCTCCTGTAATAGCATCTGCACAATCATAACTTATTTCTCGCTCAAGATATATAAGACGGATTGCAACAGCAGTAAAATATAAATCTCCGTCCTTTAAAGCGCTTAATTCATGCAGTTTTGAAACACAGGAAATCGCCTTAAGCTTTTTATGGGCAAGTTCTCTTGCCTTAGGCGAGTAGGTGAAATCATACAGCTCTGACATTTTTTCAAGGTAAGTGATAAGGGTAAAATAATTTTCTGCATCATCATTGCCTTGTATTTTAATGCAATGCTTTTGGATTATTTCACAAAGTACCTGAGTAGCATTAAAGTTAAGCCCTGCACTTATGTATTCAGAAAGCTTTGAGAAAAGGACATTATCGGTATCCTTCTCATTTACAACTAAGCTTATTCTGTCAGCGGCATATGTAATATCCTTGTCTTGTGCGTCGTTTATTACAATACGCTGATAAATGGCAAGAAAAAGGTTTATATCCGACTTAACCTTAACGATTTCAGAGGAAAGGTAAATAGGTATTACCAACTTAGAACGGTTTCTGGCTGTTTCCAAAGCATAAAATAATTCATTTTTAAAGCTTTTAGAATTAATAGAAGCCTCACTGATAAGCGGAATAAAAATTCTCGAAGCTGAAATTTCCTGAGCTACATCAAATCCCTGCGCACTCTTAACCGAAACATTTCTCTCCCTTAGTAAAGAAGTTAATTCTTTTGCAACCTGCGCATCCTTTTGGCAGTAGCTAATGTAAACGTCGTAAATTTTTCTTTCATTGCCTCTCATTTCAGCTTCAAACAAATCTTTAGCCGATTTAAGATACTCTGTTACTTTTTCTTTGGTTATACTAAGTTCTTCTGCTATCTTTTTCTCGCTTTTTCCGTCAAGATAATACATAGTAACAACAAATCTTTGTTCTTCAGGCAAACTCTCAAGAACCTTTTTCACTACTTCCTTATCCGAGATTCTGTCAAGAGCTTTATGGGGAATTAAATCAACATTCTCTTCTTCAATAGTATCAAATACCGTATTACCGTCAGCATCGGGTTCTACGAGAACCTCTTTTTTATTTTTAAAATATCTGGTGCATTGATGATATACAATCTGCTTTGCCCAGGCAAGAAAAGACGCAGGCTGTTTGAGGGTTTTAATATCCTTGAAAATGCTTATAAAAGCCTCCTGAATAATGTCCTCTGCAACATCCTCACTCTTAACTATTTTTAAGGCAAAGTAATAAATTTCAGAATAGCACTCCTCGAACAACTCACCTAAAGCGATTTCATCGCCCTGCTGAGCCTTTATTACAAGATTGATTATCTTATCCCTATCCATACTAATCCCTCATACACTTTTTTTATATTATAGCACATTTACATTCAGTTGTATATAAAAAACAGCAAACATAACCTGTTTGCTGTTAAAATTCAGTGTGTCAAAAGAAGCATTGCCACAAATAAGAATGCTATTAGAAGGAAGAAATCATAAACCAGATACCTCAAACAGCCTTGTATTCTTCAACCACAACGGCAAAAAGGTACTTGCTTATTGGGTAGCCGTGCCTATAGAAGACGAACTCATTGAAGGCAGTTGCTTCTTCCCATTAGACCCAACAAATAAAATAGAAAATCCCGTTTGTATCGATATACTCACAGGCGAGGTATGGGAAAGAGAATCAAATGCAGAAGCCTATCCGTTAAAAGAATATCCTATGATACTATGCGAAAAGGATGCCTATGAATTTGAATAACCTCTGCAATCTATATAACAAAAATGCCCTTCTGCTTCAGCAGAAGGGCATTTTTCTTTATCAGGAATTAAGCAATTTAATAGCTTTAAGATATTTTTCTCTGCGCGCTGTTGACTCTTCGTCAACAACTTCCAATCTGCTTAAATCGGAATTGTGTATCATATCCGCAAGCTTAACAGCTTTAGCAACAGGATTATCCTTGATTTTAAGCACATAATCCATATAATCAACGCTCAGGTCGTGGGTTAGTAAAGCCAGTGCATCCATAGATTTCTTAGAAAATCCCATATTTCTGAGTTCATCAAGTGTATACTCGGTATCCTCTACAACGTCGTGCAAAAGAGCTGCAATCGTCGTATCCTCATCCTTCATCTGTTCTGCTAAATGAATGGGATGGTAAACATATGGCACTCCGCTTTTATCTTTTTGGTCCTTATGAGCCTCAAAGCAAAGCTTCATCGCTTTTTTAGTAGCTTCTGTATAAATCATACTCTCACCTCTTTTTCATTTTAACATATTGCAAATAAAATACAAAGCATTTTTTAGTTATTATTTAAAGTATTTTTCTATTTTAAATTTGTTTTTAAAATCAAAAAAGTGTTCCAGAATTTTGGAAAATCTTCCTATTAAAAATCCGTTAATAAAAGCACAGATTACAGTACCCAGTTTAACACCCTCAAATACTCCGAAGCCGAAAAATGAAAAGGACATTATTATTCCGATAACCACACTCGAGCAGTCGTATGCCGTCTTTACCTTATTTATATTGCAGTTAAATTTCCCCGACAACTCTTTTACTATAAGCTCATAGGCCTCAGGTGAAATATATGTATGAAAGAACAGTGACACCGCAAAGGAACAAAGCACCGTACCCAGTAAGTACCACATAACCCTTACCCCAAAGCTTTCATCAGGCAAAGAGGAAATAACCGTCATAGCAAAATCCAGCAATGTACCGTAAATAACCGCAGTCACAAAGGAAAAAAGATATGACAATTTGAATTTTCTCATTACTATTGCCGTTATAACAACAAGCACACCCTGAAAAACATACTCCGCAACACCAAAGGTAAACCAAGGCAAAAGCTCTGATACCTTTAAATGCAGAATATATGCAGGTGCTACCACCATAGACATACCGAAATCCGCCTTTTCGGTAAAGGCAGCCGCAAATGCCATTATTATAAGCCCCAGTACATAGGAAAGCTCGGTATAAAACACTTTTTTCTTCACAATAATCACCTTCTAACAAAAAGAGCCTTTGGTGTTTGATATAGAAACACCAAAAGTTCTTAAAATAGCAGTATTCATTTTCAGCTGAACCTTAGATATATTACCTTAATTTTTTCGGTTTGTCAACTGTGCAATATAAAAATCATATGGCACAATAATAAGGAACTACAGGCAAAAGAGGGAAACTGCTTACCATATAAACGGTATCAAACGGTATTTAACCTTTTGCTTATACTCGCAGTAGCCGTCAAGCTCTTGCAGAAGAAATTCCTCTTCGTCTTTAATTCTTCTGACAATAATAAACGGGTATAATAGAAAAACCAAAAAGGAATACACAGAACCGAGCACTATCGGCATAGCTAAAAATAAAATCAGTGTCACACTATACATCGGATGTCTGACAATACTGTACAGTCCTGTGTCTACTACCTTTTGATTTTCCTGCACCTCAATAGTACGACTAAGATAGATGTTTTCTCTTAGCACCTCGGCATAAAGGATATAAGCAACAAGAAACACCACCGCAGAAATAATTACAACAACCTTTGGTAAGGTGTACCAATTAAAACGAAAGTTAAGTCCTGCAATAACAAACCCCAGTAAAAACATAAGTCCACTAAGTTTAATAACAATATTTTGTTCTTTTTGTTTTTCTTTAGCACTAAGTCGCCTTTTTAACAACTGAGGATTTTTAAACATCATTACAATTCCTGCAATAAACATTGGTATAAATAAAATCCCCATTAGCAGCCAACCGTTAAAGTATGAAAAAGTTCCTGCCGGTAAGAATATTAATAATCCAACCAAGGCAACCCCGAGTAAAAATTTTGTTATTGCCGCAATAAATAATTTTACTGTCATAGCACTTCCCCATCTGATTTGCATTTGTTACATTATATCATATTGAGCTTTAAATAGAAAGAACTTTGTAAAGAAAAATCCGCCCGAATTTGCGGATAATTTTTGCTTTATAAAGTTAGCAATTACTCGCTTTCCTTAATTGTTGCCAGTGGTACAGTATGCAAAAAAGTAAAAAAGGCATAAAACTATCATCTGCCTTTTATTTTTTTAATTCAATAAAGTAATATCCCATACCATCTGCATAAATACCAAAATCTACACCGTTTTCAAGTCGAAAATGTATATCATTTGGAAGATTGTTTTTTTCTTCTGCTACTTTTGCCTTTTGCTCATCAAAACCTTCTAATGAAAAAGGATAACAATTAGTTTTATCTACCAAAACAGATATTACTTTTTGCTCTTCATACAATAACTCAAATTGTTTAGATAAATCATAAAAATAATTATCGCCTTTTAACCCCATATCGTCAGGCGGAAAATCCCTCCTATTTTCAATTTTTATATCCCAAAGATTAATCACGCGATATTGAACCATACCCATTATGTGAACAAATATTTCAATCGCAATATTATCAAAAAACAAAAAAACAGGACCGCCAAAATATGAAAAGTCATAGTGATTTTTGTCTTGATGTAAAGATTCCAAATACCCTTGCAATGCTACATACACTTTTTTGAGTATATGATTCTGGCAAATATCATTCAATTCACTTTGTAATTCTTCAGAAGAATAGCACCACTCACGTTTTTCGTTCGGTGCAATAATTTCAGAAAAATCAATTTTGCTAAATCTATGATTATACATTTCCCTCACCTCTTAAATACCTCTTTAACATATTATAGCACACCAGCTGTCCGATAAAAAGGACTTTGCATAGAAAAATCCGCCCGAATTTCTTCGGGCGGATATTTTTACTTTATAAATCTAATTACTTAGATTCCTTAATTTCAGCCTGTTGTGCTATCGGAAAAAGAGGGGAAAGAACTGCCATTATACTTCTATTTTAGCAATTCTCACGACGAAATCTTGCCCACATTCAAAAGGTTTGGAGATAATGTTTATTTCACTACCATTCTGGGTAAAGTTAAGTGTTTCTCCACTGTCAAGCCAACATACAGATTTAACCTTTTTGTTAAACGGGAAAATGTTGTCGCAATTAAAATTATTATTTATAGTAACATTTTTATTACCACTAATGCTTAAATCACTCATAAAAAGGTAATAAGTGTTATCATTGCGCAGGATAAAGTTGTTTGGTTTATCTTTAATTTCAATATCAGTGGGTTCAGGAATATGCAATGCCTCATCGTTCAGATTGCTCCATTGCCCTAAAATCTCTAATGCACCTTTATCAATAGTGCGAAGGCTTCCGTCAGCTTTTGGTCCTACATTAAAAAGAAAATTAGACCTATATCTGCGGCAAACAGCAAAACTGTTAATAAGATGCTCCAATGCCTTGAAATTAAAGTCATTTTTCGCATATCCCCAATGGCTTGCAAAAGTTTCGCACATCTCACTTGCAACATATTTGGGGGAACATTCAAGATTTATGGGTTGAGGTCTGCCGCGTTCAAAGGTAACACTGTCAAGTTCAATATGACCTAGTTCACCGCGTTTACTAAGACCTGTGTTGTTTATTATCATAGTATCGGGCTGAAAACTTCTAATAAGAGAATAAAGTGCATCCTCCTCCCAATCTTCATTTGGTTTATCCCACATTCCATCAAACCAAAATCCGCCAATTTTTCCGTAGTTTTTGCAAAGGATTTCTATACTTTTTCTTAAATATTTTAAGTATTCTTCAAAGTTGTTTTTGTAGCTTTCTTCGTGCCAATCTAAAAGAGTATGATAGAAAAAAGGTATAATGCCATATTTGTTGCAAGCGTCCACAAATTCTTTTACAAGGTCTCGACCACACACATTAGGCGCATCATAGGTATTTAATCCGCAAGTATCATAAAGAGAAAATCCATCGTGATGTCGAGTAGTTAGTGTTATATATCGGCAACCAGCCTCTTTTGCAATTAAAACCAATTCCTCTGCCCAATTTGTTTTAGGAGCAAAACTATCAAGAGTTTTAAGATATTCGCACCAAGGTATATTTAAACTGTATTTTGCCCATTCACCTTTTCCTATAACGCTGTAAAGGCCAAAATGCACAAACATACCAAAACCGAGTTTTTCAAAATCCTTGATTCTTTTTTCAACAATCATAAAAACACCCCTTTTTATAAGTTATCTGTATTATACCATAAAAAAACCCAAAAACAAGCAAATCTCCACCGATTGCTCGGTGGGGATCCATTATTGGGAAATATTAGCCCTTGATTGCGGCCTGTCCTGCTATCAGCAAAAGAGGGAAATTTATCTCTTTTTGTAAATAACAAGTTCTGGATTTTCACCGTTTTCTTCGTATGTGCAGACGAGCAAAAAGTCCATATTTGCCACAATTCCGAAACAACGGTCACCGCCAAACGCACATTCTAACTGACTGCCAAGGTAAGTGGCATTATCTTGGAGGAATTTCACCATTTGTCCGTTCGGCAAACGGTATTCCAAATTGACAAAACTGCCTGGCAAGACATTAAGGTTTTCGACTTTTGGTAAACCTTCAATATGAAACAAGGTGTTTAATTCGTGAATAAGTTGCTTTTTAAATTCTTCGAACTTTTCCTTACCGCCGAGGTCCTTATATTTCTCAAAAAAGTCAAGGG
>JAEIGA010005919.1_pt1 | contig 18601 bp, 11 predicted proteins | sample 9270691 | NCBI WGS metagenome assembly JAEIGA01 (sample SAMN17057246, study PRJNA624740) | gut metagenome | biome: biome; isolation source: fecal sample | host: Bos grunniens | place: China: Xizang | collected 2019
AGATCCATTTGAACCATACTCTTGCCTCTCTCTTGAGGTAAAGAAGGTCTGTATCAGGACCTGCTGGTCTCGGTGCATAGATCGGGAACTCATCCTGGCTGAGATAACGGAACGACTCGGTAATAAGAGTGTAGTTGGATGCACGTACACCTGAACGTGACTGCATGAGTTCCACGTTAGCGATCATATCTGCGTTACCGAGAACGATGATGCGCTGCTCCTTATCCTCCACCTTGCGTGCGAGAGCGACTGCAACTGGCGCATTCTTGAGCTCCTTCTCCCCTTTCTCAGGATCGAAAACTGCCTTCTCGTTTTCAAAATCAGTAACCTGAAGCTCGTTCCATACTCGTTTCTTAGCGTTTGATAGTGAATCAGTTGTAACGAGATTGATCACCTCGAATCCCCTGTCAGCTGCATTTGATGCATCGATAGCCATAGCGTCCATTCCGACGATATTGTTTTTCTTCGCAATTGCAGAGATAAAGCCCTCGCTCACCTTGAGTGACTCGTATGCGATATCTCCTACGATGAGGTTCTGCGCATAATCCTTTGTCTGCTGAACGAGAATACCATCCATGAATGATACTCCGAGCATATCCATTACAGGGCTGAGTTTCTCTCTTGCATAAGGCTTACCTGCGATAAGAGCATTTCCACCCTTTGCGATATAGTCTGAAATTCTTTGAAGCTCAACCTCTGAATATGCCTCCTGAGGGTCAGCGATGAGAAGAATGTTGATATCCTCAGGAATATCGTTCTCTGTAATTGAGATTACATCTACATCAAATCCCTGATTTACAAGCGCATGGCGGAAAACATAGCTGCTTGCAAACATGAAGTAACCCTTATCACCGATATTGAATACATCGCGCTCGCCGTGGCCGTAGACTACTCCGACCTTTGGAAGATCAGCATAGAGAGTCTTCATGGCTGCAGTTATTTCCATCTCACCAGGATGCTTCTCCTGATCCTCATACATTCTGAGTCTTGCAGTTCTGCCATAAGGACCACCTTCGATCACTAGGATAAATCTGTAATCCTCTGTAGGAAGGTCAAGTTTCTCTTCGAGATCCTTAATTTCATCAGGTGTGAGGAACTTCTTGATGTTGAGCTTGTTAAGTTCTGCCATCTTAGCTGCCTTCTCAGCATCTGTAAGACCCTGGAATGCCTTTGTAGAAATCGGGTTGCTCTCTGAAGGATGCCAGTAGTAGACATACTTCATCTTGATCTCAGGCTTGAATCTGAGATAGTGTGAGAATCTGTCGACATCTCTTGTATAGTTCTTTGGAAGACCATCGTAAAGGCTGTTTCCAAGAAGGTTTACGTAGGTTGTGATTGTCATAGGACCCTCAAGCTCTGCCATCACTTTCTGGCTCTCTTCTGTAAGAGTACATGACTTGGTGTAAGTCGTGTCGAGATATGACTTCAAAGCTGGTCTTGCGCTGAAGAACGCAACACAGCAAAGGATGAGGAATGAAGCCACATAGCTGATTGTGATAGACGACTTCCTGCATCTTTCTGCCTCTGACATGAGCTTGATGATAGTGATTGCAAGGAAGAAAGCTGTCACAGCTACGAAATAGATCACGTCCTCGCTGCAGATCATACCCTGAATGAAGGTAGAAGCACGTCCGGAAATACCGAGCCAGTACATTACATCTCTAAGTACAGGAACACCCTGGCCGACAGAGGTCATATAGTTAAGTCCGAACAAAGCGGCAATCGTACCTACTGCAGCGATTATCTGATATCTGGTCAATGATGACATGAAGATACCGATAGCTGAATATGCGAGGAGAAGGAGGTATATACCGAGAAGACCTGAGAATACAGGACCGGCATCAATATCCTTGACAACTACGCAGCATACAAGAGCCTGGATCAGGAGTGCTGAGAGCATGATTGCTCCGTAGAATACCATAGAGAGGAACTTTCCAAGAACGATCTTCACCTCGGAAACAGGTGATGAAAGAAGAAGTTTGTCAGTTCCGGCAGTCTTCTCGCGGCTCATGATACCCATTGTGATCAATGGTATATATATAAATAGGTATCCCTGGATGCTTGGATATACTCCACCGTATGGATCCTGGAATATCTGGTTGGTTACAGAATTCAGTCCAAGACCGAGAGCCTTCAGGCGGAGAAGCATGCTGATTACCTCAGAGAATGCGACTCCACACTGCACGAAGAACATCACGAGCAGGATCCATGCAATAGGTGAAAAGAAGAGCTGTCTGAGCTCATTCTTGGCGATATTATATATTGTCTTCATCTATTATCTTGATTTTCTGCGGATTATGATCAAAATTGAAGCAAGGAGCATAAGCATCGGCAATACGCCAAGGAATCCCCACTTAACAAAAGGAACAGCCTTGAAGCCGATTCTGAGAGAGTTATCCCTGCTGTGTGCTCTTGGAGTGTCGATCGGATACTTGTCGTCGCAGAGCCACTTGAATGCCTGATATGCAAACGGGAAGTTAGCTGCCATTACACCATAGCGCTGGCGCATGAGCTCACCGTTGCTGAAGCAGTCTGAGTCTCCAAGGAGGAGAATCTTCTGGGTTCTGTCACCGTATTCACGAGTCATCTGAATTGCGATGGACTTTGCGCCTCTTCTCTCTGTATTCGGATCAAACTCTGCTGTAGTGTTTGCGAAATCCGTTGTCTGGGTCTCATTCCAGCTCTTGTCCGAGCTGGCGAAGACAGTGAGTGGAGAGAATCCCTTGTCATGGGATGCCGCAACCTGAACTGTTCCCGGCATTGTGACGTGGTTGCCGTTCGAACCAAGACCTTCCCATGTAGGGAATTTCTTGACAGCATTTGCCGTAACGCGTGCAAGGACAAGATCCTGACGCTCATCTGAAGGATCTACGACAAGACGTCCCTGGATGAAACGTCCGCCAATAAGTGTTGCAATCTGATTTGCACCCTTCTGTGAACCTGGATCTGCAGCGATGATCATGTTGCGTCCGCTGTCGATATATCTCTGGATTTCTGCAACCTCGGCCTCTGTGAATTCGATGCGAGGGTCAGCAATTACAAGAATCTGGATATGGTCAGGAATGCGTGCACCGTCTGCAAGTGAAATCTCCTCAGCGTCAAAGCCATTGTTCACAAGTGAATGTCTCTGGCCTTTCTGCGCGGCAAAGATATAGTAGTCTCTGTCACCCTGACGGCTGATGCTGCGTTCGTCATGTCCGGTAAGGAATCCTACAGGAACGGGACCATCGACAAGGCGCTTGAATGCGGCGGCGATTTCCTTCTCCTCTGGCATTCTCTTGCTGTCATCAAAGATTCTGAGGAATGTCTTTGTTCCATCCTCACGCTTGAGTTCACGTACCAAGCCGTAACCCTCTTCGCTGAGATCCACTTTTGCCGCGATCTCGTCAGGATTCTGGAACATCTTGTAATTCAGTTCATAAACATCAGAAAGTACCTGAGCACGCTCCTCATCTGTAAGATTAGGGAAACGTCTGCGTACGCTCTTGTTGCCTGCATCAGCCCAGAAGTACTCATACTTGACCTTGATGTCCGGCTTGAATCTTACAAACTGCTTGAAGTATTCCTTGTCTGTATTGAATCTTGAAGGAAGACCAAGGTAGAAACTGTTTTCGTCAAGAATGTTGACATAGGTTGTCATTGTAACCTTGCCGTCGAGTCTCTCCATGATCTTCTGGCTAGGAACCGAGATTGTGTTTGACTTTGTGGCAGTCACATCAAAGAACCACATGAGCTGTGGTCTTGAAGACACAAGGCTGATAACTACAGTCACTGCAATTGCAGCGGCATATCCCATGAAACGTACTCGTGCAGTACGTGATCTTCGCTTGTTGGAGATTCTCCAGATGGCAAGTACGAGGAACAGTGCTGTAAGGGTGATGAAGTATGCAAGGTCTTCACTGCAGATGAGACCGGCAATGAATGTCTCGCATCTTCCGCTTATAGAAAGCCACCATGTGATGTCTCGGAGCCAGATCTGATTCTGACCGACCTCATTGATCATGCTCAATACTCCGAGCAGTGCGAATGTAGCCAGTGCGGCAACCACCTGATACGAAGTAAGTGACGACATGAACACGCCGATAGCCGAATATACGGAAATCAGGAGGAAGAGTCCGAGGATACCTGTATAGACAAGCGGTGCATCGAAGTTTACAATTGCAACTGCACAGAATAGTGCGTAGAGCACAACCACTGCAAGCATTGTAAGACCGTATCCGAGCATTGCAACGAACTTACCCATGACAATCTGGGTGTCGGTTACTGGAGACGAATAGAGAAGCTTGATCGAGCCGGTGCTGAGATCACGACTTATCATACCCATTGAAACCAATGGGATGAAAAGGAAAACATAGAACTGTACGGTGGACAGGATACCATTGTTGTCATCACTGAAGATTCCGTTTGTGATGAACGACAGGTGTGAGCCTCCTTCCTGTGCCTGTGCGTACATTCCGAACACATCGGCAAAGAAAAGTCCGCACAATACAGTAAAGACCATAAGCATGATCCACGCGACCGGAGTCGTGAAGATAAGCTTAAGTTCTGTACGGGCGATATTCAGAATTACACTTTTTTTCATAAATAGGGTTCGGATTACTTGTTCTTACGGCCGGAAAGATGTGCGAATACATCATTCATAGAGCTCTTCTCAAGCTGGATTTCACTGAGGCCCCAACCGTTTCGTACACTCGCCTCGGTCATTCTTGTGAGAGTCTCACGGTCTCCGTCAAACCATACGCGGAAGCGTGAGCTGTACTCTGAGATCGGTTTTACGTTTGTAACACCTGCAACCTTCATGAGCTCTTCCTCGAGTGGTGCGTGGTTAAGAGTCATCACGAATGTATCAGGCTCGATGTAATTGTCGAAGTCGTCAATTGTACCGCTGAAGACGAGTGAACCGTGCTCGATCATCATGATCCTGTCACATGTTGCCTGAACCTCTGAAAGGATGTGTGTCGAAACGAGAACCGCTCTATCCTTTGCGATGTCCTTGATGAGTGCACGTACGTCAAGAATCTGGTTAGGGTCAAGACCGTTTGTAGGCTCATCCATGACAACGAGTCTTGGATTGTGGATGATTGACTGAGCAATACCTACACGCTGCTGATATCCACCTGAAAGATTCTTGATGAGTCTCTTGCTGAAGTGGCTGATTCCGCACTTCTCCTTCGCTGCCTCGAGGGCTGCAGGGATGTCCTTCGGATTCATCTGTCTCAGCTGTGCGGCATAAGTAAGATATTCGTCAACAGTGAGGTCACCATAAAGAGGCGGTTTCTGTGGAAGGAAACCGATGTTCTGCTTTGCGGCTACTGGGTCTTTTCTCAAATCGATGCCGTTGATCAGTACGGTACCTTCTGTCTGTGAGAGGACACCGCAGATGATGTTCATGATTGTCGATTTGCCGGCACCATTGGATCCGAGAAGTCCAACGATACCAGTCTGGCTGATTTCCAGATTGATGTCGCGTACAGCCCACTGAACGCTGTACCTGTGTGATAGGTGTTCTACCTTTACGATTGACTGACTCATATTAGTTTAGTTTATTATTTTTTCAATCTTGTACTAACTGTTTTATTTAAAGCGCGCAAAGATAGTAAAATATTAATTTTCTGCAAATTATAAATGTGGTGGGCCAGCGTATTTGTAGTTTTACATTACAGATTGTAAGTTAAAGCGAAAAATTACTTCCGGACATTAAGTAAAATGAGGTAACGACGTCTGTTTCCTGTTTTGGATTTTTATTTTTACATTTGCAGGATAAACGGAAATCAAACATTTAGTCCAATGTATAGAATAGTTTTAAAGGAGATGCTCACTCCCACTATCTGCAGAATGAAAGTGGAAGCATCCAGACTTGCTTCAGCGGCTCTTCCGGGTCAGTTTCTGATAATCAGAGCTGATGAGCAGGGAGAAAGAATCCCCCTTACGATCAGCGATTTTGATAAGGATGCGGGCACTGTCACTATTGTAACGCAGAAGATAGGTGCATCGACTTCGGAGATATGCTCATACGAAGAAGGTGACAGTTTTGCGGACGTTGTGGGGCCTCTCGGCATACCTTCGGATTTTACTGAAATGCCGGATGAGGAACTTGCAGGAAAACGATATGTCTTTATCGCTGGTGGTGTCGGAACTGCACCTGTCTATCCGCAGGTCAAATGGCTGCATGAGAGAGGTGCAAAAGTGGATGTCATCATCGGAGCAAAGACCAGCGGTCTGGTCATCTACAAAGAAGAAATGTCAGCAGTCTGCGACAATCTCTATATCTGTACCGATGATGGAAGTGAGGGCTTTAAAGGCCTTGTAACTCAGATGCTTGAAAAACTTATAAATGAGGATGGAAAGGAGTACGACCAGGCTGTTGCAATCGGCCCTATGATTATGATGAAATTCGCTACTCTCACTTGTCGGAAACTTAATCTTCCGGTAATTGTCAGCCTTAATACGTTGATGGTTGACGGCACAGGAATGTGCGGCGCATGCAGGGTTACCGTAGGTGGCAAAGTGCGTTTCGCATGTGTGGAAGGACCGGAGTTTGACGGTTACCTTGTAGACTTTGATGAAGCTATGAGACGTCAGAGAATGTATGTTACAGAGGAAAAAGATGCCACAGAGCATCATAAATGCAGAATCGGGAGGGGAAGATAATGGCAAACAGAATACCAAGAGTTCCAGTAAGGGAACAGGATCCCAAAGTACGTGCAGCCAACTTTGAAGAGGTTTGTTACGGATATAATGAAGAAGAGGCTCAGCTTGAAGCTTCCAGATGTCTTAATTGCAGGAATCCACGATGTGTGGCTGCATGTCCTGTCAGTGTAAAGATTCCGGAATTCATTGCAAAGGTGGCTGCCGGTGAATTTGCTGAAGCAGCCTCAGTTATAGCTCAGGATTCTTCGCTTCCTGCCATCTGCGGACGCGTATGTCCACAGGAAACACAGTGCGAAGGAAGCTGTATTCTCGGCGTAAAAGGTGAGCCGGTTGCAATCGGAAAGCTTGAGCGCTTCGTGGCCGATTGGAGTCGAGAAAACGGTGGTGTCAAACCGGAAACTGCACCATCCAACGGTTATAAAGTTGCAGTAATCGGCAGTGGTCCTGCTGGTCTTGCATGTGCATCTGACCTTGCGAAACTTGGTTATGATGTCACTATATTCGAGGCTTTGCACCGTCCTGGTGGAGTGCTTGAATATGGAATTCCAGAATTCCGCCTTCCAAAGGACAAGGTGGTTGCAGCAGAGATTGCCTCAGTCAAGGCACTTGGCGTCAAGATAGAGACAAATGTAATCGCAGGCCGCACAGTGACAATCGACAGACTCATGGATGAAGAAGGCTTTTCTGCCGTATTCATTGGATCTGGCGCAGGTCTGCCACGCTTTATGAATATTCCAGGAGAGCATTTCAACGGTGTATTCTCTGCAAACGAGTTCCTCACCAGAAACAACCTCATGAAAGCTTATCGCTCTGATTACGACACCCCTATTCACACAGGAAAGAAGGTTGTTGTTGTCGGAGGAGGCAATGTTGCCATGGATGCGGCAAGAACTGCATTGAGACTTGGAGCGGAGACCACAATTGTTTATCGCCGTACTGAAAAGGAGCTTCCTGCACGTGCGGAAGAGGTGCATCATGCAAAAGAGGAAGGCATTGAGTTCGCAATGCTTACTAATCCGGTTGAAGTTATCGGTGATGAGAACGGATGGGTAAAGGCTGTACGCTGCATCAGAATGGAACTTGGAGAGCCGGATGAAAGCGGAAGACGCTCCCCTGTCGAGATTCCGGGATCAGAATTTGAAATCGAGACGGATACAGTCATCATGTCTCTCGGAACCTCCCCTAATCCGCTGATCGCGAAGACGACAAAAGGACTTGAAACCACTAGACGCGGATGTCTGGTCGCTGACGAGAATGGTGCAACAACACGCCCTGGAGTTTTTGCCGGCGGAGATGCGGTGACAGGTGCCGCTACGGTAATTCTCGCAATGGGAGCAGGACGTAAAGCCGCCGCAGCGATCCATTCTTATATCCAGTCACTCTAAACTGCATAATAAAAGAGGTACCGACCTACTGGAAACTTCGGCTCCCGAGAAGGGAGGGGACCCGCTAGCGGGGAGGATTTCCAGTAGGTCGGTACCTCTTTTATTGACTACTTACTGCAGATTATTTCGCATCCATTGCCTGGCAGGCAGTGATGGCAACCATCTTGTAGATGTCATCAACTGAGCAGCCACGACTAAGGTCGTTCACCGGTTTTGCGATACCCTGGAGGATCGGTCCGATTGCATCGGCATTTCCAAGTCTCTGGACGAGCTTGTAGGCAATGTTGCCCACTTCAAGACATGGGAACACAAGAACATTTGCATGACCGGCAATTTCTGAACCCGGAGCCTTCTTCTGTCCTACCGATGGAACGAGAGCTGCATCAGCCTGAAGTTCCCCCTCCACCTTAAGCGCTGGATCGAGTTCGCGTGCAAGCTTTGTAGCCTCCACTACCTTGTCAACTACCTCGTGCTTTGCAGAACCCATTGTAGAGAAAGAAAGCATTGCAACTCTTGGATCAGCAAATCCTGCAACACTCTTTGCAGTCTGAGCAGTGCAGACAGCTATCTGAGCAAGCTGTGAAGCATCAGGCATAGGAGTTACAGCAACGTCACCGACAACCAGGACACCATTTTCACCATACTCAGGAGTCTGTGTGATCATAAGCATTGCACCGCTCACGCAACTGATTCCAGGTGCGCACTTGATGATCTGAAGAGCTGGCCTGAGGGTCTCTCCTGTAGTTGAAAGAGCACCACTGATCTGGCCGTCAGCATCTCCGCTCTTGATGATCAGACATCCGAAATAAAGCGGATCCATAACCAGCTGAGAAGCCTTCTCTGGAGTCATTCCCTTGTTCTTGCGAAGTTCGTAAAGAAGGTTTGCATATTCTGCAGTCTTCTCGCTTGTCGCAGGATCGATGATTGTAGCCTTCTCGATGTTCTGCAGTCCAAGCTTTGCTGCCAATGCCAGGATCTCATCTCTGTTTCCGATGAGAATGATATCTGCAATCTCGTCTGCAAGAGACTTGTCTGCAGCTGTAAGAGTACGCTCTTCAAGCGACTCTGGAAGCACAATACGCTGTCTGTTTGACTTGGCGCGTGCTATGATACTTTCCATTAATGTCATATTCGTTTCTGTTTTAATCTACAGATGCCCTGTATGTCAACAAGGCATCTGTATGGGGAAATTACTTACTGAACTGTGCTCTGAGAACTTCGTTCTTTGCGTCAGCGTCTGAGCCTTTGATTCCAAAATAAAACTTGATCTTAGGCTCGGTAACAGAAGGGCGGATTGTCACAACATCTCCTGCCTCGTTGTAGAACTGAAGCACATTCGATGCCGGCAGGCCGGTCTCCTCCGGCTTGTTGTAGTCAATCACCTTGATCACAGGAGAGCCCGCCATTTCTGTAGGAGGATTGTTGCGGTAATCAACCATCATCTGAGCGATCTCCTCAAGTCCTGCCTTACCCTTCTTGGTGAGAGAAATCAAAGACTCCTTGTAGTAGCCGAACTCAGAGTAGATGTCCTGGAGAAGCTGATAGAGTGTCTTGCCCTGCTCTGCTGCCCAAGCTGCGCACTCTGCTACGAATGCACAGGTGATAGGAGCGTCCTTATCGCGTACAAAATCTCCGACATTGAATCCATAACTTTCCTCACCACCACACACGAAGGTAGCTATGCCCTCATTCTTCTTGATGATGTCGGCAATCCACTTGAAGCCTGTAAGAACATTGTATACCTTTACACCATACTTTTCTGCAATTGCGCGCATGAGCTCAGTTGTGACGATAGTCTTTACAATGAACTGCTTGCCATCAAGCTTTCCAAGCTCCGACCAGCGGCGGAGAATATAATAGGTAAGGATTGAACCTGTCTGATTACCATTGAGCAGTACCATCTTACCCTCATTGTCACGGACAGCGATACCGATACGGTCTGCGTCAGGGTCAGTAGCCATCACGAGGTCAGCACCCTCTTTGTCTGCAACTGCAAGAGCCATTGCGAGAGCACCCGGTTCTTCTGGATTAGGAGACTTCACTGTAGGGAAATTACCATCGATCACATCCTGCTCAGGTACGTGATATACATTCTCGAATCCGAGCTTTGCAAGGAATTCAGGAACAATCTCAACACCTGATCCATGGATCGGAGTGTAGACGATCTTAAGATCCTTGTGTGCTGCAACTGCCTCAGGAGAAAGCATAAGGGTCATTACTGAGTTGAGATATGCCTCATCCATCTCGTGGCTCATCACCTCGATTGGAGCTGCACCTTCACCCGGTTCAAACTTGACCATTGACGGGTCTGTGATCTTTGCAACTTCAGCAACGATGTCCTTGTCAACAGGAGATGTCACCTGTGCACCGTCTGACCAGAACACTTTGTAACCATTGTATTCCTTAGGATTGTGAGATGCAGTGATCATGATGCCGGCATTTGCCTTCTTTGTTCTTACTGAATAGCTCATGAGAGCAATTGGATGCAGCTTGTCGAAGATATACACACTGATACCGTTTGCTGAAAGGACATTAGCGGCAATCTGAGCGAACTCAGGGCTGTTGTTGCGGCTGTCGAATGAGATGCACACGCTGAGCGGTCCCTCTACATTTGCCTTCATATAGTTGGCAAGTCCCTGAGTAGCCATTCCCACCGTATATTTGTTCATACGGTTGGTACCTACACCCATAATTCCACGAAGTCCGCCTGTACCGAACTCAAGGTTGCGGTAGAATGCATCTTCAAGCTCTGTCATGTCGTTTTCCTTCAGAGCGAGAATCTGAGCCTTTGTAGCCTCATCAAAGTTTCCGTCCAACCAGTTCTGAACGGTCTGCATAAAGTTGTTTTCCATTTGTGTTTATTGAATTTATGTTATTTCGTTAAAATAGTCTTACAAAAACTTCAATAGCCTGATACTCAGCCATTCCAAGTTCATCATAGAGACGCGCGGTGTTTTGTGTCCTCTCCTCTGCCCTCTGCCAGAATTCACGAGGGTCCTCACCAGGGAACGGCACAATGTCCTTCTGCGAAAGGTGACGGTAGATGGCGTGACGCTTCTTGATCACCTCATCCGGACTGAGCGGAACCGCCATGTCGACCTTGCCGAGTTCCCATTCCATCCACGCTCCTCTATAGAGCCATACGTGGCACTCCTTGAGCCATTCTTCATCCTTGATCTGATTGATAGCCTCAAGAACAGCCTCGGTGCATACCCTATGTGTTCCGTGCGGATCTGCAAGGTCTCCGGCGAGATATATCTGATGTGGCTTGACCTTCTGGAGCAGATCCAGGATGATGTCTATATCTGCCTGGGTCCTCTCCCCTTTCTTGATGCCTCCGGTCTCATAGAATGGAAGATTGAGGAAATGAGTGTTGGTCTCATCGTTAAGTCCGAACGAGCGGACTGCGCTCTTTGCCTCGGCACGTCTGATTGCACCCTTCAATGTAAGGAGCGCTCTAGGCTCAGGCTGGCCAGGCTTCTTTGACGCGATTATTTCCTTGACTTCATCAAAACGGTCGCCGAATCCAAGTTCGCGCGCAGCATCCATATGCTGAAGAACGACATCGTCATGTACCGCAACGTTACCTGATGTTTCATATGCGACATGGACATCGTGTCCCTGTTCTACAAGACGGATGAATGTTCCTCCCATTGAAATGACATCGTCATCAGGATGCGGTGAGAAGATCACGACTCTCTTAGGGAATGGTGAAGACGGTACCGGTCTGGTAGTGTCGTCTGCGTTTGGCTTTCCTCCCGGCCATCCCGAAATAGTGTGCTGGAGGTCATTGAAAACCTTTATGTTGATCTGATCATATGGACCATACTGTTCGAGAAGTTCACCGAGACCGTTGGCAAGATAGTCCTTCTGAGTAAGCTTAAGGATAGGTTTGTGAACCTGCTCGCAAAGCCATACAACTGCCTTTCTTATGAATTTCGGAGTCCACTCGCATGGGCCGACAAGCCAAGGGGCTACCATTCTGGTAAGCATGCTTGCGGAATTTTCATCTACGTAGAAGGCAATGTTGTCATGCTGCTGAAGATATGATGCAGGGCATGATGAATCAGCCTTGTCTTCAGCAATCCGCTTTACCACATTTGCCTTGTCCTCACCCCAGGCGATGAGGCATATCTTCTTTGCACTCATCATGGTGGAGATACCCATCGCAATTGCGCTCTTTGGGGTCTGGGAGATGTCCCCTGCGAAATTCTTTGCCTGACGCTTGCGTGAGGTATAAGGAAGAAGAACTGTTCTTGTACGTGACTGCTGCGCAGATCCCTCTTCATTGAAACCTACCTGACCTTTTTCGCCTGTGCCCATCACAAGGAAATCCAGACCTGATGCCTTTGCATCATAAGAGGCACAGAACTCCGAAACATATGTGCTGTCGTAGATCTCCGTCAACTTTGGAACATGTACGTTTTCCGGCTTGATGTCCACATTAGCCACCAGGTCCTGATAAAGCCTTCTGTTTCTGCTGAAAGAATCTGCCGGAGCTGGATAATACTCATCGATGCTGTAGATTTCGACATTGCGGAATGAAACCTTGCCTTCCTTATACAGATTTACCAATTCCTTGTAAATGGAAACCGGTGACGAACCTGTCGTAAGACCTAACTTATAGATTCCGTTCTTGGCATTGATTTCATCAGCAATCTTCTGAGCAATGATTCTGGAAGCGATTTCCTCATCTTCATAGATGTGGGCAGGAATTCTCTCATAGGTATGCTTGATACCATTTGGCAATCCTGCTTCGATCAAGCCTCCATCTTTAGGCAATGTGAACTTTTTCATGTATATCTAGATATTGGTTATTAAGCTTAATCACGCAATCATACAAATATAATATTTTTTTTATTATTCGAGTCTATAATTCAGAGTTTTTTACTTACACTGACGATTTTCCTCGTTTTTAAAAAAAACGATTACGTCAATTTCAAATTTTATTATATTTTTGCATTTTGACTACAATTAAACTAAAACAAACCATTGCTGCTATATGCAACTTAACACAACAAACTTAAACTTCCTGGTGTCACTCTCACCGGCAGTCAGGTACTTATCCCCTGAGTGCAATGTCACAGAAATCAATTCAGAAGGTCTTCTTTGCAGTTCCTTGAAGAGACTGGAAGATGATGAAACGTTTTATTTTGAATGGTAAGGAGGTTTGGAACATGATCAAGAAATACTTCATTCTGTCTGCTGTAGCAGCTATGGCGACAGTCGCATGTACAAAAGAGGTCTCTCCTGAAACCGGCAAAGTGAATGAGAATCTCATCGAGATGACGTTCAGTGCGGAATCCGAGCCATCTTCAAAAGTAGCTTACAACAGAGTTGATAATGTGGGTTCGCTTACATGGGAAGCTGACGACAAGATTTCAGTCATTTCAACGGAAGGTACATTCGAGCCTTTCACTGCCAGCTCAGTAGACGGAAACAAAGCTACTTTCACAGGTTGGCAGAAACAATCAGAAGAATATTACGCAGTATATCCTGCGGAAGCGGTAAATGCCGTTGACGGAAGTGCATTCGTGACCAAAGGCACCAAGACAGGTCTTCTTGTGGATATTCCTGCAGTTCAGAAGGCAACAGCCGGCACTTTCGACCCTAAGGCTTTCGTTGCGGTTTCCGGACCGGCGGTTGACGGCAAGTTCTCGTTCGTAAACCTTTGCACAGTCATCGGATTCCAGCTCAAGGATCCGGCAAACGTCAAGGCTGTACGTTTTGAAGGTCTCAACACAAACAATAAAGGAGAAGCTCAGGCTGTCACAGTGGCATCACGCGGCGTCGTGACACCAGGTGATGAATCTGGAGCCCACACATACTATGATTCCCCTTCTACTCAGATTACATTGACAATGCCGGATGGTGGATTCAAGGCTAAGACTGACTACTATTTCACTACCAGACCAAGCAAATTCGATAAAGGTATAACTGTCTATATCGAGTATAACGACGGCTCCGTCAAGAAGAGGACTTCAACCAAGCAGCTTTTCACAGACAACAGCCGTGGCGTTGTAAAGCATCTGCAGACAATCGACGAGGGAGCTGTCGAACTCACACCTTACGATGCATGGGAATTGGGATACGATCTTGTGATAGCTGGTAACACGTACAATAAATCAACATTCAACGCTAATGTGACACGTGTTGCAGAAGCCGGCACTGTCATTGCCGATAATGGAATGTATTTCGTTGATCCTACTCTTACAGATGTCAGCATATCTAGAGCAGGTGGATTCACTACATTGGTTGTCGTAGGTAACAGTTTCAGCAAGAGAACTCAGGTTGCTCTAGGTCAGGCAGTATCTTACGGTAATAACAGTGCCGTTGCATTTAAGAATATTCATTTCGGTAATTTTGCAAATGCACTGTTCAAAGTAAGCAGCAAGACTACTACAAAATCTGTGTCATTAGACAATTGCTATATTTCTACCACTGGAAACGGCCAGATATTCTTCAACGATGTGGATCGTTTCGTAGTAGATCTGAAGGTCCACAATTGTGATTTCCATATTGCCGCTGATAACCATAGGATTGTCACTGCCAGAGCGAATTATACGAATGTGGAATTTGTCAACAACATATTCTTCTCACAGAATGCCGTAAAGGGATTTAATGTATTCTGTTGTCCAAGTGCTGACTTTAGTGCTTCTGTCACCAACTTTACATTGAAGGACAATACATTCATCAATACCTATGCAAATCCAAATAATGGATATGTCTACCCTACTTCTCTTACCGGACATTATGTAAACGAGAACAATCTGTTTGAGTTAGGAAACTATAAGGAAGTTGTCAACAATACAAATCGTGCTAACTTGAGATGTTATCTGACAGGAGCTGCCAACTACCCTGCTACAAGTTCAGTAAAAGCAGGTTATTTCTATGCAGGAGCAGGCATTGATCCTGAAGGTGACAAAGCATACTGCATGAAGTTCTCTCATGAAGTCATTGGTGGTGCCGTTTATCCGCAGAATGTCTCTGCATTCACTACTCTCGATTTCGAGAATGTCAGATTTGTAAAGACCAGCGCCAGAGCCAAGGTCGGAGCTACAAGATAGACAAAGTCAATAACATACTGGAATATTATAACACATAAAACATTTCAAACTATGGTAAATTTTTCACTCGAAGGTAAGGTTGCCCTTGTAACAGGTGCTTCTTACGGTATTGGTTTCGCAATTGCGACAGGTTTCGCTAAGGCTGGAGCAAAGATCGTGTTCAACGACATCAAGCAGGAACTCGTAGACAAGGGACTTGCTGCATATAAGGAGCTCGGTATCGAGGCTAAGGGTTATGTATGTGACGTTACAAATGAGGATCAGGTCAATGCAATGGTTGCTCAGATCGAGCAGGAGGTAGGACCTATCAACATCCTTGTGAACAACGCAGGTATCATCAAGAGAATCCCTATGCACGAGATGACTGCAGCTGAATTCCGTCAGGTGATTGACATCGACCTTAACGGTCCTTTCATTTGCGCAAAGGCTGTTCTCCCTACAATGATGAAGCTCGGTGCAGGTAAGATCATCAACATCTGCTCTATGATGTCTGAGCTCGGACGTGAGACAGTTTCAGCTTATGCTGCCGCTAAGGGAGGTCTCAAGATGCTTACAAGAAACATCGCTTCTGAGTACGGTCAGTACAATATCCAGTGTAACGGTATCGGCCCAGGCTACATCGCTACTCCACAGACTGCACCTCTTCGTGAGCGTCAGGCAGACGGAAGCCGTCATCCTTTCGATGCATTCATCGTTGCAAAGACTCCTGCAGAGCGTTGGGGTACTCCTGAGGACCTTATGGGACCAGCTGTATTCCTTGCATCCGAGGCTTCTGACTTCGTGAACGGTCACGTTCTTTATGTTGACGGTGGTATCCTCGCCTACATCGGAAAGCAGCCTAAATAATGAAAAGATATATACTATCTGCTGTTGCAGCCATTCAGTTCATTCTGTCTGGCTGCGGCAGTGTTTTAATGGTCGAGGTCAGCAATCCTTCTGACATCGACAGGGATACTGAACTTGTAGAGGTTTCACTCGATGATGTAAAGAAGACACTGAACATCAAGGATGGTGAGACTTTCATTGTGAAGGATGGTGCAGAGGAAGTTTCTTATCAGCAGACTTATGATGGAAAGGTTGTCTTTCCTGCGCAGCTTAAGGCACAAGAGACTAAGACATACACTTTCGCAAAGGGAACTCCTGCAGAAGTTGTGACTCAGGTCTGTGGTGACCACTATCCTAAGAGAGTGGATGACCTTTGCTGGGAAAATGATCTGATAGGATTCAGAACATACGGTTTCAAGGAGGATGCTCCTTCAGGATATGACATCTTCACCAAGAGATCGACTGATCTGCCGGTGATTCCTGAGTTTTACCGCAGAGCCAAGGATCCTGAGCTTACCAAAATCCACAAGCAGCTGAAGAAGACTGACAAGAGGGCAGCTGACCGATTCAACTGGGATTCTCTTTCATTCCATGTGGATCATGGTTTCGGTTGCGATGTCTATGCCGTCGGTCCTACACTTGGTGCAGGTACAACCGCTCTTCTTGATGGAGAAAACATTGTCTATCCTTTCTGTTACGACAAGTTCGAGATTCTTGATGACGGCCCGCTCAGATTTACCATCAAGCTGGTTTTCAGACCATTCAATCTCGGTGAAAAGGAAAACATTGTCGAGACAAGAGTCATTTCTCTTGACCTTGGAACATATTTCAACAAGACTGAGATCTCATTTGAGAATCTGGACAGAAATCCTATCGTAGCCGGAATCGTTCTTCAGGACAAGGATGGAAAGGAAATTGCCGATGCAGAAAAAGGCTATATCGCCTATCCTGCTCCGACAATGAACTTCGATAAGCATCAGGATGTGGACAATGGTATCATATTCGTTGCTTCCGTATTCCCAGAGGCACTTGCCAAGGCTGAAACAGTGTATTTCTCTGATGAGGAAAGCAAGACCAGAAACAACTCTACAGGACATGTCCTTGCATACTCCGAATATGAGTCCGGAAAGCCTTTCGAATATTATTGGGGAGCTGCATGGGACCACTCAAATGTGAAATCATATGATGAGTGGATCTCCATCGTAGAGAAATTCTCTGCACAGCTGAGGACACCTCTTATCGTAAAAATGAAATAATCAATTATGGAACAAGTATTCAGTTATATCATCGGTCTGGGCGCCGCGGTAATGATGCCTATCATCTTTACTATTCTCGGCGTCTGCATCGGAATCAAATTTTCAAAGGCCCTCAAGAGCGGTCTCCTTGTGGGAGTAGGATTCGTAGGACTTTCTGTCATCACTTCCCTCCTCACAAGCACGCTTGGACCTGCACTCAGCAGAGTGGTTGAAATCTATGACCTCCAGCTTAAGGTCTTTGACATGGGCTGGCCTGCAGCCGCTTCTGTTGCGTACAACACATCTGTAGGAGCATTCATCATTCCTGTATGCCTTGGAGTGAACATCCTCATGCTTCTCACCAAGACTACAAGAACAGTAAACATCGACCTTTGGAACTACTGGCATTTCGCATTCATCGGTGCAGTGGTTTACTTTGCTTCAGATAACATCTGGTGGGGATTCTTTGCGGCAGTCATCTGCTACATCATCACCCTCATCCTTGCAGACTATACTGCTGACCGTTTCCAGAAGTTCTATGACAAGATGGATGGAATCTCGATTCCACAGCCATTCTGCCAGGGTTTTGTGCCGTTTGCAGAAGTCATCAACAAAGGTCTTGACAAGATTCCTGGAATCAATAAGCTCGACATCGATGCTGAAGGAATGAAGAAGAAGTTCGGTCTCCTCGGTGAGCCTCTCTTCCTCGGTATTCTTGTCGGAATGATCATCGGTGCACTTTCTTGCGAAAGCTGGAAAGAAGTTGTCGACAAGATTCCTTATATCCTTGGACTTGGAATCAAGATGGGTGCAGTAATGGAACTTATCCCACGTATCACTTCCCTCTTCATTGAAGGTCTCAAGCCGATCTCAGAGGCTACACGCGAACTCATCAACAGGAAATTCAAAGGTGCTACCGGTCTTAACATCGGTATGAGCCCGGCTCTTGTGATCGGACACCCTGCAACTCTTGTCGTGTCACTTCTTCTTATTCCTGTGACACTTGTGCTTGCTGTCGTGCTTCCAGGAAACGAGTTCCTTCCGCTTGCATCACTTGCAGGTATGTTCTATGTATTCCCGCTTATCCTCCCTATCACAAAGGGCAACATTCCTAAGACATTCATCATCGGTCTTGTAATGATGCTTATCGGTCTTTACCTTGTGACAGATCTCGCTCCGTTCTTCACCCAGGCTGCACAGGACGTGTTTGCCAAGACCGGCGATGCTGCGGTGGCAATTCCTGCAGGTTTCGAGGGCGGATCACTTGACTTCGCTTCAAGTCCGCTTGCATGGGTGATCTTCCACCTTTCATATTCACTCAAGTGGATCGGAGTGACAGTGCTCGTGCTTATCACAATGTTCCTTATGTTCCTTAACCGCCGTGCGATCATCAAGTATCAGAAGAGCGCACAGGCTGAAAATGCAAACAATAATAAAG
>JAEIGA010005920.1_pt1 | contig 18601 bp, 18 predicted proteins | sample 9270691 | NCBI WGS metagenome assembly JAEIGA01 (sample SAMN17057246, study PRJNA624740) | gut metagenome | biome: biome; isolation source: fecal sample | host: Bos grunniens | place: China: Xizang | collected 2019
CAAATGGTAACACAAAATTAGGTGGAGATGATTTCGACGAAGCTATCATCAATTACTTAGTAGCTGAATTCAAGAAAACAGATGCTATTGATTTAAAAAATGATAAAATGGCTATGCAAAGATTAAAAGAAGCTGCTGAAAAGGCTAAAATTGAGCTTTCAGGAATGCAACAAACACAAATCAACTTACCATTTATCACAGCTGATGCTACAGGACCAAAACACTTAGACATCACATTAACAAGAGCAAAATTTGAAGAATTAATTGGTAAATTAGTTGAAGAAACAAGAATTCCAGTTGAACAAGCTATGAAAGATGCTGGAATTACAGCTAACGAAATTCATAAAGTATTATTAGTTGGTGGATCAACAAGAGTTCCATTAGTTCAAGAAATGGTTAAAAAAATAACAGGAAAAGAACCAGATAGAGGAATCAACCCTGATGAATGCGTTGCTATTGGTGCAGCTATTCAAGGTGGTGTATTATCTGGAGATGTTAAAGATTTAGTATTATTAGACGTTACACCATTATCATTAGGTATTGAAACATATGGTGGAGTATTTACAAAATTAATCGAAAGAAATACAACAATACCAACTAAAAAATCACAAGTATTCTCAACAGCTGGAGATGGTCAAACATCTGTAGAAGTTCACGTATTACAAGGTGAAAGAGAAATGGCAGCTTACAACAAAACATTAGGAAGATTCCAATTAACAGGAATTCCACCAGCACCAAGAGGAGTACCTCAAATCGAAGTAACATTTGATATTGATGCTAACGGTATCGTTCACGTATCTGCAAAAGATCAAGCTACAGGAAACGAACAAAAAGTTTCAATCACAGCTAGCACAAATCTTTCAGAAGAAGATATCAACCAAGCTATCAAAGATGCTGAAGCACACGCTGCTGAAGATAAGAAAAGAAAAGAAGAAATCGAAGTTAGAAATAACGCTGAAAGTTTAGTATATAACAGCCAAAAAACTTTAGACGAATTAGGTGATAAAGTTAGTGGTGAAGAAAAAGCTAAAGTAGAATCAGAAATCGAAAATGTTAAAAAAGCATTAGAAGGTGTTAATGTTGAAGCAATCAAAGATGCTACAGAAAAATTAACAAAAGTATTCTATGAATTATCAGAAAAATTATATTCTGCACAAGCTGCAGCTGCTCAAGCTGAAGGTGCTGCTGATGAATCAGAAGCAAAAGAAGGAACAGTATATGATGCTGAATATAAAGTTGAAGATGATGACAAAAAAGATGAATAATATATAATCAAATGATGGTTATAAAAGAGGTCAGTTTATAAGCTGGCCTCTATATAGCTATTATATTGAAATTATAGGAGGAAATAGTAGTAATGGCACAAAAACGTGATTATTATGAAGTGCTAGGTGTATCAAAAAATGCAACAGATGAAGAACTAAAAAAAGCTTTTAGAAAGCTTGCAAAAAAATATCATCCAGACGCAAATCTAGATAACAAAGAAGAAGCAGAGAAAAATTTTAAAGAAGTAAATGAAGCATATGAAGTTCTTTCAGATAAACAAAAAAGACAAATGTATGATCAATTCGGATTCAATGGACCACAAGGATTCAATGGTGGTCAAGGCGGAGGATATTATTCATACGGTGGTTTTGATGGATTTAGTGGTTTCTCTGATTTTGGAGACTTCGGAGATTTAGGAGATATATTCTCATCATTCTTTGGAGGAAGTTCATCAAGAACAAGATCATCAAATGGACCAAGAAAAGGTGCAGATTTAAAAGTAAGTATTGATATATCTTTTGAAGAATCTTATTTAGGAATTGAAAAAGAAATTAGTATAAGCAGAAATGAAAGATGTTCATCTTGTGGGGGTACAGGTGCAAAACCAGGTACTTCACCAGAAAAATGTTCAGTATGTAATGGCGTTGGTAAAATTAAACAAATCGTTACAACTCCATTTGGACAAATGGCTACACAAAAAGTTTGTGGACATTGTAATGGAGAAGGAAAAATCATTAAAGAACCTTGTTCAGAATGTCATGGAAAAGGTATTGTTAAAAAAGCTAAAAAGATTAAAGTTAAAATACCAGAAGGTATAGATGACGGAAGAGCGATTGTATTCAAAGGTGAAGGTGAAGTTGGACCAAATGGTGGACCAAATGGAGATTTATATGTTGTTGTACATATTAAAAGACATAGCATATATTCTAGACAAGCAGAACATGTTTTATGTGATGTTCCAATTACATTCACAGCTGCAGCATTAGGTTCAGAACTTGAAATCCCAATGGTTGATGGAACAAAAGAAAAATTCAGAATACCAGAAGGAACTCAAACTGGAACTAAATTCACAATTAAAAATAGAGGATTTAAAAGTGTTAATGGAAATTGGAGAGGTGATTTAGTATTCACTGTTATAGTTCAAACTCCTAAAAAATTAACAAAAGAACAAAGAGATTTATTCACTGAATTAGCAAAAACAATGAATGAACAACCACCAATTAAGAAAAAAGGTATATTTGGATAAAAAATCAAGAGGCTGTAATAAAACAGTCTCTTTTTTGTAATGAAAAAGATATGTATTAATTTACATAATATCTTGAAATGATGTTAGTAAAAATGGTATAATAAAAGAGTAATGTTATATTTTGTAAAAGAAGGAAAATATTATGAAAAAAGAAGAAATAACAAGTAAAGAATTAAAACAATGTATCTGTTTAAAAACTGGAAAATTGAACTTTTCAGAAGTAACAGATGAAGATATTGAAAATATCACAGAAATCGATTTAAGAGGAATAAAATTTAATGGAGAAGAAACTGATGTAATATTAGCTGAATTAGATGCATTTCCGAATTTAAATGGATTATTAATATCACATTTTGATTTAAAAGTGGAAGATATTGATGCAATATCAAGACAAGATAAATTAAGAGTTGTTCAGTTTTCATCTTGTGATTTCGAAAATATAGAAACTATTAATTTACCAAACTTAGATGTTTTAGTATTTGTAGGTTGCACTGATATGGGAAAACTTAAAATGCCAAAATCAAGAGTTTTAAGAGTAATAGGAAGTGAATTAAATTTTGATGGAGTAGATGTTAATAATATTGAAAAATTGTTAATTCAAAATTCATTAGTAAATAATTTCACAAGTCTAGATTCAAAAGATAATTTAATTGAAGTTAATTTAGATGGTTCAACACTTTATGATAAAGATGGTAATTTAGTTAAAGATGTAAAAGTTAAACCAGAGATTTCATTTAGTTATGAAGATGAATTCTTACCAGAAGATAGATAGAATAGGAGTTTTAAATAATGAATGTTAATTTAAAAAGTAAAGAATTAATTAGTTTATTTCAAAATAATGGTATTCTTACTCCAAGTATTGCTCAAAAGAGAGCGAATAACATAGTAATTGATTTAACAGGTCCAGTATCAGAAGATTTATTAACTGATATTAAACAAATTGCATATGAATTTCCAAATTTGTTAAGACATATAACTGTTAGAAATAATACAGATAAACCAATTAATATGCAAAAATTAGTAGATACAATTGGTGAAGAAAAAAGATTTAACTCAAGATTTAAAAAGTTTATTTCTTTTAAAGTTGAATCTACTCATAGCGAAGATTTTAATTTAGATTATGGAAATTTAACTCATGTTGATGGAATTTCATTAACAAATACAGATCCTAATAATTTAGTTGGATTAAATCTTTCTACATATAGACTTCCACAAGGAACTAAAGATTTAACTTTAAATGGATTTGATTTATCTACAATAGATTTAAATTTAGCTAAAATAAAATCATTAACATTAACTGGTGATAGAAATACAGGATTTTCAAGAATGTTAGGAAAAGATGGTCTAACAGCATTATATGCAATGAGAAGACCATTAGATAATGAAATAAGAGATATTATTGCATTCGCTAATTCATCAAGTAATTTACATACATTTGGATTAACTGATGTTAATTTACAAGGTATGAAAATTTTAGAAGTATTAAGAAATCCAAATTTAGCTGCTCTTGTATTTAATAGAGTTGGTTTAAATAGTTTAGATGGAATAGAGTTCTGGAATGGAAAATTAGATAGATTAATCGTTTCTAATAACCAATTAGGAATGGATGATTATGATAGATTAAATACTTTTAGAAAAGAGAATAATGAGACATATGTTTCTTTAGGTGGTAACTCAGGAATAGTAGCACAACATAGAAATTTATCAAATGAAGAGTTCTCACCACAAACAGTTAGAAGTATAGCTGACTCTTTTACAAATGAAGTAAAAGATATGCCAAATAGAACTAACGTGCTTACATATTTAGCTGGAAATAAATATATTCCTTATTCAATTTATGATTCTGAAAGAGTAAGAAGAGATGCTAGAATTACATTAAATCCAATGTTTATTGAAAGAATGACTGATCTTGAATCATATGACTTTAATCAACCACACTTAGCTGGTGGAACATTAATGTTAACAGTTGAACAAGTTGAAAGATTAATTGCTTTAAATAAACAAATTCCAATGAATATTAGTATTGGAATAAAAAATGCATCAGAACTTTCAAGTGATAAATTAAGAGAAATTTATCAAAAAGTTAAAATAACAGATATTAGAATGATTGGATCTGACATAAGTGACAATCAAAGAGATCCATACACACCTATTGAATATGTTAGAGCAAGAGAATTATTAGATGAAGTTGTAAGTGGTATTGATCCAAAAGAAACAGACATTGAAAAATTTACAACAATCTATACAAGACTTGCTAAAACAATGACATATGATTATAGTGCTATAAAATCAGATACAGCAGCACAAATGAGACATACAAGTAAAGTATCTAATACATCAAGAAACTTAATTGGTGGTTTATCATCAGGACAATGTGTATGTGCTGGTTATGCAGAAACATTAAGAAATGCATTAGCTTTAGTTGGAATTAAAGCAAGATATATTAGAGGAAAATGTTATGATGATCCAGATTATACAACAAGACATGCTTGGTCTCATGTTCAATTAGCAGATGCTAATGGTGATAAGAAATGGTACTTAGCAGATTTAACATGGGATGCTCAAGACGTTGTTCGTGCTGGAGATAATGCACAATATAAATACATGCTTATTGGTGAACCTGATTTTAGAAGAGATCACCAAGTTACATATACAAAATATATGCATCAAGCTAGTTACGAAGCTTTTGACAGAACTGAAATAAGAAGAGCTATGGATAAAGCTAATCGTAGATTTATAAATCCAAGAGTTTCATTAAAGAAAAAGATGGATGAAAAAGCAGATGCTAAAAGATTAGAAGAACAAAGACGTAGAGAAGAAGAAGAGAAAAAACGACAAGAAGAATTAAAGAAAAAATCCGAAGAAGAGAGAAGACAAGCAGAAGAAAAAAGAAAAGCGGAACTTGAAAAAGTTTCTTATGAAGGATTAGTAGATCTTAAAGCAAGAAGAGATAAAGTAAAAACAGATCTTGATAATATATATACTATATTAAGAAATGCTAAAAATTTACCTCGTGAAAAACAAATTGATTTTAGAAATAAAGCTCAAAAAATCGAAGAAGAAATTCAAAAAATGAATTTAGATATTGAGACTTATAAAGATCAATTATATACAAAAGAAATGAAAGCTCAAAACGAGGATAAAGCTAAACTTGAAGAATTAAATAAACAAAAAGAAGAACAAGAAAATGTAGCAAATAAAGGAAATGCTCAAAAGAGAGTTGTTATAAAACCAAGACCAATAGTTGAGGTTGATAAAGGATTCTTAGATGCAGCAAAAAATGCAAGAATTGCTATGTTAGAAACAATGATAGCTAATAGAGAAGCTGTACTTGTTGGATATAGTGATAAAGCTCATCCAAATAGAGAAAGAGAACTTGCTGAATGGAAGAGAGAATTATCAGATTTACAAGCAGGAAAAATTTATGATTCTTTAGTAGATGCTGCAAAGAAAAATGAAATAGAAGATCTAAAATCTAGAATTGCAAATCGTGAAGCTATGATTGCTGGACGTGGTGATTCATTAAATGAATTAAGATATAAAGAATTAGATGATTGGAAAAAACGTTTAGGTTTATTAGAAGGTAATGCACCACTTGAAGAAGAAGTGGTTGTTGAAGAACCTGTTGGTGATAAGCCAGTAGTTGATCCTAAATTATTACAAGAAATTGCAGCATTAGAAAGACGTATTAAAGAAAGAGATGCGAGAATGGCTACTCTTACTGAAAGAGAAGTTACAACTTTTGAAAGATTTGAAATAAAACCAGAAGAAGAAATTCTTCAAGCTGCTAAAAAATCAGAAAAAGAAAATCAAAAAGATATTAAAGAAAGAGAAAAAGAAACTAGAATCTATTCTCAAACAAACTTGACAAGTGCTTTAAGATTAAAAACAAAAGCAGACTTAATTGCTAATGAAAGAAAGATTAGAGTTGAACATGCTGAAGCTAGTATCTTAAGATTTACAAATAACTTATTTAATAGAAATGATGCAGCTCTTCCAGATTGGATGCTTTCAGTAGTTGATTTTGGAGTTGGAACAACAATGAAAGTAAGAAATGCATTTGATAGATGGATTCATGGTGAAGATAAATACGATGCAGAGTTAGAAGCTGTTAAAAATTCTAAAGTTGTAGTTACTAAAGAGACACCTCGAATGGATGGTAGAAACGGAGCATATAGAGTTGATCCAATAGAATTAACAGCAAATAAAGATAGAAAAAGTAAAACAAAACCAAATGCACCTAAAGAAAAAGAACTAGATGATAGATAAAAAAGTTAAGCACTTAAATTAATTTTTAAGTGCTTTTTTCTTGCTAAAAATAGATTATAATGATAGAATAAAACAAACATATTTTTGCTAAAATTAGGAGAGAAAAATTGGAACTAAGAGGACACATAGAAGAATTTATATATCAAAATGATGCCAATAGTTATTCTATTGCTGTGTTTGTGTTAGAGAGCGGTCTAGAGATGGTTACAGTAGTTGGCTATCTTCCTTTTATTGCGGTTGGAGATACATTAAAACTAACTGGAAAAATGGTTGTTCATCAAGAATATGGAGAACAATTTAAGATTGAAAGTTTTGAAAAAATAATGCCTCAAACTGTAGATGCACTAGAGAAGTATTTAGCTAGTGGAACAATAAAAGGTATAGGTCCAGCAACAGCAAAAAAGATAATAGAAAAGTTTGGTGAAGATACTTTAACTGTGTTTAAATTTGAACCAATGCGTTTATCTGAAATAAAAGGTATTTCTAAAGATAGAGCGTATGAAATTGGTGAAGAATTTAATGAAAAATGGGAAGTATGGCAAATTGTTAGTTTCTTAGAACAATTTGGAATTGGTGCTAATAATAGTAAAAAAGTTTATGATGCATTAGGCGTAAATGCTGTTGAAAAAATACAAGAAAATCCATATATATTAGTTGATATTGTATATGGTGTTAACTTCAATAATATTGATAAAATAGCAATGCAAATTGGTATACCATTAGATAGTGATTTTAGAATAACTAGTGGTATAAAATATGCACTTTTAGTTGCAAGTTATAATGGAAATACATGTGTACAAAAAGAAAATTTAGTTACATATGTTAAAAGTATTTTAGAAGTCGATGAGAATAGAATTGAAGATTGCATTATTAATTTAAATGTAAAATCAGAGATTCACATTGTTGAAGATGATGAATCAACTTGGGTATTTTTAGAACCATTATATAAAGCTGAAAAGAAAATTGCAGAAAGATTAGTTGCATTAAGAGATTCTCAAAATACAAAATTTATGAGAAATTTTGAAAAAGAGATTAAGAAAAAAGAAGAAGTATTAGATATAGAATTATCAGAAAAACAATTTGAAGCAATTAATCAAATAAATGAGAATAATGTGTGTATAATTACTGGTGGTCCTGGTACAGGAAAAACGACAATAATTAAATGCTTAATTGAAATATATAAATCACATAGAAGAAAAGTTGTACTTTGTGCTCCGACAGGAAGAGCTGCAAAAAGAATGAGCGAAACAACTGGTGAAGATGCAAAAACAATTCATAGATTATTAGAAATAGGTAAATTTGAAGAAGATAAATTAGGAAGTATAGATACAGATGTAACACCTGTAGATGCCGATGTTTTAGTTGTAGATGAAATGTCAATGGTAGATGTTTTCTTAATGAATTATTTAGTAAAAGCTATTTATTTAGGAACTAAAATTGTATTTGTAGGAGATCCAAATCAGTTGCCTTCAGTAGGTCCTGGAAGTATATTAAAAGATTTAATAGATTCTGGAGAATTTGCAATTGTACATTTAGATAAGATTTTTAGACAAGCTGCGAAAAGTAAAATAATTGTTAATGCTCATAATGTTAATAATGGTATAAACTTTATTGGTAAGAATAATTATGATGAAGATTCTGAAAATGATTTCTTCTATATTAATGAATCAAATCAAGAAAAGATGTTATATCAAGTACTTTCATTAAGTAAAGAAAGACTTAAAAATTATGGTGATTATGAATTCTTTAAAAACATTCAAGTATTAACACCAACTAAAAAAGGAATGATGGGTACAAAAGAATTAAATAAGAGTCTGCAAGAAGCGTTAAATCCTAAAATAGATGAATTAGAAGAAAAGCATTATGGAGAGATCATTTTTAGAGAAGGCGATAGAGTAATGCAAATTAAGAATAACTATGATATCTATTGGGAAAAAGGTAGTAGAAACGATTTAAGAACTTATGAAGCGGGTACTGGTGTATTTAATGGAGAAATAGGTCGAATTGAACGAATTGATACTAATGAAAGACAAGTAAAAGTTGAATATGATGATAAGAAAGTTGCATGGTATGCATTTTCAGAATTAGATCAACTTGAACATTCATATGCAATAACAATTCATAAAGCTCAAGGTAGTGAATTTGATGTTGTAATTCTAGTAGTACCACCATCATCAAATATGCTACTTACAAGAAATTTATTATATACAGGAATAACAAGAGCTAAGAAATTACTAATAGTAATTGGTAATAGAAATTTAGTAGAGTATATGGTAAATAATTGTGATACGAAAAAAAGAAATACTGGTTTAAAAATAAAATTTGAAAGTATATAAATGATAACCCTTTAGAAATAAAGGGTTATTTTGCTTTGGTTGACATAATTATAGGGAGCGTGATATAATAATACTGGACATTTTTTATGGTAGAACACCTTTTATTACAGAGTACGCTAGAGACTGCTGGAAAAGTAATAAGAATAAGGTTGTTGGTACGAAAGATAAAAGATCGTCCTCTGCAAAGGAGGGATTCCTATGAAAGACAATGGAATCTTAGTATGGTTGAACTTTTATAATGGTTCAGTAGATTTCTTTGGGTGCGATGTATATGAGTTTGATAGCATGGTTGAATACATCGATTTTGACACAAGTAAAACAAAAGAAACTTGTTTTTGCCAACTTGGTAATGAAAGAATTTTATATTCATTAGACTTTAATCAAATTCCAGGTTTAAGAAGACAATATAATCCTGAAGATTTCACATTAATGGCAAATGGTGTTGTTGAGGTTATCATCGGTTTAACAACTGGCGAAGAAATTATCTTCAACACTAATTATGATAGATTCTGGATCAACCATTCATTCGACGAAATTCAAGTTATTCAACACGAAACAAAATTACTTAAAGTGTAAAAACAAATTAGACTCTTGAAAATTCAAGGGTCTTTTTTGATGCAAAAAAATGTCGAAATGCTCTAAATATTCGACAAAACTAGTGGTTATTCATCGAAGGAAATTTATAAGAAAATAAGAATATTAATAGAAGAAAACAAAAGAGGAGGTAAATATGATTGTAAAACATTTTATTGAGGACAAACTATTAATATTTGAAGTTATTGATGAAATAGATCATCATCAAGTAGAACGAATTAGAGAGAGAGCAGATTATGAAATTCAAAGATTAATGCCTAAAAAAGTTATTTTTGATTTTAAAGGAGTAAGATTTATGGATAGTGCAGGAATTGGTTTTATTCTAGGTAGATATAAAACCGTTAATGTGTATGGTGGTGTGATTGAAATAATTAATGTAAGCGAAAAAATAAAAAGAGTTTTTGATATGTCAGGGATTTCAAAAATAATTGAAATTAATAATATTGAAAATAATTTAAAACAAATAAGTTAGGAGAATATACATATGAAAAATGAAATGAAAATAGAATTTTTAAGTAAATCAAGTAATGAATCATTTGCAAGAATTGCAGTGGCTGCTTTTGCATCACAACTAGATCCAACTGTTGAAGAAATTGCAGATATAAAAACAGCAGTATCAGAAGCTGTAACAAATGCAATTGTACATGCATATCCAAATAGAGAAGATGGAATAGTAAAAATGAAAGTGACAATTAATAATGATGAGATTGAAATTGAAGTATCGGATACTGGAGAAGGAATTGAGAATGTTGAAGAAGCTAAAAAACCACTTTTTACAACTAAAAGTAATTTAGAAAGATCAGGTATGGGATTTGCGATAATGGAAAGTTTTATGGATGAACTTAAAGTTGAATCAATATTTGGTCTTGGTACTAAAATTACAATGATTAAGAAAATTAAAAAAGAAAAATAACTAAAGATAAAAGCTTAAGGAGGACAAGATGCGAAAACATGATGAAGATCTTGTTAGAGAAGCAAAGAATGGTGATAAAGAAAAAATGATGCAAATCTTGGAAGAAAATAGACGGACTAATATGGAATACAGTAAGAAGATTTGTACATAGAGGATACGAGAGAGATGATTTATATCAAATAGCATGTATTGGATTTATAGAAGCAGTTAAAAGGTTTGATTTTAATTATAATGTTGAACTATCAACATATTCAGTACAGTATATGCTTGGTGAAATTAAGAAATTTTTAAGGGATGATGGAATGATTAAAGTCAGTAGGAATGTGAAAGAATTGGGGATAAAGATTAAGGAATTAGAAAGAATTTATTTAGTAAAAACAGGAGAAAATCTAGATATAAAAAGAATTTCAACAATATTAGAAATGCCAGAAGAAACAATTATTTATGCTAAAGAAGCATCTAAATGTGTTGAATCAATTAATGAAAAAATAGGAGAAGAAGGTTCTGAACTTATTGATGTTTTGACTGGTAAAGATGATGAACAAGCGAAAATAATAGATAGAATTGCGGTATATGATTTAATAGATAAATTAAATTTTAGAGAAAAGGAAATAATTAAATTAAGATATTTTAATGATAAGACTCAGACACAAGTTGCGAAAATATTGGGGATATCTCAAGTTCATGTTTCAAGAATTGAAAAGAAAATATTAAATGATTTTAAAGATAAGTTAATTGTGTAAGGAGAAAATCTATGAAAAAAGTTTTGTTTTATTTATTGTTTATAGTTTTTCTAATAATAGTTATGCCAATGGTATTTACTAAAAAATTTGAAACGGAAGAAGTAAGTAAAACTATTCCATATGATTATGGTGATTATAGTCAAATTAAACTTTTACATGTTCAAGATGGAAGTATAGAAAAAATAAATTTAGATGAGTATTTATATGGATGTGTAGCAAGTGAGATGCCAGCAAGTTTTGATATAGAAGCTTTAAAAGCACAAAGTGTTGTTGCAAGAACATATACAATTTATCAAATGAAAAATTCTGATAAACATGAAGGTGCAGATCTTTGTGATAGTTCGCTTTGTTGCCAAGCGTGGATGACTAAAGAAAATAGATTTTCTAGATGGGAAGATGAAAAAGAAGATGAGTATTGGAAGAAGATTGCAAAAGCAGTAGATGATACTAAAGGAAAAGTTATTTTTTATAATGATGAACCAATTAATGCATTGTTTCACAGTAATAGTGGAGGAATAACTGAACTTGCAATAAATGTATGGGGTGGAGAATATCCATATTTGCAAGTTGTGGAAACTTCTGGAGAAGATGCGTATTCATCGTATAATTCTGAAGTAAGAATTTCTAAAGATAATTTAGTTCAAAAAATGATGAGTAAATATAGTGATTTTACAATTGATTTTGGAAAAGATGATTTTATAAAAATTATTGAAAATACTTCTTCAAAAAGAGTATCTAAAATTAAAATTGGAAATAAAGAATTAACAGGAGTAGAAGCAAGAAGTTTATTTGGTTTAAAATCTACTCAATTTAATTATAAGGTTGAAAATGACGAGGTTATATTTTCAGTGATTGGATATGGACATGGTGTTGGTTTTAGTCAATGTGGAGCGGATTCTTTGGCTAAACAAGGAAAGAATTATGAAGAAATAATTAAGTATTATTATAAAGATGTAAGTATACATGAATAATTTTCAAAATAATGCAAATACTTATATTAATTATAAAATATGGAGGGAATATGGGAAAACATTTAAGTGATGAAAGAGATTCAAAAAGTTTAATATATGTATTTGGTGGAACACTTGTAATATCAATTGTGATATTTTTGTCTGTATTTAATATGTACGATAAAGAATTAAAAGATGATGCTACAGAAGAGTTGTATAGTATGAAAATGAAAAATTCAATTGTTTCTAATGATGAATTAAAAACAGTAAGTTATTCAAATGATAAAACAGTTGCATCTAGCATTAATTCAAATCAAGTAAATAATGTTGAAAAGGTACAAAATAAAGTTAGTAAAATGCCTGTTGAAGCAAAAGTTACAAAAATTAATAATACAGTATCTAATACTACAAATACAACAAATACTGTAAATACAACTGTGAATAATACTAGCACAAATGTTGTTGAAACTAAAGAAGAATTGAAATTTGTTGCTCCAGTATCAGGTGAAATATCTAAAGATTTTGCAAAAGATACATTAATATATTCTAATACATTAGAAGAGTGGACAACTCATTTAGGAATTGATATAAAAGCACCAAAGACAACAATAGTTGTTGCTGCTGAAAAGGGGACGGTAGAAAGTATAAAAAATGATCCAAGATTTGGATTAACAGTAATTATAAAACATGCAGGAGGATTTAAAAGCATATATTCTAATTTGTTGACTTCGGAATTTGTTAAAGAAGGTGAAGAAGTAGAGAAAGGACAAACTATAGGAACAGTTGGAGAAAGCGCAAGTTTTGAAGTTGCGGAAGATGCTCATCTTCACTTTGAATTGTATAAAGATGGAGAGGCTTTAAATCCTACTATTTATTTAAAATAAAGCACTAAAAAAATAGTGCTTTTCTTATGTTTGTATATTGAAAAAATGAATTCTATATGATAAAGTATATATAGTATTTTACGAAAAAGAGGAGATAATACAATGGATAAAAAGAAATTATTTACAAAAATAGTAGTAGGAATATTATTAGCTATGATGATACTTCCATCAATCGGAACATTAGCATTTTATATCATGGCATTATAATAAATAGAGGTGATGAATAGTGTTAGGTCAATCATTTGATAAAAATTTGAATCAACAATTTATTGCTGCAATTATTCAAAAATTCACAAGTGGAGAAGCTGATGTATTTACATATTTAACATTTTTTGTTGATTTAGTTATTGTGCTTTTTATATTAATTAAAGCTATTACAATGCTAAAAAGAACAAGAGCTTGGCAATTATTTAAAGGTTTAATGATTATTATTTTTATAACATTAATCAGTGGAGCTTTAAATTTAACTGTCTTAAATTATATCTTAACTTCACTTATGTCTTATGGTGCTATAATGCTTTTAATTGTATTCCAACCAGAATTAAGAAGAGGATTAGAGCAACTAGGAACAACAAATAGAATTAGTAGAATATTAGGTATAGATCAAGATTTAAATGCAAAAAGAAAAGAAAATATTTATAAAGTAGCAATTGCTGCAGTAGAATTATCAAAAAGAAAAATAGGAGCATTAATTGTTATTGAAAGAGATATAAAAATTCAAGATGTTATTTCAACAGGAATTGTTATGAACTCTGAAATATCACCACAATTATTAGTTAATATTTTTGAACCAAATACACCACTTCATGATGGTGCTGTAATTATTAGTGATAATAAAATCGCTGCTGCTTCATGTATGTTACCTTTAGCTGATGACAAAGATATCGCTAGAGAACTAGGAACAAGACATAGAGCTGCAATTGGTATATCAAAAGAGGCAGATGCTTTAGTAGTTGTTGTTTCAGAAGAAACAGGAAGAATATCAATTGCTAAAGATGGAACATTAATTGCTGATGTTAGAGAAGATGTATTAAAGAAAATATTAATTAAAAACTTAATTAAAGAACCAATACATCCATCAAAACTTAGAAAAGCAGAAGATGTTATAAAAGAAAAAGAAGAAAGTAATAATCAATAAAAAAATAAAACCATCCATTGGATGGTTTTTATTTCTTTAAATATATTTATAAATTGCTTCTGCAAATGCACCATCAGAGACTGATGATTTAGTAACATATGTAGCTACTTTTTTTAGTTCATCATATGCTTCGCTAACTGCGATACCAACTCCTGATTCTCTAACCATTTCTAAATCATTAACGTTATCACCAATAGCCATTATTTCTTTTTTATCAATATTTAGATATTTTCCTAAAAAAGTTAAAGCTTCATTTTTATTAATTTGAGTAGGAGAGACATTTATATATTCATAATCTTTGTTTATTATTTTATCTCTATATTTACCACGTTTATTAATAAATGTATTGTTGATATTACTATTAATGGTTAATAATCTTTGAAAATCTTCAAGTGATGAATTTTCTGATGTTATAACAGCAGAAAATACTTCCAAGTTGTTAGATTCAATGTATTCTAATATATTTTTAACTATGTTAAATTTTATTCCATCAGTAGAGTTTTCACCTTTAAGAATAAAGTTTCTTAAGTCCATATATTTTAATTCTTCAGAAATGATTTCCGTATCAGTATATAAGTGAATATGGTAATTATATCTTTTTGCAAGTGTAGCAACAAATAATAAATCTTTTTGAGAAAGAATATTTCTTAATAATTCTTTTCCATTTCTTAGATCTATTATTTGTGTGCCATTACCAAATACTCCAAATGTTGCATTAAATTGCTCACAAACTTTTTTTGAAACTGAATAAGACTTTCCAGTACATACTGCAAAGGGAATATTCATTTTATGAATTTTTGATATAGCTTCAAAATTTTTGTGCGATATCTTATTGTATCTATCTATTATTGTGCCATCTAAATCGCTAGCAACTAATTTAATATTCATGTCTTGTGTTTTCCATTCTCAACTTATTCTTCTTAATTTACAAGTCTAACTGTATTGTCAGGGAAGAAGGATGTATTTTTTGCCTTTAGTGAAATTATATTAAACTGTTGATAAGTATAGTCTTTATTTATTTTAAATTCTACTTCAACATCATAAATTGTATCTATGTAATCTAAAGTTCTTGTAATTTTTGCTGTAGCTTTGTATCTATCGCCTTGTTTTTCAGATACTTTTAGATCTGTTACTTTATATTCTTCTCTTTGTAATATGCTTATATCTTTACCATATAAGTATGATTTTGTACTTTGTGCAAAACCAATATAGTTGTTATAAGATTTTAAAGGTGTAGAACCAAAGTCTTTACCAGTTAATTCTTTTAAATATTTATGCATATTAGTAACTGATTGTGTATATTTTGTTCCAACATCTAAACCGTCATCGTTTGAATGTGAATTAAAGAAACTTTTGGTTAAAGCAAGTAAAATTGTGTTAGATTCTAATGTTTCTTCACCATAAGAAATTCTATTAATACCTAAACTATATTTTTCAAGTTCTGTTTTGAATGCTTCAACATCAAATTCTCCAGTATAATCTTTTTCAACTTCTGGTACTTTTGTAACGTTTGCGATAGTTGGTTTTGTTGGTGGATCTAAAACAATAGTTGTATTTGTAACTTCATTTGCTACAGTATTATTAGCATCTACAGTGTTTTTACTGTCAACAGTATTTTCTGAATCGGCAGTGTTTGTTACTGTGTTTTCAATAACTTCATTTTTGTCTATTTCAACAACATCATCAACGTCAGTATTTGGTTGTTCTTCAATTATACTTGTGTTTTCTTTATCAGTTTCACCTGTTGGAAGTTTAATGTTTTTAAATATATTAGCTTCTGGATTTAGTGCAAAATAAATATTGAAAGCAACAGATATAAGTAAAAGAACTACTAAAAGAACTATAATTTTCTTTTGTTTATGTGTATATTTGTCAACTTTGATTTTTGTTTTTTCAAGATATGTTTCAAAACTATCAAGAACTGGTTGACTTATCATTTTATCTTCATGAAATACACCTTTGATGAAATCATCTTGGTCTTTATGTAATTTATCAAAATTATCCATTATAAATCAACCTCCTTGTTTTTAATCATTTCGTATATCTTAATTCTTATTGATTTAAGTTTATTATTAACTGCAAATTCAGAGATTTTTAAAACTTTTCCAATTTCTTCTGTAGTTAAATCTGCGTAATAGTATAAAAATGCGATAGGTCTAAAACCTTCTTCGATACTAGTAAGATATTCTTCAACAACAGAAGCTCTACGATAAGCTTGATATTCAGCGTTATCTACCATAGATTCAGTAGATGTAATTTTGTCTCCAATATTAACAGAAAATTCTTTGTTTTTAATTTTTCTATCAACGTCTTTTGAATATTTTAGTTTTAGTTCAGAACCGTATACAATAATTGTTCTTAAAGTCCAACAAAGAAATTCTTTTTCTGATTTGAAGTTTACAACCTCACGAAAGGCTTTTGATAAAGCGTGTTCTAATACTGTATATACGTCTTTATCACTGGAAAAATAAATTCTTGCAGCTTTATAGAATATGTGATTGTATTTATTAACTAGGTCTATATAAGCTTGTTTATTTGATTTTTTTGCTTCTTGCAATAATTCCATAGACAATACACCTTCCTTTGTATATTTATAATTATATAAAATATATCATAAAAGCTTTATTTAAACAATAAAATTTAGGTTAAATTTATGTTAAAAATAACAAGGAAAATAAGAATTTTTGTAGAATATTATAATTAGAAGGATATGATGGAGGTGGTCTTTATGAGAGAGAAAGAATACACTTTAGGAAGCATCATTTCAGTGTTTGTGATAATTAACACAATAGCGTTACTTATTGCTGCGCTTGGGTATCAAGCAACATTATAGTTTAATTAATAATTAAAAAATGAAAGAGAATGAACATAGTAAAAACTTAATTTTACTGTGCTGGTTCTCTTTTTGAGTTTTTATAACCTTGATAAATACTGGAATTCATAGTATAATAAATAGGTTAGTAAAAATAAATGGAGTATTTTATGAGAAATATTAAGTTAATAATTGAATATGATGGAAAATCTTTTAATGGTTGGCAAAAACAACCAACAAAATTAAATATTCAAGGTGAAATAGAAAAAGCAATTGGAGAAATTACTGGCGAAGAAATAGAATTAATTGCTTCAGGAAGAACAGATGCAGGAGTTCATAGTTTAGGACAAACAGCAAATTTTAAAACAGAATCTAATATTCCTGTTGAAAAATTTCCAATAGCAATTAATTCAAAATTGAAAAAGAGTATAGTAATTAAATCAGCTGAAGAAGTTGAAGAGAGATTTCATAGTAGATATTCTGTAGTATCAAAAAGATATAGATATACAATAAATAATTCAAAATATGGTAGTGCAATTTATAGAGATATGGAATACCATTTTCCAATAAAATTAAATGTAGAAGAAATGAAAAAGGCTGCAAAATATTTTGAAGGTGAACATGATTTTAAAGGATTTAAAGCAAGTGGAACAAGCAGTAAATCAAGTGTAAGAAAAATCTTTAAAGCAGAAGTAATTGAAAATGATGATAGAATTTATATAGAATTAACAGGAAGTGGATTCTTATATAATATGGTAAGAATAATATCTGGAACACTTTTAGATGTTGGACAAGGAAAAATTAAAGCAGAAGATATTCCTGAAATTATATTATCAAAAGATAGAATGAGAGCAGGTAAAACATTACCAGCACAAGGACTTTGCTTGATGGAAGTTACATATTAATGAACTATTTTAAGACTAGTAGAATATCATATATTAATACTAAGAAAAGGAGTATTAATTATGAATGTTTTATTAGTCTTTTTTGCTATACCATTAGCAATAATAATTCTTTCAGTTATATTTGAAAGATATTTAAGATGTCCACTTGCGGTAGCAGGGATATTTTTCTCAATTGGTTTAGTAGTAACATTTGCACTAGGTGCAATGATTGAATATATTGTGGCAACGATTGTGTATACAATTTTATCTTTTGTTGCTGCTTTGATTACTAATTATATTAGAAGAAGATGTATGGAAAATAGACAAATTTTAATTTGTCAAAGATGCATGCAAAATAGAAATAGATAATTCCTTGAAATGAATAAAATAGCATGATATAATCATGTTTGTAGAAAACAAGAGGTGATAAAAATTAAAATAGCAATTATAGCAGATATACATGGAAATCCAGTTGCATTAAAAGAAATATTAAGAGATGCAAAAGAAAACAATGTAGATGAAATAATTTATTTAGGTGATTTAGTTAATGATTTTCCTTTTGGTAA
>JAEIGA010005921.1_pt1 | contig 18599 bp, 49 predicted proteins | sample 9270691 | NCBI WGS metagenome assembly JAEIGA01 (sample SAMN17057246, study PRJNA624740) | gut metagenome | biome: biome; isolation source: fecal sample | host: Bos grunniens | place: China: Xizang | collected 2019
AATGGTGTTCTTCTGTCTCAGCTTCTCACGATCGTAACGATAACGCACGTAAGCACGAGCGACCCAGTGACAACCAGACTTCATGAGCAGAGACTCCACAATATCCTGAATCTCCTCAACAGAGCATTCTCGATTCAGATCACTGATGACGGATTCGGCCTGTACAGCGATAGTAGCGACCTCCCACGGCTCCATCTGGTGTTCTTTTTCCACAGACGCGTTGGCCTTGGAAATTGCGGTGTTAATCTTGGCTCTGTCGAATTCGACCTCGGTGCCATTTCTCTTGATTACTTTCATAACTATCAACCTCTTTCGTATAAAAATAGAAACTAGGAGAAAACGTATTGTTTCCTCCTATAAAAGTAAATGTTTGTGACGCGATTTTTCAGCTCATCTCCACCGCTGTCCACCACTCCATCGAACTGCGTATCCAAGTTCGTTAGACCTGGAAATATCAATCACTCGCTGGTTATGGCTACCACGATAAAACAGAGTCAGATCCCGCTCGGATTGGATGAAAGGACCGTCTACGAGTACATCGATATAGTCCATGATAGGTAGCTCGCGTAAGTCCTCCCATATGTAACCGGTCCAGACCCAAATAGTCTTCGAGTCTCCGAATCTCTCTCGCACAGCCTTACAAATATCAAGCACGCATTCTCGATTCTCAAGCTCGAAAGGATCACCGCCGAGGATACTCAGACCTGCAACGTGTTCGTTCTCGAGTAATCTCAGAAGCTCCAGAAGCGTCTCAAAGCTGAATTCTTGACCGTATGTAAATGACCATGTCTCAGGTTGGAAACAGCCGTTACAGCGATTTCTACAACCCGACACGAATAAACTAATGCGACACCCCGGCCCATTAGCTATGTCGAGATTTTTAATGTTTCCGTAATGCATTTAGTCCTCCAACTCTTCATAAGTAATTACCGCTGCGAATTCACGTTCGCCCAGCTCGTTAGTTCTCCACGTAAGTAGAATATCAGTAACGTTATGGGTAGCTTTGAAACGGCTAACTTCTTCTTTGAGCAGGCTCATGTCTTTGTTAACCAGAATCGTAAACTGTTCGCCAGTCATCTCCTCAATCGCCTCGTGATACATCATATCACCACTCCTCATAAACAATCATGACGGAATATACGCCGTTAGAATTATGCTGATACTGAATATCCAGAGCATTGTGCGTCTTCAGGAACTCATTAACGGTATGCTCAAAAGTCGTGACATAGCGTTCACTGATGATCTTAATTTTCTTCTTCATGCGTAACTCCTTCTTCGCGCGTAAGTTCTTCGATCACTTGTAGTTGCTTCTTATACATAGTTAAAAGTCTCTCAAAATGGGTGATATTAAGTTCGACAGAACACCTATCGAGATTACCGAATGTATATTTGCCGATCCTATAGAAACAATCAAAACCATTCTTGGCGTCAGTATCGGTAATCCAATGCTCATCAAGGTCATCGTCTTCCCAAATAGGCTCAAGGAAACCGCGTCTTCGGCATGACTCACATTCACAAATATCTATGACTCTACCTTTTTCGCCGTAACTGGTAATCACTTCATCTCCAACGCGAAACTCGTATTCGCCAATGTTCATAAATATCAACCTCCATCAAAACGGCAGCTGTGCGTCATCGTCATCGAGCAGATCCCAGTCGCTAACGGCAGGCTTGACAGGAGCGCCATAAGCACCATAGTTAGGCGTACCATAAGGGGTGGGGTAAACATTACCCGTAGGAGCACTATACTGGAACCCACTCACAGTTCCGTCAGTGCCAACCCCACGACTCTCCCTATCCTTCTTACTCTCACCAAAATAGACATTATCGGCAACGATCTCAGCAGTCTTACGCTTATTACCGTCCTTATCCGTCCAGCTACGAATCTGCAGTCTACCGGAGACCACGATCATTGAACCCTTGGTGAACCACTTACCAACAAACTCACCAGTCTGCCGCCAAGCAACGCAGTCAATAAAGTCCACTTCTCTCTCGCCAGTCTCCTTGTTAGGGAAATCGCGTTCAACAGCGACACTGAAACTAGTAACAGCCAGACCACTACCAGTCTGCCGTAACTCAGGATCTCTGGTTAAGCGGCCCATAATATTGATATGATTTAACATTTATTCCTCCTTAGCCGTCATCTCACCATCGAGAAGCTCCAAAAACATCTCTCGAACATCAGACATAGCTACTGCTCGCATAGCATGATATCTCTTGTCCTGCTCTAAACGATCTCTTTCGCGATCAAGTTCCAGATATCTCGCATGAGTCATGGTCTCCCAATCATTTTCTTGAGCGATTGTAAATTCCTCATTTATTTTAGCAAGAGCGAGGGCGATATCACCTTTCTTCTTCAACTCCGCCCGGTACATAGTCGAGATCTTGTTGATCACTTCGATTAATTCCATAAATTAGTCCTCCTCATCCATCAACAGCTCATTCTTCAAACAATCCTCACACTGACAAGGCTTCTCAACCCACTTGACAGGTCGCTTCTTATAGTCAGTACATTCCTTAGTACCAGCATTCGGATATCGCGTTCCATGCTCGGTGCACTTCCACTCCGCCCAGGTATGGCAGCGGATAGAATAGACGCAAGTGGAACACAATCCTTCGTATAAACCCTTAATATTATCTTCCATATGTATTAAGCCTCCTCACAATTATATCCATTCTTAGTAAGCCACTGAGCGACGAAATGTCTATGACAGAAATCGCTACGCTTCTCGTAACACAGCAGGACGATATGATACTTTTTACTCTCCCAAATAGGCTCGACGTATCCAGGGTACATGCGCTGCAGTTCCTTCATGACTTCACGAGCGTCTAATTTGCTAAGCACCTCTTCTTCATACTGCTTTCGTTTAATACCGAAATAGTCATCGTTACGAGGGTCATTCTTCCATTCCATTAACAGATCATAAGACGGGGCTAACTTTTCGTAAGAAGCGCCAGTCCAACCATCTGGAGGTTTTCTGCAGATAGCGACTGGTAGAACGTTTTCTCTCCAACCAATGCGTCCTTTCGCGAAATAACTTGTGTAGAGCATTTTAATCCTCCTTAAATATCAACCTTGGTATTCTTGATCATCTCGGAGTAATCATACAGTAGGTCCAAGACGACATTCTTGGGGTTTTCTCCGGTATATGCATTCGCATCGTCATTCATAAGTCTCTCAACGCTGAGTTTAGCGCCCTCAATCTCACTGAGCTTAGCCATAACTTCTCGAATAGTAGTCTTCATAAATATCAACCTCCAACTGCAACTTTAAGTCCCATCAGCATCTCGGCATACTCTTTTAAAAGCTTAATAGCCTCCGGTTCCGGTGCTTCGTAATAATAACCCTTCTTGTCATGCGGGAAATATCTATTGATGTCAATGATAGCCTGATCAATATCCTCAATCTTCTTGTTTATCTCCCTAACCGTCATATCTTACCCTCCCATCAAATATGACTAAAAATAGCATTAATCTTAGTATCCATGGAGATACCAGGCTGAGAATCCAGAGCCACTGCGAGATTGTAACCGTCCTCGCCATTACGATCGTTCACGATATACTTAGCCAGAGGTTCTGCATAACCCATCTTGATCATAGTCAGAATCTTCATTTCCGTCTTAGCCTTGTCGATATTCTCAGTGATCGCCGTCTTCTTAACATAAAAAGGCCACTCATCCACTCCATCGATATGTGCCAGAATCTCATCGACACTCAACTCACGAGTGAGTTGAATAGACTTAGCAGCGAGCTTGTCGACTTTACAAGTGAAAAGGCGCTGAATGTCATGTGTACCATACTTCTTCAGATCACTCTCCCGCACCAGCGCCTTACACTCGAAGAATCTATTACCAGCTCCGATAGACTTATAGTTATGGAGATCCTCGAGCTTTAGACACAGATGGAAACCGCCGTGACAGGCCTCCACAGGCTCTCCTTCGGGCATAATATACAGCTTATCCATCTCATACTGGAAATCGCCATAAGCCTTCATATCCTTGTCCAGGCCCTTGTAACCGGTAACCCAGGTCCACTTCTCTTCGGGAGTGTCCCAGGGGCGGTCTTTCTGCTTGTCCTCGCCGATAGTCATTGAAGGTCGACTCATAATGGCTTTATACACTTCCTGCTGAGTCATTACTGCGTCTTTGGTAAGGACGTCATCGCCAAAATTAATCGTATAGTTCTTCACGGGATATGCGTTAATCATATTTTCTTCCTCCGTTACAATTTCATCTTTAATTTCAACCATGGGAAGGTTATAAGCGCCGTAAATGCTGTTTAACATTTGCTTGAGACTTTTTGAATCAGTCATGAAATATCAACCTTTCGTCTCTAACTGCTTCTTACGTTCCTCATTAAGCGCCTTATTTCTAATAAGAAGCTTCTCTCGCTCCACCATATCGGTTTTCATTAACAATAAAGCCTTATCAATTGCGCTTGCACATCCCTCACAAAGACAAGGAAACAGTCTACGAGTATTCCATACCTTTGTGCGATACATGCCTATGGTTGTGATAAGATCAATATCCCATGTACTTAGCTCATCCAGATCGTCCAAAGTATCGGCGACTCTATTGTCTTTAACGAGTTTCGTATGCAACGGGCGTCCGCAGACATTACACAATAACGGTTGTTCGAACATAAATATCACTCCTCCATAAACTCAATAAAAGCAACCAGATTTTCCTTGTTGAATCGAACGCTATCGATCGTATGCCGCTCCATTTCACCATCGATATAATCCGGACCTCACCACTCTTGCTCCTCTAGAATCGGATGCGTCTTTACGTCAGGATATCCCTCGAACCAGGCTCCGCGAATGGAGGTGCCCCAATCAATCCAATGGAATTTGTCCAGCAGCTGACAGACCAGGATATACTTGGTATAGTTCTGCTCGTCCTTAATATATTCGAAGTTTGTCCCGCCCAGGATAACCTTACAGACTTCCAGAATAGTATTTACAAAAAGTTCGTCCAGACAGCTGTCGTATGTACATAGATTGAAAACCTCACGAGCCGCCCAGGTATATTTCGGTATAACTTTACCGAAGCATCTTCGATGATGTTCGTAATGAGCTTTGTATAAGTCTTTAACGTTCACGAATATCACTCCTCCGATTCCATATCTCTTATGTAACTACTCATCCTATCGATAGAGTCGCTCTTTCTCAACCAGTCCTCACTTAACTCGTGGTGTTCAGCTTCTAGGTATTTATACTCGTCACTCATATACTCGAAAAGTTGTCGGTAAATATCATCGGCAGAATCATCAAGATACCGATATAGATCTCTCCAGGTGCTGAAATACTGCTCTATACAGCAAGAGTTTGACCATCGATCGAAAGTAGCAGCCGGGCTCATTCGTAGAAGCCAGTTCGGATAGTTATCATGAGGAGCACAGACCATTACAACAATGTTATCGCTGCAGCCATGCAGAACGGCGTCATCGTGAATAATATCAGATTGGATGCCATAGCCCATTTTCAGTCGCAATTGGATGTATTTCATCTCAGTTTGCATGTTCATAGCCCAGCAACTCCTTATTCCTTTCATTCAGATACCGTCTAGGACCGTACAGTTCGTCCATCAGCCTCCAGAAATCTGACAGATCAGCCCGTTCCTTAGACCATAACGCAGATATACTATCGTCTTTAATACCGTTGCACCAGTAAGCGTCTTCCTTAATATATAAGAAATCCTTGCCCCACTTCTCGATACCTTCTCTATAGATGGGTTCCAGCCGCTTGTCGAAATTAGTAATAAAATGATCCCGCATCTTTAACCATCCTCCCAATAAGTCCAGCCAGTGAGTTTCATTCTTTCTCCCTACCTTTCTGAATAATAATGCAAGGTCCGTTCAACTCCTCAGGTTTAACGTCGTCGTTGGGAAATCTGGGCCAGCAATGAGGATTATATTCCCCACCGCCATAACTAGACTCCGAGTAATCGTCTTCGGTTATCCCGGTACCGGCACGTCTACCGCCCTGACCACGAAATTGAGTTTTACGGTACATGTTACCGTTGGCCATGCCATCACCTCCATGCCTCATTGATAATCTTCCGAACCGCAGCGTTGATCTCCCGCTCGGTCGTAAGTGTCTTTAAATGAAGTTTCTGTTTATCCGTCAGCTTGATCTTGAAATCCCTCTCAAGCATCTCGATCTTCTTCTCAGCAAACTTCGCGGGATTCTTAAACTCTGGGACATAACTCGGCGGCTTGATGTTATAACCATTACCAGGAGCCACCGCATGTCCGTGACGTCTATTACCCATGAATATCACTCCTCAATAAGATCCCACTGCACACGCAGCCGGACGTTAGTATTACCAAGCAGCTGAGTAAGGGTGTTCAGAGCCTGATCAGCAGGACAAGCGAAAGTCAGATTACCGCAAGTGGGGACGGCAGTAGCAGGACGATATTCGACAAACTTGGGAGGTTCAGCAGGAATATCAACGACCTCGGCCTCAGTAACTGCTTCCTCAGGGGTCTCTTCTGCAGGTTCTACTTCAGTCATCTCGACAATTTCCTCAGCGACCTCTTCGATAGTCTTCTCGCCGCGTGCCCAAGCAAAGAACTCGTCCTTAGGCCATTCGCCCTTACCAAGAGCGCTACCTCGACCAAGTTGGAGATCGAGTTCGGAGAGCACAACACGCAGAGTCGTATGATGGCACCCCAGAGATTCAGCGATCGCGTTGTTGGGAGCCTTAAACGTTTCACGAATCCACTTAATATAGGCAACCTTCTCGGTATCAGACAGGGTCTTGAAAGTAGCCCAGTCGATAGGCTTGCGTTCGTACTTAGTCTCGGTCTCAATCACAGGCTCATTCTCCTTCACCAGCTCAGAATTGCCACCACTCCGCCATGCGAGAAAAGCTTCCTTGTTCCAGATTTCGACATCGTGGACCATCTCGAGCTTCAGATCTTTGAGATACAGAGTAAGCTTTGCCAGAGAAACATCAAACATCTGAGAGAGATCGTAATCGGGAACATTAAACTTCTCCCGCAGACTCTGAATATAATTGACCTTCAGATCATCAGGCAGTTCTTTGAATTCCTCCCAGGACAGAGGGGCGTTCATGCGATAGGACTTGACTTCACCATTCATAGCTTTTAGCTCCTTTTTACTCATAAAATCAGACGGAAACTTGACACTACCACCCTTACCGCAGTGGGTTCTCTGCTTAAATGCACTTGCTGCAGTACGCTTCTTGTCGATGCTGTCTTCAATCATTGCCCACTGCTCATCAGGTAATCTCGCCATAAAATATCAGCTCCTTAGAAATATTTAATTGTATTAAACAGACGGTTTTCGAGCAGGTTTCAGAAACCAATTGTCTTCGCTCTTGTATGTAAATACCATCTCGGTATTGTCATCGAACGTAATATAAATAGAGTCCGCACCACCGGGTCTCCAGTGCGTAACATCGGGGATATGCTTCGGATAGTGCAGTAGAAACTTTGCTAAAATTTTTGAATAACTCATGATACGCTCCTTTACTATTTGTCAGACAAAGAAGAAAAGACCCCAAGTCGTTTCCGACCCAGAGTCTTTTCTATGGAAGAATTACTCTACTTCAACAGTAGATTCAGTATCCGCTTCGTATGTACCCTTATCCAGCCCCTTCATCAGTCTGTCGCTGAACGTCTTCAGCAATTCGCCGATTTTTCCAAAGATCTCACCGAGACCTCGGAAAATAATCTCGAATACCTGAATGACGCTGCAGATCAGCAGGATGAAAGTTCGAATGAGTGCATTAATACTATTACGCATAAATATGTCTCCTTTCAAAGTTACGATTAGTTTCCTTCCATAAAGGAGTGTGTAAATTACGCGTCTCCCTCGTAACCAATGCAAGCCTCTACAATATCCTCAGGGATCTCGAATGCTCGCTTGAGGGTAATATAACCGAAACTAGGAAGATATATAACATCGACATCCAGAGCCTCACCGAGCTCATATAGCAGAAGCTTGCGTGTAGTCTGTTCTTTCTGATAGTTCTCGCGGACAGTCTCCAGACATTCCTGCTCCGTCTTCTCTTTGATATCGAGCTCCCGATCGCGATGGATCTGAGCGAGGTAAGTATAAAGAATGATAGCTCCGGATAACATACCCAGGACAAAACAGACGACGCCGTATGTAAACATATTAAGGTTGAACATCGTTCTCAGCTCCTCCGATAACTAATGAAATGAGAGATGCGCCAACCAGTCCGCCTAGTGCGAATGCTGGAATAACGCAAAACCAATGGATCATTTTGCTTCCTCCATCTCTAGAGTCAATTCGCGTACGTTCTTAAGCTGCTCCATAGCCTTGTCGATAGCATCGACGTCTTTGAACATGATACGAACGTCTCCGAACTCATAATCGACAGTCACCCGAACATCTTCTACCGGAATACTAACCCAAGGCTTAAACATTGTTCTCCTCCTTGTTCTTTCGCCACTCTTCGCCATAATCGACTTCCCAGATGCAGCACATGAGGTTCCATACGAATGCGCGGTCGTGTCTCTCATCATTATCACCGCGTCTCCATTTCAGATAATGTCGTACTGCCGAATCAATATAGCATTCAGTAGGAATGCCTTTCTGCCAGTTCGATTCACCATACTTCTTTGCGCCCTCTTCGAAATGCTTGGCGACCTCGAGCAGCATGGTTTCGTATCCGCCGAAATGGGTGTTTGCGAAACGTCTCAGGATGTAGTATAAATAGCGGGTATCGTTAGTTTTCTGGAATTTTGAAATATCGTCAAGGTTCTGATCGTACTCTCTAGGGCTGAGGACAGGATCGCAGAATACACGAGCGGCCACGGCTACGGGGCAAAGATCGCATCTACCCTTACCCTCTCGCATATCTCTAACCGCGCCGGAGCTGAACTGAGTCCGATCGCCGGAATCCTTAATATAAGGGATTCCAGGTTCACCAGGCATGCCAGGTTCTCCAACAGGATCAGGATGACCGAGACTGTCGGCATTCAGCGTCTTAATGAAATCCAGCGGATCGTCGACCATCTTTACTGCTACGGGGTCAGGATATTCCTTCTCCCAGCAATGACTACAATCATTATCACAGTGTTCAGGATACCCAAACTCCTCAGGACAGCAATCAGCGACCTTATAACCGAGCTCGAACTCACTCCACTCGGGATGATCCTGTCTCAGCTTCTCAACGTAAGTCATCTCTCCACCTCCATAGTCTCAACTCTACGAATCTCGCACTCGTCGTCCAGCAGCCAATTGAGACTTACACCGGACTTCTCAGTATCACCATGCCAAACCTTCATGACGGCATCCTCAGTGAAATAATATGTAGCATCTGCTTTCTGACCGACGAATCTGAAGCGCTCATAAGTCTTCAGGCCCAGGCGCTTGCGAATCAGATAAACGATGAACTTCTTCATACTCAATTACTTCTCCTTTTAGTTTTGAAATTATAAATGACGGTATCACAAAGATCCACGCCCTTGTCGTAAATAACTCTTAAAACCTTGGCGATTTGAACGATAAACACTACAATTAGACACGCGGGCCATATAAGCATACATGTCCAAGGCTCAAACATTTCATCCGTATCAGTGATTAGGTCGATCAGGCTAAACACGATGCCGCCGACGAAAACGTATGCGATTGTGAAAAGAATAATATAAAATACGACCATTTAATCCTCCATAATTTCTGCATGGTTCCAGCATTCCTTACAGCTACCATGACAGCAGCGCCCTTCAGGAGGGTAGTTAATTTCCCACTCAAAAGGACAATAGCCTCTAATGACGTCTTCCACTACTTTTTCGTCAAACAGAGGGTTCTGTTTCTTCAGTTTCTCCAGGCAAGTCATTTTCTTCTTCCTCACTTACCAGACAGTCCGTAACAATATCCATAAGATACTTCTTAGCTTCCATCAGACCGGCGATCCTACCATCGAATTCGATCTTATCTTCGTCAGTAGCCTCGTCACTAGACGCAACATTCAGATACATGAGTCCTACATGATCGAGATAAAACACAAGCTTAGCAAGCCGATCCCTCAGATTGTTATACTCGTCAATCAGATTCATGTAGTCCTTAGCAAGACCATCATAGCTCTCAAGTCTGCTACGAATTTCTTCAACACTCATTCCGTTTCGCATGCTTCCATCTCCTTAATTTTCTTATAAGCTTCAAAATGTCTCATGAGCCCAGCACATCTTTTTCTGTACTCACAACGAACGATAGTATCACCAAGAGCCGTTTCTGTACCGAACCGCACCCTCTGAGGGCCAGTCACATCCGCACTAAAGTCCAGACATTCCTGACAGTAATCTTCAACTTCCAGTTTGATTGCCATAAATATCACTCTCCTCACTACGTAAATATAAGTACATACATCATAATGACAGACCATGCTGTACACATAACGGCCACTCCGAATCGGAAATTATACTTTTTATGTGCATATTCGCATGCTGCCGCAGCATTAAAGCATCCATTTAAAAAGAAGGCTATGGCAAACAACGGCACCCACCAAGTATTCATAACTAACCTCCAGAAAAGAAAGGACCCCGAGCCGTCACAGCCCAGGGTCCAGATATGATTACTTCTTCACGGTAGTATTGCTCTTAAAGACAGTTCTAGCAAGGCACATTACCAGCCAGATGCCAGTAGCAGTCTTCCAACTAAACGCCCAGCCGAAGCACATGGTTACGAGCTTAATGACGCCACATGTGCAGATCCAGCTAAAGGAGTATGTAACAATGAGAATGAGCGCGACGAGGATAGCCGCAATAGCTCCACCGCCAAGCTTGTTAATCAATTTCTTCATAGCTCAACCTCCCAGAATATCAACCGCCAATACCGACCATAACGTCAGTACCAGCATCGGCAAGGAACTCAGGCAGCTGACCATTCCACTTCTGGAAATACAGATACTTCAGAACAGCTTCGGTTAGAGATGCCGCCAGAATACGATTAGCCTCTGCTTCTGCCTCTGCAGCGATAACGATAGCCTTAGCCTCTGCTTCTGCCTTTGCCAGATTAGCCTCGTTCTTATTCTGCTGAATTACCAGCTCCTGCTCAGATTCAAACTTCTTGTCAATAGCCTTCTGAATAGCGTCGTTTTCGAAAGAGATACCTTCCTTCAGACCCAGAACAGTGATGGTGATGCCGTATTCCTTGAAGTAGTCAACGACATAAGACTTGACAGCCTCCATAATTTCGCCCTTCTTAGCGCCCAGCTCAGTAGAGGCATACTTTGCAGTCTCGACATTGAAACGATCCTCGACCATCTTCTTGATATCAGTATCGATGATAGTCTCCAGAGGGGTATTGTTATAACGATACAGGAACTTAGCAGCGTCCTTCTCTTCGATCATAGCGGTGCAGTTCATGCCAACGTAAATGCCGATATTGTCAGAGGTCTCGCCGAAGATGGCACGATTGGAGCTGTCAGCAGTAGAGGAGCCAGACTCCCAGGAACGAGAAACAGGCTTGCGTTCGACGACGATCAGTACAGCACTATCGCGCCACTCACCCTTCCAATGCTTACGACCGGTCTGAACCCAACGATGAGGGATCTGGATTTCCTTAGTAGCGACCTTAGCATCCAGCAGCAGCTCCTCGGATTCGAATGCGCCCTGGTCAGATGTATCGCCAACCAGAGGGATCAGGAAGGCGGTCTGAGATGCTTCGATAGTGACGAATTCGGGCTTGTCGTAAGGCTTGATACAACCGGTGAACATGGTGCAGCACATGACGAGGACCAGCAGCATAGTAATAAACTTCTTCATAATGTTTCTTCTCCTTTTAAATCATAAATATAAAGTTAGGTTTCTTCGGGATTGGGCTTAGTGAGGTTGCGATAAAGTACCTGAATATCAATCGAGACTAGACCGACAAACAGGCACGATACTACGATTTTTGCGATAGTGAATAGGGGTTTGAGTCGCTGGTACGTCTCCAGAGCAACGAAATACACATCTGAGTTCTCCATCTGGGTCAGATACATATCGTTATTAATCACTGGCAGTACAGCAGGCTCGATAATACCGATGATAAACATAAGAATTGCAAAGAAAATGATTTTGAATGCGATTTTGTAGATTAAATGAGTATCTCTATGGCTCATTCCTCTTTCACCCCCTCCGATTCACGAAAATATCTTACGCCTTCCTTGAAGCCCATGTCCTCGAGAGCGTCCGCCATAGCTTCGATCAAGCGTATACGAGTTCTCTCAGGAGTAGCTACGAGCTGGGAAATATAACGCATCTTCGCAGCGAATTGTTCAGGCGTCATGTTAGGTCCTCTCGGTGCTGCAGATTTTCTGTAGAAGGCCATCAACGATCCGCTCGAGAACGCTCACTCTATCAGAACACGCATCGCTCTTGATGGTCACAGTAGAAACGATATCGGCTTTTGTGACCTCAGGCTCAGGCACCCACTTCTTGAAAATATCATTGAAGTTACCCTTGTTACCGAGCGCCTTCTTGGAGATGCACATAGCCAGACCGACCTCTTCGGAGTATACGTCACCCTTCTGACACTTGACGACCGTCTTAGTGCCATCTTCCCAGAGGACAATAGTTGCGGGATCGTTGAAAATAACGTCTCTGATCTTCATTTCGTTGAACGTCAAACGGCCATCCAAATCGAACTCTCGGATGATGTAAGTAAACACCGCAGCACCAGCCTGAGATAAGCTCTTCTTGGTATCCCAGTCGACACGGACATCTCTGGCAGCATGAGTCTCGAGTTCCCTAAAGCGGATAAATGTCTCACGAGCATTCCATCTCTGATCAAAGTCAACTATGAGATTATTATCGCTAGCCCAATCTCGAACCATATCCTCAAAACGCTTCATGTTTTCCTGATTCATTTTCATATTAGTTTTCTTCCTCCTTATCGCCCAACATTGAGCTTAAAACCGCATTCCCCACTCTGCACATTCCTTGAAATACGTACAGGAAACCTGAACCTCGACCATAAATCCTCCTTAATTAATTCGACAATACACCTTGTCTTCCAGTTCGCCCAGCAGCTGAAGCGCGGACACTCTCATATCGGGCTGAGCATCAGGAGCACAACGCAGACCGGTGAAATGCTTCCAGCCATACAGGTTAGTAGTCATGATGATCTCAGCCTTGAGATCGGTGGGCAGGACAGCACGAGCATCCTGAGGGGTACAGCCAAGCTCGATCAGACGATTATAACCCTGCTCGGCACGCTCATTAGTCTCGGTCCAAATATCAATGATCTCCTGATTACACTGAGTACGAGCACGAGTAATGAATTCGGGCTCGACCACGGTGATGCTGCCCTCGAACTTACCCAGGGTATAATTGCAATATCTAGTGCTCTCCTGGGCAAAGCTAGAAGTACGATGGCGGACCATCTCATGAGTAACACCACGGTCGCAGATAAACTTCGCAGTGACATCATGATGAACGCCATGCTCCAGATCGCCCATCAGCTGATCAACGCCGATCGGATGCAGAATATAATCAACGCCGATATCGGTGGGGTTCCAGTCCTGATACTCGGGGAAGAAAGTGGGGAACAGTTTGATAGGGGAATGCAGATATGCAGGGAGGAAACCGAATGCTTCCATACAGGCCTTAGCATAATCGCGCCAAGCTCGCATGTTACCGGAGATAATACACCGACATGCACAGCCCTCGGGAGTCCAGTCAGTAAATCTCAGGAAAGGTCTCAGACGATCCTCCATCTTGAGATTGCCGTTATGCATCAGCATCTCCCAGTTATCGACAAATTCTTCATAGGTCTCGGGCTCGGCCCAGAAGATGGGGCTATAGTGCTCGATCATAGCCTCATGACCGCGCTTGATCAGACCACCGACGAACTTCACAGCGGAATCAGGGGTGATCTTGTCTTCAGACTTATAACAAGTCCGACCGACCTTCTCAATGAGCTGCTCGGGAGTCATGGGTTCGGTCTCGTAACCAGTATGCAGCAGATCGACGCTAGGGTTTACAATTTTCATAATTTCTTTACTCCTTTAATTTACTAACTTTACGTGTTTATGTTCGCCATACACTTCGCAGAAATGATATGACGTTCTGAACTTATGGTTGTTGGTTTCGTATTCGACGGTGAACCAGTTGTGGCCAGGATGGACGCATACAATTACGCCGTCCATTTCACACGCGTCGACTGAGATACCGACATTATGCTGACCCTTCCAAGGATCGAATTTTACTTTCTGACCGACTCTGATCATTTGCCTCTCCTTAAACTCCGTAATTGATCCCATCCAGCTTCTCTCGCATCTTATCGAGAATACCCTCGACAGTCTTACGAGTCTTATCACTCAGCTGAATATATGCCTTATGCTGGTCATACCAGGAGAAGATCTCATACAGTTCACCCTTCTTCCAGCTGAATGACCACCAATCGCAGATCATCTCGACGATATAGTTATAGGGCATGTCTAGAACCTCAGTGCCTCTGCCAGGTTCGTCATTGATCAGAACCCAATGCTGCCAGTGATGAGGATTACGGTGAATATGATGCAACCAAGCGTATTTGAAATTCTTGACGACCTCGTAAGATTTGTTCTTACCGTAGAAATATGAGTCATAAGGTTCATACTCGGCTACAGTGCTCTTAGAGCGGTCATGATCTAGCTTGACCTGATCCCGTAGAGACACTAGGTCTACGCCTTTGAAAATATCAGGCAGATTCTCCTCCAGCCAGTCAAGACCTTTACCAACGTTCTCTTTGTGGTCTCTCAGATATTCGTCATATGCGTTGCTCATTTTGTTTCTCCTTTTAAAAAATATAAAGAAGAGACTGACACCAATCTCCACCACGATTCCCAGAAATGTCCCATTTAAAACTTTCCAATCGTAGACTATGTATTGGTCTAATCAGTCTCTCCATAATAGCCTCTGAAAATTTCGCGACTTACCCCTCACACCACAAAAACATACTGACCGGGATAGCTTGCAGTCTCGATGAGTTTGCTAGACTTCAAAATATCAAGACCGAACTGACCCACGAGACTTACGATCAAATCCTCAGTCAAGGGAGTGTGAAAAGACACGCTGATTTTCCGATAAGCATTGCGGACGTATTCGTAAATATCATACTCAGTCATTGGGGTCCTCCTTATCCATCCCCATGAACTTAATATACTCTACATCGGGATTATAAGCCTCGCAGCCAATGCAGTGATATCCGCACAGTCTACCAGGATCGTTGGCGCAGAAGTCATGCACGACAGTAGCACCGCTAATAGGAAATACCTCTTCCTCGGTTCGATAGTTCAGACAAGTTCCACAAGTTTTCATAGTTAGGCTCCTTTCAAATCGACCGGAACATCTTCCGCCAGCTCAGCCATTTCGGCTAAAAGAGATTTATTCGGTTCCGGGGGCATCAGAGTATAACCCCTCGCGAACATATCCCGTAGAATCTCTAGGTTATAACCGGATAGTAATATAAGCTCGTATTCCAGCCTCTGATACTTATCCAGCAGCTTAGCCATCGGGGAACCGATGCTTAAAGAATTGAACACTTCATCAGCCTCCTCGACTCACATTAGTCGTTATAACATATATGGTCATACAAGCAGCAAACATTAGGCATGATATAAACCAGCTCCAAAATGTCCAACGATGATCGTCACCTCCGCTGAACATATATCCAAACAGACACGAAAGTCCAAATATGCCAAAACCAGATGCTACGAAACATCCGATAATTGCGAGGATTAGCATACCGTTGCTCATCCGATTACCCTCCTACTCATTATGGTAAATAGAGATCTGCCCACATTCCTGCCATGAAAACTGCTACTGCAAGCCCCATAGCACCACCGCTGATGAGTAGTTGAACTATTTCGAGATTAGTCATCCTAGTCGTCAATCGCATTACGAGACCGAGAGCTATCAATATACCAAAGAACTCGATAAAGAACTCACTCATCCCACTCATCGGCCTCCTCGACGTAAGGGATCTGCTCTACGTCACCGCCCTGCACAGTCACACTCTGCATGAGCATCTTAGTCTCCTCATCCCAGTAGACCGTATCAAGCAGATCGTCCCACTCATCAAACTGGTCAACAACGGTCATGTTCTTTTCACGCCGCATACGAACCAGCTCGGCATGGACCACGCGTCGCCACTTACGAGCAATGAGCTTACGGCTCTGCGCCAGAATATTATACAGACCCAGCTCAGTTACGAAAGAGACCTGACGAGTCTGACCTGCAACTACCATAGGTAGGTTCAGCTTCTCGTCCTCTTCGCACATCCGCAGCATCTTCCAGGTATTACCCTCGCTGTAGCCGATCATGTCTGCTACGTCAGCAGCTCTGAAGATAGGTTCGTCGAGAGAGCGATATACATTCAGATCCCGTTCGTCAAAATTGATAGTACCTACGATGTTAGTCATAATGATCCTCCATTAATTATAAAGAAGCAGATATGCTGTTGAACCGATCTGGATTATATGCATAATCTGATCTTGCCACAGATTGATTAACCCGACGTTAGCCTTCATATGATCCACGACACCGTGTACAAATACGTTTCCGATGAATAAAATCACGAAACCAAGATCGACGTTAAACTGATAAATATACGCGATTGGCAACATAATCATAAAGGTCCAACCGATACTGTGCATGATCAACGCCATAATATAATCATACTTGTATAACTTTTCAGGAGCGTTCTGCTCCCAATACGTTTTCTGTTTTGCAGACGCCAGCCAGCCTTGAAGGTTATAATCGGCTACTACATGGAAGAAAATCATCCATAAAATTACAAATAATTTAGTCATTTGGTCTCTCCTTTTAGAATATCGATTACTATTGTATTTTCGTGATCCAGAATGTATTTATGTACGGCTTGCATGTGCGCTTCCCAAACGTCCCTATCCTCTTCAGGAACCTTCCAATTATCTCCACATGGGCATTTTCCGCAGTATATACATTTATACCCGAGCGAGTCGCATGCTGGATACAGTGCGTCCCATTTTTCCTTCAAAGGGTTTCTCGGTGGGGAAAAGTTTTTCATTCTTCCTCCTTAATCCACTCAGCGTGTCTTTCATGAGTCATAAGAAGTAATTTCTCGGTCGTCACAAGGATTTACGAACGCGTATATTCGACCGCTGATAATCTCTTCGAGCTCTTCCTTAGTGAACAGAACTACTTGTGTTATCATTCTTCCTCCTTATGCCACTTCGCACGACGCTCGACCTCAGCGTCAGTTTCCGGATCGTTATAATACTTACGGGTGAGTAACAGCGGGTATTGACTATCCTTTGCGCTCTCCCACATCAGATACTCGCACCACGCGGGTTCGCCGTTGCTCCTGTCACTCCATGACGGCCACTCAACCATCTGCTCGTAAGGTTTGGAATTGGAGATGATCAGTTCTTTCCATTCCCATCCAGAGTCGTATCCACTCAGCTTAACAAGAATCTCCTCGATACCGGCCCGTTTAGCCAGACGATTAAGCCACTTATTAAGCTCTCGAAGAGTCTCCTCGAAATATCTATCCCGTAGAGCAGCTTCGATAACTACCAGATACTTATTCTGAGTTTCCGCCCATCGCCTGTCATAACTGCGCATCTTCCATACAGGCTCTCCGAATTCGTTATGAGAACACGAGGAGTCATGACCGGCTTTCTGCACCACATGAACATGCATGTCTTCTTCTGAACCGCTCACGCGAGGCATATGCTCAAGGATCGTATCGAGAATATAGCGCTTCTCTGGTTGAGTCCGACCCATAGGAAACACCGTGATCACACCGGTAATATAAGTCCAAGCGCTCATTTCATCGCCTCCGTGAGTAAGAATTCGATAATCACCTGCTCTTCTTTATTGAATATAGACAGAGCCTCTCTGTCATACTCTCCGTTTTCAAGAGCATTACCGATCAATTCATATGCGATATCTTTCTGTTTATCGCTAAGATTGTCGAATATATCTCGTGCAGTTTTTCCTGCCATAAGTCACCTCACAACATCAACATTCTTCGTATAGAAATCATACTCATCCTTCTCGGTATTCTTGAAATATACCTCGTTAAGCCGATACTTCTTAAACTTAGTCACGTAGCCATATCGCTTAGCCCACTTCTTGTTGATACGCTTTTTCTTATGTCTTCTGCGCTGTACTTGACAGGGTTTGCTGAATACTACAGAGAAACCAGTAGCATCGGGGAAGGGAGAAGCGTCGAAACCAATCAGGCGGTTGTACATCGGAGCGTCGATTTCGCATTCTAATGTACACTCAGCATCTGCGGATAAGGGTCGGTTGATACTGCGGATATAGGTGGGAGGATCTGATTCGTCAATGTGGGTAAAATCGAGGTTTCCGGTGCCGATCAATTCGTTCCGAATATAAACGGACCCATTAGTCATTTGTAGATTCGGGAACATTTGTTACTCCTTTCAACAGCTCAGGGCTATCGTGGATATTACCCACGACTTCAAGATTATCCGGTTTCCAAAGATCATAAACATCAGGCGCCTGAGTATGCCAGATATTCTCTTGAGTATCGACAGGTTCCAAATCCCAGCAAGATTGCATCTTGGATTCGAACCAGATAACCTTGCAGAGCCTACCATACTTTGTCTTGACAATATCACCCTCGAAAA
>JAEIGA010005922.1_pt1 | contig 18593 bp, 8 predicted proteins | sample 9270691 | NCBI WGS metagenome assembly JAEIGA01 (sample SAMN17057246, study PRJNA624740) | gut metagenome | biome: biome; isolation source: fecal sample | host: Bos grunniens | place: China: Xizang | collected 2019
ACAGAGGCGTCTCTCACGCGCACGCGTACCTTAGTACATATAGGTATGGCGGTGTTGATGGCGGTGTGTATCTATGTGATTCATATGCTGAATAATGATTCTGTTATTCAAACGGTATATAAGGTGGCAAGTTATACCTATGGTCCATTGTTGGGTATGTTCTGCTTTGGTATTTTCACCAAGAAGCAGGTCAACGACAAGTGGATACCTTTGGTAGTGATCTTGGCACCAGTTATCACTTGGGTGTTGGATGTTAATTCTGCCGCTTGGTTCGGAGGCTATGTGTTCTCACACGAGCGTTTGATCTTTAACGCTTTGTTCACCTGCATCGGTATGATGTGTTTGATGAAGAGAGGGGCGAAGGCATAATGGTTGATAGACTAATAAATAATAATCGCGAGGTGAGAGCCTCGCGATTATTGTTATTATGTATATAAGATGATTTTAGAACTTGTATTTAACACCTCCGATGAAGTGACAACCTTGTGCTTGATATCCGTAGAAGATATCGTTCTTGCGGTTGAGGAAGTTATTGAGTTGCACATATACATTTAACCAGTTATTGATTGTGTATTGTGCACCAAGATTAAGTTCTATAGTTGGTTTTAGTTGTATATCACCTAGTGTTGTGCTAGCTATGCGTTTGCCTGCAAAATAGTTTTCAGAGTAGCAACTCCACTTATTATCTATTTTTACATCTACTCGTCCGTATAGATCCCAAGATGGACGATCGTATACTTGTGGTGTAATAGAATTGGTGGTGCTATATGCATAATAATTACCGCTAACACTGAGATTGATCATATCTCTGTAGTGATAATGGAGTGAAGCACCCACTTTCCAACATTGTAGATTATTTAATTGGAGAGAATAATCGATAACAGATATATTATTGGTATCCAATATAGCATACATTTGGTTTGCTCCTATAGTATATGCATATCCACCATAGATGTCAAGTAACATAGTTTTGACAGGTCGGATTTTAAAACCTATTTGCAAATCAGCTGGTGTATAGTTGCGTGGGTCGTTGAATGTTTTGCCTGCTTGGATATTTAGATATCTATTGTATCCTAGATATTCTTCTACAGAACCAACTCCCATAGAACCTTTGGCGTTGGCATATATATGGAAGATGTTATCCATCATTTTCCACTCGAACTCGATATTAGGTGTAGGCGCGAAACATACATTATCAACCGCACTGATGAGTTTGCCCGTTCCGATATTTAATCCGATATTTACACCTGCGTGTAGGCGTATTGCCTTATGTTTGTATTCGTAATAAGGTTCCAATCGTAGTGCGTGTTTGTTGTGTAAGGTAGAATCTTTCGTAGGATTACTATACATCGAATTTTGCATATAAAACTTCACACCAGCAGCGTGTTTTTTCTTCGCTTTCCAAGTCATATCAAAATTCGTGCGAAGTTGATTTTCAACCATATTGTCAGTCACAATATATGCCTTATATCCTGTTTGGAAAGCATATGTGAACGCAGATTTTCCTTTGGTCTTGAATCCCACATTCGCAGAGATATTCCATATACTTTGATTCTCGTTTACAGCTGTTCCTACTGGTATGGTTAGTTTATTTGTACCATCAAAGTAGCGACCATAATAAGTAAAGAACTCGTTGCCGCCATCCAACTCAAAGAACATATCTATCTTTTTGAAGTTGCGTACAAGTTGCATACCCAGATTGGACTCTGATAGAGCATCTCGTCCCCAATAAGCATTGTGCTTAGCATATAGGTCTAGTGACATATTAGGAACATCAGTTATTCGATAGTCAAATGCCATATGACTATTGCGATGCCCCACACCACCTTCTATATTGCCTTTTAATGTCTGTATAGGTGTAAAATCTGTTTGCGCAGCTTTCAGAGGATGAAGGTTATAATCCACAATTAGAGGTATGGAGTAAGAAGAGTACTTAATGGTATCTTTAGTTGCCTCTTGATTATCTTCAAACACTAGTGGAGTTATTTGCATTTTATATGCAGTTTTAACATCAGGCTGAAAGTCTCGTTCGACTGTTACAACGCGATTGAACACTGTATCTTGTCCGATAAGTGCATTACTGCTAAATAGTGCTGCAAGCGTTAATATGATTGTACTTTTTCTCATAAATTATTCATTTAGATTATCGTCTATGGTTTGAGAGATTTCAAGATCGTTGACATATTCCAATTTTTCGGCAACGAGTTCTAGAAGTTCGTCTTCCTGCTTGTAGTTATTTTGTAGTGTGAGTAGGTATTGTTTAGCTTGGAAGAGGTCTTTATTCTCAATATTGATATCAGCTAATAAGATAAGACTCTTGGCTAACCAATACTGGTGAGTAGTTTGCATTCCTGCAAACGACATAATTTCGTCTTCCGCTTTATTCTTTTTACCTAGCAGATAATAACATTCCGCCATTCGGAATTTTGATTCAGCACCCCATGCAGTGCGAGTCTCTTGTGCGGATCTAGCATAATCTTTAAGTGCCAAATCGTATTGTTGAGTTCGCATATATGCGCTAGCGCGATAGAATCTAGCTTCGTTAGTGATTGTAGAAGGTAGTTTCTTGATCTTGAGCATCTCTGTGGCGTGTTTGATGGTAGCTGTATCATTCATATTATAATAACTGCATCTCATCATACCTAGCAGGGCCATCTGCTTTTTCTGTTGGTCAAAAGCAACCTCCTCGTACATTCGTTGGAAATATTTTTCCGCAGTAACAAAGTCACCCTTATCATAACTCAACTCGGCTACGCGCATGCATGCTAGTTCCATATAAGGATTGCCCTCTTTGTCCGTAAGTTTGATATAGAGTTCGATGGCTTGATCATATTGCTCTAATTGGTAGTAGCAGTTAGCAGCATAGCAGGTCGCATTGATTATAAAGCGTCCTTTAGGGAATATTGCTAGATAAGTAGTAAATCCTGTTGCAGCTTGTGTGTAGTTATTCATTAGGTATTGCAACTCTGCCGTTACATATCTCAACGAATCCTCTTGAGTAGCTGTTTGTGTATTCATCTTTGTCAGCGTCTTGGTGTAATCTATGTATTTATCCACAGCGTTGGTTTCAATATAGATTTGCTCCAATCCATCCAAAGCGGAATATGCCTCTTCTGTGTTAGGATATTTATCAATGGTTTGCTCAAAGGCTTTGATTGCTTCAGGATAAGCTTTGAGTGTACGGTAGGTCATACCTAGCTCTAGTGATGCTTTAGCGCACAAATGACTCTTGCGGTATTGTTTACCAAGTAACTTCTGATACCATACAATAGCTTGGTCGTGGTGTTCTAGTTGCAATTCTGCACGCGCAATCTCATATATTGCGTCATCAGCTAAGTCAGATTTAGCATTGAGTTTAACGAGTTGGTCAAGTACTTCTACCTTTTGTTGGTATTTGTGCATAAATCCTAGTACCATACCGCGTTGCATCAATGCATATTCTGCCTGTTCTGACTTACCACCTATTTCCGCTACTTGTTTGTATATCTTGTTAGCATCGTCAAATTTGCGTAGGAAGTAGCAGCAGTCTCCCTTGCGATTAAGAGCATCGGTATAAGTCTCATGCGTATTGTTGATGCTCGCAAGATATTCGTTAAACATACTCAAGGCAGAGTCGTATTTCTTTTTATTGAAGCATGCATAGGCCTTTAAGTATTGTGCATTCTGTTTGTTGAGAGACTGATGGTAGTTGGCTTGACTTGTGTAGCTACTTAATGTCTTGAGTACCTTTTCATAATCGCCTTCTAGATATTCTGCTTCAGCTCTTAAGTAGTATGCGTCTGCTAAATATACCGATGGTGCAGCCTTATAGTTGATTATTTCTTGGCACCATTGTATGGTCAGTTCTCTATCACCTTGATTATATGCGTCTATTGCCAATAGGTAGCGTAACTGTTGCAGTGTTTGTTGTATCTTTGGAGTAGGGTTTTCTACCTTATCCAGAGCTTCGACTGCTTTTAGGTAGTTTTTGCTATTGAGATACATATCTGCCATCAGCGAATAGATACTATTCATATATTTAGAGTTAGGATACTCTTCGATGAATTTATGCAGTGCTGTGATATTTTCACCCAAGGCTGAAGCCTGAACAGAACTAACAAGTACATAATTATACATAGCTTCTTCGCGTAGCGTATCGTTGATGCTAAATTCGATAGCTGCAGCATAGGATATTTTAGCTTTTTCGTAGTCTTTTTTGCATACATAGCTATGTCCTAGATGCAAACATGTACTTTCTGCAATAGAATCTGCAGGATTCTGCTTTACCTCTTTTAGATAACTGATAGCCTCATCATACATCTGATTTCTATAACAGGATATACCTAGCAGGTATAGGTCATTGCGCAGAATTTCCTTTTTGTTCTGTGTACGAATTTCGTGATAAGCTTTCAGGTAGTGTGCGGCTTCGTTAAAATTGCCTCTTTGGTAGTATATTTCACCTATCATACGATGCAATTCGGCATTGTAAGCGTTGTCAGGATAATTGGTAAGCAATTTTTTTGCTTTATCAAACACTTTATCATAATCGCCAATTGCATAGTATATCTGCACGATATAGTAAGGTGCAATTCGCTGATATCCGCCTAAGTCTTCTAGTGAAAGAAATTCACTCAAAGCCTGTGGATAGAGGTTTTGTTTGTAGTAGCAATAACCAATATAGTATGTGGCTTGCAAGAAGTATGGATTTTGTTTCTGTTTGAGTGGGCGTAGCGTGGACAAAGCCTCTTCATACTTGTCTAGACTCAAATAGGTATAACCCATATAGAAGTGGTACATATTCTCAGAGTTGCGTGAGAGATTTTTAGGATTGACTTCTGTAAAAATCTTCAATGCTTGAGAGTATTTTTCCTTCTCCACTTCCAAAACACCTTGTAACAAACCTACCTCATCGTTATACGGTGAGTAGGGGTAAGTGTCTAGGTGTTGATTTAATCTCGCTTGTGTTGTACTTGCACGCTCTAGAAATAGACCTTGAATTTCTCTAAAATCTTTCTCATAGTCTTGTGCTGTCAATGTCAAGATATTGATACAAGCTAGTAGTATTAATCCAATTTTTTTCATATTGTAATTTTGTAGACTTCAGAATCGTTATCTTCTTTTATTGCGTTTTTTGCGTTGCATTTCGCGTTGGCGTTTTCTGTTGATAGCTTGAAGTACAAACACCACAACGATTAGTGCAAGTATTACGCAAGTGAATATGATCATACCTGTTCCAAGGTTATCACCTTTAACGCGTGACCACATAGCAATGAGGTCTTCGGTTTTATCGCCACAATCGTGCATCAAAGCACAGCGCTCAATCACGCTTTGATCAGGGTAGAACACATGATTTACATGTACAGAGTCAGCTTCTTCTCCAAAGAAGTAGGTTAGGTTAGATGTTGTAGGGTAAGCGCTAGAGTTGTTAGCCCATTCCAATATTTCAGGTGAAGCTACTACACTTACATATCCTATCTCTTCCATATTTAATATGGCATTTTCTGGCATACACATATAGTTGATGAAGTAACTTGCTGCCTTGGTGTTTTTGGCATATTTAGGAATACACCAACCATCGAACCATACATTACTTCCTTCTCTTGGCACCAAGTATTGGAGATTCACACCCACATGCGATGCTTCTTCCATAGCCCATTGTGCATCACCCGACCAGCTCAAGTTCATCCATGCTTTTCCTTTGGTCATTTCCTCTTTGCCAAAATCTACTTCCCAACCAGCTACATTCTCTTTTATTTCGTTGAGGTACGCTTCTACGCGTGCAATTCGTTCGTCAGTCACATTCGCTACCAATTCATCGCGACTTACTTCGCCACGAGCTATCTCATCGCGGTAAACATACAATACCACTACCGAATACACATCGCGGAAAGCATTCTTCATAAAGATTTTTCCACTATATTTAGGATTCAGCAGTCCCTCTAAACTGATTACATCTGCTTCTTCTACCAATGCAGTATTGTATAGGATACCAGTTGTTCCCCACATATATCCTACGGTATAGTCCGCTACGCACATACTTGTATCGGTTGCCATTTGTTGGAATTTCTCAATAGCAAATGGCGATACTAGTTTGGTATAATCAGGTGTATTACCATAGTCCTTATTGATCTTCTGCAAGAGTCCTTGACGCAACATACGCTCAATAATGTATTCAGAAGGACATATCACATCGTAATCTTCATGACCAACTTCAATTTCAGTCAACATAGACTCGTTGATATCAAAAGTCTGATACAAGACCTCTACCTCTTCACCAGTTTGTTCTTTATACCATTCTGGGAATTTATTCAACACATTGGTCATGTCGATATAATCTGCCCAGTTGTATATCTTGAGAGTATTCTCACGATCTGCGGCTTGCACATTAGAAATGCAGAATATGGGTAGCAATAAGGTCGCTACGGCAAAAAAGAACTTTTTCATTTTGTTTTACTCTGTTTATGGGTTCGTATGTTCATTATTATCAATAGTATCAATATCGTTAAGAAGATTAACGAGAATAGCGGACGCAATTCAGGAGTTAGACCTCCCTTGCGTGCATCTGCGTAGATGAAGGTAGATAGTGTTTCAAGTCCGTTGCTTCCTTTGGTAAAGAAGGTTACACCAAAATCATCAATACTTAAGGTCAAACTTAAAATAAAACCACTAATCATACCTGGCCATAATTCTGGCATCATTACTTTGCGTAGAGCCTGAAAAGGTGTTGCTCCAAGATCCAATGCTGCTTCATAGATATTCGGATCCATTTTGCTTAATCGAGGCAATACACTCAATACCACATAAGGTGTACAAAACACCACATGCGCAGCGATTACAGTACCAAATCCTCTACTCACCCCTAGGAAGACAAACAGCAGGAACAGACTGATACCTGTCAAAATATCGGGGTTGATCATAGGGATACTATTCAGGAATGTCAATGTCTTCTTGCCTCGTGGACGCATATAGAAGATACCTATTGCTGCTAGGGTACCTAGAATGGTAGATATCAACGCCGCTATCAACGCAATGGTTACCGTGAAGAATATAGCGCGATACAGATTAGGATCTACCTGAACATTAGCTGCAACATCATAACCTGTGAATAGGTTTTGATAAAGTCCTAGGGTAAATCCCTCCCAGTTACCAAACACTTTGCTCTTGGTAAACGAGAAAATGATGATAAGCAGGATTGGAGCATACAGCACTACAAGTAGCAACCACAGGTAGGCTTGTCCCGCTATGCGCTCCCATAGACTGCGTGTCTCTAATTTTGTTGTTTTCCTAATTATTCTTGTTTTCATAATCTTTCAACTCTCAACTACCTATTGATATCTTCCTTGTCACCTCCGAAGAAACTCGTAAGTCCGATAATAATCAACATAATGAGCGATAGTGCTGCACCATAGTTCCACATTGCTATACCGCCCTCGCCAAAACTGCGTTGGATGAGCGAACCGAATAATGTGATTTTATTATGTGTTAGCAGTTCGGCTATCGCAAAGGTTGAAACAGTTGGCATAAAGACCATTACGATGCCAGAATAGATACCTGGCATAGAGAGAGGCAAAGTTACTTTTAAGAACACCTGACTGCGTTTAGCACCTAGGTCGTGAGCCGCTTCTATTAAACTTGTATCCATCTTTTGGAGTGTGTTGTAGATAGGGTATATCATAAATGGTAAGAAGTCATATACCATACCAAATAGCAGGGCACCTTCGCCTAGTGGTAAACCAAACATATGAAACAACTCCACGGTGGCAATGGTGCGCAGTAAGAAATTGATCCACATAGGCAGTATGAACAGCATAGCCATTACATGGGGTGTCTTAAAGTCTGCCATAGCCATAATATAGGCAGCTGGGTAACCTAACACTAAACATATGATGGTTGTTATTAGTGCAATGGCCATCGAATAAATAAATGTATTGATAGCCTCTGATTTTGTAAAGAAACTTACAAAGTTTTGCAATGTAAAGTGTCCATCAGGATCCGTAAAGGCATATACCCCAATCAATATGAGAGGTAAGGCTACCAAGCATAGCAAGAACAAGGCATATGGCCAAGCCCATGTGCTACGCGATTGTAATTTCATTTTCCAACTACTCATATCTACTCTTGGTTCTTGGCTCCTTGTTCTTGGTTCTTCTTGTACAAACGGATGTAGCTAGGTGCAACGCGTATACCTACTCGGTCTCCATCATCCCACACATCATTGGTATCAACATAGATATCATCCCCATCATCTGTACGGACGGTTAGATGGTAGTGGTCGCCTTTGTACAAGATGAAATGCACCTCTCCACACAATATACCATCCTCTTCATCGTCTTGTAGGTTAACACGATTGAAGTCTACTTCTACATCTACTTGTTCACCTACCTCAAAACGATCAGCAACCCTCTCTGGGATATCCCATACTTCGTCTAAAAAGCGCACCTGATTATCTTCTAATACTTCGCCCTCAAAGCTATTGCATAGGCGCTCTTTCTTCATTACTTGTATATCTTCAGGTTTGATGAGTAGTCCTACTTGAGTACCTGGTTCAAAAGCATGATAGTCTTGTATCATCAGCTCGTATCCCTCTTCGGTCAGCACAGTCATCTCATAGTGTACACCCTTGAAGATACAGCTTTTCACCTCACCATGCAACTGCCATGGACTTTCGTCTTTTGACTTTAGACTTTCATCTTTCAACTGCCCAATGTACACATCCTCTGGGCGTACTACTACATCTACCTCCTGATCTTCACCAAAACCTTTGTCCACACATTCGAAGTCGTGTTCGCAGAAATTGACTACGCCATCCTTAACCATCGTGGCGTCCAATATATTACTTTCTCCTATAAAATCTGCAACAAAACAGTTTTGAGGCTCATTGTATACATCCGTTGGGGTACCCACTTGCTGTATTTTGCCTTCGCTCATCACCACAACACGGTCACTCAATGTCAAAGCCTCCTCTTGGTCGTGTGTTACATAGATAAAGGTAATGCCCAGTTTTTTGTGCATCTCGCGAAGCTCCATTTGCATATCCTTGCGCATCTTCAAGTCAAGTGCTGCCAATGGCTCGTCTAGTAGCAATACTTCTGGCTCATTGATGATAGCACGCGCGATAGCTACACGCTGTTGCTGACCACCACTCAAACTGGATACATCACGGTATTCGTAATCGGTCATACCCACAGTCTTCAGCGCATGCTTTACTTTCTTCTCAATAAGTTTCTTATCTATCTTTTTGAGTTTAAGACCAAATGCCACATTGTCATAGACATTCAAATGTGGAAAAAGTGCATATTTTTGAAATACCGTATTCACATCTCGTTGGTGAGGGGGCATCTGTGTCACATCCTCGCCATTAAGCAATATATCACCCTCGCTAGCCACCTGAAAACCAGCAATACAACGCAATAGAGTCGTCTTGCCACAACCAGAAGGACCTAGGATGGTTACAAACTCGCCTTTCTTCACAGAGAGACTTACATCGTCCAAGGCAAACTTACCATCCTCAAATTGTTTTGAGACATGATTTACCTCAATGATATAATCCGTTTTTTGCATATTTAGTTAGACTTTATATTAAAAATATAGCATATTTACCCAATTTCGCTGCAAAGGTACAACAAAAAATGCACATACGCAAGTAAAGCGAGAATTATTATAAGAAAATAATAGATTTTTAATCTATATTGTACATCTTATACCCCATTATAGGAGCTTGCTCATAATAGAGTGGGTAAAAGTGGACAATGAAGGCGAAGCCGATTTTCTTATAATATTTCGAGCGAGCTAGAGTATGGGCTGCATTTTGCGGCTGTACTTTCGAGGAGGGACCCGTTTACGGGGGGTGCACTCGAAGTACAACAAAAATTACAAATATGCAAGCATATTAGGTGTTTTTTTATCTTTTACGAAAGAATGTGGTTTCTGTATTTGATTTTTGGTTACGAATGGCAAGTTTTTTTGCAAAAATTTGTGAGATTATAAAAAAAATTGTAACTTTGCGGCATATTTTGTATAATGACCCTAAATGTCCCTATAGTTGCGATGAAAAAATTACTTATCTCACTCTCAATATTGTTTTTAACAAGCACTCTTTCTGCTCAAAAGATACTGATTAATGGCATCTATTACCAGATTAAGTCTGATAGCGTGGTGGATGTTACCCGAGGAGATCAACCTTATGCTGGGCATCTAGTTGTGCCAACTACTATTGGTTATAATGGTAAGACCTACACGGTTGCTGCGGTAGCTGGTGCTGCGTTCCGTAATAATCGTTCGTTGCGTTCTGTGGTTTTGCCAGAGAGTATTAATGCTATTGGTAATAATGCGTTTAGTGGTTGTAGAGGCCTGCGTCAGATAACTATCCCGTCGGCTGTGTCGAGTTTGGGACGCAGTGCGTTTGAGAATTGTACTTCCTTGCAAAAGGTGTATCTTTCAGATGCAATCGCAACTCTTGGCGACAAGGTTTTTAGCGGTTGTTCTTCTCTCACATACATTAGTTTGCCTGCTACTTTGGATAGCATTGGTAACGATGCTTTCTTGGCGTGTAACGCATTGGATACCACTGACTTTAGAGGTGGTCTAATGGACTGGTGTGGTATTGAATTTGCCAACCAAGCATCCAATCCATCCTTTGCTTCTCGCCACTTGTTACTCAATGGCAATGAGCTGGTTGACTTGATTACTCCTGACTCGCTTGACGCTATTAAAAATTACACATTTACATCTTGCTCGTCATTGCGCTCTGTTGTTTTGTCAGAAGGTGTGATTAGCGTAGGTGAAGGTGCTTTTGCGGCCTGTGACTCGTTGCGCTCGGTCAGTGTTCCTACCACGCTCAAGAGTGTGGGTGTAGATGCTTTTGCCGGCGACTCGGCTATGCAAACTATCACACTGTTTGCTACTTCGTTAGAAGCTTATTGTCAGTCCAGTATCAACAAGTATCTTAAGAACGCGGGTGTAGAGGCAACTCGTAGATTGATGATAGATACCCTTGCTGTGACGGATGTGCTTATTCCAGAGAGTATTACCAGGATTCCAGACCACCTTTTCTATGCTTTCCGTTCGTTAGCATCGGTCGTTGTGCCTGATCATGTGAGCGAACTAGGTGAGGCTGTTTTTGCCTCTTGTTCGTCCTTGCATACTGTTCAGCTACCTTCGGGTATAAAGCGTATCGGCGACTATGTTTTCCGCGATTGTTCATCTTTGCAACAGCTAGATATTCCTGCATCGGTAACGGAGATTGGTAGGTACGCCTTTGCTGGTAGTGCCTTGCAGCCTGCTCTATCTATTCCTGATGGTGTGAAGACTGTCGGCGAATCTGCTTTCGCAGGCTGTTCGTCCTTGTCTGAATTGCATATTCCCACTAGTGTTAAGCATATTGGAGCGGATGCTTTTGTGGGTACGCCTTGGTATGAGAGTCAACCATCAGGTGTGGTTTATATCAATAACATTCTTTATGGTTATAAGGGTGATATGCCTATGGGTACGGTTATACAGGTTCAACAAGGTACCACGGTCATCAATCCCTTAGCTTTCCGTCATTGTACTACACTCCGTGCTGTTAATATTCCATTCAGTGTCAATACGATAGGTGCTTCTGCTTTTGAGGGTTGTACTTCGCTTGATTCTTTGGATATTCCTTCCAGTGTACGGGTTATAGGTGATATGGCTTTTGCATATTGCGACTCTTTGCGTTCAGTCAAGTTGCCCGAGTCCATCACAAGTGTAGGTGAGCGAGTTTTTGAGCGTACACCTTGGTATGACAATTTACCAGATGGTGAGATTTATATTGGAAAGGTGCTATATGCTTATCGTGGCACAATGCCTTATGGCGCCTCTCTTGCGGTGCGCGAAGGTACTGTTTGTATTGCTCCTTACGCTTTGCGTAATTGTTCTACACTCAGTGTTCTAGCTATTCCTGTATCAGTCACAACTATTGGTCGTGGTGCATTTGAAAACTGCAAGGGACTTTCCTCTATCACGCTTCCAAAGGGTATCACCAACCTTGATAGCCGTGCTTTTCTAGGTTGTACTGCGCTCAAATCCTTGGTTTGGAATATCCCATCATATCCTGACAAATTTCCACTAACCAACTTGCGCGCACAGTTGGCATCTTTCACAATAGGCGATGATGTCTTGCGTATTCCTGATGCATTTTTTGCAGGTATGAGTCGATTGTCATCTCTCGTTGTAGGTTCGCGTGTCCAATCTATTGCTTCTAGTGCATTCCAGACTTGCACAGCTCTAAAGACTATTGTTTGGGAGGCAGATGCGTATGGGGCATCTTCTGATGATGCAGCGCCTTTCGCTTTGGTAGCACAACAGATTACATCCATTACTTTCGCGGATAGCCTGCGCGTTATTCCTGCGCATTTGTGCTGTGGTATGTCTGCCTTGAAGACCATTACCCTTCCTAAGAGTTTGCATACGATTGGTGCTTCGGCTTTCCAGAATTGTTCGGCACTGCGTGGTATCAATATTCCTCATTCGGTTAAGTCGATAGGTAAGGATGCTTTTGCAGGTTGTACTGGTTTGATACGAACGAATTTTTTGGGCGATGTAGCAGCTTGGTGTGATATCCGTTTTGCCAACAAGGCGGCCAATCCTATAACCATCTCGCGCAATTTCTTTGTCAAAGGTAAAGAGGTGCAGGACTTGACCATCCCTTCCTCCGTGGATACCATCTCGTCGCACGCGTTCCGTGCCTGCCGTTCTATTCGTACACTGCATATCCCTGGTAGTGTTAAGAGTATTGGTACTCTGGCATTTGCGCAATGTGATTCACTTACTCATTGCGATATAGAAGAAGGAGTACAAAATCTCTCGTACGGCGTTTTTGATGGTTGTGTAAGTCTTAAGCAACTTGATATGCCAGAGAGTATCGCCCATATTGGGGAGAATGTTTTCCGCAATTGCGATGCGCTGACTGCTGTCGCATTGCCTAGTGGTATTACAGAGGTGGTCGATGCTGCCTTCCGTGGTTGTTTCGATTTGACTTCTATTACTATTCCAGAAACAGTTACCACTATTGGAGAAAATGCATTCTATAGTTGCACTGCCCTAGATAGTGTGGTTATACCTCAAAGTGTGAAGACGATAGAGAAGGCGGCCTTCTACGATTGCGAGTCTATGACCGATGTCCAGATCCCTTCTAGCGTAACCAGTATTGAGGATGAGGCCTTCCGCTATTGTAGAAACCTTAAGTCTATTGTTATTCCTGATAGTGTTACAACAATTGGCAAACAACTCTTCCGTGGTTGTATGAAACTGAGTTCTATTACTTTGCCAGAGGGTGTGACTACCATTGAGGATTATGCTTTTTATACTTGTGCAGCATTAGAAGATATTACTCTCCCTTCTACTGTTACCAGTATCGGTAGTGGCGCTTTTATGGACTGTCGTAATCTGCGTTCTATCGTTATTCCAGAGGGCGTGACCCGTATCAATAACTGTACATTTGAGTACTGTGATAAGTTGCGTGAGGTTCGTTTTCCATCTTCCGTCACTTCATTAGGATATGGTGTGTTTAGCGAGTGTATTTCGCTTGAGGATGTCGTTATTCCAGAAGGCGTTGTCAGCGTCGGCGATGGTTTGTTTTCGGGCTGTCGCTCCTTGAAGACCGTCACGCTGCCATCTACACTTGCAACGATAGGAAAAACGCTCTTTGAGGAATGCCCTCAATCAATCACCGTATACATACCACAAGGTACTAAAGAGCAGTTCTTAACACTATTCCAAGGACAGAATACGAGCAATATCGTCTTTGTTGAACATTGAAACTTTGAAACATTGAAACATTGAAACTTTTTCAACTCTCCACAATATGAAACACCTTACTCTATTTCTATGCGCTATTTGTTGCGCATTAAGCATTACTGCTGCTGATTTTTCCGTAGATGGTATTCGCTACAACATTCTTGACGAATACTCTGTGGAAGTCACTTCTCATTCCGATGGCTATTCTGGTGATGTGATTATTCCAAATAAGGTCACTTATGATGGTGTTACTTATGCGGTTACCACTATCGGTTATAGGGCTTTTGAGGATTGCTCTGCACTCACTTCCGTCACACTCCCTAATACACTTACAACCATTGAGATGGGAGCTTTCTATCGGTGTACAAAACTTACTTCTCTGCATATTCCTGCTAGTGTGACTACAATCAACGACGCAGCTCTATATTATTGTCCTGCTTTAACATCTATCACAGTAGCCAATGGTAATGCATACTATGATAGCCGTGATAACTGTAATGCAGTTATTGCTAAACCCAGCAATACCTTGGTTTTTGGATGTCAGAAAACGACTATTCCTAAAACGGTTACCGAGATTGGTTATGCCGCTTTTGCCAATTGTTCTACTTTGACTTCTATCACCATTCCTAATAGTGTTACTCGTATAGGAGCCTTCGCTTTTTACGAGTGTTGGGATTTGAAGGATATCACTATTCCTGCTAGTGTTACAACTATTGACAAGGCCGCTTTTGAGGGCACATACTGGTACAATACGCTACCAGATGGAGTTGTATATGTCAACAAGGTACTATATAGATACAAAGGTTCTATGCCTGAAAACCATTTCGTAGTAGTGAAAGATGGTACCGTATCTATTTCTACTGCTGCCTTTAAAAACGAAGATAACCTTACCCATATCACTATTCCTAATAGCGTAACAGCTATCGGCAGCGAAGCGTTCTACAATTGCGATAATCTAACTTCTATTGTTCTGCCTAACAAACTCAAAACCATTGAATCCAGCACATTCTATGGCTGTGATTATTTGGAGTATGTCACTATTCCTAAGTCTGTTAAGTCGATAGAAAATTCTGCTTTTAGCAGTTGCGGTTTAGACCAAACCATCTATCTTGGCGATATCGCTTCTTGGTGTGCCATTAAGTTTGCTGGCATTTCGTCTAACCCTATCTATGCTAGCAACAATCTTTTTATCAAGGGCGAGCTGCTTACTGATCTAGTTATTCCTTCTTCGGTTGATAGCATTAACGCCTATGCTTTTGCAGGTAATTACGCGCTGAATTCTGTTACTATTCCAACCAATCTTAAGCGTATAGGCGCGTATGCTTTTAGTGATTGTAGCAATCTCCTGCAGACCATTTACAAGGGCGATATAGCCTCTTGGTGCTCTATGTATTTTGCCAACGAGTCCGCCAACCCTGTCTCTTACTCCAATAACCTGTATCTTGGTGAGCACAATTTAGTAGATTTGTCTATTCCTCAGTCTGTTACGCAGATTTCTGACTATGCTTTTGTGGGATGCAAATCACTCTCTTCTGTTCATCTTCCAGCTAGCATCAAGCGCATTGGTGTAGCAGCATTCCAAGACTGTATCAATCTCTCCTCTACCCATTTTGGCGGCGATATAGCCTCTTGGTGTGGTATCCAATTTGCCTCCGTTGCGGCCAATCCTATTTCCTGCTCCGAGAATCTTTTCTTAGGTGGTGTAGAGCTCCACGATTTGGTTATTCCTGATCAAGTTCAGAAGGTTGGTGATTATGCTTTTGTCAACTGTAAGTCGCTTCATTCAGTACAGGTGCCTTCCTCTGTTGTGGAAATAGGCTATAGTGCTTTCCATGGTTGTGCTCTCCTAACTTCGCTTACTTGGAATGCGCAAACCTATGCGGCTTACTCTGGTTTTGATTGCATAGCATCTCAAATCACATCGCTCACTATCGGACCAGCAGTACAGTATCTGCCATCCTATTTGTGTAAGAATATGACTTCGCTATCGCAAGTTACTCTGCCTGCTTCTGTTACTCGTATTGGCGAGTCTGCCTTTGCTTCTTGCTCTGCGCTTCAGCGTACCCATTATACAGGCGATATAGCTTCTTGGTGTGGCATACAGTTTGATAATTCTTCTGCCAATCCTATTCACCTGTCTCACAACCTCTATATCAACGGAGAGGAGCTGCGCGAATTGATTATCCCAGATTCTATTACACAGCTTCATCCTTATGCTTTCTATGGCTGTAATTCGCTCATTAGTGTTACTATTCCAGCTTCTGTTAAGTCAATTGGTGCCTTGGCTTTCGACCAGTGTGAGCAAATCAATATGACCAATTACACGGGTGATATAGCGTCTTGGTGTGCCATTGATTTTGCTTCTGCATCAGCCAATCCTATGGTGTACTCCAATAACTTCTACATCAATCATCAAGAAGTACGCGAACTAGTCGTTGATTCTGTTTCACAGATTTCTAATTATGCCTTTGCAGGTTGCCATACCATCACCTCGCTCACTATTGTGGATAGTGTCAAGACTATTGGCGAGCGTGCCTTTGCAGAGTGTTATAACCTGGCTTCTATTTCTATCCCTAACTCGGTTACTAGTATTGCGGCCAATGCCTTGGATTATTGTTCTGCTCTCACATCCATCAACTGGAATGCAGGAGAGTATATAGGTGAATATCCATTTGACGATTTACGCAGTCAGATCCAGTCGATCACTTTTGGCGAGGCGGTTAACAATGTGCCTGGCTATTTCTGCTACAAGATGACCGCGCTCAAGTCTCTCTCGCTTTCATCTAGTATCACTGCTATTGGCGAGCATGCATTTGATTATTGTTCTGCGCTCTCATCGGTTACCCTTGGTACATCTGTTTTGTCTATTGGAGCATATGCTTTTGACCATTGTCACAAACTGGAGAGTATCACACTCAATCGTCGTCTCCAACATATAGGTGCTGATGCATTCAAGTCAACCAATGCTTTGGCCAAGGTTACCTATCTTGGCAATTATGCTACTTGGTGCAATCTACACCTAGACAATGAGTATGCAAACCCTCTTATGCAAGATGTTGCTTTCTATGTCAATGGATATCTAGTCAAGGATGTTGTCATTCCTACGGCTATTGATACGATTCGCAATTATGTCTTTGCAGGTCTCTCTTCGCTCTCTTCTGTTCAGATACCTTCTACTGTTACGCATATTGGTAATGCAGCTTTCTATGGTTGCAAATCCATCAAGCATATAGAGATTCCTGCTAGTGTCACCAGTATCGGTAGCCATGCGTTTAACCAATGTCTGGCGCTCTCTAGTATCACTTGGAATGCCAATGCGTATGTAGGCAAATTGCCATTCGAGGATGTTCGCAGTCAGATTACTAGTATGGTTATTGGTGATTCTGTTACGGAGATTCCTGCTTCACTTTGTGCTAAGATGACCAAACTCTCTCATCTCACTATTCCTACTTCTGTCACTTCTATTGGCAATTCAGCTTTCCTCGAGTGTTCAACACTTAAGAGTGTTACTCTTCCTGCTAGTTTGCGCACTATTGGTGACAAAGCTTTTGACAAGTGTAAAGCTCTCAGTTCTATCACATTGCCAGATGGATTAGAGAGTATTGGTACGCGCGCCTTTACTGAATGCTCGGCCTTGACTCATCTGCAAATCCCATCTACTGTGCATACTATCGGAGATGCAGCTTTCCGCAAGTGTTCAGCACTCAAGAACATCGTCTTGTCGCCTGCACTTTCTCGCATTGGTGAGTACACCTTCTTCGACTGTGGTGCATTAACTTCGATCCGTTTGCCTGAAACCATCCAAGAAATTGATGACTGCGCATTCTATAACTGTTCTGCCCTAGATAGCTTGATGTTGCCTGCACAAACTAAAATCATTGGCAAGTCAGCATTTGAGGGTTGTTCTAACTTGAAATATGTGTATGTAGGTCATCAAATGTCTAGTATAGCTGCCAACGCATTTGAAGGATGTACAATGCTCTATACCGTTCTGTGGGATGCGAAATTCTATGCTGGAACATATCCATTTGTTGATATCAAATCCAAGATCAAGAGTTTTATTTTTGGCGAAAATGTGCAACACATCTCATCGCTCTTCTGCGATGATATGAGCAACCAAACGGCTATTATGTGGCGTTCAACTAACTACGATGGTACTATACCACTCCAAAAAGTTCTCAAGCAAGTTTTGAAACTATAGACTTGGATATTTCCTTCCATCAAAAGCTAGGCTCCTGTAGTCTAGCTTTTTTTATGCCATATACTCCTCTGTGGTTTTCGCTTTCAAAAAAAACTTCTATTATTTGCATATGTCAGAAAAATGTTGTAATTTTGCAGCGCATTTTGTATGCCCCTCTATATGAGGATTTTGTATGTATAATAGCAACTAACAACAATATGAAACATTTTAACGAGTACAAACAACTTAATCTGGCAGAAGTAAGCAAGGAAATTCTTCAACACTGGGAGCAAGAAGACTTGTTCCACAAGAGTATTGAAACACGCGAAGGCAACCCTTCGTTCCTCTTCTTTGAGGGTCCTCCTTCAGCTAATGGTATGCCAGGTATTCACCATGTGATGGCTCGTACAATCAAGGATACCTTCTGCCGCTTCAAGACCATGCAAGGTTATCAAGTGAAGCGTAAAGCAGGTTGGGATACCCACGGATTGCCTGTGGAATTGGGTGTAGAGAAACTTCTTGGTATCACCAAAGAGGATATCGGTAAGAAGATCAGTGTGGACGAGTACAACGCTGCCTGCCGCCGCGAGGTGATGAAATACACCCAAGAGTGGACCAACCTCACCAAACAAATGGGCTACTGGGTGGACCTCGACAATCCATATATCACCTACGA
>JAEIGA010005923.1_pt1 | contig 18592 bp, 15 predicted proteins | sample 9270691 | NCBI WGS metagenome assembly JAEIGA01 (sample SAMN17057246, study PRJNA624740) | gut metagenome | biome: biome; isolation source: fecal sample | host: Bos grunniens | place: China: Xizang | collected 2019
GCAGGAGCAGTACTCTTTTCTGTCAAGGCTGTTCTTCCTTTTCTTACTAATTGTTGAATAGTAGGCATTGTTTAAAAGTTTAGTTTAAAATTATTTATGTTATTTTGCTTCTTTTACACTTTTGGGTTGCAAAGGTACGGAAATTATTTTAATCTGCAAAATATTCTCGCAAAATATTTTCTTAAAGTTCTGATAATTCGCTTATTTATAACTATTCATATAAAATTTAAGAGACGCATGAACACTTCGACAAGCTCAGTGACCAACATGCGTCCCTATAAACAATCAATATAGTTAGTTATTTCTCCTTTCTACTTTATCAACTCTCCTTTCAACTTACGCTTCCCCTTTAAATCCCCAATTTGGGATTGACATGGTGCGTTTTTGTTCTGGAAGAACTATTTCGCCAAATTGTTTTTCGTATTTTTCTATATTTTGGCTTAACGCAGCTAGCAGACGTTTTGCGTGTTCTGCATTCATTATTACTCTAGATTTTACTTTAGATTTTGGCATATTTGGCATAACCCTGATAAAATCTATAACAAATTCACTTGAAGAATGTGCTATTACTGCTAGATTTGAATATACTTCTTCTAAACCTGCTGGTATCTCAATATTCAATTGAGTTGTTGTTTTTTCGTCTTTCATATTGCTTGTTTTTATTAAAAAATTACTCTCTTATATTAAATAAGGTGCAAAAATAACAAAAAATACAGATATATCTTAATATTTTCGTATCTTTGTAGATTGATTATATATCTTAACAAAGCAAATATGAACAAAAAGTATTCAAAGATATGGAATGAAATCTATAAGAATGGGTTATTTCTCATTTCTATAGTGGTCATTATACTTCTACTTCCTAGTACTTCATTGGATCCTTTTCAATTTGAAATAGGAAAGCCATGGCAGAATGACTTACTAACTGCTCCATACGATTTTCCTATTTATAAAACATCTAATGATCTAGCTATTGAGAGAAAAAATATAGAAACATCGCCATCGTATTTTGAGTATGATTCTAGCGTTTATAATACAGAGATAGACAATTTAACTAAGCTAGAAAATAAACTAAAAAGCGAATACACTCTTAAGATAGAAGATTCTATTGCGCTAAGCTACGTTAAAGCTAAACTTAAAGAAATTTATGATGATGGTATAATTTCTGCAAATGACTTAAAAATAGCGAAAACTCATAAGGATAGCACCATTATGCTGAAGAAGGATAAGATTACATCTGCAGTTTCGGCTAGTAATCTTTATACTCCTGCTTCTGCAATGAGCGAGATAAAAAAGGACTTCCCTAGTTATTTTAATCCGAATTGGTTGTCTTTATGGAAAATCGAATCATACATTACCTCTAATGTATTTTATGATGCTAATACCACCAATCTAATAAAGACAGAACGTATAAATAATATCTCTATTTCTGAGGGTATGGTTCAAGCGGGAGAGAGAATTATTGACCGTGGAGATATTGTCACAGAAGAAAAGGCAAAAATTCTAAATTCTCTTAGCAAGGAAAAAGACATTAAACAAGAACAAACATTTAATGAGCGTTCAAAACTACTGATGGGTCGTTCGCTACTTATCATCTGTTTGATGGGACTTTTCTATGCTTACCTTAGATTGTTTAGAAAACAACTTTACAATAGTAAAAGAGTAATTACATTGCTACTTCTTATGATAGTGGCATTCTGCGGCGGAACATCTCTTATTATTACACATACTTCACCATCGCTTATTTACATTATTCCGTTTGCGATGTTGCCTATTATTGTAAGTACATTTTTTGACACTAGAACTGCTCTTTATGCTAATTATATCACAATATTCATATCTTCTATTGTGGTGCCATCACCTTTTGAGTTTGTATTATTGCAGGCTACTGCGGGTATGGTTACTATTAGCACATTGAGAGATTTATCTCAGCGTTCACAACTAGTAAGAACAGCAATTTACATTATTTGTACATATAGTTTGTTCTTCCTTGGTTATGGTTTGACTTCTGATTCTAGTATTTTTGAAGTGAATTGGATGAATTTTGTGTTCTTTGTTATAAATGGGCTTTTACTTCTTTTTGCATATCTACTTATTTATATCATAGAGCAAATTTTTGGATTTATTTCTAATGTAAGATTAATTGAACTTTGCGATATTAATACTCCACTAATGAGAAAACTTTCTGAGACTGCCCCTGGAACTTTCCAACATTGCACTCAGGTATCTAATCTTGCAGTGGAGATAGCAAATAAAATTGGTGCAAATCCACTTCTTGCTAGAGCTGGTGCTTTATATCATGATGTGGGTAAGATTAATAACCCTCCTTTCTTTGTGGAAAATCAGGCAAAAGGAATTAATCCTCATGACAAATTAAATTCTGAGGAAAGTTCTATCATTATAACAAACCATGTGAAAGATGGTGTTAAGATTGCCAAAGAATATGGACTTCCTAGAAGCATTATTGAATTTATAGAGACTCATCATGGCAAAAGTATGACTAGATATTTCTATAATAAATATGTGAATGAACATCCTGACGAAACTGTGGATGTAAATAAATTTAGTTATACAGGACCTAATCCATATACCAAGGAACAAGCTATTGTGATGATTTGTGATACTATAGAAGCCGCTTCTAGAAGTCTTCCTGAATATAATGATAATAGTATTAACAATTTGATAGATAAGATTGTTGATGGTCAGGTTATGGAGCATTATTTGGACAAAGCTCCTATTACGCTAAAAGAAATTAGCGAAGCTAAAGAAATTCTTAAAGAGAAACTTAAAAATATTTATCATACTAGAATTGCATACCCAGAAATTAAAAAATAAATTTTATATGAAAAAAATTACGACATTATTATTGAGTTTGGCAGTTGGATTTTCTGCATTCTCATACACTCCAGCTCCTTTTAATAATCATGATTATACAGTTAGTCATGAGAGAGTTTCTTTACCTACTAAATACGACTCTAGAGGCTTGGGTATTATTTTGCCTGCTAGAAATCAAGGTCAAAGTGGTTGTTGCTGGGCTTTTACTGCTACAGATGTAGCTCAAGCATTATTCCATAAAAATGGTTATGAAACTGGTTATCTTGCTCCTCAAATCTATCCTAACTGTGCAATAGGATATCTAAATCTTGATATGACAACTGGAGGCAATGAGTATATTGCAATTTCTACAAATGCATTATTGAAAGCGCCTGTTTTCGCTAGTAGTGTGGGAGAACTTGACCTTGAAAAAACAGACTGTCCTATTTACACAAAAGATGACATTGCTGGTTATATTTTATCAAGTAGTGACCTACCAAGCAACGACAAAATTGCCATAAAAGAAGCTATTATGAATTACGGTTCTGTTATATCTAGTTTGGTTTACGGAGACAGTTATTTAGATAAAGAAACAAATATATATGAATTTACAGAAGAAAATTATGCAACCAACCATGCTGTAAATATTATTGGATGGGATGATAGTAAAAATGCTTGGCTTGTAAAAAACTCTTGGGGACCTAATTGGGGTGATAATGGAACATTCTGGGTTAGCTACAATGACGCATACATCTCTAAAGCGTGTGTTTCTTTAAATTCATTTGTAGGAAAAGACGAAATCTCTAATGTTTATACATACAACACAGCAGGTATTACTGGTGGTTTTATGGGAATTACAGGCGGAAAGAATAGACCACATACTATTCTGGTTGCTCACAAAATTAACGAAGGTGAGACTATTGAATATGTTGCTACATACGTGCAAAATCCTAATACTAAAGTGCAAATTGTAATTCAAGAAAACAATACAGAGAACACTGTTGTTTATGAGGGCGAAGAAGAAACTGTAAAATATGCAGGATTATATTTACATAAACTAACAGAACCATTGGCCTCAAAAGGTGATACTCTTTTATTTCAAATTGCATACACTTCTGACAAGGAAAAACCTGTTGCCACAGAGATAGAAAGAGAAGATTATAACACAATAGAACTTAACAAAAACCAATGGTTTTTTATCAATAACACTTGGAAACCTGCTACAGAATTTGGTTACAACTTCATTCTTTATGTATATACCAAAGAACAGGAAGTTACTACGCAACTGGAAGAGGAAGAAATAGACAATACTTCTATTTTAACTGGTGGTCAGATTAATCCTGAGATATGGAATGACGCTGTACAAATAACCGTTTTCGATATAAGTGGTAGAAACTATGGTACAATTAAACAAGGTGAAGCTATCCCTACACTAAACAAAGGATACTATGTATTAGTTGTAGATAAAAAAGATGGTTCTTTCGCTATAGAAAAATTTAATGTCTTTTTATAAATCCTTATTGATGTTACTGAATATATAGACCTAAAACTATGAATATAATAGAACACGTAGGAAGATACTCGTTGCTTATGCAAAGAGTGTTTAAACTTCCACAAAGATGGCGTTTACTTGGTAAACAATACGTGAAAGAAGTGGAAAAACTGGGTATTGATTCACTAGGGATCATTATCATTATTTCATTCTTTATTGGTGCTGTTATCACAATGCAAATGGTGCTTAACACAGAGAACCCTTTGCTACCAGATTATGTAACTGGTCTAACTACTCGTGATACACTGCTTTTGGAATTCTCTTCTACCATCCTTTGTTTGATTTTGGCTGGTAAAGTAGGTTCTAATATTGCATCTGAGATTGGCACAATGCGTATCACTGAGCAGATAGATGCCTTGAAGATAATGGGGGTAAATGCTCCTAATTATTTAATCCTACCTAAGATTTTAGCTTTTGTTACTATTATGCCAGTATTGGTTATTTTTAGTATGTTCGTGGGTATATTGGGAGGATATTTAATTTCGTTCTCGGGCATTATATCTCCTGCTAAATATGTAATAGGTATTCAATATGCTTTTGAGCCTTTCTATGTAACATATTCTATTATTAAATCACTTTTCTTTGCATTTGTGATTTCATCTGTGTCTTCTTATTATGGCTACTACGCATACGGTGGTGCACTAGATGTAGGTAAAGCAAGTACAAATGCTGTAGTAAATAGTAGTATCATTATCCTACTACTTAATGTATTATTAACTGATATTTTACTAGTATGATAGAAGTTCGCAACGTATATAAATCATTTAATGGCAAAGAAGTGCTTAAAGACATTTCTTTTACCTTTGAAGCAGGTAAGACCAACCTAATTATTGGTCAAAGTGGTTCTGGTAAAACAGTGCTAATGAAGAGTGTGATTGGTATCCACCAAGTGGATAAAGGTCAAATTCTGTACAACGGCAGAGATTTTACCAAGATGAGTAGTAAAGAAGTGGCTCTACTAAGACAAGAGATTGGTATGCTATTTCAAGGTTCTGCCCTATTTGACTCTATGACAGTGGAAGAAAACGTGCGTTTCCCACTAGAGATGTTTTCTAACAAAACAAGAAAAGAATGGGAAAAACGTGTGGCATTTTGTTTGGACCGTGTGGGTCTTTCTCATGCTGCAAAACTATTCCCTTCTGAGATAAGTGGTGGTATGCAAAAACGTGCAGCTATTGCTCGTGCTATTGTTCTTGAACCAACATACCTATTCTGTGATGAGCCAAACTCTGGTCTAGACCCAAAAACCTCACTTACTATTGACCAACTTATCCAAGAGATTACTCGTGAGAACAATATTACTACTATTGTGAACACCCACGATATGAACTCTGTGATGGAGATAGGTGATAATATTCTATTTATACATAAAGGTGAAAAAGGATGGGAAGGTAGCAAGGACACTATCTTTACTTCAAACAACCAAAACCTAGATGATTTGGTGTTTGCATCAGAGTTATTTAAAAAGGTAAAAGAAAATCAAACAAAAAAATGAAAATAGTTTCTTATAACGTAAACGGCATTAGAGCTGCCATAGGCAAGGGACTTATTTCTTGGCTTGGCGAGGCAGACATTGATGTGCTTTGCTTACAAGAGACCAAAGCTCAGCCTGAACAAATAGACACAAAGGCTTTTGAAGAACTTGGTTATAATTGCTACTACACTTGTGCTGAAAAGAAGGGTTATAGCGGTGTGGCTATATTTACCAAGGTAAAACCAGACAATGTGGTTTATGGTATGGGCAATGCTAAATACGACTGCGAGGGCAGAGTGATAAGAGCAGACTATGGTAATTTTACTCTTATCTGTGTTTATATTCCTTCTGGCACATCTGGCGAGGAGCGTCAAGCATTCAAGATGGAGTTCTTGGCAGACTTCAAGGTATTTATAGACGAATTAAGAAAGGAAAGACCAAATATCTTGGTTTGCGGAGACTACAATATTGCTCACACACCTATAGATATTAATCACCCAGAAAGACAAAAGGGAGTATCTGGTTTCTTGCCAGAGGAACGCGATTGGGTGACTGAGTTTCTAGAAAGTGGAATGATAGATACCTTTAGAGTATTTGATGACCGTGCTGAACAATATAGTTGGTGGAGCTATAGATTTAACTCTAGAAGCAGAAATGCAGGATGGAGAATAGACTATCACATGGCATCTGAGCCACTAAGAGACAAACTTGTGAAAGCAGAAATCTGGCAACACGTGGTGCATTCAGACCACTGCCCTATTTTTGTAGAATTACAGTGCTAGTGAGAGCAATGATAAGCTTGCTTAAGCATTGCCGAGCGACGCCTGTAATCACGTAATGCGAAAGCATTACGTAATATTCAAATAAATTAAAATTTATGGGAATTTTTAAATTAAGAAAACCACGTCAGTTTAATCTTAAGACTAGATATTACGACGAGCATAAAGAAAGACTTCAGCAGTCTGAAGAAAGAGTGCGTAAGCAACTAAACATGGATGTTGAGAATCAAAAGAAACATTCTTTTGAAGATTCTATTCGTGGTAAATTTAGAGAAAGCCTAGAAGATACCAAAGCCGACAAAAACTCAAAGATGAGAATGGGTATTATAATAGGTGTAATCTTGGTAGGCATTTACCTATTTTTAAACTATGTCTGAAAATATAATACACATATTACCTGAGACGGTGGCAAACCAGATTGCTGCAGGAGAGGTGGTGCAACGTCCATCTTCTGTGGTGAAGGAACTTGTAGAAAATTCTATAGACGCAGGTGCTACAAAAATTGATATTTACATTAAAGAAGCAGGCAGAACATCTATTAGAATAATAGATAATGGTAAAGGTATGTCTGCCGACGACGCTGTAATGGCATTTCAACCGCACGCAACATCAAAGATTGCAGATGTAAATGATTTGTTTTCATTATCTACTATGGGATTTAGAGGAGAGGCATTAGCTTCTATCTCTGCCATTGCGTTTGTGGAGGTGAGAAGTAGAAGAGAAGAGGACACACTTGGCACAAGGGTGGAATACACAGCGTCTGATTTGGTATGCCAAGAATGTATTAGTTGCCCAAAGGGAACTGACATTACCGTGAGGGATATATTCTATAATGTACCTGCTCGCAGAAAATTTCTTAAACCAAACGATACAGAATTCAAACATATTGTTTCTGTGTTTGAACAGGTAACATTGGCACACCCACAAATAAGTTTTACATTAGTTCACAACGATAAGACTATTTTTACCCTACCTAAAGAGAACAGACTTCAACGCATTTGTTCACTCTTTGGCAATAAGTGGAATCAGAAGCTCTTACCTATATCTATAGAAACAACATTGGGTAAGATTTCTGGATATGTAAGCACACCTGATGCGGCACTTAAACGTGGTTGTCCACAATTCTTTTTTGCTAATAATAGGTATATACAACATCCTTATTTTTATAAAGCAATAAGTATGTCATACGACAAATTGCTTATGCCAGATGTTAAGCCTGCTTATTTTATATTCTTTGAGGTGGATGCAGATAAAATAGACGTGAATATTCACCCTACAAAAACAGAAGTGAAGTTTGAGGATGAGAAAGCACTATTCCCTATCCTATCTGCTGCGGTGAAAGAGGTGTTGGGCAAGTCTAATTCTGTGCCAAGCATAGACTTTGACCAAGATGACGCCCCAGATATTCCTGCATTTACAAGTAAACCAATGGAATATGTGGCTCCACCAAAGGTAAGTTATAATCCAAATTATAATCCATTCCATACACATTCTGAAAAAACATTTAGTTCCAATAGACCTTCTCAAAACTGGGAGAGCCTATATAGTGCAGCAAAAGAAGTAAAGGAAAGTAAAGTAGAAAGTGCATGGAGCAAATTGGATATAGTAGAAGACTTTAGCAGTCTTCATGTAATGCAATTTGAAAATAAATTTATAATTTTGCCCGCCAATGAAGGAATAAAGGTGATAGACCAATACAGAGCAAGCCTGCAAATAAACTTTGAAGATACTCTAAAGGAACTAGAACTATTGGAAGTGCATAGTCAACCATTATTATTCCCAGAGGCAGTAGAACTAGATACCAAAGAAGAACTAATATTTAATGAGATAAAAGAAGAGCTAGAAGAGGTAGGATTTACATTTGAAAGTTTTGGTAAACACAGCTATCAAATTACAGCCGTGCCAAACAGCATGAACAATATTAGTGCAGAAGCACTGCTAGAGGAATTCATTACAATGTGTTTGGATGAAAAAGATGTGAAAGCAGAGATAAAAAAGAATCTGGCACTAAAAATAGCAGAGAAAAACGCTATTAAAGGTGGAACTACATTGAATGAAACACAAATGAGAGGTTTGATAGAAAAACTTTCTAAATGCGAAAACCAAATCTATACTATTCAAGGCAAAAAAATATCAGTGATAATAAGTAATAACGAAATAGAGAATAAATTTTTATGATGAAAGAAGTAAGAGTGCGATTTGCACCAAGTCCAACAGGTGCTCTACACATAGGGGGCGTACGTACAGCATTATACAATTATCTGTTTGCTAAACAAAATGACGGTAAAATGATTCTTCGTATAGAAGATACAGACTCTACACGTTTTGTTCCAGGAGCAGAGAAATATATTATAGAATCACTTGAATGGCTAGGCATTCGTTTCGACGAAGGTATTGAAAACGGTGTGGCTACTTGCAGACAAAGTGAAAGAAGAGATATTTATAGAGGTTATGTAAAAGAACTTCTAGACAAAGACCTTGCTTATATTGCATTTGACACCCCTGCAGAGCTTGAGGCAAAACGTGCAGAAATAGCAAACTTCCAATACGATGCCAAAACTCGTATGATGATGAACAACTCACTTACACTTGGCAAAGAAGCTACCGATGCAAAGATTGCGGCTGGCGAAAACTATGTAGTGAGAATCAAGATTGAGCCAGGCGAAGACATTATTGTAAACGACCTTATTCGTGGAGAAGTGAAGATTAATTCTTCTATCCTAGATGACAAGGTACTTTACAAATCGGCAGACGATCTACCAACATATCACCTAGCAAATATTGTAGATGACCACTTAATGGAAATTTCACACGTGATACGTGGCGAAGAATGGTTGCCTTCTGCCCCACTTCACGTGCTACTTTATAAATACTTTGGTTGGGAAAGACCAGAATTTGCTCACCTACCACTACTACTTAAACCAGACGGAAATGGTAAGCTAAGCAAACGCGATGGTGACAGACTTGGTTTCCCTGTATTCCCACTAGACTGGATCGACCCAAAAACTGGGGACAAATCTTCTGGTTATAGAGAAGCAGGTTACTTCCCAGAAGCAGTAGTAAACTTCCTTGCCCTACTAGGCTGGCACGGTGAAACAGACAAAGAATTCTTTACAATGGAAGAACTTATCAGCGAGTTTTCACTTAAACGTGTAAGCAAAAGTGGCGCTAAATTTGATTACGAAAAAGGTAAATGGTTCAACCACGAATACCTACAACAAAAATCTGATAGCGAAATTGCAGTAGCATTTATGCCAATGCTAGAAGAAAAAGGCATTAAGGCAGACGCTGAGAAAGTAGAAAAAGTAGTAGCACTTACAAAAGCACGTTGCAACTTTATCAAAGACCTTTGGGCAAACTGCGACTACTTCTTTGTGGCACCAACTAGCTACGATGAAAAGACACGTGCAAAACGTTGGAAAGAAAATTCACCAGAAGATATGCGCGCACTTGGCCAGTTCCTTGCTACACTAGAAGACTTCTCTGCACATAATGCTGAGCAAGCAGTGATGGCTTGGATAGCAGAAAATGGCAAACACACAGGTCAAGTGATGAATGCGTTCCGTCTATGCATTGTGGGCGAAGGTAAAGGTCCTCACATGTTTGACATCACAGAGTTTATTGGCAAAGAAGAAACTCTAAAACGTTTAAATGTAGCAATTGAAGCGCTAAGCTAAATAGAAACGGACATAGCACGCTATGTTCCTACTCTTTAAATCAACGTATATTCGTTAGAATGAAAAAACTGTTTTTTATATTATTTTCTTTATTGTTTTGCTTAAATGCATTAGCACTGCCAAGAAAGAAGTCTAAAGAAGTAAAGGATACTATTCCTCAAGAGGTAATTAAAGCATTAGATCCTGTATATAAAGCTCCTAAAAGGGAGTTTAGAGGAGTATGGATGCATACTATTTATAATAGTGTATATCCTACCCTTACCTCAGAAGAGTGGAAGGAATATATAAAAAAGCAGTTGGATGAATATCAAAAATTGGGTATTAATGTGGTTATCTTTCAGGTGAGACCAGAGGCAGATGCTTTTTATGAATCTGAATATGAACCTTGGAGTAGATTCCTAACAGGTGAGCAAGGTAAAAGCCCAGAACCATTATTCGACCCTTTACACTTTATAACAGAAGAATGTCATAAACGTTGCATGGAGCTTCATGCATGGGTAAACCCATATAGAGCAAATGCTAATAAGACAAAAAACAGACTTGTTTGGCACCATATCTATTATGAAAAACGATATATGTTCTTCTCGTATGGAAATCAACTCTTATTTAATCCAGGAGTACCAGATAGTAGAAAGCATATCGTAAAAGTAATATCAGATATTGTTAATAGATATGATATAGATGGTATTCACATGGACGATTATTTCTATCCATACCCTATTCAAGGTCTGAAACTTCCAGATTTAGATACATTTAAGAGATATGGTCTAAATAAAGGCTACGAACTAGGAGATATAGACAAATGGCGCAGAGACAATGTAAATATGCTAGTCAAGGAGCTATCAGACACTATCAAAGCTATTAAACCACACGTAAAACTAGGTGTAAGTCCATTTGGTATCTATAGAAACAAGGCACAAGATGAAAATGGAAGTAATACAAATGGTCTTAGTAACTATGATAACCTATATGCTGATACCCAGCTATGGATTAACAATGGATGGCTAGATTATATTATTCCTCAACTATACTGGGAAGTGGGACACCCTGCTGCAGATTACACCACACTGTTTCATTGGTGGAAAGAGGCTAAGCCAGAACATACTCATTTGTTTATAGGTCAAGATGTTGGACGAAGTCTAAATCAAATAGCCAAGAAAATAAATCCTACAAGAGAGGAAAAATCTATAGGGGGAAATTGTTTTTGGAGTGGTGATATGTTACTTGAAAACAAAAATGAATATAAGGATAGTTTGCAAACAGCATATTTCAAACATCACGCTATTGCGCCAAATTATCCAAAACTGAGTCATACCTCTCCGATGAGACCAGAAAATGTGAGACTTGAGCTAATGGGAGCCGAGCCTAAACTATGTTGGAATGCTGACAAGACTCCTAAACAGTCTGACAAAGCATGGTATTATATAGTTTATGCAACAGACTATAGAGACGACGTGATAGACCAATATGACCCTACTAAAATTATTTATGTTGGGACAGAAAATGAATTTACATTCCCAGAAGATATGAATCCTCTTCACTTCAAATATGTGGTTACTGCAGTAAACCGCATGCAAAACGAAAGTGAGGCATCGCAGGTGTGTAGGTATAGTGAGGACTAGTTAGGAGTTAGGAGTTTGAAGTTTAACATTATACATATCAACGAGTCTGACTCTACCAATGCTTATTTGCAAAAGTTGGTGGCAGAAACCGATGCTCCAGAAGGGACTGTAGTATCAACATCTTTTCAGACGAAAGGACGTGGGCAACTAACAAATGTATGGGAAGCAGAAGAAGGGAAGAACATTCTTTGTAGTATATTGCTTCGCCCTACTAACCTACCAATTAAAAGTCAGTTTCTTATATCACAAGCCATATCGGTGGCTATAGTAGATGTGCTGAATTCATATCTAGATGGCTTCTTCATAAAATGGCCAAACGATATTTACTATAAAGAAGACAAGATTGCAGGTATCCTTATAGAAAACACGCTGTTTTCTGCTGGCATTTCCACCTGCATTATAGGACTAGGACTAAATGTAAACCAACAGACATTTAAAAGCAACGCACCAAACCCTATTTCTCTATTCAATATTATAGGTCGAGAGACATCTGTACCGGAACTCCTACAAAGTATATTAGAAAGATTTGACAAAGTCTATTCTCTAGCGTATTCCAACGTGGAGCTACTACGTGAAAACTACTTCAACAACCTACTATTTAATAGCCAAGTAAGAGAGTATGTAGACGAAAATGGCAAATTCCTAGGCAAGATTGTGGATGTGGAAAACGACGGACATCTTATCATCGAAGATATGGAAGGCGGGAAGCGTAGATATGCGTTTAAGCAAGTGGTATTTCAGTTAGGAATTTTAGTGCAAGCCGAGTGCAAATAAGTTTACTTAATTTGCCGAGGCGCAGCCTAAAATCATGAGGTGCGAAGCACCGAATAATTAGGAATTTTGCGAGTTACCTTCCTACTGCTAACGAAAGAAAACTCAATCTTACATTTGGGATTTGTTCGAGGCATTTAAGGCAGGCTATGGCAGTGGAGCCAGTGGTAAGCACATCGTCTATAAGAAGAAGGTGTTTACCCTCAAAACCATCGTTGGGAGCAAGAGTAAAAAGTCCCTCAGTATTTTTCCAACGTTCCTCCTTATTTTTATGAGTTTGTGTTTCACTAAATCGAGTACGTTCAAGAAGCTGCGAAAATATAGGTAAACCCACAACCTTCTGCACTCCATTCGCAATCTCTACCGACTGATTATAGCCCCTTATCTTCTGTTTTTTAGGATGCAAAGGCACAGGCACTATTGCATCAATATCTACAAAGAAATCTGGCATTTCACGAGCCATTATCTCCCCTATTTGCTGCGCCAAGTTTTCTTTATCCTTATACTTTATATGATGAAGAATATTTTGCACTTTCGACTCTTTCTCAAAGTGAAGCCACGATGCAGCCTTTTCTATCCTTACACGACCCAAAAACAAATCCATCACCTTATTATTGGCATAGTCACGGTCTATGGAGCGAGGAAGCGTGTAAAGACATGTAAGGCAGATATTCTCCTCTGCCTCCATAAGCACACCACCACAACAAACACAAAGTTTTGGAAAAACAAGATTGAGTAAAGAACTAAGAAATGGGATTTTCATAATCTACTGCTTATTTAAAAGTTTAACAACAGTGCCAATATACCACTCGGTAAGACACGAATTTATGCTAAAAGGTTTCTTAGCCCTAGCACAAGCAATGCTAAAATCATCACATAAGTTTTCTGCCAGATGCCAAGTACCAATTGCGTCTATATGAACTAACTTATACTTAAGTGTGCGTTGAGGCAGTATCGCACGTAATAGATTCTTAAAATACTGTTTTTTATAGACAGAAATTTGTGGGAAATATTTAGGAAAATAGACACCATTTCGCATAAATACCCTCTCCACACAATCTTTATACAAAGAACAATTTTGCAGTTGACGCAAAGGCAAATGTCTCATTATCTCTAAAAAAGATTTATCCCACAATGGGAATGCTACCTCATATCCTAAGAACGTATAAGCCCTTGCCGAGTTTGAAGCAAATGCAGAAAGCCTATTTCTAAAGATAAAATCTAAATATAGAGAAGGAACATAGTCACCACTTTTTGAAGCAATACACAATTGCTCTTTTATCGATTTAAATAATTTAAAAGGTGAGTCGGACTCAAAAGCATTATATAATAGACGAAATGCTAATACATTTAAAGAGTCATTTTCCTTTACGAGCGACTTTGTTACATCCATTCCTGCAAAAAAATCTCCTGCATGGCCAGGCACAACTATTGCATCTCTATCTATTAGATTGTTTTTTTGAAGCCATTTAATACACGCATACTCACTTATCCAACAGAAGTTTGAAAACGCACCCAAATGCTTAACATAGGCACCAAAATCGGACAAATCAAGTTCTTTATAGATTTCCTTTAAGATTAAAGAATGGTTCTCATAACCTAATATATTGGCCACGCACTTTGCCACAGGGCATTCCGATTCCTCATAATCAGACCCCATAGTATATGTTAAAACATTGGTATAACCATACTCCTTGAGCAGAGTAATAATAATGCGAGAGTCGTAGCCAGCACTAAGAGGCATTACTATTTGCCTTCCAGCTGCACGTTTTACCAGCCTACCAACTGCAGATTTCAACACTATTTCCAAAGCATCGACGCTTGATGCTTGCACCTGAGAAGTAGGTGTATTATAATGGAAATAAGTACGTTTTTCATATATTCCACCCTCTTTAAATTCAACAATTTGACCTGACTGCAGACGATAAATATCATTAACCAATGTTTTATCAGAAAATACTGTATCTAAAGACCTTATCTGAAGTAAAGCCTCAGAAGAAATAGTAGAATCTGACGAAATAAGAGAATATGGAGTATCAGAAATACACCACTTATCATTTTTGAAAGTATAAAAAACAGGATAAAGTCTAGTTAGATCGACTGCAGAAGCTAGAAAATCATCCCTTTGTATTACAACAGAGAAGATTCCATTTAAAGAAGACACTAAAGATAAAAACTCATCTATATTTGTGGCAGTTTTGAAATATGCTATTAAAGAATCACTATCTAAACAATCATCACCAAGGTAGGCACATCCAACAACAGACACTCCATCTGTAGATGTCCACAAATTAGACAAATTAATATCAAAGTTTTCCTTTTTCATACGCATTAGCAATGGTTACTAACCAAATCATTTTGCCTAAATTCACTATAAAACAACTTGCAAAATATAATAGCAATGTGATGTAAAAATCTGCAAAATAAACGCCTAATAATAGCACCGCAAATTTAAGGATAATATCTATAATTTCTATAACAAGTAATCCCTCTTGTTTCTTAAATATTTGAGGTATAAAGTCTATTACATCTGCTATAGCGAACGCCAGTAGCCATGGGAGCATTAGGCGGATGTAATGACCAGAAGTGCGCCACTCATCGCCGAGTAGCATTGCTGTAAGGTCTGGCAATATAAAGAACAATAGAGCAAATGAAGGAATGCCTATCATGAGTACAGAGGCAATGTATTTCTTTATAACAGGAAGTATTTTTTCTTTGTTCCAAACCTTTTCAGATACAAAGCGGAACATTATTTTATAAAGCGAACCGCAAGCCACATTTATAGGGGTGTGAGCAAGCAATAGGCCCATAGAATAAAGTCCAATTTCTGTCATACCAAAGTGAGCAGAAAGTAGGAAGATAGGAAGCGATTTAGATAGCAGATTAATGGTTTTTCTGCTAAGCGAATATTTAGGAAACTTGATATATTCCTTTGCAATGGCAAGGACTGAATTCACTGTAGGACGATTGCCAATACCTGAAAATAGTTTTTCTTTAGCTTGAGCATATAGGCAAATCGACAACAATATCAATACTGAGCCAGAAACTGCAGATAAAATAAGACCTGCTGTACCCCAACCTAAGTAACCTAGAAGAATCTTCAAACTTACATTATAAATAGCAAGAAGTATTAAATAAATTGAGATATATTTAAAGAGTTTTTTTCTAATAACAAGGCTGTCGCAGATGTTCCAAAGGGCAGTAGCTGCCACATAAATAGGCATAAGGAAGTACCAATGAGCAAGGTCTTCTGAACCAAACAGCGATGCTATCTCTGAGGAGAACGGCACAGAAAGGAGCACCAAGGTGGATACCAATGCCACGGTTGAAAGGCAGAGTATTAATACAGAAGAAAGGTCTTTTTCCTCTTTGTGAAAGACAAGTACATTTTGGTATTCCGCATTGGCAAGAAGAACAAGTATTGCAAATATAGAAACAAACAAATGTAGCGTGCCCATTTCGTCAGGGCTATAGAGGCGAGAGATAATTGGGTACGCCGCCAGAGTGACAATCTGAGCAAGGATGTTTCCGCTCAGTAGCACGCTGGTGTTTCTTACAATACGCGATTGAAGAAATCGGTTGATATATTTGTTTTTGATTTGCATTGCTCGCCTACGGCTCGGTTGCACCACCCTACGGGGTGCCCTTTATTATTATCATTTAATACAGGCGTTGCGCTAACGCTTAACACCTGCCTACAACTTAAGAGTTACCCCTTGCAGGGGTAATAAGTACACAAATTTAGTAAATTAAAATAAAAAAGAAAAGCGTTTGAGGAAAATTCCTCAAACGCTATATCTAAAGAGTTACTTTTAAAGGAGGGGATTCTAGGCTTTAAAACTCCTAATTTTATCCTAGGAATGAAATTAATACCCCTGCAGCAACCGCAGAGCCAATCACCCCAGCCACGTTAGATGACATACAGTAATTTAACACGTGGTTTTTAGGGTCGTATTTAAGTGCGATATCATTGGCAACACGAGAAGCCATAGGCACAGCACTTAGACCGGTAGCACCGATAAGTGGATTGATTTTCTTTTTGCTACATAGGTTGAATAATTTCACTAGCATAATACCACCAAAGATAGAGAAACCGAATGCAAGGAAACCACCTGCAACGATACCTAAGGTTTGGAAGTTAAGGAATGCATCCACTGTCATAGTAGCACCTACAGAAAGACCTAGGAAAATGGTAGCAGCATTCATAATGCCGTTTGAAGCGGTTTCGAACAAGCGAGAAGTATTTGCACCAATTTCTTTGATTAAGTTACCAAACATAAGCATACCCACTAGAGAAACAGCATCTGGCACAATGATTGCCACGATGGTTGTTACTGCAATAGGGAAAATAATCTTAAGGGCACGCATGTTTTTAAACTCAGTTTTAGAAGGATAAAGTTTGTCTTGTTCCTTCATGTTGATGCATAGTTCTTTTTTAGAGCAAGTTAGTTTCACTACTAGTGGAATAATCACTGGAACTAACGCCATATAAGAATAAGCAGCAATAGCAATAGGAGCTAGCAAGTGTGGAGCAAGTTTAAGTGTGGTAAAGATAGCAGTAGGACCGTCGGCACCACCAATGATAGCAAGCGAACCTGCTTCTTGTAGTGTAAAGAATTGAGAAGCCACTAGAAGTACTGCAAAGATACCAAATTGAGCACCTGCACCGAAGATAGCAAGTTTAAGGTTGCGTAGCATTGGACCAAAGTCTGTAAGCGCACCTACACCCATAAAGATGATAGGAGGAAGCAGACCAGATTTGATTAATGCATAGTAAATAAGGTTCATAATGCCTAAGTCGTGTGCAATCTCTGGAAGAGACATTTCGTACACGTTTTTAGAAACCTCAACACCATCTTTCATGTAGTGAACAAGACCTTCACCATCGGCACCTAGCACACCCATACCACCACCAGGGAAGTTTGCTATAAGCACACCAAAAGCGATAGGAACTAGAAGAAGTGGTTCAAATTCTTTCTTAATACCCAAATAAAGTAATACGAAAGCAAGCGCATACATTATTAGGAAACGAGGATCGGCAGCAATGCTACCAATCGCCGTCATATCATATATTTTATATAATATTTCTTCCATAATTATCCTTTGATTTTCATCAATACATCATCTTCTGATACAGCAGCACCTGCAGTTAGGCAGATTTCTGTAATAACACCATCACATTCTGCAGCGATAGCATTGAAAGTTTTCATAGCCTCGATGTAGCAAACTGTTTGACCAGCTTTAACCACGTCGCCAACTTTCACAGCAGGTTCGCCTTGTGATTTAACTAGATAGAATTTACCTTCTAGTGGAGCGGTAAGTTCTTTGCCTTCGCCAGTACCAGCTGCAGCGGCAGCGGCAGGAGCAGCAGAAGCAGCAGGCATAGCACCAGCTTCACCAACGGTTACTTTATAAGAGACACCATTTACTTGTACTTCCACAGTTTGAGGAAGAGCAGCACCACCAGCAGCAGCTTTAGCTTCTTTCTTCTTAGCTAGATCTGCTTCGAAGTCAGCTTTAGCTTGACCAGATTTGTATAGGCGATATTGTTGTGGGTGCATAGCAAGTTCGAATAGTTCTTCGTCGTCTTCGCCAAGTTCCCAACCATTTTCTGCCATTTCTTTACGGAAACCTTCTAGAGCATCTGGATAAGAGTCTTGTGGGTTGCCAGTGAAGAATTCACGACCTTGTTGTTTTGCTTTTTCGATAAGTTCTGGAGCGATAGGTCCTGGAAGACGACCAGATTTACCAAGTAGCATATCCCAAATATCGTCTGCAATCATGCTCCAACGTTCACGACCTTTTTCCATTTGGATAACGTTCATTTGAGCCATGTTTTTCACATATTGGCTAAATGGAGTTACAAGTGGTGGATAACCCATTTTTGGCCATACGTATGCAAC
>JAEIGA010005924.1_pt1 | contig 18591 bp, 15 predicted proteins | sample 9270691 | NCBI WGS metagenome assembly JAEIGA01 (sample SAMN17057246, study PRJNA624740) | gut metagenome | biome: biome; isolation source: fecal sample | host: Bos grunniens | place: China: Xizang | collected 2019
AAACCACAAAATCATCATTCATAAAAGGAAATAGCAACGATGATTTAAGGACTTTAACATCTTTATGATATGTTGACTGCAAATAAAAATTAACATTAGGATTATTATCTTCAAAAGATATTGTCAGTTCTGTTTCTACGATTTTATTCTCATTTTTAAACTTAAATATATCTTTATTTTCATTAACATTTGTTAATAAATTCCAATCAGCAAATTGAATATCAACGGTATCTTTATCAACAATCAACAAATAAAACATTGATAAAGGTTTCGTTATATTATTCTGATTATCATCAGCAATGACAATATTTTCTTCTTTTTCCGAGTATAAGATATTTATGGAATTTGTCTCGCTTATATTCTTCAAATCATTTGGCATTTCAAATTCCTTTATTTCTTCAACAAAAGTAGGGAGATTATAATATTCAATAGAAAATCTAAAATCATCTATATAAAAATATTCTGATTTATCATTTAAAATATAACAATTAAGTTGAGTACCTTTGATAATATCGTTAGGAATATTAAATTCAAAATAAGATTTATACCATTGATTTTCTTTAACAAATCCATTAGAAAGAGGGAACGCTTTCCACAAAACGTTTTTACTTTCATTTTGTATAGAGAGAATAAGTTTAGCATTCAGTTTCGATTCCGACTTAATCATCATATCGAAAGTGAAGACTGCGTTTCTATTTCCGATGCTGTCATCCATCTTCAAGTCAAATCCAAAGGCATACATTAAATCGGAAGGACATTCGCATATATTTTTTCCTGAAAATGCTGAGGAATCGTTTTTTATATATTGTTTTTTCCAGATTGAATTTAAGTTTTCTTCTTCAAAATCGTTAAAGAAAGTATGTATATTTTGTGAAGAATTATTTTCATTTATATTATTAAAGCACGAAGAAACAGACGTTATTATGATGAAAAATAGTGATGAAATTAATATTTTTTTAAAAAAATCAATCATAATAATTTAAATCCGTTTCCTTATTTACAATCCGTAAAACATTGTTAATCATTGCTTCAAATGTATAATCTTCATCATACACCTTTATTGGAGCAATATTTGCAATTCGTTTGGAAATATACTTAAAAAAACGATTGAGAGAGAAGATTTTTCCCGACAAAATTATAGCATCAATTTCACCTTCCAATGTTACATAATGCGAACTTATCTCCTTGCTTATCTGGTATGCCATCGCCTCCATTATATGTTTGGTTTTGATGTCGTTATTCCTAAATTTATCTGCAATTTCATCAAAAGAATTGGTTCCTAAATAAGCAGCAAAAGTACCTTTTTTGTTAATTATTTTTAACATTTCATCTTTAGGATAACATTTTGTAAAAAGCATATCGACAATATTAGAATTCGGCAATGTACCAATCTCACAGAATCCCATTGGTCCATATCCCATAAACGCTTGATTGACATCGACTATTTTCCCTTTCTTATGCGCTGCCACCGAAACATTTCTCTCACCGACATGACAGAATATAAGATTTAGATCTTCATAATTTTTATTAACAGATTGTGCATATTTTCTTGAGAGATACTTATGTGGCAAAGCATGAAACAATGATTTGCGTTTCAACGATATATGCGGCGAGAAAGACGCCAGATCAGAGCGCTCCTCAACAGAAGAGGGTTCCACCAAAAATGATTTCACGTTGAGACTGTTCGCTATCGTAAACGCCAGCATGCCTCCAAGATTAACGACATCATCTCCTCCTATGCCATCTATCAAATCGCCTATCATATTTTTATCTATCTGATAAACTCCAGACTTACAAGGTTTTAGCAAACCGCCTTCCGATGCCACAAATTTTATCATCTTAAGATTAACACCGTCTTTACGCAACTGACTCATAACGGCATCACGCCTAAAAGGCAACTGCTCTATGTTGCTTTCAAACAGAATGAAATCCTCTTTCGAATGATTTATCTCACATTGATAAATTATTTTCTTATCCTCGCCAACAGCGACCTTCGTTGAATACAATTCAGGGCAAATATATAAAACAGTAACAGCCATATTCTTATTGTTAACATTTAACAAACAACGTATGGCGGGGATTTGTTTTAGACAAAAAAAAGACGCCATGGCGTCTTTTCTTTGTCTTTATCAATCAACGTTGTCGTGGAGGAATGTGTTATTCTCGCTTATTCCGCTATTTTTGTTAAAGGAGAGGTTCGACAATTCCTGATCCTGACTATCCGTTGTAATATTGATTCCTCTTCTCATATATGCAGGTTGATTTTCGAATTCCTCGATATTCGACATAGACCTGTAATTCATTGTGAGAGAAGCAAGTCGTTCGCGACGAAGTCTATCCTGCGGACTCATTACATTCTTCTGGGCTGTCTGGACCTTTTGTTTGACAATAGTTTTAGTCTCAGTGTCAGTGTCAGCGCAGTCTGTAACATAAGATTTTATACCGAAATCCTCTTCATCCTCATCGGCAGCAAAAGGATTTTTATGTTTGATAACAGTTATCATTGTTTCTGGAGCAACATCTATATCAACAGCAGTATCACTTACATTACTTTGATTATCATTAGAGTTACGTTCAATCAAAACATCTTCATCTTCTTCATCTTCTTCCTTTTTATCATCACCCAAAAGATGAACCACTTTCTTTTCCTCAGAGGTATTATTAGCAACTGATGGTGTCGTTTCCGGTTTTTCCTCAACGGCATGAATTTCAGATTCAGTTATAGGAACAACTTTTATTTCTGTTTCTTTAGTTTCTGTCTCTAATACAGGGACTATCTTTATTTCAGGTTCTTTAGTTGTTTTTGCTTCTGAAACAGGGACAACCATTATTTCAGGTTCTACAGGTTTCTTTATCTCAGGTTCATCAGTTTTAACATCACAAGTTTCAGCATTAGTTTTAGACTCTGTCAGCGGTTTATATAAGTTATGAACTTTAATTTGAGTTTCAGACTCTTGCATATAATATTCATCATAATCGAAGCCTGTTGCTATGAGAGTTACGCTGATGCCAGCACCTATTGAAAAATCTTCACCGTTACCCCAGATAACATCTGAGCATCTACCTGTTTCATCTTGGATATATTCTACTATTTCAGTCACTTCATCGAGTGATACCTCTTCAGATCCAGATGCAATATAAACGAGGATATTTTTTGCGCCTTTAATGTCGGAATCGTCGAGAAGAGGAGAATGCACTGCCATTTCAGCTGCTGCCAATGCTCTGCCATCGCCTTCGGCATAACCAGAACCCATGATAGCTTTACCGCTGCTACGCATTACGGTATTAACATCCTTAAAGTCGACGTTTACATAACCTGGCACTGTAATAATTTCTGCGATACCTTTAGCGGCAGTTTTGAGCACGTCGTCCGCTTTTTTGAAAGCCTCTGACAATTTCATATTACCATATTCATCACGCAGTTTATCATTACTGATAACGAGGAGAGCGTCAACATATTTACGTAATTCAGCGATACCATTGAGAGCCTGTTGGCGGCGGCGTTTGCCTTCGAAAGAGAAAGGCATTGTCACTATACCGACAGTGAGGATATCGAGTTCACGAGCCACCGATGCCACTACAGGAGCTGCACCGGTACCAGTACCGCCGCCCATACCAGCGGTGATGAAGATCATTTTTGTGTCGTCAGAAAGGATTTCGCGCAATTCATCAATGGTTTCCATTGCGGCACTACGACCTTCTTCTGGAATATTACCTGCACCGAGAGATCTTTTACCGAGGTGAACCTTTGTTGCAACCGAGCTTCTCTCAAGTGCCTGATAGTCTGTATTACAAAGTATAAAATCGACGCCTTGGATACCTTCAGAGAACATGTGATTGACGGCATTACTACCACCGCCGCCAATACCTACCACTTTGATGAAGTTTCTTCTATTCTCTTCCTTAGGCTCGAATTTAATCATATCTGTCATGTTTCAAAAATTTTATTTTGGTTATTATTCTATACCTTCTTGTTTGAAAAATCCTGTAAAGTTTGAAAAGTTTGTAATAATATCTTTTATAGAGAATGCTTTTTTCTTTGTTTTTTCCGGTGCTGGAATTTCAACTTCCTCTTTCACCTCGTTATTTACAGGTTCTTCTTTTTTCATTTCCTTATTCTGTGATGTTTTGTTAATATCGCTTTCATATTTTGCGAAGCCTTCCAAAACAAGACCTATACCTGTTGAATACATTGGGCAAGAAAGTTCTTCTTTCTCTTTAGCGAGACTTTCGTTAGGATTACCGAGGCGTACTTCCATACCAGTCTTAAACTCAGCGAGTTGAGCAATATGCTTCATCATTGAACCGCCGCCTGTAAGTACGATACCGGTAGCAAGTTTATGTTCTGCGTTAACCTTTTCTATTTCAAACTTAACCAAGTCGAAGATTTCCTCGAGACGAGCCTGGATAATATAAGACAAGTTCTTGAATGAAATCTCTTTAGGTTCGCGTCCGCGGATACCAGGGATTGAGACTACTTCGTCTTCACTATTTTCCATTGCGACAGCAGATCCGAATCTCACCTTAATCTCTTCTGCTTGTTTTTTAAGTATTGAACAACCTTGACGGATGTCTTCTGTTATAATATTACCTCCGAAAGGAATTACCGCAGTATGGCAAATGATTGAATCATAGAACACGGCGATGTCTGTTGTTCCGCCACCGATATCGACGATTGCCACGCCTGCTTCTTTTTCTTCTTCGCATAACACCGCTGATGCCGATGCTATTGGTTCGAGGAACATATTATCCATCTCGAGACCTGCCAAGTTGATACAAGTGATAATATTTCTAACTGCTGCAGACTGTCCGATAATGATATGGTAGTTAGCTTCAATCTTATTACCGACCATACCTCTAGGTGTCTTATTGCCTGTAGTCTCACCATCAACGAAATATTCTTGAGGAATGACATTGATAATCTCTTCACCTGGAGAGGTTCCGATTCTATACATGTTATTTCTCAATTGGTGGAGTTCTTCATCAGTGATAACCGCATTAGCGTTGTCACGGATTAGCATGCCGCGGTTTTGAAGACTCTTAATATGATGACCTGCAATACCGACATTCACGCTCTTGATTTCAATCTTTGACTGTTCTGATGCTTGAGCAACAGCAAACTTTATGGCATTGACAGTATCTTCGATGTTAATAACCATTCCTCTCTTAACACCAGTTGACTCAGCCTTGCCATAACCGAGTATTTTTATCTTGCCATTAGAATCTTTTTCTCCAACGATACAAGCAATTTTAGTAGTGCCTATATCAAGACCAACTATATAAACAGGTTCACTCATATTTCTTTATTTTTTGGTACAAACAACTTGATTTTTATAATTTAAATTTAACTCTTTATAATTATCCAGTTCTGGATTTCCTAGCATTTTATCGAAGAATATCTGCATTTTGGCAAGTTTTTCCTCAATATCATTAATTTCGCCAAAGATAACAATAATATCAGTGATATTCAAAGAAAAAATATAATTTTTCTTATTATCTTTATAAATTTGTTTCACGCAATTGCGTGCATATTCATCATCAAGAACAGCCTTCATAAGTCTATACATTTCAGGAAGATCAGTATCTGCATAATTCTCATCTGCAATATTTCCCAATTCATTTATCGGAAATCTAACATAACCGCTTCCTACCAAAAGATGTTTAACATAAGACATATTTGTAGGAAACACGTTGCCTTCCGAATCGAGATATACAGATTTTCCTTGAGTATTATATATTCTCATTATTGGTTGACACTCTGTTAATTTGACATCGAGGACAGATTTAAGGTTTATTTCTGCATCCACCTCAACGGCCCACGGAATTGATTCCAGCATATTAACGACAGAATCGACTGGTATCATAAAGATATGATTATTGTTGGTCGTATCACAGATTTCCACTATGCTTTCATGTGTTTTTTCATAATCAATGAAACCATTTTCTTCGTTTCTTATTATGGTAAGATTCACGTTTTGCAGTTTGTCATGAAAATGTTCATAAACGAAATACACCGACAACGCTATTATAGTTGACAGAGTAAAAACCAATAACAATATGTTCAATACTTTTCTCATGACTTCAATAATGTTTCAATTTGTGGCACAAATCTGTCGATATCGCCAGCCCCCATTGTTATAATGAGTTCTGGGTTTATTTTTCTTATAATATTGATAAGATTCTCTTTGCTACATATCTGTTTTTCCTTGCAGCAGACTTTTTCTAGCAGCACTGAAGATGTGATTCCTTCGATAGGCTTTTCGCGAGCCGGATAAATCTCCATCAGGAGCAGTCTGTCGGCGAGCGACAATGCCTCTGCGAATTCGTTCATAAAGTCGCGTGTTCTTGAAAAAAGATGAGGTTGAAATATCAATGTCAATTCTTTTTCCGGATATATGTCACGCACTGCCTTCAGCGATGCTTTAATCTCTTCAGGATGATGCGCATAGTCGTCGATATAACACACCTTATCATTTTTAAGTCTTATATCGAATCGGCGTTGCACACCTTTAAATGCGGCGAGACCTTCTCTCACCGTCTTCATATCAACATGAAGTTGGAAGCTAGTTATTATAGCCGACATTGCATTCATCACGTTGTGACGGCCGAATAGTTGCATCTCATATTCTCCGTATTCGAGACCTTCTTTTGTCACTACAGAGAACTTTGTCATGCCGTTTTCAATCCTGATGTCACGTGCCATTACGTCGGCGTCTTCGAATCCGTATGTAAGATGTTTTCTATCTGTCTTTATCGAGAGAGCGCTATTGAATATCACGACGCCCTCTGGCATTGTCTTATTGACAAATTGTGAGAAACCTTCTTGTAGTTGTTCCTTGTCACCATAGATATCGAGATGATCGGCATCTATTGAAGTGACGATGCTGATATATGGATTGAGTTGTAGAAACGAGCGGTCGAACTCATCAGCTTCCATCACCACTATCTCATCGTTTTCATCGCCTATGATGACATTGCTGTCGATATTCTTTGCTATTCCTCCTACGAATGCCGACATTTTCTTTCCAGCATAATTTAGGAGATGAGTTATAAGAGCAGTCACAGTAGTCTTGCCATGGCTTCCTGCCACAGCGACGCTTCTGCACTGACGAGATATCTCGCCGAGCACTTCTGCTCTTTTTATTATCCTGACATTTTTCTCGCGCAAGTAATTAAGTTCCAGCGAATCACTGGGTATTGCCGGAGTCAGCACCACGAAATCAAGATTATCAGGAATCATTTGAGGGTTGTCTTCATAATGAATAAGAATACCTTCTTCTTCGAGTCTCTTAGTCAATGGAGATGGTGTTTTATCATAACCAGACACTACGCATCCTTTTTGATAAAAATAACGAGCCAAAGCACTCATACCGATGCCTCCTATTCCCAAGAAATATATGTTCTGTTTAGCAATCTTATTCATTTCCAATGACATTTATTTTTTATTGATAATCATTTCTATTTGGTCGACGATATCTTCCGCCGCATTAGGTTTAGCGAATTTTGCGATATTGTCTTTCATTTCATTTTGTCTCTTTTCGTTTTCCATCAGTGCGAAAACCGTTGGGAGCAGATTACTTTCTGTCTCTGAGTTTTTCACCATCAAGGCGGCGTTCTCTTTGACGAGGCTCATAGCGTTTTTTGTCTGATGATCTTCTGCTGCTGTTGGCAACGGAACGAAGACAACGGCTTTGCGTAAGAGCGACAACTCAGATATTGACATTGCACCAGCGCGAGATATTACCACATCGGCAGCGGCATAAGCCATATCCATTCTGTCGATAAAGACTGTACATTTGATACGGTCTTGAAGTCCGTTATTCTTGACTTCTTCAACAGCCTTATCATAATAATGAGTTCCTGTCTGCCATATCATTTGGTAGTCATTATCTTTAAAAGTGTGAAGCATTGCCGAGATACCCCTATTGATACCAAGAGCGCCTTGACTACCACCAACAAGCAATATTGTCTTTTTATCAGGTTGAAGATCAAAGAACTTCAGGCATTCCTCTTTTTGGTCATCGAGAGGTTTTATATTATTTCTCAACGGGTTACCGGTAAAGACAATCTTATCTTTAGGGAACCATCTATCCATATCGTTATAAGCGACGCAAATCTTTTCCGCTTTTTTTGCCACCAGTTTATTAGTGACTCCAGGGAACGAGTTCTGTTCCTGAATAACGATAGGGATATTGAGAGAAGACGCGGTCTTCATTGTAGGACCGCTCGCGAATCCGCCTACGCCTATCACCACATCAGGTTGGAATCTCTTTATTATCCTTCTTGCGTTGATCATGCTGCTAAGTAGTTTAAAAGGGAAACTCAGATTATCGATAGAGAGTTCTCTTTTAAAACCGCTTATCCACAGTCCTTCGATAGGATAACCTGCCTTTGGCACTCTATCCATTTCCATTCTATTTTTAGCGCCTATGAACAATATGTCAGCTTGAGGAAAACGTTTCTTCAAGCAATCGGCTATAGCTATAGCTGGAAAAATATGACCACCAGTTCCACCGCCGCTAATTATTATCTTGGGTTTGCGCGAGTTCATTTTTTCTCTCCTTATTCTTTTCTATTTCTTTACTTACACTTAATATTATTCCCAATGCAATTCCTGTGAACAGCATCGAACTACCGCCCTTGCTTATAAACGGCAGTGGCTGACCTGTAATAGGAATCACACTTACTGCCACGCCTATATGCACAAATGCCTGCACAACAATAAGAGACGCCAGTCCGAACGACACAAAACCTGCGAACGAACCTGGTTTAGCGTGCATTATCAATCCTGCTCTATATAGCAATATGAGATACAAAATCATCACGAAAGCACCTCCTACCAGACCATATTCTTCAACGATAATAGAGAATATAAAATCAGAATAAGGATGCTGCAAGAAGTTTCTCTGTGTACTCTTACCTGGGAGTTTTCCAAATATTCCTCCACTTGCCACCGCCAACTTAGACTGTATATCCTGAGAGTTGTTCATAGCTTTAAATCTCTCCGCTTCGGTACCATCCATTCCAGGTTCATCGCCAAAGAAGTTTTCTATTCTTGCCCACCATGTCGTAGTACGTCCCGAGTCATCATCGAACGATTTTATTAACATATAAAATCCGAGACCAACTACCAACACACCGACAAACATTGCCAAGAACTTAACCTTCACTTTTCCCATATAGAGAAGGTAAAAACATACCATAAAAAGAATCGCTGCTGTAGAAAGATTCTCTGTAAATATCAGACCTACAGTCAACGCTATAGGTATGAAATAAGTGATTACTGTTTCTTTCAAATCGACCTCTTTATCCTGACGGAGCGCCACTGCTCGGGCGAGATAACCTATCAATGTGACTTTTGCAAGGTCACTTGTCTGAAACGACACGCCAAAGATATCGACGACACGACTTGCGCCATTGATATCCTTACCAGCAAATGTTGTCATCATCAATAGAGGCAAAGCCATCCATAAAGCAAAAAAGAACACCTTTGAATAAAACTTATAATTTCCAAGGTATACAACATACAATGCTGTCAGTCCTATGACCAAAGTAACGGCATGACTTATAAGTGCCCTTGTTGTGTCGCCGCCATATTTCATATGAGCGACTCTCTCAGAAGAGCTGTAAAATGCCAACAATGATATCAACGACAGCAGGGCGACCACCATCCATATCACCTTATCACCTCTGAACAATTTATTAAACCAGCTCATCTTTATTTATTTCAAAGAATTAACACATTGTTTGAAGAAATCGCCTCTTTGAGCGTATGACATAAAATCACCTTTCACAGGTGTAGATGGGGAGAACAATACATTATCACCTGGTTCTGCTGTTCCGTATGAAAGTTTAACAGCTTCTTCTATTGACTGGCAGTCAATAATTTCACCTTCGATGATATTTCCAAATACATTATGGAATCTGTCGGTATTATTTCCTATACAGATAATAGATTTAACATATTTCTTCACTTGAGGAACAAGTTCATCACAGTCGAAATTGTCGGCATAAGTTATCCAAACAACTGATTCACCGATATTATCGAATGAGAACCAAGTCGCTTCACATGAACATGCGCCTGAGTCGTCATAATAATTCACGTTTTCAATCGCATCAACGAATTCGTATCTATACTTTATATTTTCGAAGTCACAGAATGCTTGTCTGATACTTTCTTTTCTTATCTGACTTATTTTTGAAGTAATTGTCGATGCTGTTGTCATCGAAGATGTTCTTCTACCCTGTCTTGCCAATTGTTCTAATGTCATAATATCTAATGTGTTATATGCTGTTAATACTTATCTTATTTTTAATGTTAAAATTGCGAATGCTGCTAGTAAAATACTTACGATCCAGAAACGGAATGTTATCTTTGATTCGTGATAAAGACGAGGCGAACCTTTGAAAAGCACCTTACATCCAGGATCGTTTTTCTCTACCAATGCAAGTGATGTTCTGTAGTGATCGTGAACTGGTGTTCTTTTCCACAGACGCTGTGAGACGCCTTTCTTCTTTCCCATTTTGTAATATGTTTTCTGGAGTATAACAGAGAGACTCTCCCAAAGGAACACTCCGCAAATCACAGGAAGAAGCAATTCCTTATGGATTATGACTGCAGAAACTGCTATGATACCACCGATGGTAAGACTTCCCGTATCACCCATAAATATCTGTGCAGGATATGAGTTATACCACAAGAATCCTATCAATGCACCCACGAAAGCACACAAGAAAACAACGACCTCTTCGCTACCCGGGATAAACATGATATTGAGATAATCTGCTAATACGACGTGACTTGACACATACGCCAGCACAGCCAGAGCAACGCCCATAATGGCGGAATTACCTGCCGCCATACCATCCATACCATCATTAAGATTTGAACCATTAGACACTGCTGTCACAACGAAGATTGTGATTATCACGAAGAAGACCCATCCTGCCCAATATTTATAAGGTTCACCTAAGAAGTTAAAGAAATCTGAGTAGTTCAAGTTGTTATCTTTAATAAAAGGGATTGTCGTTCTGGTTGACTTCACGTCAGGTGTTTTAACAACCACTTCCTTGTTATCGACTATCTTTGTCTCTACTTTTTCATTCATCACTACAGCAGGACTGAAGCGTAATGTCAATCCAACGATAAGACCGATAAGCACTTGAGCGAACACTTTATACCATCCGTTCAAACCATCTTTTTTCTTTTTAAAAGTCTTGATGTAGTCATCTGCGAAACCAACTATTCCAAGTATCACCGTTGTTATCATCATCAATATCATATAGATATTTTTGATTTTTCCGAAGAGAAGACAAGGCACCAAAATTGCCGTTATTATTATTATACCGCCCATTGTCGGGACGCCTTTTTTTTGTGTATTGAAAGGATCTATCGATTCATCACGTTGAGTCTCTGAAATCTGATGTCTTTTCAACAACTTGATAAAATATTCACCGAACCAGATAGATATCACCAATGAGGTAATTATTGCGAATATAGCACGGAATGTTACGTAGGTAAACATACCCGCGCCAGGGAAATCACATTTTTGAAGATATTCGAATAAATAGTATAACATAGTTTTATTTATTTTTCGTTCAACGCCTTAGTTAATTCTTCCACATCATCGAAATGATGACGTACACCTTTTATTTCCTGATAGTTTTCGTGACCTTTTCCTGCCACCAAAATAATATCGCCTTTTTTTGCAAGAGCTGCTGCTGTTCTTATAGCTTCGCGTCGGTCTGTTATGCTGAGCACCTTGTTATAATATTCACCACCCACGCCCTCGCGCATCTGTCTTATTATCTCTTCAGGTTCCTCAAAACGAGGGTTGTCGCTTGTGATGATGAGACGGTCGCTTCTCATCACAGCTGCCGCCGCCATCTCTGGTCTCTTGGCAGCGTCTCTGTTACCGCCGGCACCAGCCACTGTGATAAGTGTCTCATTATGTGTTCTTATCTCATTGATAGTATCCAGCACATTCTTTAAAGCATCAGGAGTATGAGCGTAATCTACGATGCCAACGACGCCTGAATCAGAATGAACCATCTGGAATCGACCAGGAGCACTTTGCAACTTGCTTATCTCTTTTAACAAATCTTCATCGCTCATGCCGAGCAAACTCGCTGCTCCATATATAGCTAACAAATTACTTACGTTGAACTTGCCCACTAAAAATGTAGAGACGTTATTTCTATTGATTTTCAATTCCATACCATCGAAATAACTTTCCATCACAACGCCTTTGAAGTCTGCATCTGTTCTTAAAGAATATGTCTGTTTCTTTGCTTTTGTATTTTGAAGCATGACCATTCCATTCCTATCATCAAGGTTAGTCAATGCAAATGCCGAAGAAGGGAGATTATCGAAAAATTTCTTCTTAGCATCGCGATATGCTGCCACAGTCTTATGATAGTCAAGATGATCGTGAGTGAGGTTTGTAAAGATACCACCTTCGAAATGAAGTCCTGCTATTCTATCTTGATCTATTGCATGGGAACTTACTTCCATGAATGCATATTCACAACCTGCTTCTACCATACGGCTAAGCATCTCATTGATTTGCAATTGGTCGCCTGTTGTATGAGTTGAAGGAACGACAGTATTATTTATTCTATTTTCTATCGTTGATAGCAAACCGCAAGGATAACCAGCATTATAGAAAAGACAATATAACAAAGTCGCTATCGTTGTCTTTCCATTAGTTCCTGTCACGCCGACAAGATGCAGTTTCTCTGATGGTCTGCCATAAAATTCAGAAGCTGCATATCCTAGCGTTTCCGCACTATTCTCAACGACATAATAAGTAACATCATCAGAAATAATTTCTGGAAGATGCTCGCATACAACAACTTTACAGTTCTGTTCCAGAGCTTTACCGATAAAGTCATGTCCATCAACCTGAGTTCCTTTCAAAGCAAAGAAAGCAACGTTGTCAGAACATTTTCTTGAATCGAAAGCGAGACTTGCAACAAGTCTGTCACCCTTTCCTATCACCTCAGTGACTTTACAATTTTTTAATATATCGTTGACTTTTCTCATTTTGCGCTTAATACTAAATTTATTATACCACCTTTTCTTAATTCAGAACCTGCTTTTACAGATTGAGACTTCACTTTTCCGTATCCAGAAAAAGTAACTTTCCAACCCATTGATTCGAGGAGAGATACCGCATCTGTAGCATTCATTCCTTTCACATCAGGGACTATACCTTCCGTCAACTCAACAGGATTGACATAAATCTGCTCGGCTGCAGTGTTGACCTTCACCCATTTCTCATTATCGACATTATCGATATAAGAGACTTTTTCGTTATTACAATAACCCACCCAATCTTTATAATCCACCATTGATGAATTTATGAAAGAGTTACCGTTAGATTCATATTCGCCTGTTTCCTCAACTATTCCAAGTTGAGTCGCATATATTTTCTCTGCCAAGTCTCTAAAGACAGGAGCAGACACTGTACCTCCGTAATATTTTCCACCTCGTGGGTTGCTAATCATAACGATACATGAATATTTTGGAGCGTCAGCAGGGAAATACCCAACGAATGTCGCTGTATAATTTTTTCTATCATAGCTGCCGCCTTGAGAGATTTGAGCAGTTCCAGTCTTGCCAGCCACCTGGAATGGAAGTTTGTTCAAGTTCTTGGCTGTACCATTAACCACCACACCTCTCAAGAGTTCCTGCATAGTCTTTATCGTTCTAGGCGAAGCTATACAATCATTTATCACGAGCGTATCGTATGAATATTTAACTTCCTTTCCATTGCGCACTTCTCTAACAAATTGAGGCTTAACCATTACGCCATCATTGGCAATAGCATTATAGAAAGTGAGCAACTGTATCGGTGTTATCATCGATTCATAACCAAACGACATCCACGGCATTGTCAACTTCGACCAAGTCTTATCGGAAGGATTTTTAATATATGGCACCGCCTCTCCTTTTATCTCAAGATTCAAAGGTTCATTGATTTTTGTGTTATAAATCAATTCCACAAATCTTGATGGATTATCCTTAAAGATTTCTTCAACAAGATATGCGAAGGCAATATTTGACGATTGTTCAAAAGCATTACGTATTGTCGTAAAACCATTCTCATCTGTCACACGATGAGAGTCGCGTATCGTTCTTCTATAAAACACTTTATAGTCGGTCGTTCCGAGATATATCTTACGATCCACGTTGAAATTGGGGTCATTTTCAAGAAGTGCCAACATCGTTACAGCCTTGAAAGTAGAACCAGGTTCCACATTCTGACGCAAGGCATAATTGTACTCCTCTTCATATTTGCAAGTCTTCTCATTATAACTCAATGAAGCCATCACCTCTACCAATCCCGACTTCACATCCATCATGACGACACATCCTTTCAAAGCGTCGTTCTCTATCAGGCACTTTTCCAACGCTGTCTCTGCAACATCCTGTAATTCAATATCTATAGAAGTATATACATCATCACCGTTTATAGGAGACATATTGTTAGGGTCATCATTTTCCGCTATCCATGCGTTACCATAAATGCGTCTTTTTTTCTGGATTCCGTTACAACCTTTAAGGTAATCATTATAAGCGCCTTCCAAACCCACAGCGACGATAAGACTATCATTTTCATCTTCACGAGTATAACCAATTGTTCTTGAAGCGAGTTTGCCATAAGGTTTCTCTCTAACATAAACACGTTCACTTTTGAAACCGCCAACATTTCTACCATATTTAAAAATAGGAAACTCACGAAGTCTCTTATATTCATCCAAAGTAGCTTTGATTGCAATATCGACGTTTCTAGTTCCTGCTTTTTTACCTGCCCTATAATTTGCACGAGCGGTCTTAAACTCTGATATATATTCTGATTTTGTCCTATTACGAAAGAGGCGACTCAAACTATCAGCAAGAGCCGACACTTCTTTATCAAATATATCATCAGCAACAGTGATAGGGTCGAAAGTTATATTGTATCGAGGCACCGATGTTGCCAACAAACTTCCATTATTAGACAATATATTACCTCTTGCAGCCTTTTCAATAAAATACTTATCTTCTCTCTGCTCAGCATATTCCATCAGTTCTTCTCTTTCAAACAACTGAATATAAACGATATTTGTCACATATATCAATGCTGCAATTATCATCAAATAATAGAAAAGATCTACCTTCCAAGACAAATCACTTTTAGACTTACTCATCTCCCACCTCCTTCTTCTCTATTTACAACTATCATTCTCAAAGGCACTACAGATTCTTTAATGCCTTTTCTTTCAAGTTTTCTAACCAAGTTAGACTGCGTAGTGTATTTTGTTATTTCCGAATTATAATATATATATTCCACATAGAGATTTTCCTCTTGTTTGTTAAGTCTTGCAATCTCTCTGTTCACATCTTCAGCGATGTAAGTATTTGCGATACATAACATCAAAAGAAAAACAACATACATAAGAAAAGGGAACAATTTCAAGAATCCCTCATTTACCAGCAAATCCCCGCCAAGAACGGTTATCACACCGTTTTTTTTCGTTTTTTGGGAAGATTTCACTTCTTTTGGTCTTTCCTCTACAAGTTCTTCATGAGTCTCAGGTTCTTCTATTTTCTTATTACTCATCATTTCTCTCTCCTTTCCGCCACACGAAGTTTTGCGCTTCGTGCTCTGCTATTGACCTGTATCTCTTCGTCGGAAGGAACGATAGGTTTGCTTGTTATTAATTTATAAGGTGTAAGTTGATTGCCGAAGAAGTCTTTCTCAAGGTTACCGTCGGCATTGCCTGTCTTCATGAAATTCTTCACCAGTCTGTCTTCCAAAGAATGATAAGACAGCACGACAAGTCTACCACCAGGATTCAAGACGTCGGCGCACTGGCTCAAGAACATCTCAAGCACTTTCATCTCTTCATTTACCTCGATTCTAAGAGCCTGGAAAATCTGTGCGAGCACTTTATTTTCAGAGCCTTTAGGAAGAAAACGAGCGACAGTCTCTTTCAACTCGTCGGTCGTTTCAATAGGTTTCACTTCGCGTGCCATAGAGATTGTCTCAGCTATAGATCTAGCGTTTCTGAGTTCGCCATAACGAGAGAACACTGATGCAAGAGAAGCAACATCGTAAGTATTAACAATGTTAGCAGCATCAACGGCAGCATTTTGGTTCATCCTCATATCGAGGCGACCGTTATATCTTATAGAAAAACCTTTCTCAGGTGTATCAAACTGATAAGAAGAGACGCCGAGGTCAGCAATAATACCATCCACTTTACCTCCACAATAAAGTTGGAGGAAATTCTTCATATAACGAAAGTTCTGCTGTATGAAAGTGAAACGACTATCGTCGATTACATTCTTGGCAGCGTCTTCATCTTGGTCAAAAGCAAAGAGACGACCTTTCTCACCGAGAAATTCCATGATATGACGAGAGTGACCTCCGCCGCCGAAAGTGACATCAACATAAGTTCCATCAGGTTTAATATTCAAAGCGTCAACGCTCTCTTTTAACAACACAGAAATATGATACATCTCTTTAATTTTTTAATTAACCAATAAAATCACAATCACCTAACTTTGCGGCAAACATCTCCGCCAATACTTTTTCAGGAATCTTAGCATCTTCAACCTCTTTCTTCGCCTTATCCCATATCTGCATTTTGGTAACCAAAGAAGTCATAACAACCTCTTTCACAAGACCAGATTTCTCCAACAGATCCTTTGGAATCTGAAGACGGCCGCTTGAATCCAATTTCACCATACGTGCGCCAGCATTGAATCGACGAATCAACATCATATTCTCAGCATTGAACGGATTCAACTTACCAAGTTTTTCCTGCATAGCACGCCAATCACTCATTCCAAAAAGCTCAAGACAGTCGCCATATAGACTTATGCGGAGAACAAAACCCTCTTCAACTGCATCCCCAATCTGTTCTTTGAAACTGCTCGGGAGAAGGAGTCTGCCCTTACTGTCTAATTTACAATAATATTCGCCAATTGGATAATTCATTTTTAGTGTATTTTTTCAACTTGTAAAATTAGTGCATTTTTTCCCACTTTCAACCACTTTTTGCTAAAAATTTTCACTTTTTTTCAAAAAAGTTATCAACAACTTTTAAACACCCAATAAAATATAGGATTTAAGGAATTGAGGATTTAAGGAACCAAGGAATTGAGGAGATGAGGAGTTAAGGTATCACTCCCAGAAATATGAAATATTAAAATTTATATTGACAGTTTGATTCATATGTTTATATTTGCAGAAAATTATTCATGTTATGATATTTGGCGTAGCAATTATAGTATTTATAATTTTAGTCTTTGTTGGCTTGATAGATTACCTTTTTGAATAATCATAGTACTTCTTTTTCCTTATATCTGCTAGTTGTTTAAACTTCTCAACTAACGGACAATTTTCAATTTTCATTTTCCAATTTCCACCCACTTCCTCACGCCCTCAATTCCCAAATAAAAATCTCTTGCTTTATTTCAATAATTATTTATTTTTGCAAAAGGGAAAAACCGTTTCATAAAATCAGTTTCTAATATTGAACACAATGAGCGAAAATAAAGCATTACAAATTGACATTGAGAAGATTATTAGCGAAAAACTTCCAAGACTTGCAAGCAAGCTTCCAAGATTTGTTTTCAAATATTTAAAGAAAACTCTTCACCAAGATGACATCAACAGCTTGTTAGGAAGAACCGAAGGCATATCAGGACTACCTTTCGTTACAGAAGTTATGAAAGAATTCAACACCGGCGTCATCACTGAAGGACTCGACCACATTAAAGATGAAGGTCGTTACATAATTGCTGCCAACCATCCTATCGGAGGTCTCGACGGTATCGCGCTCATCGACACAGTAGGAAAGATTCGCCCCGACGTCATCACTCCCGTCAACGACTTCCTGCTTTTCGTTCCCAACCTACGTCCTCTTTTCATACCAGTCAACAAATTAGGCAGCAACGCCGATAACATAAAGATTTTCAACGAGACATTCGCTGGCGACAGAACCATCTGCTTCTATCCTTTCGGCTTATGTTCTAGAAAACAAAACGGAAAAATCATCGACCTCGAATGGAAGAAGACTTTCATCACAAAAGCAAAGACTTACCATCGCGACATCATCCCTACTCATATCACTGGAAGAAACAGCAATTTCTTCTACAATCTTTCCAATATACGCAAGAAACTTGGCATCAAAGCCAATATAGAAATGCTCTTCCTTGTCAATGAATTTTACAAGCAAAAGAACAAGACACTCAAAATAACTTTCGGAAAACCAATTCCTTGGCAGACTTTCGACAACAGATACACCGACAGTGAATGGGCGATGAAACTGAGAAACTTCTCATACAATCTCCCTGGCAACTGCGAACAAACTTTCGACCCTGATAAAAACTATACAATATAAAATTATGGAAAAAATTATTGACGCCATCCCAGCAGAAGACATCGCTAAAGAACTAACACCTGAACGTTTCGTCAGAAAGACCAACTACGGCAACAACGAGATATACGTCATCAACGCACACAACGCTCCTAACACTATGCGTGAGATAGGTCGTCTGCGCGAATGGGCATTCCGTGAATCGGGAGGCGGCAC
>JAEIGA010005925.1_pt1 | contig 18591 bp, 36 predicted proteins | sample 9270691 | NCBI WGS metagenome assembly JAEIGA01 (sample SAMN17057246, study PRJNA624740) | gut metagenome | biome: biome; isolation source: fecal sample | host: Bos grunniens | place: China: Xizang | collected 2019
AACTTTTGTCTTTCTATTTCGAAATCTTCATATAACTTACAACTGATTATTTGGTCGTATTCTTGTTTTAGGTCGTGTATCTCACATTTGTTTAGGTTTTCTAGATATACTTTGTTTCTATATTTATGTATATAGATAAATGCTTCTTTATCATATATAGCTTGTTCTAAAGCACTTGATAAACTAGGTGTTAGCCAATTTATATCTAGTCCTTCGGTTTGTGTCATTAAATCACTACCGAATATTTGATTAGTGATATACTTTGCTATCTTTTTAGCACTTGGAGGTAATACGTATTTGTATTCCTCTTTTATGTTAGGTTTACCATTTGTTGTTCCTGGTTGTGTGATAGTTGCTCTTACTTTAATGTGTGGACTTTGTAAGATATCACTTCTTATTCTTCCCTTCACTTAATCTCAACTCCTCTCTCAAAGATTACTCCCCAATAGGTATTCTTTGTTTTTTCGTTATTGTCTAATAATATCTTTGGTCTAACAGCAATAGTTAATAGGTTAGATCCAAATAAACTTTTTTTACCAATTACCTTAATGAAGTAAACGTGTTCTGCTGGTGCTGTATTCTCATCTATTGTTAAAGTCTTAATATGAACTCCGTTATAGTAAAGGTGTAGTTTCCAGTTTTTCTTCTTCATATACCCTCCAACAAAAAAAGCATAGGTCGTTTAAAACACTATGCTTCATACAGCGACAGATAGTCCTGTTTGCACTTCTAACTATAATATATCATACGTTTTTATAGTTTTCTAAAGTCTAGTCTTTATTTTTTATAAAAATGTAATGATTTTTGTATATATCATATATTTCAGTTTTTTTACAATTCTTACATATACAAGTTATTCTTAAAGGTATCTCTTGTTTGATTCCTAACTTCTCTAGATTTGATAGGTAATTCTCAATATCTATTTCACATAAGAAGCGTTTTGTTTTCTTGCACCTGATTATCATACTATTGGACTTCTATTTGTGTCTTTAAATAATTCCAGGATATATCTTGTTGCGTCTATTGAGTGGTCGAGTTCCTTTAGATAACAGTTCGTTCCAGATACTTCACTTTTTAATTTATCATACTGATAACTTTGAAACTCAATTAAACTCTCATCTTTGTTAGCTTCTTCATATTCTCCATTAGGTAAGAAATATCTTATTGTAGGTTGGTTGTATATGTAAAAATAGTCTTTGTAGAATAGACTTTGTAAGTATTGAACTCCATTGTCTACACTACCAGCACCTTTTCTTGAAATGCTATGCTGTATGTTATCTACTGTAAGTCTATTATCGAAATGTGAAGCCTCACTATCAATAACAACTTCAGTTATAGGAACGTTTGGGTATTTATCCTTTAGTAGTAAAAGGAATAATCTTAATTGTAGTGAATAGTATTCAGTAGTAGGTGTATCGTTCTCTACTTTTGGATCGTGATAATAAGTCTGTAATCTTATTAAGCACCACCTCTTTGTTTCTTGGTTGTATGCTAGTGCTATTGGAACAAAAGTAGTAGGGTTTACGCTACCATAGTCTATTCCTATTCCTATTTCTCTTATTATGAACTTATCTATATTGTCTATCTCATTTATTTTGTTAAATACTTTACCTTCAGCAATTACCCATTTATTGAATACCTTTTGTTCTCTTAAACTACCTTCAGGAAAAGCGTTTACAGCTTCTCTTATCTTTTCAGGTGTATCTAGAACAGGGTTATCATATGGATAGAATACATATTTCTTCCAGTCAGTATTATCTATATATTTTACTTTGTAAGGGTGGTTTTGGTTTCCTTCTACATTGAAACTATCAATTCTTTTTCTATATGGGTGTCCTGAATAACTCATTTGTCTACCAGGGAACTCATCAAAGGTGTCCTTTAATTGTCCTTCATATATTCTTGCACTTTCATCTATCCATATAAAGATTAAAGGTTTACCTAGTATCTTGTTAAATGATAGTTTGTTATTGAAACCGAAGAAGTAAAACTTCATACCATATAGTTCTATGTATTTGTCTTGTTGACCGAACTTTAATATATAGTCCTTACCTTCTTTGAAGTGATATTCGTTCTCTAGAATATTTACTATATTATCTACTATGTTTGATTTAACTGTATCAGTAGTCCAACCTACTATTGCACCTATGTATTCTCTTGGTATGCTTCCAAGTTTCCTTTGTTCTATCTCGTAGTTCTTTAATCTTCTTGCATACTCTATTAGAGCTAAACATATATCATAAGTCTTACCTGACTGTGTAGATCCTAATACTGATATGTTAGGTATACCCTCACTTACTATGTCATTATATAGTTGTATTTGTTTCTTCGATAGTATCATCTACTTCAACTTCTTTATTTTCTTCTATTTCTTTTAGTCTCTTATTTATCTTGCTTACCTTTTTAGTTGTTTCTTTTTGGCAAGTATCACTCTTTATGTCTTTAATGATAAGTCCTTCTTTCTCCATTTCTAATCTTTCTTTTTCATTTACGATTAGTCCGTTAGAGTTTCTTACTAGGAACTTACCTCTACCTATATCTATGAACTCCATTTTTAAACCTCCTTCCATAAATCTATCTACTGAATAATCATTTCTTTCGCTTATTGTTTCTAAATCAATTCTCTTTCTCATACATAGCCTTCTCTAAATCGGTATTGTCTACTACTTTGATTACTACGTCAGGTGTAGTGCTATTTACTTCTATTTCTCCAGTTGCTTCTAATATTGTCTTATAGTTTGTAGCATTTCCCTGTATAGCACCTTTAAGTAGTCCTAGTGTTGCTAGTTGTCTATATGTAAGGTTATTCTCTTTATCTCCTACTTCATCTAGCATATCTAGTAATACCTTTTTCATAGTGGCTTTTTCTTTTCTTACTTGTCCTGAAGCCTTACCACCCATTATTGCTATTTCCCTTTGCTCTTCCTTTGTTCTCTTATTCATTGGTATAAGATTTTCTTCTCCTGGTATAGCCACTATTCCACCTCCTTATCTTTCGTAAGTTGATTTATTTGGAAACTTCCTTTTTAAGAAGTTTATTAACTTCATCTTTGTTATTGTGTAATCATCTAATTGTTCCGTATCATTGAAACATACTATATCAGCATTATTATATTTACTGAAATTAACACTACTTTTTAATGTTATGTAGCAACAATTCTTATATGGATCTCCTATTATTGCTTTATTACATATCTTTAGTAAATCACTATATATATAAGAACATAAATTACTCTTATGCCTAAACTTGCTCTTGTTAAAGTGTTCTAATATTTCTTGTTCGTTATCTTTTATTATCTTTTGTTCGAAACTCTTTAGTCTTGCTTCAGGTAAATGATAGAAACCATATTTAACTTTGTTAGTCATATATCTTTCTTCAAACCTTAAATCATTGTCTAGTATTTGGAAGAATACACTATCACTTGTTGTTGTATTGTTGTATAGATTATAAGGAACTCTATTATCCTGATGAACTGGTTTACCTTCTTTAAAGAATCTATCTTCTTCTATCTTGTTTAGGAAGAAGTAATCATCATCACATAAGATATATTGTTCTCCTAGATCCTTTATGTTGCTTATGTATGTTCCTATTGTCATAGCGTTAAAGGTAGGTAATAACTCTTTTGGTATATATTCTTCGTGATAAACTATTCTTAACTTTGGGTTATTTCTATCTAACCAGTCAGGAACGTGTTTTTCGTTTTGACATATAAAGAATATCTTATTTACCCATTTACAGTTATTCTCTATTCCTCTAAACCAGTATTTAAGTATATCCCACTCTCTAGTTCTTTCTACTCCAAAGGCTTGTCTATTATTTATATCAGCTTTACCTTCTTTTATCTCTTTATATTTCCAATAGTTGTAATCTTCTATCCATTGTTTATCATTAGGGTTTAAGTATGTTATTACTATATCTATCATTTAGACCTCTTTGTTAATGAGTTAGGGTTGTTATTGTAGTAATATAATACCTTTACTAAATTACCTCTTATACCTTTTCTAACTCTTTTGTTAAAATCGTAATCTTCTGCAAGTACCAATTCTTCATTAAATCTTTCTTTTCCTATTAAATCTCTTTTATATACTGTGTTCCATACACAACAATTCCAACGTGGTGGCTCATCTTCTATAATTACTCTTAACCCTCTAAATAAGAAACTTATGTAAAAGTAATCATAATCTTCTTTAGTCTTTTCTAATATCCTGAATACATAGTCTCTAGATACTTTATCGTCAGCGTCTATAAATGCTATGTATTTACCTGTTGCTATATCTAAAGCTACATTACGAGGTTTACTTGCACCTCCACTATTCTTTTTCAGATGAATTATCTTTATATTATCTCTTTTGTATTGGTCTAATCTTTCTTCATTACAACCGTCATCAACTATTATCCACTCTACTTCTTTATTTAGTTGAGGTATTAATATACTTGCCAGAACAGTAAAATAGTCATAGCATTTGTAATACGGAGTTATTATACTTAATTGCATATATCCACCAAACCTTTTGTTTCAAGATATATTGCTCTTGGTAAACTTACTTCGTATGGATCAGTAAATATGTTTACTTGTTTTCCTAACTCTATATCAGTAAAACTCTTTTTAGGTTTTATCATTACTTTAGTTTGAGGCGTATATCTTGTTTCGTTATCTAAATACCTATCCCACTCACTCTTTGGTGGTGTATATTTAATCTTTTTACCTTTTAGTTCATTTATCTTGTCTATTGATATATCTTTAAAGTCTAAAGGTAGTTTAATAGACATTGTTTCATCAATACCTATTTCTTTATATACTGGTAAATCAGTTATTATTACAGGTTTACCTAACATTAAACTTTCTACTACACTATAACAATATGCTTCACAGTCGCTTAATTGAACTAGAAAATCGCTATCAGCCATATAACTTGTTATATCTAGTCTAGGAGACATATATACTATGTTTTCGTTATCTATTACTTTTCTATCATTAGTAAATACTAACCATTGATATTGTATTCCTTTTCTATCTAGGATACTTCCAAGTAATGCCATACGATCCTTACCTTTTTCTCTTGTTAATCTTGTTGCACTTATTAGTTTTAGTAAAGGTTTAGGTTTGTCTAAAGCCACAGGGTTGTATATTACTTCACAGTCTATTCCTGTTAGTTCTTTATAACTATCTGCTACTCTTTGGCTTACAGCTATTGTTTTAGTGAACTTCTTATGAACTACTGGAGATATCCTTACTTCTTTATAATCACTATGTATTATATTTATATATTCTTTTGCTTCTACATTATCTATTATGTCTGGGTTATACATACAAAAAAAGTTTTCACAAACTATATGCTGATTAGTATATTTATGACACTCTACATTTTGACTTAATCTTGCTATTTGCTTTGGATCTCCCTCTTTGTAGTAAACCACCATATTTTTATATAACTTGGATAGATAATACAACCAACTTTCTACTCCTCCTATTGAGTTTATTAGTTTAAAGTAGAATACGTTTTTCATTTGTATTTAGCACCTATCCAGCATAAACCTACTAGAGTAATACATAATATTAATACTATTTGAACTATACTATTCATAAATACCTCCTTATAAGCACCACCTAGTTGATAAGTTCGACTTATACGACAACTCCAAAAGGCTTGAAATGAGTTGTAATTATTACCTACCAACTAGGTGCTACCTACAAGAGATAGCACTGAAAAATATTATTGATTTAGTGCTGTTTATAAGCACCACCTAGATAATAAGTTTAAGTAAAGGAACAACTACAAAGTGATTAAAAGTTGTATTCATTACCTATTATCTAGGTGCTACCTATAAGGGTAGCACGAATAAAAAGGGGTGAGCTTATGCTTTTACAAGCACAATTTGACTGATAAACGGTGATGAGATTTACCAGTCAAAGTCTACTTATAAAGTATCCTGTTGAAATATGTATCCTTTATTAAGACTTTTCCCTTCTTACTTGTTAAATCTCTAAACTCCATTTCAAATGTTCTTAAAGCCATTTCTATTCGCTCTAAATTATTCATATCGAGGCGTCCGTTCTCGTTCATTATTTGCATACGTTCGGTTATGTATTCAAACCTGTCTCTATCGTATTGTTCTATTAAATGTAAGTATTCGTGTGAGGTGTCTTGAACTAATATTGCACCGTTCCACCTTACATAACCTTTAGCTTCAACTCTATCACAGTCTTTTCTAGGTATTAATAAATGATGAAATGATAATTCATTTAAGTTCTTGAATCTAAAACCCATAAAGTCATATCTTAACTTCTTTAGGTTGTAATCATTAATCATTAACCTAGTTATTGTTCTCAATATATTCCTCTATTTCTTTTACTACCTTTAAGGCTTCTTCTTTAGTTTTATAACTACCACTAAATTGAAGTTGATTTGCTACGATCCAAACTTGTCTTACTTTTGCTGTGCTATCTACTAGAGTAAACTTATCTTCTTCTTTTTTAGTTATCTCACTCTTTGGAACTTGTGTCTTAATCTCGATAATGTTATAGTCATCATCTTTTATTGTTTGTTGAAATACCATTTGTTCGTATTGAGTTTTGTTTAATTCTAGATAAGTACAACTACCATATAAAGCGTTTAAAGGTGCATATATAACATTACCTTCTTCATCTTCATACTTAACTATATCTTTGTTTATTTTTGTTAAATTATTTAGAAACTTGTTAATGTCTTTTTTCACTTTAGACCTCCACTATTTAATTTGTCTTTTAATTCTATATCTAACTCGTTTGAAGTTTTATAAATATCAGGAATAGCATTTATTCTCTTTAATTCTCTCCAGTATTTCTTTTCTTCTTTATCCTTAATCTTGTTTATGTCTATTACTCTTGATTTGATTATTTTGAATAAAGGCTCATCTTCAGGAATACTTCCTAGTTTCATTGAGAACTCTTTGTATCCTAACTTTAAAAAATCTTCATACGATATATTTTCATATCTAGCACAGTAGAAAGCGTAAGCCTGTGCTATATCACTGTCATACGACAATAAGAAAGGAGTTATTCTATGAAAATTATTCTTATTACTTGTCGCTTTCTCTACGTTTGGGAATTGTATTTCCAGTTAATATGTTTACGAACTCCTCACTAAAACCAGATATTTCAGCTTCTTCTTGTAAACCTATATCATTGATTAGTGAAGTTAAGTCCATACCAAATAGTTCAATACATTTCTTATCAAAGAACTCCATTGTTGCTTCGTTTTGGTATGCTTGTTCTAGTTCTTCTTTATTTGTATTATCGTAAAAGGTTTTACTGCCTTCTTTTTTCTCTATTACTAGATCCTTTAATGATATCCCCTGACTTGATAATTCTTTTATCATTTTAAGTCTTGCTTCTTTAACTATACTTTGCATTTGTCTTACTAAATTAACGTCTCTTTTAAATGCAAAAGTTTTATCTTTATACTTTAATTCAATATCATCTAGTCCAGTTGATATAAACTCATATTTCATATTTTCTCTACCTCTTAATACCATTATTTCATATAATTTACTGACATTTCACTGACAAAAAAAGAAGTTTTTTTATTTAAACTTCTTTATTCTATTTCTTATCTTTTTATTATATATTCTCCAGATAGTTCGAACGTCTTTATCATAGTATTCAGCTATTATCTCTACACTCTTACTTATTGAAGTTCCTTTTATAATTTCTTTAAATAATGATACTTCTATTCCTGTAAGGTCTTTAAGGATATCTTCTATTTCTTTTAAAGTATGTTCTAGCTCTTGAACTATCTTTTCTTGTTGTTTAGTTTGTTCTTTTAAGTTTTGTAATCTCTTTGTTGCTATCTCATATTCTTTTTTAGTATCTGTATAGTTGTCAATAGCAACCATTTTCTACCTCCTACAATATTAATCTTATTCCCTTCTTACTACCGTCAAGTTCTATTTCACTGATTCCAGTAGATCCTGGAAGTAAACCTAATCTTTCAGCATAACTATTTTGATATTCTATAAACGAATTAGATATACAGTAATACATTTCTTTTTTGATTATGGTTTTGTGTTGATATTCAGGAACATATATTACACTCTTTGTTGTTATAGGCTCGTGAACGTGGCTCATTATATAAATATCAGCAATTACTACTTGGCTCATCTTTTTTACTTTATTTATTTTACCACCACTTGTTTGTCCTCCACCTGTTCCGTGATAACCTGTTATTGTATATACTAACTTTCTATTATCTCTTTTTGGTTTATTATTTCCAAAAGTTAAGTATAAATACCACCAACTAGAACTATACGCTTCTTCTATTCCTAGTTGTTTAGCTACTAACCATAGAATATCTACATTAGTGTCTTTCTTAATTCTATCTTCGTGATTCCCTGAACTTAAAACAAGTATTTTATCTTTTATTGGCTCTAGGTATCCTATTAATTGTAATACCTGTTCCATAGGTGTTAATTCTTCTTCATATGTATCACTCTTACTCGTTTTAAGCGCTATATTACATAAATCTCCATTTAGGATAGTATAAGTGTTAGGCTCGTTCTCAATTCGTTCCAGAACTTCTTTAAATGCTTTTAAATCGGTACACTTATCTCCTATATGTGTATCACTTATAGGTATTATTGTAAGTTTCTTTATTTCTTCCCCTAGTTCTTTTTTTATTATCTTCATTTCTACCTACTTTCTACAATAAACCATATAATCATATAAAATAACATTATTAAGATAACTACGTCATACCAATTAATATAATACTTCTTATTTTTCATCTTCTTCGTCCTCCAGTTCAACTATTACCCAACTTTCATAGTTAGATTTGTTTAACCAGTGTTTTGACATATAAAACCAAAATGTTTCTATCTTTATATCCATTAGTTTTGCTAGTTCTCTTGAAGTACCTATTCCAATAAACTTGTCGCCTTTATATAGTGCATATTCTTTTTTCACGTATCTACAATTATGTTGTTAATATCGTATTTTAGCTTAACTCTATTTCTTAAATCATAGAAAGTTTGTACTGGTATAGGTTTATAGATATATAAAGTATTATCTTTTATTCGACACTCGTATTTATGTAATATATCTTCAAGTGTTTCTTTGTATAATATCATTTCTCTTAAATCATCAATTAATGTCATAATTTCTCCCATATCTTTTAATGAAATCTTCTACTGTCTTATTGTAGTGATCCAACCAAACCCTTTGTGCTTGTTTCTTAACTTCTCTATCCACCTTTATATTAAAATGAACTGATTTATCGCTTCCTGTATGATGATAATGACATAACCATATCCAACAACCGTCTTGTTCGCTCTTTTTTCTATTTGCTGTTCCAAAGAATACGTGGTGTCTTTCTAGGGTAGAACTTAACCCACATATATAGCACTCTCTTTTAGTTTGAAGTATTGACACCATATTCCCTGGATAACTGACCTTCTAAAACTCTTATTTGTAGTTTTATAGTATTTATTGCTTCTTGATTCGCTCTATATATTGCTTCGGCTACGTCTCTTTTAAATCTCTTGTCAGCAACTTCAGGAACTCCATATACAACTTGTTGTATTAAAGTGATAGCCATACCCTTTTCACTTCTTAACTTTAAAGCCTCTTGTCTTAATGTTATTTTGTAATCTCTTTCGGCTTCAGCGTAGGCTGTTCCTGTTTCTCTTAATTTCTTTAATGAGATATTCAGTTCATTTATTTTATTTTGTATCTCATTATATAGATCCATAATTACTCCTTAATTACTTCTACTTCTTCATTTAACTTCTCAGGATATACTCCATAAAATTGATTATCAAAGAAATAACCTAATGTATCATTTTTATAATCGTATGTTGGTGTTTCAAAATGATAAACTCTATCTTCATATATTATTCTTTTAGGTATTTCTCCATTTGCTATCATATTTAATAAATCTATTACCTTCATTATTTTTCTCCTTTTAATATTTCTAATAATCTTCTACAAAAAGCACTTCCTACATCATCATATAAATCTACACTTTCGTTTTCTTTTATATACTCTATTGCTTTGTCTATTCTTGATAATAAAGTTTCTCCATTTCTAATATTTGAAACTATATGGTCTATAAGTTCCTCTTTAGAACAATTTAACCAGAACTCTTTATCATCATCTTTTAAACTGTTATAAAAAGGTAAATAATCTTTATTCATCTTTTTTCTCCTTTTAAAACAGTATGCGTTTTAGCATAATTTCTTATTTCGTCAGTCATAAGAGTTCTCCAAGTGCTTTCAAAATATAATTCATATAAATTATGTTCTAAAATAAAATCTTTGTTTTCTTTCATAGCTTTAAGTAATTCTTCTCCACTATTAACTTTTTCCATAATTACTCCTTAATACTTTTTTCTTTTATTACATTAAATAAACCTTTTCTAAAACTACTTATATTTCCAGATAATATTTGTCCTTTAAATGTTTTGTATTGTTGTTTAGTCATTTTGAATTTATAAGTTTTAAGTAGTTTTAAATTATCTATCTTATCTTGCATATCTAGTCCTTAACATAGAATTGTAGCTTTTCGTAGCAGTGTTTATTATGTGCTATGTCTATTGGACTAGCTATTTCTACCTTTAACTGATTTGATAAAGGGTTGTATATAACAAACTCTGTTCCAGGTTTTAATTCTAATACTTCTTCTTTAGTCAATTCTTTCATATATCCTCCTAAAAAGGTAAAGCGTCATCTTCTATCTCTATGTCTTTAGCGAACTTCTTAAAAGGATCTTCTTTCTTTTCATCTTTAGTAGTCTTTGGTTTGTTGTTTAATAATGTTAGTTTTTCACATACTACTGAAGTATCAGTTCTAGGTTTTCCTTCATATTCATAGTTTCTTACTTGAATACGTCCGTCTATTCCTATTAAGTCTCCTTTTTTACAGTTCTTATTTAATACTTCGGCTACTTGGTTATATAAAACTACTTTTATAAAGTCAGTTTCATATTCTCCTTTAGCGTTTTTAAATGCTCTAGGAACAGCTACGTTAATAGTAGCTACTCCCATATCATTTTCAAAATATCTTAATTCTATATCGTTGCATATACGACCTATTAATATTGCTTTATTCATTTCTTAATACCTCTACTTCTTTCTTATCCCCATTACATACAAATACTAGTCCTGGGTTTATATCTATTTGTCTAAAGTCTACTTCATCATAAGAGAACTTGCGTTCTCTATTGTTATATCTATCTACTATTTCTTTTAAATCTCTAGTTGCTTCTCTTAAATCTTCATTATTTATCATTTTTAGCACCTAGTTTCTTTTTTAGAATTGCTTTAATTTCTAATAGTTGAGTTTCTCCCCAGTATCCTGGATAAACTTTAACTATATCTTCTCTATTAAACTTACTGTCTTTTTCTTCAACTTTATTGATTAAATCGTTTACTTCCCCCTGTAAGTCTAGTAAGTATTTCTCACGATCCTTTGTTAATTGACTGAATCGTAAGTTTCTTTTGTTATCTACTATGATTAAATCACTTATATTTCTATCATCATCATAGTTAATATAATCTACATAAAATCTAGTTTTAGTTTCATACTTACCTTTATCATTTAAGTAGAACTCCCCGTCTTTTCCTTTTGGTGTCATTTCTTTTAATGGAAATACTATTATTCCAGGAGAAGTATAAAGTTCTCTACCTATTCCCCAGTTTACACAAGCACGTTTGAAACTATCACTTGCTAAACCTTTTTCAGCTTCACTAAAACTCTCTGTTCCGGTATCTTCTTTAGATACCCACTCTTTCTTTTCTTCATCATAAATTGAAACTATACAGTTAGCATTGTCTCTTAAATGCTCTCTTTTCCAATTTAAACAACCAACTGTTTCATCTAATATATCCATATCTACTCTAGCGTCTTTATATAGTAATAAAGTCAACCAATTACTTGCTATTTGTGATACTCTTACGTCTATTTCTTCTTTCTTTAATAATCTAAATCTATTCATCTTAATTCTCCTTAATATAATATCTTTTATAATATGTTTTTTCTCCGTATCTATTGATACCTACTTCAGTTGTATCTTCTACGTTGTAATCAAGTCTTAATTGTCTTATATATTCACTTAATCTGGTACAACCTAAATCTATAAATGCGTCTCTTGTTGTTATTGATCCAAACTCTAATATGTAATTTAATACTCTATTTTTCATTTCTAATCTCCTTAACTTTTAATCTTAATCGTGAGTTTTCTTTTCTTAATCTTTCTACTTCTTCCTGATTAGATAATGTATTAATAATTGTTTCACTCACTCTACTTTGTAAAATCATTTCAAGTTCTTTCTTTTCAAGTTCTAACGTATTTACCTTACGTTGTAATTTAAACTTATCTTTAAAAGGTGCTATTAATAGCTTTAATGTTTTCATTAGTGAAAATCACGCTCACTTATTCCATATTCTTTATAAGGGTTAAATCTTCTAGGCTCGTAATGTTCTTTTGTATATTCCTTATAATCTTCGTGTTTTTCTTGTAGGTTATGATATTCATATAGTAAATCTTCTAACGCACTTAATATTCCTTCTACTTCAACTTGACTATCTTTAATGTCATAATCAATTTGTGTAATATCGCTTATTTCTTCTAATTTACTTAATTCACTTTTATTTAAACTAATATATATTTGTGCCATTTAATATCTTCCTCATTTCTACTTTAAAATCATTTCTTTTTTTATCTTCTTCGTGTAGGTAAACCATATTCCCACACCAATTACATATTTTTCTTTTGTATTTATTTGTAATTACGACTACGTGTCCACAGTCGCACTTTGTTTTATAAGGCTCTAATACTTCACTTAACCTTAAATCTTCCTTAAAACTCATTATTTAAACTCCTTTAATATATTCTTCATTTCTTCTTGTTCTTCATCTGTTGCACTAGCTTTAATATCTTTGTTAAACCAACTAGGAAGTTCTATATTGTCAGGACTATGGTTTTCCCAGGTAATAACTTTTTGTTTCCAATTCTTTACTTTATTTCCTTTATTGTCTATCCAGTTATTTACTGAATAGTAATCATAAAACTTTTTTGGATCTACATTGTTATTACGTTCCTTACAATAATTCTCAACTTCTTCAAGCGTAGGTTTACTATTACTCTTTTTATTATTATTTGTATTTATATATTTGTTATTATTTGTATTTGTCTCCTGTGAGACCAGTTGTGGTCTAATAGGTATTGTGGTTTCAGGTATTCTGGTGTTGTTTATTAAATAATTAACTCTTATATACCAACCTTCTACCTTTCCACCTTCTTTTGTTTTTCTAACAATTTCTATTAGTTCCATATCTTTTAATCTTTTTTTTGTCGCCTGTAATTTATCAATTCCCCAGTGTAAGCACTTCTTACAATATTCATCAGTAGCTTTAATTGGGTTGCATTGTTGCCATTTTGCTGTTTTGTAATAGAATAGATATAAAACTAACGGGTTTTGATTTTCTTCATAGAATAATCTTTCTATTGTTGCTTTATTTATTATTAATAATTCGTCTGCTATATCTATTACTTCTATTTCTTGCATTTCTTCTCCTTTTCGTGTTATAATATTCCACGAAAAAACTTATATATGCCTATTAATCAGGTAAAGTTTTTTCTATTTGTAAAGTTCGTATTCGCAATAACTTTGAGAGTGTCCGTTCTCTATGCAATTACGAACTTCTTTTTTTGTATAATTATCAGCAAGTTTTACAACTCCTAATAAAATGATTATTAATATTACAACCTTAACCCACGTTCTTAATTTCATCTTTTTCATATTCCTTCTTATTCCTTCCTATATATTCTTCTAATAACTTTGGACTAATATAATAACTATATTTAGATCCTGTTTTTATAGCTGTTCCTATTGGTAAAAGACCTCTTTGTAAACCTATTCTTACGAATTGTTCGCTCTTTCCCATTAGTTTAGCTACTTCACTAACTTTAATATTCATAGATTTTTCTTTTCCTTTTCCATTTAAAATGTAATGTTATTTCAAAAAAATATTGATATCAAAATCTTTAAATGTTTCTCTAAACTTCTTAATAGTTTCTACACTAGGCTTCACTATTCCATATTCTAGTTTTTGATACATTGAAAATGATATCCCTAATAAATCAGCCATTTCTTGTTGTGTTTTTCCTATCGCCTTTCGATAGTTTACTAGTTCTTCCATAGTTGCCTTTTATATCCTCCTTTCTTGATTATAATATAACTCATTTTAGATGAGTTGTAAATACTAAATTACATTTTTTATATAAAAATATTGTCAGTTTACATTTTAAATGATATTTTCTTGGTATAAAAGGCGTGATAAATATGTTTAATTATAATAAATTAAAGGTGTTAAGAAAAAATAAAGATATGCTACAAAAGGATCTTGCTGACGTTCTAAATGTTTCAGTATCTACTGTATCTATGTGGGAAGTAGGAAGTAATCAACCTTCTGGAGATGATATTAAAAAAATAGCTAATTTATTTAACGTGTCTACTGACTACTTATTAGATAATGAAGATAACAAGACAGTAGTTAGAAATGACGAGGTATTAAAAGAAGTAGCTGATAAAATCAACGAGCCTTTAAATCGTGCCTTATATAAAAAAGTTGGAGAATTAAAGACTGATGAGGATAAAAAGCGTGTCTATGATATCATTAATACCTTTATTAATAATTCATAGGAGGAATTATGCTTAAAGACTTATTATCTGGAGAAATTACACAAGAGGACTATTTGAACTCTAACAATATTACTATTAAAGAATATTCTTTACCTAAATATATATATGGTTTTATATATAAACATAATAATATTTGTTTGATAGCAATTAATAACCACTTATCCAGAAGAAAAAAGAAGTTCACTATTCTACACGAACTAGCACATTTTGAATTAGGACATTTGGATAAAGTTTATTATTGTTTAGAAGATATAGAAGATGAAGCTGATAATTATATAAAGAGTTTGTTATAACTCTTTTTTTAAACAGGAGGTTTTATAATGAGATTACCCGTTGGATATGGAACTGTCTACAAGTTATCAGGTAAACGTAGAAAACCATACGTTGTTATGATTACTAAAGGTTGGACTGATGAAGGTAAACAGATAAAAGAGATTATAGGATACACTACTACTAAAAAAGAAGGACTAGAATTATTAGAATCATACCATAACAACCCTTTTGAAATAGACGAAAGTAGAACTACCTTTGAGGATATCTATAATAAATGGTATGACTGGAAGTTCAAAGATAACAACTTATCACGTAAAAGTGAAGTTAGATACTCTAACGCTTATAAATACTACAATTCTATTAAAGATATACCTTTTATTGATATAAATATACTTATGATCCAAGATATCCTGGATAAATGCGATAAAGGATATCATACTAAAAGCGATATTAAGAGCTTATATTGTCAGTTATATGATTATTCTAAAGTCCTTAACCTTCCTGTTAAACCAATAGCAACTAAATACTTAAAGATAGGTACTTTACCTAAATCTACACTTCATAAACCATTTACAGAAGAAGAAATAGATTTATTATGGAATAATCGTAATGATACAGTAGACCTTATCCTTATTAATATATATACAGGTATGAGACCTACTGAATTATTAAAACCTAAAGAAGTTAATAAAGACTACATAATATCAGGAATAAAGACTACTTCAGGAATAGATAGAACTATCCCAGTCCATAATAGAATAAAACCACTTCTAGAACACTACCCTCCTAGACTTTCATATTCGGCGTATAAGAGACATTTTAACGAGGTAATGCAATTACTCAACTTATCTCATACTCCTCACGACTGCCGACATACGTTCGCTACACGCTGTGATTTGTATGGAGTTAATGACTTGATAGTAAAATTAGTTCTAGGACACAAAGTTGACGATATAACTAAAGGTATCTATACACATAAAGATTTACAAGAAATGACAAAAGAAATTAATAAGATTTGTTAGTTATGTGTTAGTTATGAAAATAATTTTACACGAACTTAACGACCTTATGTTCGATAATTTTAGACAAAAATAAAAGACACTATTTAGTGTCTATTTTTATTTATAACCTTATATTATAAGGAAATAATCATATTGGTAGCGAGAGAGGGGGTTGAACCCACGACCTAACGGGTATGAACCGTTCGCTCTAGCCAACTGATTTTCCACTTCCCATAAAATAAGGGTTTTAGAGGTATTTTGTTAGTTATGTGTTAGTTATTGAAAATTACGTAAACCAACAAAAAAGACCTCCTCGGTCTTTTCGGTTTGACTATAAGAAGTTCAACCACTTACGATAGTTCTTACTATCTCATTAATAATATAACATAGGTTTTTAAAATTATCTAAAGTCAAAAATAAAAAAGGAGAATTAATCTCCTTATCCTGTATATATCTTTATTTTACCATTTTTATATTCATACATAGGGTGGTTATTGTTTAATTCCATTTGATAACCACTATATGCTTGTCCTAAAAATACATAAACATAATTATCTTCTGTTGTAGGTAAATCTTGAACTAAAGGGTGTCCTCCACTATTTGCACTATATACAGGAGATAAAGTCCCGTCATTATTACCACTCATTTTCATATATACAGGTTTACCTGCTGTTAATGTTGAAGTTGTTATATTAAAACTATATCTTAAATCAAAATGATATTGTTGCCATAATGAAGTCTTTGTTATTTCACTTCCTCCTGTTATTTCAGTTGAAGCACTATAATATCTCATATCCCCGCCTGGTAAATATTTAGGACTTAATTGTGTTTTAGTTGTTTTTGTTGAGTTGCTTGTTGAAGTAAAAGGACATAATTTACCTTCTTCATTTTCAACTAATAATTGGTATCTATATATTGAAGTTGAAGCACCATTATAATATATACCAGCATTTGTTCTTAATTGGTATCCTATTGTATTAGATCCTGAAGTATCTACATAAGCATTTACTTTCCAGTTAGTCCCGTCAAAAACCATTAGAATATCACAACCACTAGCGAAGTTAGTTGTTGTAGTTGTTGTTGCAAGTCTATATACATTTTTAGCACCAGTTGTTGTTCCGTCAGGTAAAGTTAAGTTTAATGTAGCTGCACTTGAACTTCCAGCTTGATTTAAGTGATAAATAATAACCTTACCAGTATATAAAGCACTATTAGAACAACCTGTATCAGTTGAAACTCCAGTCCATAAGTTAGTTGCACCTGTTTGAGTTCCTACTATGTATTCAATACCTTTAGTTAATGCTTTATTAACTTGTAATGTGCTAGTAGTTGAATAATTAGTTAAATCGTTTACTGAATTCGTAATATAACCACTATCGTTGTTAAATGCTGAAATATCAGTTGGAACAGTTGGAATAGTAGGTTTATTAGTTAAGTCATCATAACTACCACTAAAATCACTCTTACTATTCCAAGTAGACTTTTCAGTATCACTTACTAATCTATGTGTGCTATCGTCAGTTAAATCTTTTAATTCATCTGGAATAGTTGGTTTGTTAGTTAAATCATTGTAATTACCACTAAATAATGTAGGTTTGTTAGTTAAGTCGTTATAACTTCCAGTTGTTGCTACTGTCTTTAATGAACTTGATAAAGTATAATTATCTAGATTATTAACTGACTTTGTTATAAAACCACTATCGTTGTTTAATTGACTTGTTTTAGTAGGAACTTCAGGAATAACTATTCCTAAATCGCTTGTTGTTTTATTACCTACTAACTCTACGTTATTGATTTTAGGTTTATTATCTAGTTCTTCATAGTCAGTTGATCCACCAACCATAGTTCCCTGACGAAGATTACCTCCTCTATCCATAAACATTTTACCTTCAGCTACGTCTCCAGCTTCTGCTGTTGTTTGTGTTAGGTCTATTAAAGTATCTTCTCCATATACTACTTTATTTATTGCCATAATTACCTCCTAACCTATATAAACAGTCTTTCCATATTGATTAGGTGTCTCTCTATATGGAATCGAACTTATTTCTATATCATCAGTCATTATCTTATTATTTGTTTCTAAAGTTTGACTATTAACTTGAGGTGTTATTTCATAAGAGCCACTAAATACGCTTCTATGTGTTCCTTCTCCCTCAATAATAGTTCCTATTAAATTGGTATCAGTTGTTAGATTACCTGTTATATTTATTTTAGTTTCTAAAGTTCCAGTTATAATGTCATTTGTTAAGTTAGGTGTTATCATTATTGTATTTGGCTACCTTCAGGATAAAGAATTAACTTTTTAGCTCCTTCTTCATCATATCCTATAACAGTATATCTATCATTTAATTCAATTTCATACCAATACTCAACAGGTTTATTTGTCATTTCTCCTATTTTAGTTTCTTCACTTGTAAAGGATATCTCTACTTGTGTAGATCCTTCAGTTGCGTCTACTTCTTTTAGTAAAATTGCTTTCTCGTTCATTTTACCTTTATTATAAAGAGAGAATACTACTTTATCTCCACTCTCAAAAGTGTAAGTTGTAGTTCCGTCTATTTTTAAACCTAGTTTTAAGTTTAATTCATCTCCTCTATTTACTTCTATAATAGAGTTGCTTACTTTTTGCATTTTATCC
>JAEIGA010005926.1_pt1 | contig 18589 bp, 9 predicted proteins | sample 9270691 | NCBI WGS metagenome assembly JAEIGA01 (sample SAMN17057246, study PRJNA624740) | gut metagenome | biome: biome; isolation source: fecal sample | host: Bos grunniens | place: China: Xizang | collected 2019
TGTTTCAGTTCTATGCTCATGTCCATATATCAAGAAGTCTTGTCCTTGACCAACAGCTAAATCGCTTTCAACAAAAGATGCTCCATGATCATAATATAATAATGAATCTTTTGTATGAGCTTTTCTTATTGGGAAATGAGAAAGTTCAACTTTATTTCCATCTATAACTAATTTTCTTGAAAGTGGTAATGATTCTATAAACGCTCTATTTTCTGGTGAAAGTTCTTCTCTTACCCTTCTTGTATTTTCTGCTTCAAAGCCATTACTTGATAAGAAGCTTTTATTTCCCATTATACTGTATAGCTCATGGTTACCTAAAATACATCTAATTTGAAGTCCTTCTCCAGATTCTTGAGTTTTTTGCATCTCTTCTCTTATTATATCTAAGCATTCATTTGATTGTGGACCAAATCCAATCATATCTCCCAATATAAATACATCTTTCTTTCCTGATGTTCTACACTCTTCAAATATTGCTTTTAATGCTTCTGCATTTCCGTGAACATCATTTACAAAAGCAACAGTATCTGTACTTACTATTTCTTCAGGTATACGATCAGCTTGTCTTAATTTTTCTAATCTATCAACAAATTCTCTACTATCTTTACCTGCATTTTGTTTTCTCATTAGAATAACATTTTCTATCTTTTCTCGTTTTTCTTGGCTATCTATTGTATCTAAATATTCACCAAACATTCCAAGATATTCTTCATCATCCATTTCTGAAATTTTATCTGCAGTAGAAATAAATTCTTGAATTGTTTCTCTTGGTATAACTTCATCTGGATTTTCTGCTCTTATATAGTCTTCGAATACTCTTCTATACATATTAGACTCAGCACTAGCATCAAAATATAAATATGACATACTAGTATATGTTCTACCATCTTTTGAAATAAAATCATCAACAGCTTCAAAAGATTTTGTTTTATCTATTCCATATACATTATCATCTATATCTAACAAGAACGCTGAATTTGTAGATGCATAATTACACATTAAATGGTCTACTAAAAATTCTTGCATTAACAACTTATTAGATCTCAATGATAAAGTACCTTTAGTTCTATTATAATTCCACATACTTCTTGCATCTATATCTTTTATCGCTGTTTTTTCTACTGTAGTACCATCAGACTCTTTTACTGGAACAGTTATTAATTCTAAACCTTTTGGTTCTTCTTCACCACGTACCATTCCTTGTAATAACGCTGCAGTTTTCTTTAATGCGACTTTTTCACTAGGAATATCTTGAATTATATACACTGAATCATCTTTGATTACATATTTTCCACTTGCACCTGTTCTTACAACTAAATCAGTAGAATCTGAAAAACCAAAAATTGAATGAAATTTCTTTCTAAGTTCTTCAGTTCTTCTCTCTTGTTTTGTATCTATAGTTGTCTTCTCAGGATCACTAGGTAATTCTTTTTCATATGAATAAACTCTATTTTTATGAGTTTGAGTTCTTACAAAAGGAATAACTTTATAATTTGGATCAGTTGGTTCTAATCCTTTATTAATAATCATTTCTAATTCTCTTCTAGCATTCCTGTCTTGTTCTGTAGGTTCTTCAGTTGTTAAAATTATACAACTTGGAATTAAATCTTTTCTATATAGCAATGTTTCTGCATGAGCAGATCCATGTTCACTATCATGATAAGAATCTCTTACACTTCTTTGATTATAGCTTAGTCTAACTCTATCATCACTATAATCATTATAATCTATTACACTATTACTTCCCATATTAACAGTAGAAGAACCGATAAATGATCCTCTTGGTATTGAATCAAATCCAAATACAACACTATTTCCTGGATTACCGCCATAATAAGCTTCATGAATATCTGTTTCAGGAGAAACGCATATTGTTACTTTTCCTCTATCTGTATTAAAGAATGATGGAATTGACATTCCTGGACTTAAAACGTGAGCGTATAAAGTATGCTTTGATTTACTTAAATCTACAATTATATCTTCCCCATCTTTTTCCACAAACTCTGGATTGTTTATTAAACTAGCTATATTAGTTAGTTCTGATTGAGCTTCTCTTTCATAGAAATTTCTAACAGTTTCTGTTATGTTAAAGAATGACTTTCTTATTTGTGCTAATTTCTTTGGATCACTTTCATATATTCTTTTTGCAAACTCTATCATTTCTGTATTATCATCTTTTACAGCATGGAACTGTTCTATCATATCTATAAGAACATACATATATTGTGAATCTTCATATAATGATTCTTTTCCATCTTTTTTAGCTCTATTCATTATTTTTAGAATTGTTTGAGTATTAATATCTCTTTTTAATAATTCTCCTAAACTTGAAGAATTCATATTAAATAAAAATGTAGCTAAATCATCTTTCGCAGGACTTCCATACCTATATTGATTTCCAGAATATTGTTTTAATCTTTGAAGTCTAACATCTCTTTCAATTTCTGTTAATTTTCCTAAATCATCAATAGTTACATCTTGTCTTAATGTTTTATCGTTACCATACATTATAATTTGGAAATCAACTTTTTCTTCATCTGATAATACTTGTCCTTCTTTTACTTTTTTATCTAAGCTCTTTAATAATTCTGGATTAGCATTATATAGTCCAACAAATTTTAAAAATTTATTTACACCTAATGCCTTATCATCATCTATAATACCTTGTAATCTTTCATAGATTTCCAAAAATTCAAGTGATTTTTTATTTTCAATTAATGACATTAATTCTTTATTATCTGGATTATTAAATGAATATTTAACAATTGTTTTCCATTTATCAAAACCAAGTTTTGACATCAAATCATAATCCATTGTCTTTAATAATGTAACACCATTGATTGCAGAACCAGATATTGTACAAAGATTTATTATTTCATTTTCAACATCAGAATCAGTGATTATTTTTTGATAATTTTCATCACCTATAATATTTTGAATTATAGATACAATTTTATCTCTATTTACTTCTTTATTTAAACTTAAATCGTATAAAACTAATCCTTCACAATACTTATCATTTTTAATACCTTCAGATAATAAGTATTCATTTCTTATTAATTCTTCTCTTCTTCTAAAGAATTCAACATCAATCTTGAATCCTTTTTCTACTCCTCTTACAAATACCTCTTCAGAGTTACCATTATATGTTTTTAAGATATCAGAAGAGTATTCTTCAAATGCTGCTAAATAAATAGCATCACTCTTTGAATAATTAAATTGTTTTGTTAAAAATTCAATTACTTCTTCTTCAGTTTTTCCAGTTAATAAACCTTTATCTATAACCTTTTTAAATATTTCTTCACTAGATCCATTATATCTTGCTGCTATTTCATCAACATCATATTCATCAAGTAAACTATCAAATAAAACAGATGAACTTGCATAAAATTCATTTGATTTAAATATTTCATCTAACTCTTCTTTTGTTTTTCCACTAAATAATTTTTGTTTTACAGCAGCTTCTATTATTTCTTCACTTGAACCTTTATAAAGCATAAATAGTTCAGGTTTTTCTTCTAATATTTTAGTAAATATTGCAGAACTTTTTGATATTTTTTCACCAGCTAATATTTCTTCTGTAAGCTCAAGTCCAGAATCGATAGCTTTTTTCATTACTTCTTCATTTTCGCCATCATATTCAGTAATTAAATTTGGATTATTCTCAAGTACTTTTAAGAATATTCTATCATTTGTTCTAAATTGTGTATTTGTTTTGAAATAATCTGGAGAAAGAGTAATATTTATTGTTGATAAAATTGATATAGTTTCATCAACTGAGAAATCATTTTTATTTAACACTAAAACTTCAAAATCTCTATATAGAGTTTCTATATCATAATCTTTACCAGGTTCTAAGAATTTAACTAAATTTCCTAATTTAGAAACATATTCTAATGTTTTTTCTTTTCCCCACTTTTCAAAGAACAATTCATACCCTGATCTAAATTGATCATAATATTTTGTAAATTCCATATATTCAGGATGTTCATATAATTCTTCAAAAGTTAATAATGGTGCGACATCTAAAACATCTAATCCATTTAATTCACCATCATTATTCTTTAAATATCTATATACAAAATCCTTATCTCTTTTTACAAAACTTGGTGTATTCTCATTAATTTTTAAGCCATTAGCTAAATAATATTCTCTTATTTCAGATTTAAATTCTTCAGTTAGTTTTAATCCCTCAAATGATATCTGTTCAATTTCATCTAAATGTTCTCTTACATAATCCATAACGTAAAAACTATTACGTTGCATCATTTCTAATACATCTTTATCATCAACAAATTCTTCAGCATTTTCTCTATATAAGTTATATATTATTTCTTGATCTTCTTTTGAATATTCGTCCATAGCAAAATATGAATCTTTCAACAAAGAAAAATCATTTTGCAATGCTTTTATAAATAATTTTTCTGATTTTAAAACATGTTTTAGTATATGAGGATCTATATTTCTTGAAGGCGAATATTTATCTTCTAAAATATATTGACTAACTAAATCTAATATCTGATAACTATCTCTAACTTGATATCCAAATCTTCCAGTTATTAATACTGAATCCAAAACATTTTTAATTTCTTCTGGTGTTGCACCTTCTAAAGAATGAGTTATATACTCATAATTTGATCTCATAAATGGTAATGAATCTGAATCTAATCTTACTTTTGGCTCTGCCTCCATTATTATTTGTAAGATTTCATTTTTTAACTCATCACTATAATCTTGTTCAATAGCATATTTTATTGAAGATGGATCTCTTTTTATTGATTCTATAATAATTTGTGGATTAAATCTTAATGGTAAAATTGTATTTTCATTTAATGTATATCCACTCTCTAATAGAAGTTCAGTTATTTCATCCACTCTTCTTGTTATTTTATAATTACTCCAAAAACTAGTTGGATTAATCTGATCTACTAAACTTAAGTCTTCTTTTATTCTCTCAAAATCCGTATCACTTAATAAACTTAATGGTCTTTCTTTCTTAAACACAAATTCTGGTTTACTAGGTGGCGGTGGCATTTTATCTGGCATTGGTGGGATAAATACACCACGTGTTAAAAATGTTGAGATTTGAATATTTTTACTTATAAATGGTGGAGTATTTTCATCAATTTTATAATCCTTACCAATTATTTCAACAAATTCTTTTAGCTCTTGTTCTGTAAATCCAACATTCAAGTTATTCATCATTGGATTTTTTAAAACATCTTTATTATGTTTTAAATACTCAAAAAAGATTGTTTTTGACTTTATCATCCACTCTAATGATTCATCATCTTTTACAACTATTTTTGAAAAATCAACATATTTTAACGCATATTCATATAATTCTTTTTCAGGAACATATTCCTCTTCTAAATTAGTAATAAATGATTTCAATAAGTTTGGATTTTTTCCAACAACATATTTAAACAATTCTTCATTTATTATTAATTCGTTCTCATCGTATCCTTCTCTATATAAAAGAGCACTTGTGCTCATAGTATCTGGAACATTTAATGTTCCAGCCTTCATTTCATCCATAAGTATTTTTGACATTTCTTCTGGATTTTTAGTATACCATGGACTCATGAATAATAAAGAACTTGGATCTTGGTGTACAAGTTCTTGAATTACTTTTGGATATCTTCTATCTAGTTTTGCAATTAATTCCTTATTTGCAACTAGTTTTCCACTTTTTACACCATCGATTAAAATTCTAGTTATATCATTATGAAATGCTTCTTTTTCTCCTTTATCATCACTTCTTAAAAGAACTTTAATATTAACAAATTCATTTGGATTAATTGTTAATATTTCTTTAATCTCTTCTTTAGAAAATAAAACACCGACACTTTCTTTTAATTGATTTCCACTCTTAATATAATCCAAAACTTTTTTTCTTAATTTTTCTTCTTGTTCTGCTTTATAAACATAGTCTAATAGATATACATAGTCAAATTCATCACTATCTATTATATAATCAACAACTTCATCTAATAATAATATTGTTTTACTTGTGTTTTTATTTAATTTATATTCTCCGCTTTTTATTTTTTCTAAAATAGCGTCTTTTACTTCATCTGATTTTACTTTCGAATCAATTTGTACAAAATCAATTGATAATGGATCTTGTTTTATTGATTCTAAAATTATATAAGGATTTGTTCTTTCTACATCTAGAGATTCTTTCGTTAATGGTTTATTACTTCTTTCTCTATATATTTCTGCCATTTTATTTAATTGTTCATCACTTAAATATCTATGGTTTGAACGATGAAATTCTTTTCCTGTACGTACATAATACTCAAGAATTACAAATGGATTATTTGCAACTAAAACATAATCTTCAAATTGTTCTAATCTATCTAAAATTCCAGCTTTTCTAATCTCTTCAAAAACTCTTCTATGATCTTCTTCTGAAAAACTATCCATATCAGCATAACTACTTGAATAATCATACATCGATATTGCACTAAAATCTTTTTGAATTGTTCTAATAATAAACTCTGGTGATTTTATTGCTTCACTAGCATATGGATAATTAACACTATAACTACTAAAAGCTTTCTCTTTTAAAAAATATCTATCTCCTACGCTTCCCAAACGTACATTATGACTAATCAAGTATTCTACAGCCCTTGATATTTCTTCTGGACTTGCGTCACTTTTTTCCATAGTAGCATTTGTTAGTTCATAATATTTTTCACGAATCTCCATTGGTAAGAAGTCAAATCTTACAGAATCTCTTAAAACACCTCTTTTTTGTGCTTCAGCCAAGAAATATGGATTTGAACTAAAAAGTCCTGGTATTTTTTCAGTAACTTCAAAATCATTCTCTTTTGCAAGCATATATATCTGTTTATGTTGTTCTAATGTAAATGCTGGACCACCATCACGTAACACATCTAAAGTTCCATTAAAATCTCTTCTTAATGATTCTATTAAAAATTCTTGGTTTCCATCTCTAGTATAAATGTATGAATCACTATTATTTTTAGGATTATACATGCCATAAGTAACTTCTGGTGGTGATACTATATAACTATAATATCTTTGTGTTAAAAATTCATAATATAAAGGTGTTTTTTGTACAACTCTATTTAATATTCTCGCATCTTTATTACTAATTCTCGATAACGCTTCTCTATTCTCTCTTACTAATTTTAGGAAAGAAAATTCTTCAATTTTTTCAGCAAACTTTGTTACATCTTCTTCAGTAAATTGCATTTTAGATAGATCAATTCTATTTATTATTGAAATATCTTCCATTGTTGCAATTGACTTTATAAAAACATCTTTATCTTCTAATAAGAATTGTGGTGTTGCATTATCTATTTTAACTCCAATTTCACGTGCTGCTTCAATAATCTTTGTCTTTTCTTCATCAGTAAATTCTAGTTGTATCATAGATGTAGCTAGACCAATATATGGAAGAGCTATATCTAAATTATTTAAAACAAAATTTTTAATATTTATATAAGTTCTATCATTAATATCTCTTTCCCATTTAAATTTAAATTCAAAACCTTTAATAGTTTCTTCAAATTTATTACTTAAAAAATGATTAAACATTCTATCTGAAGTACGTATATATCCTGGAGCTCTACTATATTCAATATCAGGATCTGCCGTTGTCATTAACTCATATATTCTATCAATTTGTTCATTAGAATATGAGCTTAAACTAATGCCCCCTCTTTCATAAAAATATGGTAATTGCCCATTATTTTTTTCAAGTAAATATATAAAAAATTCTGGATTATTAGTTATCATACTCTCTTTTACATAAGTTGTTCCAACATTTATACCTTCTGCCATTACTTTATCAATAAGAATTTTTTTAAGTTCTTCACTAAAATTATCCGCTTGATTAAATATATTATTAATATCTTGTTTTTTAAAATCAGGAGAATCAATATATGCTTTTACAAAAGTTTCACTTTTAAAAACTACACCATTATATCTAATTTTTTGCATGTTAAATCTAGGTTGTGCAAGTACAAATTCCACAACCTCTTCTGTTAACTCTTCTTCCGTTAGTCTATATATGATATTTGGATTAATTCTAATTCGTTGTTTTAATAACCAAGATATAGCCATTTTTTCTCCTTTGTAATACCTACAATAATCTAGTATAATTATATGCTTTCTAAGCTCAATATACAATTACAGCATTATTACAAAAAAAAGACACATTCTTTACAAAATGTGCCTTTTCAGAGTTTTTTTATTTATTTTTAAATTTCCATAATAATTGGTAAAATCATTGGGTTTCTTTTTGTTGTTTGGAATATATATTCTCTTAAAGAATCTTTAATTGTTGATTTAATTGTTGCCCAATCAGTAATGTGATTTTCAGCACATTTCATAACTTCAGTATTAATTAAGAATTTTACTTCTTCCATTAAGTTTTCAGATTCTCTAACATATACGAATCCTCTTGAAATTACATCTGGTCCAGCAAGAATATTTCCAACTTTATCCATTGTTAAAACTACAACGATTAATCCGTCTTGAGATAAATGTTGTCTATCTCTTAATACGATATTTCCAACATCACCTACTCCTAAACCATCAACAAATACTTTTCCAACTGGAACTGTTGAAGTAAATTTAGCTTCGTTTTCATTTAATTCTAATGTTTTACCATTTTTCATAAGTAATACATTTTCACCTGGTATTCCCATTTGCATAGCTGTATTACTATGAGCAATTAATTGTCTATATTCACCATGAACTGGTATAAAGAATTTTGGTCTAACTAATGATATCATTAATTTTTGTTCTTCTTGACATGCGTGTCCTGAAACGTGAACGTCAGCTAAAGAACTATACACAACTTCTGCACCAATTTTCATTAAGTCATCAATAACTTTAGAAACGAATTTTTCATTTCCTGGAATTGGTGTAGCTGAAATTATAACTAAGTCATTTGAATTAATATTAACTTTTTTATGCTCACCATTTGCCATTCTTGTTAAAGCTGACATTGGTTCACCTTGACTTCCTGTAGTTATAATAACAAGTTGATCATCTGAATAATTTTTAATCATATCTATTTCAATAAAAATATTCTTTGGTGCATTAATATATCCAAGTTCAACTGCAGTTTGAATCATGTTAATCATACTTCTTCCACATACTGCAATTTTTCTTCCATTTGCAGCAGCTGAATTAACAATTTGTTGAACTCTGTGCATATTTGATGCAAATGTTGCTATAACAATTCTCTTTTTACAGTTAGCAAATAGTTTATCAAAAACTTCTCCAACTGTACTTTCAGACATTGTATATCCTTTTCTTTCTGAGTTTGTACTATCTGATAATAAAGCTAATACTCCTCTATTTCCAAGTTCTGCTAAACGACCTAAGTCAATTTTTTGATCATCAATTGGTGTATAATCGATTTTAAAGTCACCTGTATGAACAACAGTACCAACTGGTGTATGAATTGCAAGAGCAACTGAATCTGGAATACTATGACAGCTTCTTATAAATTCAACTCTCATTTTTCCAAGTACAATTATTTGTCCTTGTTTTACTTCATTTAATTTAGCAACACCATTTAAATGATGTTCTTCTAATTTATTTTTTATTAATCCAACTGTTAATTTTGTTGCATAAATTGGTACATTAATTTGTTTTAAAAGATATGCAATTGCTCCAATATGATCCTCATGTCCGTGAGTAATTACTAATCCTCTAATTTTGTCTTTGTTTTTCTCTAAATAACTAAAATCTGGAATTACTAAGTCAATTCCTAACATATCGTCTTCTGGAAATGCTACACCGCAATCTACTAAAACAATATCATTACCATATTCAAATACAGTAATATTTTTTCCAATTTCTTCAATACCGCCTAATGGTATAATTTTTAAATTCTCTTTTTTAAATAAAAAATCTTCTTTAATTGCAAGTACTGGTTTTTCATCTACCTTCACAACTGATTTATTTTGTTTTTTAATTATAGTTGGTTTTGTATTTTCTTCCATTTTTATTTTTGGTAAATTATTTTGTTTTTTTACTAATTGTTTTTTTGCTGCAACACCTTTTGCTTTACCTTTAATTGCAGCTTTTTTCTCATTTGATTTGTTATTTTCTTTCATCGCTATTTGTATATTAAAAACCGCTCTTTTAATATACTCTCCTTTCCTTTTATATTCTTTTATCTCGTATTTTAAAATTTATATTAAAACAAAATTTTATTCTCTCTTTAATTATTTCCAATTTTTTCATAAATAAAACTTTATTTTTAAGCCTAAACAAAAAAGCCTAATTTAATAATTAGACTATCAGAAAACATCTTTACATTTACACTTCCGCACTAAATTAATTTTAAACATAATAATACTATCGATTATTATTATTTTTTATTAAATATTATTTTTTCACACACCATAAAAATTATTAGTAATATTCTCTTTATTTCCTAATAATACAATAAATAATATTTAATTACCCGTACACTTTTTTTATTTTTTAATATTTTCCGAACTAATTTTTTAATTTTAATTTTATATAAATCTCATTAATACTATAGCTATTATACTATTAAAACATAATTATGTCAATCTCTATTATTTTATAATGGTAAAACCCCGCTCGAAGAGAGCGGGGTCGCCAGCCTAGAATATGATAAATTATTAAGTTATTTTCCGGCTAGCAAGCTGGTTATGCGCATACAGGGTTATAAAACCGCGGCAGACATGTTGCCTCAATAAACTCGTGAGACAGAGTAACGACATAGAATGCGCTCTCCTTATTCTCCTCGTTATAAGGCATATTGACGACGTTCTCGCACCACTTCAACTTTCGAGAAGTGTTTCCTTCGATGGTCATCGCAAAGGTATTGCGAGCCTCACAGCGAAGTCTCCAGAAGATCATAAACCAGAGAGAGAGTCTCAGGTCACGGAAGTCACGGATGATATCCCGGCTAGTAATGCAGTAAGTTCCATCCTTTTTGGTGATGGAAAGTACTTCATTAGCTCGCTTGGAATTCATGTGTCCCTCCAGTTCTTCTTTCACTTCAGCCGTGTAAGGCTTCACATAAACACGCCACCGGCCATCTTTAAGCTGGTATTGTGCGAGTTCCTCGGTCATATTGCCACCATTCATTTTCCCTGCATTCATAACATTTCCCATAGATCATCCTCCTAAGTGCATAATAAATTGTTTATAATGGGACCTGTGAACAGCTTACTATACTTTCACACCTTATATTATACCATTTTATGTCAATTTAGTCAAATTACATAACTTTCAAAGGCATAAAAATAGAGCCTTTTTTTCAAGGCTCATAAAATTCATATATTAAAAATCAACTGTAGCTCCAATTATGCCAGCATTGTTTTTAAACTCAGCTGTTACAATTTTAGGCTTACTATCATTAAATGTAGATTCTGGTTTATATATTTCTTCTATTAATTGTTTAAGTACTGGATGTCCTTCGTAATAAGAAAAACTTCCACCAAAACATACAACTTCTGGTTCAAAAATATCTATAAGATTGCATATACCAATTCTTAAATAATTAATAAAGTCATTAACATCATTTCTAACTTCATTATGATATTTAACCATTAATTCTTCTCTCATATATTGTCCAGAAATATCAGCATCTTCCATATCTAATCTTCTTTTAATTCTTGTTTTTAAAGATTTAATTGATGCATATCTTTCAAAACATCCTCTTTTTCCACAAGTACATTCTATACCATCTTTTACAATTGTCATATGTCCGAATTCAAATCCTGAATATTTAGCTGGTTCTAATAATTTACCATCTAAAAATGCTGCTCCTCCAACACCTGTTCCTATATTAACAAATACGCAATCCTCATAGTCTTTCATTGCACCAAATCTTTTCTCAGCAAGTGCAGCACATTTACCATCATTTTTAACTCTTATAGGTTGTGTATATTTTTGTTCTAAGATAGCTTGTAAGTTAAATCCTTTTAATCCTAAATTATATGATGTTATACAACCACCAGCTACTGTTCCTGGAGCTGCAACACCAATTTTTTCTATTTGATCAATACTCAACCCTTGTTCTTGTAGAACTTCATTTATTAATTCATCTATGTATTTTACAATAGCATTTTCAATATTTTCTTTATCTTCTGGTGTAAAAATTTTATCTTTAGATATTAAAAGATTTGCATCTTCTATTATACCTACACCAACATGACTTCCACCTAAATCAATTCCTATTTTCATATTCAACTTCCCCTTTTCTAAATGAATAAGAATCCACCTAAATAAATTTGTATACATGGAATAATTATTGATATTGTAAATAATAATATTGTTATTCCAACTATTGTATAAGATATTCCTGGTAAAACTTTAAACAATTTATTATCTTGAATCTCTATTTCAAAATTCATATATTCAACAGCTTTTGTAAGTATTTCAGTCATTGTTGTCTTATTACCTTTTTTCAAAATTTCAATTATTATTGGGTTTAATAATTTATCTTCTTCAAACGGTTCAACCCATGATTTACCTACATACACATTACTAATTGCTTTTTCGATTGTACCTAAAAGATGAGTATTTTTAACTACATTCTTACTAATTTCTAAAGCATCTTCTAATCGTAATTTACTTCTCAAATTAATTTGTAAACATCTTAAAAATCTTGAAAAATCTAAAGAATATGTAATATCTCCAAAAATATAATTTTTATATTTTAAATAATCAAATTTTAGTCTTCCTTTTTCTGTTTTTACATATCTCCAAATAATCAATGATGCTATTAAGATAATAATCGCTAAAATATACCAGATATCTAAAATAGCTTTTGCAATTTTAGAAAATACTATTGTTATAAATGGAAGTTCAATCATGTTTCCATTTGCAATCAATATATTTTGAAGTACTGGAACTCCAATTACCATTGCAATTAAAATCATAATTATAATTGCAACAAACATTATCATATTTGGAATTATATCTTTTTGAACTTTATTGATAATTAACATTTCACCATCAATATAAGCAACCGCATTTTGAAGTGCTTCTTCTAAATTACCTGTCACTTCTCCAGTTTTAATTAAATTTACATATACGCTTGGAAAGATTGAAGGATATTCTTGCATAGCTTTGTACATAAACATTTCAGCTTCAACATTCTTTACTACAGCTTCTAAAACAGACTTAAATTTTTCATTTTCCAAACTACTAATTATTGTAGTTAAAGCATCTTTATTACTAAACTTAGATTCTTTAAGCATACAAAACTCTTGTGTAAATTTCTTTAAATCTTCTAAAGAAACTTTACTTTGTAGGTTGATTTCTTTATTAAAATCAATTTTAGTTTTATTATCATTTTTTCTAGAATGTATAACAGCAGTAGATTTTGTTTTTGGAGTAAAAATTCCAAACGGATCAAATTTCTTTGTAATTTCTATAGGTGTCATATCATTATCTTTTAATCTTTTTATACATGAAATTTTATCTTTTTCTTTGATTGTTACTACCGCATTTTGACCTTGTGGTGTCATAACCTTACATACAAACTTTGCCACTTTTATCCTCCTTTCTTATTATTTTAAATTTTATCTAATAATTATTAAATGGTCCGTATTTTGTATTTGAAAACGCATTCATATATGCATCTTCTGAATTAACATTTCTCCATACTCCATATACTCCTGAAAAAGAACAATCTTTTGAAACATCTTCAATCTCTTCACCAACAGTATTAAAGTATAAATATTTACCATCTATATAACTAAAATCCATTTTTATTATATTTTTTCCTGCACCATATCTAAAATATGATTGATCATTTTTTACTGTAAAATTTGGTATCCACACATACATATAATTTTCAATAGATTCATCAGTTGTATTAACTTTTCCTGTTGGTTGAACATACAAATCTTTTAAATTTATTGATGTACGTTTTGGAAACACTAAAACTCTTGCCCAATCTTTTGAAGAATAATTATACCATTCTGAATCCGCACTTGTTGTAACTACATAACTATTTAAATCTTTAGAATATTTAATTGGAATTATTTCGTTATTTTCAATATCGATATCTAATTCAGAAAAGTACTCTGATGTAAATCTTGGTTCATTACATTCTCCAATCATTGCCTTTTGTAAAACAGTAGACATATTTACATCTTCATAGTTTCCATTAACTTCATATGTAATTGAAATATCAATTTTTTTAATTATATCAAATTCTTCATTTAACTCTTCAATAATCAAAAGCAATTCATATCCTTCAGGAATATTTACTCCTAATATTTTCTCTTCTGAACTACCTCCAATTACAGTTATATGTTGATTGTCATTTTCAATAGTTTTTGTCAAACCTATTATAGAAAGATTTTCGATATAATTTGTAAAATTATCATAATCTCTTGAGCCAATATTTTCTAGTATACTTGTAAGCATAATAGTCGCTTCTGTTATTTTATTTATCTTTTTAGTATCAGATTTAATAGCAACAGATACATACATAATAATACTAACAATTCCTAGTATTATCAAAATAGAAAATATAAGTTCAATTGAAATTAAATTACTTCCTACATTTTCACTTTTTCTTTTCATATTGTTTTCCTCTCAATTTTTTAGAGGCTTAATATACTAAATTAGGCATATACATCTAATGCATATGCCTTTAATTTATATCTTAAACATTTGCTTCATTATTAGTTTCGGCATCTCTTACGACAACTGGTTCTTGCTTTTGAACAAATGCATCGCTTGTTAACGCTACATATGTTGCTGTTCCAGTTATAAACATTAATGCTATTACTATAATTACTAACATTACTAATCCAATTCCCTTTTGTGATCTCATTATTAAATTCCCCTCTTATTTTGAATATTGATTTTCGAAAAATTTTCCAGTTGTTGTTTCATTTTTAACTGTATTTTTTACTACATCCTTTACAGTATTTGTTGAACTTACTGTATTTGTTTTTGTTGTGTTTGTTGTATTTGTAGTGTTTGTTTTATTGTTTTTCACAGCAGTATTTTGTTTAGCTGTATTTTGTTTTGTAGTATTAGTCTTATCATTTTTTGCTGTGTTTGTTTTTGATGTATTTGTAGTATTATTTTTTACATTTTCAACTTTTCCGCTTTGATAAGTATTTGTTACTACATTTGTTTTCTTTGTTGTTGTTTTCTCATCAACTGGATCAGAGTCCTCTGCAAATGGATCAACTTTTCCACTTTCATATGAATCATCATAATTTGATAATTCATCTTTATCTATTGTATAAGATTGAAGAAGTGAATCTTGTTTATCATCTGTTATATCTTCTCCACTATTTGATTTTATTTCATTAATTGTAGCAGTTACATTTTCATCAGGAACATATTTAACAGATGTAATTTTTTGTTCTATTGGAATATAATCATAAAATAATATTCCTAAAATAAAAATTACAACTATCGCTAACAATGCAACTATGAATAATTCTTTTACTAGTTTTTTATTCATTTTTATTTCCCCTTTTATTAATTACTTAAACTACTTGATGAGTATCCAACATTTGATGCAGATGGCACTGATGATAATGTTTTGCTATCAATTGGAACATTTTTTACTATAAATGTTGCTTGAAGATTTTGTCCACCTTTTTGCATTACAAAATCATTAATTTCAAATCTTAAACTATCATCACCTTCTAAGTCGAATAGAAAATCTGTTATTGCTATATATTCTCCAGTTACATTAAATGTTAAATCACACATAATATACTCTGTTGAAATTGAAGTTGATGTTGCACTCTTTGTTAAATCAATTTGAAGTTCAACATCTTCTTTTGTTGCATAATTTCCTATCTTTGTCCATAAATAATCAATCTCATATAAATCTAATGTATTATGAATTGAATTATTATCTATTTTTCCTTCTTGAACTAATCTATCATATTCTGCTTTTTTAGTATTATAATCATCTACTACTTTTTGAAGATTATCTTTTTTAGCATTAAATTCAGTTACATTTTTTTCATTTAACTTTGCTAAAAGCTCAGTTTTCTTAGCACTTAAACTTGCTACTGTAGAATAACCATTTACTTTTACAGGACCAATCTCAAATCCATAGCAGATTACTCCAAAACAAATCACACATGATATTATTAGTATTATTGCTAATATTATTTTTCTCATGGTAAATCTCCTTCTATTGTAATTTGTACAAGTGAATCACTCTTTGTTCCACTTGTTGATTGAATATTTTTTAATATATTATCGCTTTTTATTGTTGCCATAAAATATCCTAACTGTTCATATTTTTCTGATACAGCTTCAATTACAATATGTTTATCATCTGTATTTTTAATTGATGTTATTTGAACTTGTTGTGGAATTATAAACATTATTTTATTTAATAGATTTGGAATTGCATTTTTAGCAATTACTCTATCTTGTCCTGAAACAATCGCTGCTTGGTTCAATGCATCAACACTTCCAATTAAAGTTGCATATGTGCTTGTATGACTTTGAATTTGTGATAATTGATTATCCATACTAGCAATTTGATTTGTTGTTTCAGCAATGTTTATTTCAGCATTTTTAATTTGTCTATCTATCTTCTTGCTTATTACGCCACTTGTTCCCATATAACCAATAGTTGCAATTAAAAATACTGCAATAGCTCTCAATAATACTTTTTCTTGAATTGTATATGGACCTTTTATATATTGTTTCCAATTTTTAATATCAAAATCTTCTTTTGAATTTACAATTGTTTCTAAATTATTTAATTTTGAAAATGGAGCAAAGTTCAAATCTTTATTTAAACATCCAACGCCATCTAATGCAAGTGCTATAGCTGAGTTAACTTCAATATACTCTTTTGCTTGTACATTTAATGAAGTTGGATTAACAAAGAATGGTTTTAAGATTTCTACTTTTGAATGTTTCAAGAACTCTTGGAAATAGATATCAACATTATTAATTGTTGCTCCCATTCCTGTGATATAAACTTTATCAATATTTTCTTTATATCCACCTATGATTTTCTTTGTCTCATTTGCAATTTTATATAAAACAGGCATTACAATATCAAGGTATTCGTTTTCATTTTCATCTAAACTTTTTGTCTCATTATTGTTGTAAATAGTTATATTTTTGCAAGCATCATATGCTTTTTTCCAAGACATTTCTAATCTATTAATTTTCTCAACAACTTCATCCATTCCGGCATCTAAAACATCAATTCTATGAATTTGACCATCTATAATTGTTGTTATTTTTGTCTCTGTTTCAATATTAATTATTGCTATATTTTCTTTTTCTTTGTTCTCAATCAAGTTTGTGATACTTGTTGTTACAGGAGTCATTGAAAATAGTTTATAGTTTGATAAAACTTTTATTTGATTTTGAACATCATTTTTATTTGTTGATATATATATTGATTTATACTTATCAGGATTATTTTTGTTATCCCTTAATATATATCTTGAGTCTAATGATGTATGATCATAACCTTTATCACTGCATAACATTTCAAATTCTATATCTAAAGATTTTGTTATATCTTTTTTCTCTAAAACAGAAAATACATCAAAATAATTATATAATTCATTTGAGATATTAATGCAAATTGGAATTTTTTGACTATTTGTTTCATTGATAACTTTTACTAAAGTTTCATTTAAATCTTCAAAAACCTCTACATTAAAAGATTCTAGCTTATATGAATCTTTTACTTTTTTTAGTTTTGCATACTTTATTAAGTTTTTATCAACATAGATTCCTAAACTACTTAACATTGTATTTTTCTCCTTCGTCTATTTCGCCTTTTTATATGTATATTTATATCGAATTTTTCGAAAAAAATCAATACTTTCAGGCAATAAGTAACACAAAAGTAATACAACTGTAATAAGGTATTTTAATTTAAATTTTCTCCTTCAAAATCCCCTCTCTGTACGCAACTAAAAGTTGTTTTAAGTCATCAATTTCTTCTTGCAATTTTTTTCCGATATCTGTGTCAGCAACTCTCTTTCTACTAATCACATTTTCTTTTAGAATTGTTTGTGTTTTGATGTCTAATCCCTCTTCAATCGCTTTATTTTTTGATTCAAATGGTTCATTCATAGCTAAAACTAAACCATGAGAATTATATGTTAGAGTATATCCAGCAATACCTGTTGTTGATTGATATGCTTTCGCAAAACCACCATCAATAACAATAAGTTTTCCGTTCGCTTTAACTGGATTTTCTCCATCTTTTGCTTTAACAGGAACATGCCCATTTATAATATGCCCATCTTCTAAAGATGTATCAAAATTTTCTAAAATCTTATCACAAATTTTTTCATCATTAATCAATGAATAATATGGATTTTTATGTTCTTTATGAAGCTCTTTTTCTTCTAAGAAATATCTTTCAAATGTAGCAGCTTTATCTTTTCCAAATAGCGGAGATTTTGGCCCGCACCAAAAATACCACATAAGATCTATAGCATCTTGATTTGATTCATCTTTCTCACCAAAATAAGCCTTATGTGCTATATTTTCAATATTATCTAATAACTCTTTTCCTTTTAAACTTTTTCCTAATAGTTCTACTTTATCGAATTCACCATTTTCTTTCATAGGAATACAA
>JAEIGA010005927.1_pt1 | contig 18585 bp, 26 predicted proteins | sample 9270691 | NCBI WGS metagenome assembly JAEIGA01 (sample SAMN17057246, study PRJNA624740) | gut metagenome | biome: biome; isolation source: fecal sample | host: Bos grunniens | place: China: Xizang | collected 2019
CCATAGCCAGAGCCATCGCCAGAGCCATCGCCAGAGCCAGAGCCAGAGCCATCGCCAGAGCCATCGCCAGAGCCAGAGCCAGAGCCAGAGCCAGAGCCATAGCCATAGCCAGAGCCATAGCCATAGCCAGAGCCATAGCCAGAGCCATAGCCATAGCCAGAGCCAGAGCCATAGCCATAGCCAGAGCCAGAGCCAGAGCCATAGCCATAGCCAGAGCCAGAGCCAGAGCCAGAGCCAGAGCCAGAGCCATAGGGATTATCTTTCAACCATTCAATAACCTTTACATCTTCCATTCTCTTACACCTTCAATATTGTTAGATGCTTTTTCAGAACAAACAATAATCTCTATAGCATCCAAAATAATTATTTCATCAACAGTTACAGTAAATTGGCACTTATTAGGATTCGTTGTTCCATCGGTAGCAAGCTGACTTATTGAAGCTGCACCAACCCAATACCACAATCTTCTGCACTTCTCCAATTTGACTTCTCTACCACATCTTTCTGCAAGTGTTCCGTAAAACACACCACTTCTGTCACCTCTGACAATTACCTTCTTACCAATAAAATTATTTTCCATATTTCTTTCCTCTCTCTTTCTTTAATTCTTGACAAATGCCATATTATCCATTAAAATAGACAAAAATAGCATAGTTGTGTTATTGATAACCCTCTTAAGATGCTTTGGACGGCTGATTGAGGGTTATTTTTCTGTTTACAGTTCTCTTAAATTTCTTCCAACGTCTTATCTTTGCCATGTAATCTTCAATAAGCATTTCGATTGCAAACACAAGAAAAAATACAATCATTGAAGTTGCTATGTAAGCCATCCATCCGTACGCTGACAAGATGGTGTTGCTGAATAACAAGCCTGTGGAAAGTAAAGCGATTATTGCATTCTTAAGCATCCTTCTTCATCTCCTTTCGTAAAGATATTTGATTACTTCCTCTTCCGGTATTCTCCCAATCTTAATAAACTTCTTTAGTTCACTAAGCGGCATCTTTCCCGGTTCCTTAAATCTGCTAGTCAATGTTGGCTTGGAAATTCCTATTTCAATCTGTGCATCCTTGCATTTGGTATTTCCAAATATTGCACCTCGCAGAACCTTGCCAAATTTCTCTTCGTAATCCGGTTTCTGCAAAAAACCCCTTCCCAAATTCACACCTCCTTGTTATGCAATATTTCTGAGTATTCATCCCACTTGTGTTCCCTAATAGGCATTGACCGATTGTTGTCAAAGTGTAAAACCAAAGCAGGCTTAATTCCGTTCCAATTCTCAACAATTTCATAGCTTGTCAAATGACCGCCATTAATCAATGCCTTTGCTTTTGCATGATAGTTGTAATAGCTCATTTGTTTACTCCTTAAGCAACTTATCTACTTTGACCTTTAATACATCCGCTACAGCCTTTAAATTTCTTGCAGTTGGGCTATGCGTATTCCATTTACAAATAGCTCCGCTTTTTAATCCAGCTTCTTTTTCAAGTTGAGTAACGCTTATTCCTTTTTGCTCACACAACTGCTTAATTACATCGTAAATCAAATCAAATCTCCTTTCTTTTTGACTATTTGCTGAATATATTCAGTATTATTATTGACTTTTTGCGGAAAATATTCTAAAATTGAAGTTACCACACTAAAACCGAATACTTTCCGCTTAGCCTTTTGATTATTACTGAAAACTTTCCAACACCCAAGTTCTATTATACTGAAAGTTTTCCAAATGTCAATAGGTTTATTGAAAGTTTTCCAATTTTATTTTGGAGGGCATTTATGAGCATATTTGACAGAATAAAAAGCCTTTGTTCTATTAAAGGAATTACGTTAACAAAAATGGAAAAAGAAATAGGATTAAGCCAAGGTGCGTCTTACAAATGGAAAACAAGTTCTCCCAGCATGGAAGTATTAAACAGATTATCAAATTTTTTTAATGTTTCTGTTGATTACTTGACTACCGGAGAAGAAAAAGAAAAGCCGGATATACCGACTTTTGAACCAGAACATTTAGAATTGATAGAGTTATATTCAAAATTAAAAGAAGAGCAAAAGTCAGCAGTAATGAATCTCCTGCGCTCCTTTGCCCTTTAACATTAACAATATTTACTTATGAACATCGTCAGAAAACCTTTGATGTACGACAATGCTTTGCTGTTGTCCTTAATGGTTCCTAACAATCTGATGATTTCTTCGTAATCCTCCATGACTTAATAACCCCTTTCCGCAAAAACACTATGTATCGAAATCCCTAATTACATTATACACATAATTTTGCAAAATGCAAACATTTGTTCGATATATTTTTATTCTTGCGTATTGGCTGTTGTTCATCAACATATGATATATTATTTTGCTTTCCATAATGCTACCTATAGTAAAAGGGTGGGGAAGCAATACAAGATATATCACTCCCCCAGGGTTGAGGGTTGTCTTATTCAAGACACCTTAATCATACAACTTCATACTAAAAAAATAAATAAAATCACATTGCGAAATCTCGACAAAAAGAAAGGAGAAATGCTATGAAGAAAAAAATCATGTCTGTTTTATTGATGTCTTTGTTACTTGGAGGATGTGGATACGAAACAACTGAAACAAATAAAACCGTTGGAACAATACCATCTTCTCAAGAAACAAAAGAAGAAGTAATTATTGATTTTTCAGAATCAAAAAAAGAAGAAAAAGTTATTCCGGCTAAAGTTGGTGAATATGTTGAAGGCGATGTATGGAAAATATCTCTTTTGAACGCAAAAGAATATAATTCTATTGATGATGAATTTTATTCAGACAAGCCGGAAATAGAGGGCAACAAGTTTGTTGTACTGTTTTTTGAAGTAGAAAACATATCGGCAAATGATGAACATTTCAATATGTTTTATTTTGAATCCTATGTTGACGGTTATAGTGCTGACACAAAGTTTTTAATGAATGAACCAGAAAATTACAAAAGCCTGTCTGGAGATGTCGCATCTGGAAAAAAACTAAAAGGTTATGTCGCTTATGAAGTAAGTCCAGATTGGTCAGAAATAGAATTTTCTTATAAAAATTGGGTAGGTACATCAGGAAAAGTAGCAACTTTTTTGGTTACACCAGATATGATAACTAAATAAATAAAAATCCCACTCCTGCGGTAACAAGAATGGGATTTGTCCTTTTGGTATTTAAGCTATGGAAGATAACCTAAATATATCACAACATTTATTTTATCTTCCTTTTTATATTTTGTCAATAAGAAAGGAGATATTTAAAATGGCATCAGCAAAAAAATTACCTTCCGGTTCATGGAGAGTTCGTGTATATGATTATACGGATGCAAACGGCAAAAAGCATTATGAATCTTTTACGGCTTCTACCAAGAAAGAAGCAGAAGCAATGGCCGCTCAATTTGCATACAAAAAGGACCGTGAAGAAAAATCAGAATTAAATTTCAAACAGGCAATGGATTTCTACATTTCTATGAAAGAGCCTGTACTTTCTCCGGCAACAATAAGAGGATATGACAACATACGGAAATCTCTGTTAAAGGACTATGATTATTTCTGTAGATTAAATGTATCTTCCATACAGAAAAATGATTTGCAAAAGCTTATCAATGATATTAGCGGAAAGAAATCACCAAAGACCGTTAGGAATTATCATGGATTTATTATGGCAACAATAAAGCAACAAAGAGATGGATTTGACGTTAATTTAACTCTTCCGCAAAAAGAAAGACCGGATTTGCATATCCCAACTGATGAGGAAATAAAAAAACTATTAAAACACATTGAAGGTACAACATTGGAAGTTCCGGTTTTGCTTGCGGCCTTTGGTCTTATGAGAAGAGGTGAGATATGTGCAGCTTCCATTAGTGACATTGAAGGTACCAGGATCCATGTTAAGCATTCCATTGTTAAAGGAAAAGATGGAAAGCATCACAAGAAAGCACCTAAAACATATTCAAGCGATAGGTATGTAGAGCTACCACAGTTTGTTATAGACAAAATAAAAGCACAAGGATATATTTGTAAGGTTCAGCCACATACGCTTACTATAGAGCTTCAGACAGCGTTAAAACGTGCAGGAATTAAACCTTTTAGATTTCACGATTTGCGACATTACTCATGCTCTATCCGTTCAAGCCTTGGAATACCTACAGAATACATACTTAAAGATGGTGGATGGCAAACAGATTATGTTATGAAAAATGTGTACCGGCATACCTTATCTGATAGAGAAAAGGAATTTTCTGATAAGGCAATAAGCCATTTTAATAGCCTTGCAAATGATTAATTTCAAGAAAATATGACACGAAATATGACACAGAAATTAAAAAACAACGAATTTTCGGTGGTTATACGCATTATTGATGTGGGTTCGATTCCCTCTTCCTCTGCTTAATAGAAAAGCCCAGTAGATACGGCAAATGCCTATATTTACTGGGTTTTTTAATGTTTTTATATTTAACTTTGGTTAAACAAATTTAACTAAAATATGGCACATTTAACCCAAAGTATGACACGAAATATGACACGGCTTAACCATTCCAACGTGATTTTACTTTTCGTACATCAACATGGACAAAGTTTTTATAAATACCAATACCGCCATAATTCGGCATAAGTGTTTCAATATATGCCGCAAGGTCTTTTGGTTTTACACCGTTAATGCGAATGTCAGCAGCAGTACCATACAAATGCTGACTATATGTAGCACCACCCACCTTTTTATTATATGTAGGAGTTCGATAAGCACTATTGATGTTTACTGCTTTGCCATAATGATTACGGATTGCTTGAAGAATATCAACAAGTGCCGGAGCAATGAAAATCACATCAGAACCATCCTTACATGCAAATTCTTTTGCCTTGAAATTTGCAGATAACTGCACATTTCCTTCTTTCTTTTTAGAGTAACATTTGACGATTTTATCCATGTTTTCTACCTCAATCTTACATTCTTCCACTGGTATTAAAAAAAGCTCTCTTTCGGCTTTTCTGCGACGTACAAGACCATTCAGAACAACACCGTTTGCCTTTCTATACAACAACATTGCTTCGGCAATTTCAGGAAGCGTTCTGTTTTTGACAAGAGTCTTTAAATTGCCATTGCCACAGTTATAAACAAATGACACCAACGCACTAAACTGATTCTCGTTCAACACCAACTTGGTATTTTCCACATACTTCTCATATTTTGCTAAGTCGGCTTTAAGGTATTCGTCTGCTTGCTTCTGAGTAATGGACATACCCTCGGTAACTCCCTGAGTATGTCCGTAACCTATTGTCCAAACGTTAGCAGGACATTTGTAAGCAACAAGAGAACAACCTTCAAAGGATTTTATTAAGTCAATCCCCTTCTGATTCGTTTTCAATTATCTCACCTTCTTCGCAATCATCCTCTGCTATCAAATCAAGTTGTTTTCCGCTTGGCAATTCCTTTGTATATTTATCAAGGAATCCTCTGACAACTTCCCACAATTTCTTAACCGGCAATCCGCACAAAGTCATATTTTTTAATACTGAAACAACTTCATAACTGAAATAAATCAATCCAAAAAATTCTGCAAGACCGATTGCGTCAATTCTTATAAACTGTCTTGCTTCGTCCGGCACAAATCCAATAAGATTAATATGCATAATCAAATCAGCAATTTGTAATCCTATTAAAGATATAAACATTGATATTTTTCTGATTGCTCCGTCAATTCCCACACTACTGTTAAATGAATGTTCCTTGATTGCTCTTATAACACCAAAAATTGTGTCCATCACAATTGCAAGCGTTACCATTTCAATAATTACACTTGTTGCCAATTCTACAAAGATTTTTTCAATCATTTCTTTTACCCTCTGCCCTTCTTTTGTTTTAGCTTTTAAATTACTTTTCAACAATTTTCCATCCTTGCGGATATTCTTCTGGTGAATATGTATTGCCATCAATCAATGACTCATACAACACACCATTAAAATCAACAATATCACCAATATTATAGGCATCATGTGAGCCTGTGGGTCTGCTCCAAATCGGATAACCTTCTTCGTTAAGTCCAATCGGGGAATACAATGAAGCCGATTCATTTGGCAACCAACCTTCTTGACTTATGTGGTCTTGGACAACTCTGTAAAGTTGCGGGTCCCCCACATTATTTTCGCCATAAATAAACAAATCATCAACCTTATAAGACTTACCAACTTCATACTTAGGATATACTGTGGCAACTTCCATAGCTTCTTCATCAGATAGAGAACGAATAAAAAGTTGTACCGCTCGTCTAAGTTGTTCCGCATACTGAAATACATTACTCATATTTTTTACCCCTCCAATCCTAATAATTTATTAATGGTGGATGCCACCTTGTTGGTTTCAGATTCCACATTGGCAATTCTAACTTCTGCATCACTTAATGGTTTGAAAAGTTCAATAGTCTTAAGACTATCTTCGCTGTATTTAATTCCAGCCAAAGAAGTAAATCCAGTCTGATATCCAGTTTCCTTTCCCGATTCTGTCAGAAGTGTTATACAATTAGTGATAGCACTGTTAGAGAATAAAGAAGCTAATTCTTCAACAGATAACGAATCCATTGTAGATATCCTCAATACCCCATTAATTAATTCAACTGATTCTGCGTTAATCGTAAATCCATTAACTAATTTTACTTTTGTCATATAATCATTCCTTTCTGCCTATCGGCTATGGTGCATATAATATTCCATTAATCCAATACTCGCCTTCATCTTCCGGCATAGTCATTCCTGCATAAGAATTGATATTAATAGAACAAGGTGTACCACTTGAATCTATACCAATAATTTTTGCATCTTGGTTTGGATATAGCGTAGAAGGTACCGCCGGAAAATTGGCAAACCATTTATTGCCTGTCACTTTGACATATCCAAAGATTAAATACATTTCATAAGGAAGTTTTATATATGCCAATGTTCCAACCGCACCATTCAACAATGGAACAGAACCACCATTTTTTATCAAATTATTTACATCTTCTTTTAAAATTCTTCCTTGATTTGCACTCAAAGGCAAATCTGTTGATGTACTAAGCAAGTTGTCAACAACATCTTCTTTTGACAAAAATCCTTCTACAATAGCGTCATATATTCCATAAGGATTAAGCTTGTTTCCACTACCTTCTGCATCCGTTTTTTTGGTATACTCAATCATTATCCTAAATTCGGCATTATTAAAAGAAACCATATTACCGTGATTTATTCTAATAATATCATCTTTAACACTTACAAAACCCATAGCAGAAGAACCTTGCAAACTACTACTTATGTAATTTATTGGCAGTCTGTTTTGTGCTGGTGTATACAAAATGTAGTCGATTAACAATTCAATATCGCTAAAATTGTCTACATAATCACTAAGTTTCGCGTCAACATTGTTATTTGTCGTTGTCAGATTAGCATAAAAGAATCTTCTATATAACGGTTTACCATTATAAACACCAACTATAACCTCTTTGCCACTTGTGTCATATAGCCAAGGCTTAATCTCTCCACCCACAACAGTGCTATCATATATTCCAAGTGCGTTCTTTAATTCTTCCTTGGTAATATCATCCTCTAAGTCAATCCCTGCGATGGTTCTATTGGTCGGAACAAGCCCTTTAACCATGTCGAATATGTCAATATCTAACGTGTTTCCATTCTGCAAAGTCAGCGTTATCTTTCCGTTCTCATAAGTTGCATTTACCACCATGCTTTCAATAGGAAAATCAATATTCTTGCTTGACAGAACAGTCCCTAACTTATTCTTCAAACTGATAGTCATCACATAGTTGCTATCAATCATCAATTCAAGGGAATATCCTGCTTCTGTTAAAAGTGCGTAATCACCACCAATATCTAAATTCGCTAAATACTGCTCAATCTTAATGATGGCATCATCTCTAGCATTAATAAACTCTGCCATTTCTGGTGTTGATTCGTCTGGAATGTTTACATATCCGTCCGGGTAAGGTCTTTTATAATTCGCTTCGTATGACATTTTTTACCTCCATTATTTCCAATTATCGGGGATGATATTATAGTTTGTAGCGTTTACACAGTTATAATAGCATCCGTTGAATGTGCTTATATCGTTTCTGTTCCACAATTCCGGCACAATGCTTGTAACATTTTTGCAATTATAAAATGTTTCTACAAAAGATATCTTTTGACCGTTTTCAAATCTGTTAAAATCAAAAAGCCCTTGCGGAACATCAATAAGTCCAGTATTGTTTTTAAATGTTCTATCAAATGCAACGGATTTTTTTGAATTTGAAAACAAATCTTGATTAACACTTATTAGATTTTTACAATCTTCAAAACAATTTGAATAATTAATTACTTCCGTACAGTTATCAAATAATCCACTTGCTATTGTTAATATGTTTGTATTAGAAAATGTTCCTTGCATATCTGTTATGTTTTGACCATTAGCAAACAATTCACTTGGTATATCAATTATGTTTGTCCCAGAAAATGCCCTAGTCATTTTTGATACGTCAGTATTTTGAAATAATTTACCGGGAATTTTAATAATAGGATTATCAATAAATGTTTCTATGCATTCTAATGTTTCAATTCCGTCAAACAATCCTTCTGGTATTTCGGTTATTCCTGTATTTCCAAAAGTTCTATAGGCTGATATATTCAATCCTCTGTATTCCTCAAATAAATTAGAAGGTATTTCAGTTAATAATTTTGAATATCCAAACAATGGCAAGGTTTGATTTTTTAAACGTTTCTCAACTTTTATAGATGTTAAAATTTGACACAATGCAGATTCGTGGACAGAATTTGTTGTTTTGTATGTCATTAAATCTGTAAAATAACCATCTATTTTTACGTTATATTTTGTTTTGTTGTTTGTTGGATATGTATGCGTTACAAATCCATAAGATGTATATTTCTCAACACTTCCGTCACCCCAATCAATAGTTACTTCGCCTAATGGAGATATGTAAAATCCTATTGTTCCTGCAGCCATGCTTGGCACATTTCCAACCTCATAAACTTCCATAGTGTCTTGTAATACAAAAACAAAAGTTTTGTTTTCTGCCAACTTTTCCCAAACCAAATATGCATTGGCTTTTTCATCCGTAAGATACATTGCCTTGTGAAAATTTCCGTTAAAATATATGTCTTTGTGGTCTTTTGCATTAAAATATATTCTCGATGATTGTTTACCCATTAATTTACTGTCACCTCACCTTGAATAAGATATATTGTGTTTGGTTGCGGATCACTAGGCAATTTATCAACAGAAACTACATTAAAAAGCAATTTATCCAATTCAGATTTTGGATAAGTAAAATTCTGTACTTGGTAATTTACTTCTGTTGACAGATTGTTTTTTAACTGCTCAATCTGTGTACTTACATCTGTTACAAATTCACGCTGATATTCTTCGCCATCTGCTCCGTAACTGTCTTTTAAAGCTTGTATTCCACTAAGAGTACGCTTAAATACATAAAATGTCTTTTTCTCATAAACATCATTGGTTTTTGCTTTTTCAGAAGCTTCAAAATTGTATGCATAATAACTCACAGCATCTAATCCGACCTCTACAAAAGGATAACCACTATTGTCAGAAGAGAAAGGCACAAACTCGATATTTGATATATTTGTATGTACGTTTTGTGCTATGGTACGCAATGTATCTTCTGGCAAATTTAACGTAAACATATTACCTTGAATAATGTAGTTGTTTGCTCCCTCTCCATAAGTTACACCAATATCACTATCGGTTTGCCGTATAGTTACTTTTTCAACCGGCTTTACAGAATACTCTTCATAATCCACTTTTTTATAAAAAGATACGTCATTAACTTGTATTTTGTTTCCGTCATCGTCTTGTAATACACCTGGATAAAATGGTGGGAACAATGTAATTCCGGGAAAAGCACCTTGTTTTGTTTGTTGCTCTTTTAATATTCTGTATTCAAATTTTCCGTATCTGTTAATAATGCCAAATGCTCCATTGATTTGACATAAAGCTTTTATTACAGAAAGTGCCTTAAGCGTTGTCGGAGCATATTCTTTGTTTATCATGATATTGTCATTTGGAAGCGAAATATCAACTTGCTCCAATCCAATATATGCAAATAAGCTATCCCTTGTATCTTTTAGCGACCTTGGGAAAGATAAGCCGTTGTACCATCCTGCAACATCTATATTGCCTTTGGTATATAATTCATCATAAGCAACTATCTTTTTGTAGTTTTTGTTTGTTTGACGTTCTGCTGTGTCTACTATTCCGCTAAACAATGGAATTTCTTCCGTATCGTCCGCAATTATGCTTGCTTCTATTTTTTTTCCTTTAATGTTTTGAAAGATTCCAGACACTTGAATTTCAAACCTTGAAGATATACAACCTACAAATTCTACATTACTTCCATCCATTAACATTTCTGCCAAAAACATTGATTGTCCGTAAATTTTTGACATTGGGATATTAATAGATAGTTCCGGAAATACAATATTTAGTTTTTTGTTACTGCTTTGAGAATAAGCTTTTTTTGTTTCCTCATTAACTCTCATATTAATACTCCGTAAACGTCATGCTAAATTCTTCATATCTTTTATCTTCCCCATCTTCGTTTATTATAAATTCAAGATTAGGGTCCAGATAAAAATGTCCGGTTTTTTCAACATCGTATTCCTCATCATAATATGTACAATTTGCATCTCTTTCTAATGGATTTATGTAATTAGAAGTAATATTTCTCATAAATTCCACTTTTTCAGATTTGCTCATTGGCATAATAGAAGCTGTCACAATTGTTTTTGTATGCTTTAATGCATTTCTATGTGTTTCTCCGACTGCATCCGTGTAACTATCTAAATCTTGCCTTGCGTTAGGTCTAATCTTGTATTTTTTTGCCACCATATGAGGTGTCAAATCAAAATCTCCAAATTTAAAAAGCATATTTAACACCTCTTTCTTAATATGCTGGTCTTCCTGTTTGCTTCGTGTACATCTTAGCTTGTCTTTGTGTCACTCTGAATATTCCTGCTTCATCTCCCTCAACTTCAAAAGTCACATTAATCCCCATTTCTGCCAATACCTCAGACAATCCTTGCTTTATTGTATCAAGTGGAGCTTCTATGTTTGTTCCGTTTCTCTGGTCTCCAAGCATAGCCATAAATGGAGCATTTGGTGGAATTACTGCACCAGTTGCAAGTCTTGGGATATTTAGCTCCGGAATAACCGGTAGCACAGTTTTAAAACCTACAACTCCTGCAACATCATTTACTGGTTTAATCAAACTAGAATTTAACATTCTGACTATATTATTTGCTAATAGTTCAATTGCAGATATTAAAATGTTTACAATTCCCTTAAAAATATCTGTTAATCCATTCCATGCACGCTTCCAATCACCAAGGAACGTCCCTGTTAAAAAAGTAATTAATCCACTAAATATATCTGTTAATCCGCTTGCAACGTCAGCAATAAATCCAATCATTTCAATTGCCTTATTGCCCAATTCTTCAATAGCAGGAGTAATAAAAGGTAAAACATCGTCCAAAAACCAATCAACTAACGGGTCAAAAACTTCATCCCATATAGCCTTTACATTATCCCAAATCTCTCCCCACGCTTCTGCAAAATTTTTAAAGAATGGCGACATATGCTCATTCCACATTTTGTCAAATCTTTCAGACCACTTATCAAGAACGGGAGACATGTCCTCGTTCCACCATTCAAGAAACAATCCAACATATTTACTTATGTCTTCTGTTAATGATTGTATGATTGGGCTTATTTTTTCTTCATATACCGTTCTAAAAAATACAACCGCTTCTTCAATTCCGCTCGTGATGGTCTGAATTATTTTTGACGTATATTCTGCATGATTAGCCATTGCAAGAATAAATCCGTCTTTATTTTCGGTAATTGGCTTTGTAACCAAATTAAACAAATCATTTAATTCTGGACTTAACTCTGTTACTTTCTTTATAACATCGTCCAAAAAACCACTAAGGTTGCTTACTTCTTCCGTTCCTTGTATGTTTAAACTTGCGTCCGGAGTAGTGACAGAAATATCACCAAAACCAAAATCCCCTAAATCTTCCGCCATGTTGGAAGTAAGATTATTCAAATTATCCAAAGGCGATAAGCTTTTCTTGGTGGCCTTGGTTGCTTTGTTTACGGATTCCGTAAAATCATCTACTCCCTCTGTTGAAAGACCATAGCTTTTTCCAAGGTTATCAACAGATTTTGCAACATTATTTGCTCCCTGTGTTTGTCTGCGACCCATTACAAGTTCTGTAAACTCTTTAAACTTTGTTCCAGCCACCGCCAAACGCTCTATAACCGCATTTAAGACCTGCACAAGTGGTGTGAATAGATTTATTAACCCTTGTCCAATATTGGCTTTTAAACTCTCAATATTGAGATTCATAATTCTCATTTGATTAGCCCAACCATCAGAAGTACGCTGGAAGTCACCACTTGCATTTGACAACTGTTCAAGAACAAACTGATAACGCAACGCTACTTTTTCCTGCTCGGTCATGTTGCTTGTTACCTTGCCTATGCCTTTTTGCATAGCAAAGCTATCAAGTGCTGTCTGAGTCATCACAACACCAAGGTCCTTAAGGCTTTCTGTTTCTCCCGTAAAAATGGATTTAAGCTTTGTGTATGCTTCATCCTGGGTGATATTGTAAAATGATGCTATGTCGCCAGATAATTGCGTCAATGCCGTGGCCATTTCATAAGCATTATCTTCTGCAAAACCAAATGCAGCTGCCATAGAACCAAAAGTACCAGCATATCTTTTTGCCATTGTTTCTGACAATCCTGCTGTTTTTGCCGCTGATTTTGCAAAATCGTCTACTTCTTTTGATAAAGTGGTAAATGTAACATCAACCACATTTTGTACTTCCTGCAGGTCGGAGCCTAGTTCTATTGCTTCTTTACTGAATTTTACTAATTCCCCAACCGCAAATACAGAACCGATTACAAGTCCTAATTTTGACAACGATTTAGTCAATCCACCAAGACTTGACTTCATGTTATTAACACCGCTACCAAATCCTTCTGTATCTATATTTGTATCTATATAAATAGTTCCGTCTGCTTGTCTTGCCATAATTCTACCTCTAACTAATAAGGTCAGTGGTATACACCTTTTGCATACCAGTTGTTTTATTATTTCTTTTTGTATCCAAAGTAAGCTCTAAGTTCTTCCTTCTCTTTGCTACTTCTGGATTCTCTTTTGTTCAAATCGATAATGGACTTATTATCCTTGTAAAATTCTTGCTCCCACTTCTCTAACTTTTTACCTTTTATCTTTTTACTGCGTATGTGTATGACATTGCTAAACAAAGACTCGCCTATGCTCATATATGCACCAAGAAATGTCCACCAATGTATATACTTTTCGGCTCTAATTTCCGTATTTAGGATTTTATTGATAGACGGAATAAGAATAGGTGCGTCCTGCTCCCAATCCATCAATCTTGGGTTTTTAGAATCTTCTGTAATACCCATGTCAATAAACTCTTTCATAAGGTCTAATGCTTCTTGCCATTTCTCTAGTGGAATACTTTCATAATCCTCATAAAACAAAGACAGAATAACACCGCACTGTACATAGTTGTCCTCATTCATCAGTTCATAATCATTAAGGGCAGTAAATACCTTAATTACCGCCCTATAATCCGAATTAATACCATATTCTTTTTCGGCAATTGTTAAACTTGTTGGAAATTTCCAACTACTTAAACTTCTTGCCATAATCTTCAATCCTTTTCTGCATCTTTGCCTTTTGCTTTTTGCCTTCTTCTTGGATGATGTTGCCTATAATCTCATAGACTTGTTCAAAATAAAGCTTTCCATCTTGCAGACTAAAAGCTCCCATTACCTCAAAAAAAACTTTTACAGAATCGTTTCCGATAATATTACACAATTCATTTACAACACGTTCCTGCAACTCAACAAAAGCTTCCACACCGGCTTCCTTGTTAATATATTCTTTTTTAATGTCTTCAAAACTTTTTAAAGACTCTGAATACCTCTTAACCATACCCGCGTCTGTGGGATTGATATTAAATTGACCTATGATATTTCCGTTTTGGTCTTCAATATCATATATTTTTAAACCATTGTTAATTTTGATAGTATTTCCCATTTTTTATCTCCTTTTAAATTTATAATGCACTTCCTTCTGTAAACACAGGACTTCCTGCCTTAACAGATGCTGCAGTAACGGTACCTTTTAACCAGGCACCATCTTCTGTTACATTGAATGGAATATTGAAGCCATCAGTACCGCCACCATAAGAAGTGGGTTTAACCATTACTTCTCTTACATATGCAAGATGTGTTTCTGCTTTGGTATCTTCAACGATTACTTCAAGCATTAATGTCTTGCAATCATGGCCTTTTAATCTTTCAAATGCAATGTCTCTTAAGTGCTGATAGATACCCTCTTCCGGGTCTGCGTAATAAGGGTCTGCATCCATTGAAGGAGTATAACCATTGTCTACTGTTGCACTCTGACCCAAAATATTCTTGGTCTGTGTTACATCAGAGGACATCTCAACAGTCATTTCCTCAATGTCTTTTCCAATGATCTGAAATGTTGCCTTGCTTACATCTGCAACCTTTTTATTCCAAGAAGTGTCAAGATAGTGTGCAAGTGCTTCACGATTCAATTTACCCATAAAAAATTCCTTTCTACCTATAACTTTTAAAAGGTGTGTAGGTTAGCGATAACACTCAAAACGTGCTACCGGTTAATAGTTACAATTGATATTCATTTTTATATCTTAATATCATGGATATAACCCAATTCTCTATCTTGCTTTCCTCTACGGATTCAAGATAAGCTGGTGTTGTCCGTGATATAGATGTTATTTCTCGATTATCCGTTAATGTCGGATATGATTCTAATTTGTACGCTTGTGTTCCAATAGTCACTGATTGCATTTCAAGCCATTTGCCAAGTTTATCAAGAAAATCTTTTACCTTGATTTTGTTTCTTTCTGAAACACCGGCAACCTTATAAACAATGTTAAAAGGATAATTGCAACTTTGATAAACATATCCAGTAATAGAACGTCTTTCGCTTTCTACAATCGCTCCCATTGACGGAAACATTGCAATACCGCTTTCTGTTGCAAAAGTAGAAAATCTTATTTCATCACTTCCCAAATCCGGATATTGATTAAGCAATGCCATAAGAGCATTTGTGATAATGTCATATCCATCAAGGTCATATTTAATTTCTTTCTGTTCTGCCATTATCCACCTCCGGAAACTCTCTTGACATATTCAATCCATTCTTTTGAATGTTCTTTTTTTGCCGCTTCAAACCAATGGTCTGTAGCTTTTGGATGAGCGTTTTTGTTGTATTGCAAATCCTTTTTTGTGACAATCTTCTTTGCTCCTTTTCTCGCCCAAGGACTTCCGGTCTGTTCGTCAACCATCACTTTCCCTTCATATAGGAACCTTCCCATAGGTGGAGCCGCTGCCACAACCAATCCACTTCCGGCAAGTGCGGCACTCATGGCTTTTGTTACGTTTATAAATGTACCTGTTTGCATAGGCATATATGGCACCATATCTGTCATTACCATAGAATCTAAGCTAAATTGAGCCTTGCTATATTGTCTTTCAAACCTATCAAGGTCTATTTCCATTCTGATTTCATAATTTGGCTTTTTATCTTGGTAATTTGTTTTGATATTGGTTATTTTCTTCTTTTCCATGACTATGCACCCATTATCTCAAAATGAGGAATTACGGAGTATTCTGCAACCTTTGTAATGGCAAACACATAATCGTATTTGTCATTCATATAGTTGTAAAATCCCTCACGGCCGTAATCATCATCTTTTATTGGAGTGACATTCAACCATTCGCCCACATAGAAAAAATCAAACTCTTCTGCATCATCCGTAAACGTAATTGTTTCCGGTAACATATCGTTTGTCTGATTTTCCCATTCCTTGGGCGGCAAATAGGCTTTTTTAGCCACTTTTCTTACTTCATCGATAATTTTATAGGGTACATTTAAAACAACGCTATCTCGGCTTTCTGTGCCGTATTTTGCTATGATTGAAGCTTTGTCAATATTTACATTAACGTCATGAATAACAGTAGGGTACCATGTAGTTGCACCCAGAATATCAATATATCTGTTAAACACAGTAATTGTATCTTTGAACATTACACGATACCCCTTTCATTTAAACTACATACAGATACGGACCGTTATACAAAAGATTTACTCCATTAGCATCTGCTATTCCTCTAAGTCTGCTTGCAATAAATTCATAAACCACCAAATCCCTGTTCTTTACACTTTCAATTGCTGTGCTAATTGCCGTATTTGATGATTTGCCTACCGCATAGCTTATAGATTCATTTCCTGCGGATACAGAAGCCACAACCTTTCCCTGCATACTTCCGTCCGCTCTTTCCACAAGTCCACTAACGGAATTCGCATCACTTTCAGCATTTTCAATCTGTTTCAAGAAATCCACTAAGGCACATACGCAACGCTTAACCGCTTCTGCATCATAATCTCTTGTTGGAAATGCCACTTGAAGCTTTCGCACATTATCGATACCGCTTGTCGCCTTGTCAATTTCTCTTTCAGCATCCCAGCCGATTCTGTTAAAATCAGCCTCTTCCATTGCCTTACTGCCGTAAAGAGTTTTGTAATATTCATAATCAATATATTTCATACTACAACCCCCTTACTGCTGTGATAAAAACTCCGCTATAATGTCAGCCTTTTTTGTTGCCGTTATGGTATAGCCTAATTCATCCGCAAGGGCTTTGATTTCTGATATCGTCATACTCTCTAAGCCCTCTGCGTCATAGGCTCTTTTTCCAAGGCTATACCCTGTTATTCCCCCAGGCTGATTGTACCGGCAATAACACCACCTGCATTGTCTGCAAAAATCTTAATACCAGACAAGAATGTGCTGTCTGCGGTCAATCTGTCATAATCTGCGTACTCATGTACAGCGATTAATCCGGTTTCATCAGATACAAAATCAAATGCCTTTGCAAGGTCATCTTCGTTAGCAGGTACATAATAACCTACCATGTTCTGCTTTGCGGTTGCCTTGAAGGTACCTGCAGCAATACCACTGTTAAGAATTACAGTACCGAGGCCGAGGAAGTTCTCAACATAAGAAAAACCAAAAGCCTGCTGTACAGTAATTTGTGCGGTTGCAAGATAGCTTGCTACATCCATAGGATTTAAGAAGTAAACGGTTTCTACCGCATCATTCTCAAAAATCACAGCCAACTTGCCCCATGCATCTGCTAATGCGGCCTGAGTATTTGCACCGGATGCGGTGGGCTGTCCATCAATAGTTAAAGAAGCAACAATACCGGTTCTGATATTGCCCTGGATATCCTGCAACATCTTGTCGCTAGTCTCATCAACTGCCTGGTCATAACCCTTATCAAGAATCGCCTCTGCTGAGGTAGCTTTTCTCCACTTCTTAAGACTAATCTCACCGATGGGAGTTTCAACGGTGGTGTACTTTGACAGAGGGATGATATCTCCTTCTGCTACATCTCCGCTTTCCAGAGTACCGGTTACAGAATGTCTCTTAAGCATGGTACCTGCCTGCTTGGGAATCAATCTCATTACACCTAATAATTCCATTAACTTCTTGGTGTTGTAACCAAACTGTGATACAAAATCAATCTGTCTAACTCTTGCCAAGTCATTGTTTTTAATCAAATTAGTTTCTGCTGCCATATTCATTTCCTTTCTACCGCTATCTTTTGCGGTCAGCGACTATTTCCTTTAATAGCCAGTTATAACGGATTACAAGCCGAATAATTCCTTATTGGCAAGCATCGCATCTCTACGCTCGCCACGGTCTTTAATGGCCATAATCTCTTCTTTTGTCATTGTTCCTGTTTTACCATTCTGATTGTTCATCGGAGTGGTAAACTTTGCCTTGTTCTGCTCAAGGTTCTGCTGAGCCTTGTCCACAAATGCAGAAGCATCATTTTTCTTCGCATCCTCTAACGCTTCATTGAAGCCACGCAATCTTCCATTGACAACATTTACCTCTGACGCAATCTGTGCTATGATAGCTTTCTTTGCAGATTCAGAAGTAAACTCAATATCCGCAAATGCTTCTTTCAAAAGTTCCTGCTTTTCTCTTTCCGCTTCCTTGGCAGAATATTCTTTTTCTGCATCTTCGGCTTTCTTCTTCCACTCGTCACGCTCTCTTGTGATAGTGTCAAAATCTTTTCCATCAAAACCTTTTAAGGTTTCCTCTGCCGCTTCGGCTTTTTCTTTCCATGTGTCACGGTCAGATTCTGCACGATTTAACTTTTTATCATGCTCCGCCTTGGTCACATAGTTTTCTGCAACTTTCTTGTTAAAGTCGCCCTGTTTGTCTGCCGGAATTTCCAATCCAAACTCCTTGCAGATGTCTAAAATGTTCTGCATAAAATATCCTCCTAAACGTTTTCTTTAAACTGTCCGTCAACAGTAACGGATTAAGACAGATAAACCTCTGTCAAGGTAATATTGCGGTATGGATTTGCACCATACACGAGGCGTGCACTCCTCACATCGCTGGTATTACACCATTAGGTTCTTCCGTTTTTAC
>JAEIGA010005928.1_pt1 | contig 18585 bp, 12 predicted proteins | sample 9270691 | NCBI WGS metagenome assembly JAEIGA01 (sample SAMN17057246, study PRJNA624740) | gut metagenome | biome: biome; isolation source: fecal sample | host: Bos grunniens | place: China: Xizang | collected 2019
CCTTCCATATCACACCCTCGGAAAGCACAAGTACGAATCCCTGGGGTGGGAATATGCATTGAAGGACACTCCGACCAACACTCCTGAGCAGCTTGACAGAGCAATGGCTCTCTTCAATGAATACTTCGATTGCGCTATACTTAATTAGACAGGAATTGATATGCTAAGAAAAATCAGAATCATTCTTGCAAGCATCTTCTTCATAGGGGTGACGCTGCTGTTCCTGGATTTCACAGGAGGAATTCATGCGTGGCTTGGATGGATGGCGAAGGTGCAGCTGTTGCCGGCGGTGCTGGCACTGAATTTCGGAGTGGTGGCTGCGCTGCTGGTACTGACACTGCTCTTCGGAAGGATCTACTGTTCCGTTGTATGTCCGTTGGGAGTGATGCAGGATGTCATCTCTTGGATTCACGGAAGCAAAAAGAAGAAGAACCGCTACCGTTTCAGCTACTCACCTGCAAAGAACTGGCTGAGACATACAGTTTTGGCAGTATTCATCGTGTGCATCATCGTCGGAGCACATTCGGCCGTTGCTCTGATTGCGCCTTACAGCGCATATGGACGCATAGCTTCGAATATCCTCGCTCCGATCTATCAGCTTGGAAACAATTTCTTCGCATGGATAGCAGAAAGAGCAGGCAGCTATGCCTTCTATAGCGTCGATGTGTGGATCAGGTCGGCTGCAACATTCGCGATATCGGCTGTAACATTGGCGGTCGTAGGAACCCTTGCATGGAAGCATGGCAGGACATGGTGCAACACAATCTGCCCTGTGGGCACTGTGTTGGGATTCTTCTCTCGCTTCAGCCTTTTTGCACCGATGATCGACACAGAAAAGTGCCGCAACTGCGGGCTCTGCGGCAAGCAGTGCAAGAGCGCATGCATCAACATGAAGGAACATGAGATCGATTACAGCAGATGCGTGGTGTGCATGGACTGCATAGGTGCATGCAAGGAAGGGGCGATAAGATATGGTAGGAGATTTCCGGTGAATAAGGGAATGACAAAAGGAGAGCCGGAACGTCATGACAGACCAGACCAGGGCAGAAGGGCATTCCTCGTTTCATCCGCAATAGTATCGACTGCAATAGCAACAAAAGCTCAGGACATGAAGCTCGACGGAGGACTGGCGGAAATAGAACACGCAGAAAAACCTGAAAGAAAGACTCCTCTGGTACCTGCAGGTGCGCTGAGCCTTAAGAACTTCTCCGACCATTGCACAGGCTGTCAGCTTTGCGTAAGCGTATGTCCGAATCATGTTCTCAGACCTTCGACATCGCTGCTGACACTGATGCAGCCTGAGATGTCTTACGAAAGAGGATACTGCCGTCCTGAGTGCAACAAATGCTCACAGGTGTGTCCTGCCGGAGCGATAAGACCGATAAGCATCGAAGAGAAATCATCTACACAGATAGGTCATGCGGTGGTCAACCTGGACAATTGTGTTGTAAATACAGATGGAGTAAGCTGCGGCAATTGTGCAAGACATTGTCCTGCAGGAGCCATCAGACTGGTCAAGAAGAATCCTGATGACCCTGAGTCGCTGAGGATTCCTACCGTAAGGGAAGACAGGTGTATAGGATGCGGTGCATGTGAGAATCTCTGCCCGGCAAGACCTTTCACAGCGATTCATATAGAGGGATGTGAAGTTCATAAGGAGGTATAGACCATGAAAAATATAGACAGAAGAGAATTCTTCAGAACTGCCGGAAGTGCAGCTCTGGCTATGGGCGCCATAGGATGTGCAGGGGGAAGACAAAGTGACGAAGCCGCTTCTGAACCTGCTGGTGAAATGACATACAGGACCAACAGGAACAATGGCGACAAGGCCAGTATTCTTGGCTATGGATGTATGAGATGGCCGATGATCAAGGATGAGACAGGAAAGGACATCATAGACCAGGAGACTACAAACAGGCTCGTGGACTATGCAATAGAACATGGAGTGAATTACTTCGATACAGCTCCTGTATATCTTCAAGGTCAAAGCGAGGCTGCGACAGGCATCGCTCTCAAACGATATCCGAGAGAAAGCATCTACATCGCCACAAAACTTTCCAACTTCAAGAATCATTCAAGGGAAAACTCCCTGTTGATGTATAGGAAATCTTTTGAAAATCTGCAGACGGACTACATAGATTACTATCTTCTGCACTCGATTTCAGGAGAGGAAGCATTCAGGACACGATATGTAGATAATGGCTTGATGGACTTCCTTGTTGAAGAAAGAAAGGCCGGAAGGATAAGGAATCTGGGATTTTCATTCCATGGAAAGAAGGAAGGGTTTGATGAACTTCTTGCCTATCATGACAAATATCACTGGGACTTCGTACAGATCCAGCTCAACTACATGGACTGGACGCATGCAACAGGAAGAAATGCAGATGCCAAATATCTTCAGGAAGAGCTTGACAAAAGAGGCATACCATCCATAATCATGGAGCCTCTGCTCGGAGGAAGACTTTCCAAGGTGCCTGAATATGTTGCAGACCGTCTTCTGGAAAGAAATCCACATGGAAGTGTTGCTTCCTGGGCTTTCCGTTTTGCAGGAACCCATGAAGGGGTGTTCACCGTACTGAGCGGAATGACATATATGGAACATCTTCAGGACAACATAAAGACCTACTCTCCTCTCAAGCCTTTGGACCAGAAGGACATGGACTTTCTTGAAGAGATTGCAGACCTGATGCAGAAATACCCGACAGTTCCATGCAACGACTGCAAATACTGCATGCCATGCCCATACGGAATCGACATCCCTGCTATTCTCCTGCACTACAACAAATGTGTGAATGCCGGAGAAATCGCAAGCAGCAAGGAGTCAGAGAACTACCAGAAAGCCCGTAGAGCATATCTCGTGAGCTATGACAGGGCTGTTCCTAAACTCAGACAGGCTTCCAGATGCATAAATTGCGGACAATGCATAGAGCACTGCCCGCAAGACATAAACATTCCTGTTGAACTTATCAAGATTGACAGATACGTTGAAAAGCTCAAGAGAGATACATTATAGGAATCTTTCCTCTGACATAGATGAAGACTTGGTCTTCATATCAGCTGCATCCTTCTCGCTCTGCGGGAGGGATGCTTTTTCATAACGGCAGATCTCTCCTGAACCATTATCTGCAGCAAGACAAAGTATGGCTCCATCAAAGGAGACCTTGTAGGTGATGCCGTTTCTCTTGTCACCACCCCACTTGATTCCATCGGAATACTCTCCTGTGAGCATGTTACCTGTCACAGTATATGTACCTGTATATCTGCTGTATCTGAGCACATCTCCGACCTTCTGATAGAGGTCGAAAGACTTGTCTGCCTTGAAGTCCACATATACAGAAGGCAACTCAGATGCTTCGTATCCGGTCATTTCAATGAGATGCCACTCCGAAACTATTCCTGCTGCCACATCCGGTCCTTTATCCTTCTTGCATGAAACAGACATGAAGGCAATAGCCACAACTGCGATTATATATAATACCTTTTTCATTGTATCCATATTTTTGGGTTAAAGCCAACCACCATTGCCGCTGGCAACTCCTCGTGAAAGGATGGAGATTGTCCTTCTTATCTCCATTCCTCCTGTCTCCTTATCTCCATCTGCAACACCATCCGCATCTGGTCCTGCGATGGCCTTTACTGTGATTTTACCGGATCCTGTCTTTGTAGGATTGATGCTGAGCTTGCCATATTTGATTTCCGGATCAGCAGTCAGTCCGAGAGCAGCACGCGACTGATCGTCTATCTCGACTCCTACATACTCAAGATTTGCAGAAGATTCGCCAAAATACGAAGATATGTCATATCGTGCATTCTGTCCGTTCCTTACGATGACCGACGGAGTTCCTTCTATGCTCATAAGGAAACGCCATGCATCCACGGCACCTGTTCCCATGTTCTTTCTGTATGCCTTGTCTCCTGTAGCAAAGTCGAAGTACTGGAAGGTTCCGCCTGAAATGCCTACAACCTTCTTTCCGGATGTCATACGGCTGTCGATGTCATTGACAGAAGTAAGAAGCATGGATATGAACTCGTCACGGCTGAACTTCTTGCCTATCTTGAGCGCATACGAGAGTCCGAGGGCAGCCACCCCGGAAACATGTGGACAAGCCATTGAAGTTCCCTGCATGAAAGCATAATCTGCATCTTTTGTTGTCGCCCCCACTGTAGTGGAAGTATTGGCACCCTTGACACCTTTGATAAAGGTAGAAAGCACCTGGCTTCTGTTGACCTGTCCCTCATAGAGAGCACCGATGAAATAATCTCCTCCAGGAGCCGCAACGTTACAACCTGGGCCATAATTAGTATAGCTCACTGCAGGCAGATAATCTGGACCGAGAGCTGTCACTGATACGACTTCTTCAAGGGCAGCAGGATAGCTTGACATATTCACAGCATCGTTTCCAGCTGCAGCTATGACGATGTTTGCATCAATAGCCTCCTTAAGGTTGCAGTTTGCCGGATCCATGAAATACATGAGCGCATCGTACTCGCAAGAATAGTTCTTACCGTCCTTTGATCCGTAAGTCTTCTTGTAGTCTGCATCAGATTTGAAGTCAGTATTGAGCCAGCCAAATGAGCACTGAGCCACGCAGGCGCCATTCTTCGCCGCATATACAAAAGCCTTGGCTGATGACTCCAGATTGGTCGAGATGCCGTTCATCATGATCTGGCATGACATAAGCCTCACGCCGTCTCCCTTACCGGTTCCACCCGCGACACCGCAGACTCCTTTTCCATTGCCGTTTACCGCTGCAACAGTACCTGCAACGTGGGTTCCATGACCCGACTCACCCGGAGATGACCAGTCTATCTTGCCTGAATTGGTCTCACAGTTCCAGCCATAGATATCATCGATATAACCATTCTTATCATCATCAACTCCATTGCCAGGAATCTCCTTCTCATTTTTCCACATGTTTGCAGCAAGGTCAGGATGGTCATACTTTACCGGACCGTCAATCACGGCCACTATCACCTTCCTGTCGCCACCTGTCAGTCCCCATGCATCCTTGACGGCAATATCTGCTCCCTCCACTGCCGTATCCGCAATAAGACTGCTGCCTGAATTGATATAATGCCACTGATCTCCGAGGAACGGATCGTTGAAAGGCAGGGTTGCCGATGCGAACTGGCCCATCACAGGAGTGTAAGGAATAGCCCTGCAGTCTGATGCAGGAGTCATTATCTTATTGTACTGCACCTTTGAAACCGCACTGTTCTCAGCAATTACAGCTGCCGCTGAGGTGTTGTCCATACCTTCGAAACGGGCAGAGTACCACCTGTGCAGGTTATGCTTCCTTGCAACTGCATCATCACCCATGATTTCAGGAAAGACAGGCTCAAAAGAGACAAGCTGAAGATTCTCCCTGATGCTTTCGACAATGCTCATATCACCCTCTGCGAGCGACGCTGCTCCTGTCTCCGAAAGACAGACGAGAAGGCTGCCTTCAACTGACTCGGCAGGAGTGTTGATTACTTTTGTCAGTACATTCCTGTCACCGACAAGTGCGGGAGCAGCCCCCTCATTCATTTCCTGAAGACAGGAAACTGAAACGAGAAGGGCTGCAGCCGAAAATAATAGAGTTCTTATTCTCATCATATTACATTATATTCTTTCTGACAGAGAACTCGACGGTCCTTGAATCAAGGGACACATGAATCTGCTCGGAGTTCTGCATATAGTTATATGGAGAAGCTATCACCTTGTCGATGGTTGACATGATATATCCACGCTCTGACTCCACATAATTCGTTCTTGCCTCATGGAGCATTGACGATACTCGCTGAGCCGATGATAAAGACTTTCCTGAAACAGCTTCCTTGCTGATATCCGACCCTGGTTTGATAAGGAGAGGATATGCATGGCCTTCTTCATCCATAAGGGCACCATCACCGCTATATGTAGGAGATGTGAAGTAGCAGAGGATCATGGCCATATACTGTCCGGAGTTCACAGGAGGATTACCTACAAATGCTATGATCTCCTTCTTTTCATCAAGGAATCCTCCTACGAGAGCACCGTTTCCGAGACCAGCCACAAGCATGTTCTGTGTATAGTCATAATACAGATATGCGTTTGTAGGATAGATTGTTGAAGACATCGAAGAACCAGGAGCCTTATAATCAACCGGAGTGATAGGAGTCATCAGCGTATAAGCAAATCCTTCATAGAACTCAAGGTCGATTGTGGCATCGATACCATACTTCTTCTCAATTGCCGGATACATTCCGGAAATTGTCATGTAATCGGTAGTATATGTTTCACCGGTCGATTCATCCTTGTTGATCTCATCCTTCTTGTCGGCAAATTTCACGATACCCCTGTTACGTCTCTCCTTGTCCCCCTTGAACGGATCTATCGACCAAAGTTCCCAATCGCCGCAATAATCATCGTGTGAAGCAGGCTGAAGTCTTGACGGGATATCGTAGATGTTGAATTCCGAGTCGAGGTAGCGGAATGTTCCGGTAGTGGAAGCCGATGTCTTTATGATTTCCTTATGGTAACCATTGTCTGCATAAACAAGAAGGGTATAGTCTGTTCCGGCAGAAAGACCGCTGATGATTCCGAAGTATCCACCCTTGTTGAGTGAATCAAGCTGGGCGATACCTATCGGCTGCATGTACTTCTCCATCTCAGTTTCGATAGACTCTGTAAAGTCATTGTAATTGGCAGTCTTGTACAATGCGATTCGTGCCTCATTGATGTCCTCACCATAGACATAGAACTCCATCGAATTCTCAGAAGTCCTGCCTGAAGCTGCATGCTTCTCGGAAACTATGAGTCCGGAGGTAAGCTTGAGAGCTCGAGGATCGCCTTTCGTATCGTAACCGAACTGAGCAGATGCGTACTCCTGATATTTGCCATCCTTGTCATAAGTACAAGCTACAATAGTGTAGAACGCTGTCTTTGGTAACTCGAAGATATATTCTCCACTGATGGACTTGTCGTTTGACTTTTCAATTACCTTGATGTCGCTGCCGGTACCGTTCTTCACATATTCAAGCTTTGACACCATCTCAGCCTGGCCCACCTTACCTTCAAATATCGCATAGCGCACCTTCTGGACAGTCTCACCTACTTCAAATGTGATCGGAAGCTTTCCTGCCTCTGACTCGCCGCATACAAGCATGATGCTATAGTCAACAGGAACTGCCCCAGGAAGAGAGAACATGAACTTCCTGCTGGTATTCGAATACAGGTAGCCATATTTCGACAATCCAAGGCAGATACCCTGAGCCGGAGCAGAGAACACTCCGTTCTTGAGCGTCATATATCTTCCATTCGAATAGCCTGCACCAAGATTCTCATCTACATCTGAAAACACATAAGCGTCTCCATAATTACCCATTTCAATACCGATGTACGATGCCGGGATATATGGCTTCGCTGGATCTGTCGCATCTACATAGATAGATGACTCCCAGCTGTATTCCTTCCAGCTCGCCAGACTGTTGAGATTTCCGTCCATCATCATTGCCACATACTCAGGAGTATAGACATTGTCAAGACGGTAATAGCCTGGCTTATCTTCTCTCTCGAACACGTCACACTCGGTCTGTGCATATTTGTTGGCGGCCTGAAAAGCAGTACAGAGCATATCGTCTCTCCATATTCCCTTTCCAATGCTCTTCCAGTTCGCAATCATAAGGGAGAACTTCACTTCGAAGCTCTGGAGAGTGTACTGGGACACATACATAGGATCAGTCACCCTGATGCAGAAGTCATATCTTACTCCTGTCTTGGCGTTAGGGAAACGGATTTCAAACTTTGTCTCAGTCTGTCCATCATCAAAATATATATAGTCATCCATCTCGAAGACGCCTTCCTCGCTGACCTCCACTTCGTATGGAACCAAAGCCTCGCCATAATCGTTTGTACGGACTGCTGTCAATACAAGCTTGGTAGGGTCATTTGAATCAAGCAGCAACTCTCCGGTAGAGATTGCCTCCTGCACAGGAAAGTAGAACCCCTGACAGTCAAGACTATCAGCCTGGCCAGGTGCATAAGTCTCTTCCTGCTGGCAGGCGATGGCAGCAGCAGCTGCTGCTATTGCGGTTATATATCTAAGAAATTTCATATTCAGTCAAATAATGTCATTTATTCTACTCTGTCCAAAGCTCCATCTTGCCTGTAGGGTCAGGATTGTTCAATGTCTGAGGTATTGCGTTGTTGGACTGAGTCTCTCCTCGTGTGATACAGATATTCCACTGAGGCGAACGTCCTGTGGTGTTGAAACGGGCAACACTTGGGAAGTTTGTGCCAGCATATCCTCTGGTGATTCCCTGGTTCAGACGCTTATAATCATAATACAGGATACCTTCACCCCAGAACTCGATTCTCTTCTGAAGCATCATCTCTCTGATGAATGAAGACTCAGAACCGGTCACGAGCGTACAGTCGTAAGAATCATAACGGTACTTTCTGATGAAACTGTGAAGGAGTTCCCTTGCAGCATCCGGACCTGAGATTCTCAATGTAGCCTCGATCTCAATGAAGTACATCTCCTCGACACGCATGAGCATACGGTCAACGAGGTTTCCTATAGTGTAATCATTACACTCACCTGATGCAGGACGGAACTTAAGAGACTGATAAGGAGAAGCTGCATACTGGTAATATGAACCATTCAGAAACTCCTGCTGATCTGTTGCATTGCCGGCAAGTCTGTAGTTATAGAATTCGAAGAACTTAGGGTCAAGCCATGAATGTTTACGGAAGTCTGCGTTGCTTATCTGCTCATAAAACGCCTTGTTTGCAGAAGGCTGAGACAGAACGCCATATCCCCACTTGGCCTCACTCACGAGATGAGCACCGCCTGTAATCAGGTTAGACGAGTTCTCGACTGAGAGAGTAAGTCCCCATATCCATGCATTATTGGAATTTCCTGAATTGAAGCCATTTGCAGGGTCCTCCCACTGAGCCTGGGTAAGAGGAGTCTTGCCAGATGTCTCGATTGCAAGGCGTGCATATTTCACGGCCTCCTTGTTATACTCCTTATCTACAGACTCATCTGTATAGCCCAGTTCAAGATATGCCCTGGCATATAATCCATAGACAGCAGCAAGGGTAGGACGAGTGTAGCTCTTGTTGGCTGCATCAAGGAATTTCTCTGCATTTTCGAGATCGGAAAGGATGAATTCATAGATATCCTCGCGTGTCGCTCTTGGATTCTGCTTTGCGATCTCCTCTGTCGTGAACTCATCGATTATCGGCACTGTCAGGCCTTCGATATCCGGAGTGACCTCTGTATATGCATTCTTCTTAGGTTCATACATACGGGCAAGGTCAAGGTAGAACATCGCCCTATATGCATATGCCTGACCAAGATAGTCACGTACCTCTGCATCATCCTCAAGATTCATTGATGAAGCCCTTGATATGATTTCATTGGTAAGCTTGATCCATGCGTAGTAACAGTCCCAGAAATATGCTCCATAGATGTAGTCTGCACCCATTGAAAGATTCTGGAAGAATGCACCGAACCAATAGTAACCGAGTTCTCCGCTTATCGTCAGGTCTTCGAGCATCGACTCAGTCATGAAATGGATGGCTGAAATACCGAAGTCTGCATGATATCCGTACTGTGAAGCATATCCAGCTGTTCCGGCAGCCATCATTGCTGATGGGATACCGTTCACGAGATACGACAATGAGTATTCAGAGTTGTCCACCTGCTCGGAAGTCAAGGTGCTTCCCTTAGGAAAGGTCTCCGAAATACATCCCGCAGCAGACGCTGCTGCAAAAATTATTGCTGTTATTTTAATTGCGATCTTTTTCATTTACCTATACACTAAGAGATTAGAAAGTGATATTGATACCTCCTGAGATGGTTCTCACCGGAGATGTCACAGTATTGTTAGTACCACCTGTCAGGCTGAAACGAGGGTCGAATCCCTGACGACGTGACCAATACCAGATATTATCGCACGCCATATATACCCTCATCTTTGAAAGATGCATCATCTTGGCATATATTTCAGGAACAGTATATCCTACCTGTGCATTCTGGAAATTGAGATAGCTTGCATCGGTAAGGAACCTGTCTGACATGCGTGATGTATACTGGTCGTTGTACTGGAATCTCGGAATCTCGTTGTTTGGATTGTCCTTGGTCCATGACTTGAGGAGGTCCTTATGGAAGTTTGTACCCTGGCTTCCTGCTACCGGAGACGCCATATATCCGGCATAACCGGAATCATAAGCAAGACCTCCTACAGAGTAGGTGAATGCCACAGACACATCGAAGCCCTTATAATTGAGGGTAGTACCGAATCCACCGTAGAAATCCGGAGTCGGGTCAGCGCAAAGATAGTTTTCTGCACCATTGTTTCCTGAATACTCATTGGTTGTCACCAATGTGCCATCCTCCGCAGTCCTATACCAAAGAGACTCACCTGTATTCTGGTCGACACCTGCATACTTAGGCATGTAGAATGTATTCAATGCAAGTCCTTCTCCTACAAAGTAATTGCCGCTTGCATAGCCGGAGTGGCCGTCGATAGTAACAGTCTTCTTGTCTTCTGCAAGATATGTGACCTCGTTCTTGTAATGAGTGAAGTTGAAATAGCAGCTCCAGTCGAAATCTCGCGTCCTCTTGAGGGTTATGTTGGTAGAGAACTCAATACCTCTGTTGGCCATATCACCGACGTTGTCATAGTATCCGCCATAACCCAAAGATGCAGGAACACTAAAGAAGAACAACATATCGGTTGTCTTTCTTGAGAAGTACTCGAGCGTACCGGACACTCTGCCTCTGAGCATCTCGAAGTCAAATCCGGCGTTGAAGTTGGTATTTGTCTCCCAGGTGATATCCTTATTTCCTCTCTGTCCGAAATTAAGTGCCGGACGTCCCTCGTTGTTCGAAAGATAGTATGTGTTGGTATAGAGGTAATTACCGATATTGTCGTTACCCTGGGAACCGATGGACGCCTTAGCCTTAAGCATATCAAGCCAAGGGTACTGAGGGAACCATGATTCGTGGTTCAGGATCCAGCCGGCACCTAATGACCAGAAGTTACCCCATCTGTGATCCGGATGGAATCTTGAAGATGCGTCACGTCTGTATGAAGCGCTGAGGAACATCGTGTTCATGAAATCATATTGCGCACGAACGAAATATCCTTCGTTATTGTAGTCGCTTCTTGATGAGCTTGAAGCCTTTCCATCCACCACAGCACCGTTGAGCTCGTCATTTTCCATTGAGAACATCTGGCTCTTCGAAGCGCTGATTGAATTTGAAGTCGCCACATAATTCTCATGACCCAACAAGACACTCACATTGTGTACATCTGCAAATGTGCGTTTCCAGCTGAGGAGCTGCTGGAGATTGATGGTCAACATGCTTGACTGAGCCTTGGCTACCATACCGCCGACTGTCGCATACTGTCCGTAATACATGTTCTGTACATTGGTAGAGCGGCTTTCCTCATAGCTCATACCGGCATTGAATGTGAACGTAAAGTCCTTGAGGAACTTGACTTCTGTATAAGCACTTCCGTTCAACGCATTACCCAGCCAGTAGTTCTTGTCGAGCTCGGAAGCCTGAAGTGCATTTGAGTTCACAAGATACGGACGTACCATACCTGCATTTGCACCTGTACCATAGTCATATACCTTATAACCGTACTTATCTGTCATTATGTTACCCATTCCGTCCCTTACATATATAGGATAGATAGGAGCTATCTGGGTTGCGATGGCGAATATGTTGGCGGTCGAGTTGCTTGATCCCTCAGAAGGGTTGCTGTTGTTGTACTTGTAGTTTGTATAAGACACGTTGGCACCCACTTTAAGCCATGACTTTGCCTGATAATCAGTGCGCAGACGCGTTGTATAACGATACATGTCAGAACCGTGGACAATACCCTGGTTATTGAGATAACCGAAGGATGCAAAGATGGAAGCCTTGTCAGTCACACCGGACACACTCACATTATACTCCTGACGGATTGAATTCCTGTATGCCGCTTCCATCCAGTCATCTGGCTCCACCCAGAACTGTTTTCCATTAGTATCTACAAAACGACCGAGGGTCGCATACGGGTTAAGCTTTCCATTGATACCGATGAATGACATGTTGTCAGGATACTCATAAACTATATAACCGAGACCTCCGCTGTTTGTATCACCCAGCATCGTGTTGTTTGCATTGACATGGGCGTCGTACAGTCCCATACCCTGCTCAGTTCTGTAGTAATTTCTAAGAGCAGTATAGTATGTCTCATAATACTGGCCAGGCGCTGTGATGTAGTCGTAATTTCTGAGAGCCTTGGTATTCAGACCCCATTTTGCATCCACATTCACCACTGCATCTCCTGATCTCGCCTTCTTTGTTGTCACCATGATGACACCGTTGGCACCACGAGCACCGTAGAGCGCATTTGATGCAGCATCCTTCAAGACGGTCATGGATTCGATATCAGCAGGGTTGAGATTGCTCATATCACCGTCAAAAGGAATTCCATCCACCACATAAAGCGGCTCGGAAGAAGCATTGATGGAGCTGAAACCTCGGATTACGATCTGAGGCTTTGCAGTAAGCGATCCCGAAGAAGTTGTCATCTGCACACCGGCAACGACACCTTCAAGTGCACGGGTCGCATCTGATGACTGTACCTTGGCGATATTGTCTGACTTGACAACTGTTGCAGATCCTGTAAAAGACTCCTTTGTTGCGGTACCGAACGCGACAACGATTGTCTCTTCAAGAGCCTGAGTGTCAGGAGCAAGCATCACATCATGCTTTGCCTTGCCTGCAACGGCTACTTCTGTGGTGAGATATCCTACAGATGAAAAGACCAGAATTCCGTCAACTGGTGCTGAAATCGAATAATTTCCGTCAGCATCTGACATTTCTCCAATCATAGTTCCCTTCACCTGAATTGCAGCGAAAGGCACACCTTCACCAGTGGATGAATCCTTGACGACACCTGAAACAGTGATATTCTGACCGAAAGCCACAGATGACACAATCAGAGCCGCCAAGATGAAAAACATTTTGATTTTTCTCATCTGGTTGAGTATTAGTTATTTAACATAAATATTTATATTTCAAGCCTAATTAAGCACGCAAAAATGATTATTTTTTTCTGACAAACCAAATCTAAATCAACCGGCACTCGATTTTTTTTGTAAATTATTAACTATCTTAGCGAAAACATTCAGATCATGGCAATATTGACTATCAGTGAAAGAAAACTCAAACCGACAGTAATTCTTGTAAGTCTTCTATTTCTTGCACTTTCAATCCTATTCTTTTCTCCTGTCAGCATTCCTCATAAAGTCACATTCCCGCTAGCTCTACTTTTCATCGCGTCACTCTGGCTGCTTCCATGGCAGATGTCAATGGCAATGCTGTTCTCAGCACTGGGAGACTACTTCGGCTCCTGCAACAACTTCATACTTCAGATGTCGTTCTTTGCAGTCAATCACATATTCATGATATGGTTTTTTATACAAAGATACTTCACTAAGGTGGAGAGGGATGGAAAACTAACGGCAAAAGCCAAAGGATACATGACCATGGTCTTCTTCTGTGCAATATCTTTGCTTGTAGTCACCTTCACCAATATAGTTCCTGAAGCAGATCCAGGCATTATCAGGACAGGAGTAAGCATCTACGCCTGCCTCATCTGCACAATGATGGTGAGCGCTCTCCTCCAGAGAAGTTCACTATACGCAATCGGAGCAGTACTTTTCGTATTCTCAGACTTCATCCTGGCATGGCACAAATTCGTGGAACCTGTTCCATACAGGAGATATCTGGTCATGGTGACCTACTATCTCGCACAATGGCTCCTTTTCGTCCGCTCTTCCCCATACAGGATAAAGAATCAAGTCAAACTTCTCCGTTTCTAAAAAATAAGGGCGTGACCATTTTGATCACGCCCTTGATATTTTCTGTAACTTTATCTTACAACTCCCATGCAAGTGCTGAAGCACCAAGTATGGCAGCATCAGACTCCTTGAGCTGCGAGTAAACGAGCTTCACCTTGTTTCTCCACATAGGAAGTACATTTGCATTCATCGCCTCCTCAATCGGTCCTGTGAGGAATTCCTTTGCACGGGCAAGACCTCCGAAGAGAACGATAGCCTCAGGTGCACTGAAAGCGATGAAGTCTGCAAAAGAACGTCCGAGGATCTTTCCAGTGAACTCGAAAATTTTAAGAGCAAGCTTGTCACCATCCTTCGCGGCCTCATATACATCCTTTGATGCAATGTTGTCAAGACCTCTGAGAAGTGAAGGCTCATCTGTAAGTTCAAGCCACTCGCGTGCAGTACGTGCAACACCAGTTGCAGAAGCATAAGTCTCAAGGCAGCCTGTCTTACCGCAACCACATGTACGGCCGTTATTATGAACCGCAGCAGTATGACCGAGCTCTCCGGCGAATCCGTCATGACCATAAACAACCTCACCGTTGATTACGATACCTGAGCCGACTCCTGTTCCAAGAGTGATCATGATGAAATTCTTCATGCCACGTGCAGCACCGTATGTCATCTCACCGACTGCAGCAGCATTCGCATCGTTTGTAAGAGCAACTGGAATACCTCCCATAGCCTCTGTAAGAAGCTTTGCAAACTCGACTCTTGTACGTCCCCATACAAGGTTAGGAGCATTCTCGATTGTGCCTGTATAATAGTTTCCGTTAGGAGCACCGACTCCGATACCTCTCACCAGACCTTCTGTGCCTGATTCCTTGATGAGCTTGTTCACAGCTTCTGCAAGTTCTGCTATATAAAGCTCGACCTGCTCATGTGTGTCTGTACGGATGACAGTCTGTGCAAGTACAGTTCCTCTTGCATCAACTACACCTATCTTGGAGGTCTGTCCTCCTACGTCAATACCTACTACGTATGTTGAATCCATCTTTGTTATTTGTTTTAGTTATTATTATGCCTTCTTAACCTTTGAGCCAGCAAATCCGAACCAGAAGATATATGCAAGGGCGATGATGAGCACCCAGTAGCTCTGGATATAACCAGCGAAGTCTGCTACCGCACCCTGCACAAGCGGAAGGATACCACCGCCGCAAACCATCACCATGAAGAGACCGGATGCGATTGATGTATATTTACCAAGACCCTCTACAGCAAGATTGAAGATAGCACCCCACATCACAGATGTACAGAGTCCGCAAAGCACGAAGAATCCGATAGCTACAGGGACCTGGGTTCCGAGCATTGAAATAGTGAGTGAGCTTGGGAGGAACATGCCAAGGAGGATGAACAGGATTGCAGCAAGGCTCACTGACATGATCATTGCGCGGCTTGAAACCTTACCGCCGATCACACCACCTACAAGACGTCCTACGAGCATAAGGAACCAGTATGCACCGACGAGAGTACCAGCGATTGCAGGAGCCATTCCAAGACCGTCTGCGGATGTCATGTAAAGGTTAGCTACATTTGGAATTCCGACCTCGATACCCACATAAAGGAAGATTGCGATCACACCGAACACAAGGTTCTTATGTGAAAGAGCACCCTTGATGCTGTCCATGGTTCCTTCCTTCTTCTCTACAGGAGCATTTGCCGCTGCCTCGAGTTCAGGCTCTGGAATGTTTGAGAAGAACACGATCACAAAGGCAAGCGCAAAAATTGCCATAGCAATGAAGAGAGCTGGGTTCACGTCAGCTACCTGAGTCTTCTCAGTCACTTCACCGATAAGATAACCTGCGAGAACAGGAACGATTGTAGCTGCGAGTGAGTTGCATGAACCGGCAAGCTGGATAAGCTGGTTACCCTTGTTTCCACCACCACCAAGAGTGTTGAGCAATGGGTTGACAACTGTATTGAGCATACACATTGAGAAACCAGAAACGAAAGCACCGAGAAGATACACAGCAAAGCTTCCAAATACACCTGAGAGATAAGAGATACCAACTCCTACAAAACCTACTGTAACAGCAGCAAGTGCAGAGAACTTATATCCCTTGCCCTTGAGAAGGAATCCCGCAGGAAGTCCCATGAATGCGTAAGCGATGAAGTTCGCTGCATTTCCGAGCTGAGACATGAGGTTTGTTGCACCAAACTGTGCCTTGGCAATAATACCCATCGGATTCTGAAGTCCGGTCACGAATGAAATCATTGCAAAAAGGAAAAAGCAGATTCCGATTGCAAAGACATTACCTTTGTTCTTGTTCATTTTGATTAGTTTTTATGTTAATAATTCAATGATTCTCAAAATCGGCCCAATATACGAAAAAAAACGACATCCGCCGCCAGCATTGTTCAAAAAGGATAGTTTATCATACATATTATAAAAATAGCATGCGCCCCTCCCCAAGGACGCATGCTGTATATAAAACGAACTTAACAAATAGACACGAAATACATTTCAAATGTCTGGTACAAAGTTAATGAATTAAAACACAAAACCAAATTTCTGATATGAAATTTTAAGCGCTAACCTACCAAACGACATAAATTGTCACATAAAATACATATTTTTGATAATATAAGGAAATTCAGGTCAACGCTTCCTATACTCAGAAGGGGTCAGTCCTGTTCTGGCCTTAAAGAACTTATAGAACACCGACTGATTTGGGAAATTCAGGTGATATACTATCTCCTTAATAGTCATTTCGGAATACTTAAGTAGGTTCTTGGCTTCAAGTATCACATATGAATCTATCCACTCGGGGGCTGAACGTCCGGAAGCGATTTTGACAAGCTTGGAAAGGTATTTAGGCGTCAGACATAACTTATCTGCATAAAATCCGACATTTCGATGCTGGGTATAATGCTCAGAAACCAGCTTGATAAAATTATCCAATATAGTCACACTTCTGGAAGACGGTTCATGTTTTTCTGCATTGGACAAAACCTGTCTGTCGAACGAAGATATCATGACGTAGAGCGAAGAAGACAACAACGAATTAAGAGCTTCGCCTGAATGTACAAGACCTGAAGATATTATTTTGCCGGCAAGAGTCATAAAATCTGCCATCAGATCCACCTCTTCCTGATTAAGGATTACATATGGGCATTCCTGCATCTTCATCACGTTGCCGAGCATCTTTCTCGTATCAATCTTCATACCTTCGATGAAACTGCGTGATATCAGCATACCCACATAGTGCAGGTTACAGATATCATCAACTATTTCGGAAATCCTGACTATATTATCCTGATGGGCAATGAAAAGCATATTCTCCTTAAGCTCATATTCGGTCATATCCACATTCAGCTTAAGACTTCCTTTAACGCAATATATAAGGAAATACCCATCAAAACGACATGGATACTCCAACATAGGGGTTCCCATGCCTTCTCTATACTTCATATTGACTATGGCAAAATCTTCTCCATAGTTTATCCATTGATCAGACGGGAAGTAAGAAAGAAAACTCCCTACGCTGGTACTATGTTGTAATTCCTTATCCATACGTTCGTAAATATCCTATAAAGGTAGTAAAAATACCCCCCTCATTCGATATCCAAGAACCCCATTCTACCATTTGAACAAACATTCCCCCTTAATGTCAACAAAGTCAAACACCAAGGGGGAATCGTATATGGATATTTTCGCCTTAGAAACGCACGTCAACAAATACAGGGAGGTGGTCACTTGCAGTCAAGGCAGTTCCAGCATTGAAACCTACGCCTACATCTGAACCAAGAAGCTCATACTTTACTCCGTTCTTGAGAATGAAGATGTAGTCGATGCAGATTCCAGGAGTATCATCAACTCTTTCAGGAACACTTCCAAGACCTTCCCACTTATCGCCCTTAGGATAGGTGGTCTTCTCGACAGAAAGCAGATCCCAATCCTGCTTTGCTCTTTCGATCACCTTGCTGTCAGGATAAGCATTGAAGTCTCCGCAGAGGAAGATAGGCTTGCCAGAAGCTCCGTAAAGAGTGCGGAGAGTGTCAGTGATGATTCCAAGCTGGACAAATCTCATGTTCTCGCTTCTTACCTCAAGATGGGTTCCGGCTACCACCATATTCTCATACTCCTTAACGACAAGAGCACGGTATTCTGAACCATCTCCCTTAGGAAGAAGGACATTGAAGCCACCGACTTCCTTCACTCTCTTGGTATTCCAAGCCTCAGCAATACCATAAGCACCGCCCTTATAAGGCTTGAGTGCAGGAGCATACTGGCCTTCCCAACCCTCCGGCATGGCAGCGACAAAAGACTCAAGCTGATGCACATTACCTGTTCTGCTGGTACAGCTGTCCACCTCGTTCATGACAAGGACGTCGGGCTGAAGTTCGGTCATGAGAGCAGCTGTAGCCGAAATACTCGATTCGTCATATTTTGCAAAAACTCCTACATTATATGTGGCGATACGATAAACATCCTCACCACCAACTCGCTTATAGGGGCTCTGATTACATGAAGAAAGGAGAGAAATCGCTGCAAGCGCAGCATAAAAAAAGATTCTTTTCATACTTTATTATAGGTTAAGTTATAGCGAAGCAAGGTTCATGTCATTGACGATATTCTTGCCCTCTGGAGTATATGCAAACTCCATATTAGCCTTATATGTCTCCTCTACTCTTCCACGAACAACCTTCATAGAGCTGTTGAGGAAATGGTTCTGCTCTGTCCAAGGTTCAGGAAGCACACACACAGC
>JAEIGA010005929.1_pt1 | contig 18585 bp, 16 predicted proteins | sample 9270691 | NCBI WGS metagenome assembly JAEIGA01 (sample SAMN17057246, study PRJNA624740) | gut metagenome | biome: biome; isolation source: fecal sample | host: Bos grunniens | place: China: Xizang | collected 2019
ATTCTAAAGTTTAAATAAACATTGTTAAATTTTTGACTTTTAAAGTCAAAAAATATTATATACTGAAACCTTTAAAAAAACAAGCAAAATTTCAAGTATTTTCGCAATTTTTACACGATGCAAACAATTTATCTACCATAAGCTCACGTTTTTCAATATCTTTTATAAACTTAAGCTTTTTTAATAACTCAAAAGGTGCTGTTTCAGAGTAAAATGCGCTCATAATTCCGTTTTCAACGCCAACATGCAAAGCTGAACGCAAAATACCGTCAACCAAAAATAAATCATTTTCGGGTTTAAGTGTATGCAATGTCAGTGCTTCACTATCCAAATCAAAAAGGCAAAATCCTAAACAATCACCACAGTCAGTACAAATCACCGCCATTGAGTTCTTGTTCATTATTACATTATTTTCAATATAAAGCTCTGCTATCTTTTGCTTATCTCTTAATGGGTGTATCTCAATCATTTTGATGCTCCTTAGAAATACTTATGCTCATTAAACGCTTAACTTCCTTTTCGGTCAATTCACGCCATCTGCCCTGTGGCAACATACCCAGCTTAATTCCGGCCATTTCTACACGCTTAAGCCTAATAACCTCAAGACCAACCGCCTCACAAAGCTTTCTGATTTCACGGTTTTTTCCCTCGTATAACGTAAAACGCAAAACCGTTCTGTCCTCATGCTTTTCAATATAACCGATATCACAAGGCTGTGTCGTATATTCCTCTAATTTCATACCGACTGCCATTCTGTCAATCTGCTCATCCGTAGCCTTGCCCTTAACGGTGACACGGTAAACCTTAGATACATGACGCTTAGGATGGGTCAAAATATTAGTAAACTCACCGTCGTTAGTCATAAACAAAAGACCCTCTGAATTGCGGTCAAGCCGTCCGACGGGATAAAGACGTATACCAGCGTCGGACACCAAATCAGCCACACAACGCCTACCCTGTTCATCACTCATTGTAGTAACAAAACCTCGCGGCTTATGCAGCATAATGTACATTTTCTCGTCTTTATTTTGAATCGGTTTACCGAATACAGTAACCTTATCGTGTTTTGGGTCAACCTTATCGCCCAAAATCGCCTTACGTCCGTTAATTTTTACCTTACCTTGCTCTATTAATTCCTCTGCCTTACGTCGGGATGCTATAGAGCACTGTGAAAGATATTTTTGTAATCTCAACTTTTCTACTGCCATATTTACTCCTAAATAAAATACTTGAAAATTCCTTTAAAATAATATATTAGTCTTTGCTTAAATGTCGGCTTAAAGACCGACTGTTCAACCGAACCTACAGTAATAATATCACTAGAATGAATTATTCTTCCTTTATACATATAATCAACCCTGCCTACAGTCTGACCTAATTTTACAGGTGCATACAAAAATGGCAGTATTTGATATTTTGCAGAAATTTGCTTTGCTGAGTTGTCGGTACAGCCGCATAAAAATCTCTCGGTTGACACTGTAACTGAATCATCACAACCGCCGACAACAGGTATTGTACTTTCAGGCAAGCTATATGTAATATCCTTAGTTTTTAAATAGCCAAGACCGTAATCCAAAAGATATTTGTGGTCATTCCAATCATCAGGAGCGTTCAAGGTTACGGCAATAACCCTGACACCCTCCTTTTCAGCGGCCGAAACCAAACATCTGCCACTTTTTTTGGTAAAACCGGTCTTTACGCCTATACAATAATCGTAGCTGTTAAGCAACTTATTATGATTATATAAAGTACGCTGATACGGTGGATTTCCAAAGGTCACGGTAATACTTGATTTGGACACAATATCACGAATTACCGGAAAATCCAAGGCATACATTGTCAACAAAGCCATATCGTAAGCAGTCGAATAATGCTCAGGATCATCAAGTCCCGAAGGAGTGACAAAATGAGTATTATCCATACCGATTTCTTTAGCCTTTTGATTCATCAATTCGGCAAATTTCTCAATCGAGCCTGCAACGGCAATTGCAGTACAGTTTGCGGCATCGTTACCCGAAGGAAGCAGCATACCAACAAGCAGCTCATAATATGAAACCATATCACCTGGGAGCAGTCCCATTGATGAACCTTCAACCGTAACCATTTCCTTAGTTGTTACGATTTCCTTTTCCGGTGTGTTAAGCTCTGCCAAAAGCACCGCTGTCATAATCTTAGTGGTACTGGCCATAGATAGCCGTTTATGAATATTTTCGCCTGCCAGAACCTCACCGGTGTCGGCATTGATTAAAACATATCCCTTGGCTGAAACTGAATATGCCTTAGCATTATTACCTAAAAGTGCAACACAAACAGCACAACATATAAAAACCGAAATTAATTTTAAAAGAAATTTCACACCCTAACCTCCGCTAATTATTCTAAAAAATAATATGGCGAAGTCTCGGCATTTAAAACTTTTATTTTACTTCTTCTGCTTTATCCTTTTTAAATAAATCGGAAATTTTATTTATAACCTCGGGAACAGCTGAAATTGCCTTTTCAATAGGTGTTTCGGTATTAGTTGCATTTAAAACCTTAACCTCATTGCCCTTAATAACAAGGAAACAAACCGGACTTACAGTAGCACCGGCTCCGCCTCCACCGCCAAACATCTTAGCGTTTGAGGTTTTGGTAGGAAATTCCGAACCTCCCGAAGCTAATCCAAAGCTAAACTTTGAAATCGGAATTATTGTAATTTCACCGACGTTAATCTGATTACCGATGATGGTATCGGAATCGACTATAGTACGTAGCTTTTGCATTGTAACTTCTAAAAGATTGCTGATATTATTTTCTGCCATTTTTATATCCCCTTTTTGTTATTTACATTTTGAGTATTTACAGTATTATTTTTCATTGTTTGTCTGATTTTTTTCTTCAGAAGAGAAAGCAGTACACCGAAAGCGGCTTTTACAATATAAAAGAGTCTCAGCTTAACCTTAAAATCAATTTCTATTCTTGGTTTATCACCTGAAAAATCACTTTCAACAAGCACTTTTGTCTTTCGGATATTCCACTTCATAAGCTCTAGCAAACCGCGTAAAAGCGGAAAAACAACAGCTGATGCTTCACCGTACATCATAGCGGTTTTATGTGGGTCAGAAGATGCTGCAGTAACAACACATATAAATCTTTTCACACGAATATGTTTGACTGTTTTACATGAACTTATTAAAATATCCTTTACAATTCCTGCTAATTCACAAATTGTTGCTACTAAACCCTTTTTATCAATAAGTTCACGGATTTTATTAGGCTTTTTAATTTCTTGGTCAGACGATTCATTTTCAGTTTGTTTTTCCGGTTTAGGTACAACGGTTTTTTGATAAAACAAAAAGCCCACTTTAACATAAACACTGTCATTGACCGAGCCCTTGACCGTAACACTCGAAAGCAGTAAAACCAAAACAACCGCTATAAATCCCAAAATTATATAAAGTGCTATCAATTAAGCTTCCTCCGGCTTGATATCTTCAGCCAATCCGTCAACTTCATCACTGATATTCTTAGCTAAGTCCATAACCTCAGCCGACAGCATCTTTAACTGACCATTGGCATCCTCAACGGTTTCATCACTCGGTACATCAGGAAGCTCGTCCAGGCTTTTTAAACCAAAGCAACGCAAAAAGTTAGCAGTAGTTCCGTATAAAAGCGGTCTGCCCGGAAGCTCCAGTCTGCCCTTTTCCTCCAATAAGCCCTTTTCAACCAGAGTTGAAACAACACCTGAGCAGTCAACACCTCTGACCTGTTCAACATAAGCTTTTGTAACCGGCTGATTGTAGGCTATTACCGCCAAAACCTCTAATGCAGCTTGTGAAAGAGGTGCTTTTCTTCTCAAATCAAGCACTGAACGGATATTTTCGGCATATTCCTTTCGGGTACAAAGCTGATAGCAAAAATCAAGTCTTACAAGCTTTACTGCACTGCCCGATTTGTCCAAACGGTCCGAAAGCATATCCATAATACCTTCTACCGTCTGGTTATCAATCTCAAATACATCGGAAAATTTATCTATTTCGACCGGCTCACCCGCGGCAAAAAGTATAGCCTCAAAAGCCGGGATCATTTCATTAACTGTCATTTCTTCTTACCTCTAACCATAGTAATTTCTATATTCTCACCCTCGCCGTCCAAATGGACGCGGTTGGCTTTGCATAGCTCTAAAACCGCTAAAAATGTAGCAACAAGCTCAGAACGGCTTTGTGCAGTGCTGAATAGTCCGCTCATTTTTCTTTTTCCGCCACGCATAAGATTTTTCATTACAAATACAATTTTTGATGAAACTGAAACAATCTTTCTTGCAACAATTTTACTGAAAACGTTAGTCGGCGGCGGTAACTTCCTCTGACCGCGGCCGATAGCGGCAATATATGAAGATAAAATCAGCTCTTTTTCGTGAGTGTTTTGATATGTTTTATCAAATTCAATTTTTTCAGGAAGCTTTATAAACATATCAAAGCCGTCGGTCATATTACCTAAAAGCTTAGCGGCTCTACGGCAACGTTCATACTCCATGAGTTCTTCAGTCAGTTCTTCCTTTAACTGCTCAGCCTCATCATGCTTAGGCAAAAGACTGACAGTCTTTAGATAAATCAAACGTGAAGCCATCTCAATAAACTCACTGGCAACGTCCATATCCTGAAGCTGCATCGAACGGATATACTCGATATACTGGTCAACCAATACCGTTAGCTGAATGTCATTTATATTAAGTTTATTTTTTGAAATCAGGTGTAAAAGAAGGTCTAAAGGTCCTTCAAACACATCAAGCTTATATTCAATTGCAGTCATAAATACATCCTTAAATAAATAATTCAAAAGGTAACGAGGTTACATATAAAATAAATTCGGTTACATTACCGGTAATATTACTCAAAGCCGAGCCAAAGCCTGAACCTGCAAAGATTAAAACGAGTAATCCAATGTATAAATAACGTTCATACTGCATTATCTTCCAATAAATTCTATCAGGTAAAATAGCGTACAGTATTTTAGAGCCGTCAAGCGGAGGTATGGGTATTAAATTAAAAACAGCAAGTGATACATTAATTAAGGTTATATACAAAAGTATCAATTCAATAATTGAAACGAACTGATAGATATAGGTACCATAATATTCAATATAGAATTCGGTTTTAAACAATATAAAGGTAACCAATTGAAGTACAAATGCAACTATCGTGGCAACTATCAGATTAGATACAGGACCTGCTAAGGCAGTTAGTGCCATTCCTCGCTTTTCATTTTTAAAATAACGTGAATCAACCTGCACCGGCTTAGCCCAACCGAAGCCGACAAGGAATATCATAACCGCACCGACATAATCAATATGCTTAATTGGATTCAGTGACATTCTACCCTGCCATCTGGGTGTTGGGTCGCCGAGCTTTTCAGCAACAAAGCCGTGAGCATATTCGTGAACCGGCATTACCAGAAACACTACAATTGCCGCAGAAATAATGCTTGAAAAAATTTCAATAAAGCTTCCGCGGTTTAAAATTACATCCAAAACTCCCATTTTTATCTCCTTTTAATGAAAGTGTTCATATTATTTTACGCTTATTGATTTAAAAATAAATAATAATTATCTGATTTTTAAACAAAAAGCAATACAGAAGTAAAGCACAAAACAGCAGTAGAAAAACAGGTGAAATACTTTAACAAAAGTGCAAAAACACTATTTTCGTTTTGGTGTTTTTGAAAACCTAATCCGATAAAAACAACACCTATAAAGAAAAGCGGTACTATATAGCGAAAATCCATAGAACAACCAAACGGATACCTGATATTAAAATAGATAAAGAAAGCTAGCTGAATAATATAAAACAAAATCAACGGCAAAAGCTTTTTGATGTTATTCTTATCTTTTAGTAAAGTAACAAAAGCTGAAAGAGATACTAATATTAAAAATAAATTTACCAAAACAGCGAATAACGCTATTCCCTGACTTCCGAAATTATATTCACCAAAGAGTGAATTTCTTAAAACATAGCCCCATACATTGTGCTCTTCCCAAACGTCAACATAAACCCCTACTCCTTCAGTAGAAAAAGGCAAAAGTAAGCGCTTTACAATGCTTACGCTACCGGTGTATAAAGGGTTGGTAACCGGTATTGGAGCAACATATCCTAACGGTTGTTCAAACAAAATGTAATTTCTTATTGGATGCCACAGGCCTAACGGCAAGAGAAGGATTACAAATAAAAATGAATGTAAAGCTACCCTGCCAAATCTCAAGGATTTATCAAAAATTAATTTTATTAAAACAGTTATGCCTGCGACAACCGCAAACAAAGCAGCCGACACCTTAGTCATCATAGCAAGTCCGCAAAACATACCTGAAATAACGGCAAATTTTAATGAAGGTGCTTTATACCACTTAATTAGATAAAGTAATGAAATTAAGGTGAGCATAATCATCAGAATATCGTTATTTATACTGCCGGCTAAAACGAACATACCCGGGAAAAATGCCAAAATCAGACAACATATTATAAGAGCTTTAACGTTTACACCCAATTCAGAACAGATTTTTACACCTATAATCATTGAAACAGATGAATAAATAACGGTTAACAGCTGAATGTTTTCAAAGCTTCTTTCCAACGAAAATCCTAAGAGGTCACCAAACCATACAACAACTGCCGAAATTAAATGATGCAAGGGCGGATGACTGAACTGCCAGTAATTAGTGTCAGGCAGACTGCCATTATTAAAAATGTAATTAATATATGAAAGATGCCCAGAGCTATTTAATGACTCGACATCATGCTGATTTTGAAAATAACCGATTTTCAATGCATAGCATAGCCTTAACGCAAAACCACAAGCAAATATGAGGTATATAACTGCCTCGTAGGAAAGCTTGTTTTTCTTATATAGAAACAGTGCAACAGCACATATAATAAAAAGTGATGCAACTGTTAAAACCTCAGCTATTGATTGTATATTTCTAACAGTCTGGTCAATAAATGCAAAAACAAATAAGATGACCAAGCCGAAAGCAAACGGTAAAATATATTCGGTTTTAAGATTTTGTCTAAAATTTATTCTACCGTTCACACATAAACTTCCTTTACTTTATTTTTCTCGCTTCAATATAGTAACGCTTGTCGGCGGCATGACCCATAGAAAAGGTTTTTCTGGGCAAAGAACCGTCCTGACGTACCGCAGGGAACAATTCATCCTTTTGCATACCGTCAAATATAAAGCCAAGGTTATTTTCGTTCTCGCAGATTGAACGAACAACCTCCTCACCATGTATATAGTCAATTTTTACATTGTTTGCTTTAATATAATCATCAAGCCAAGTCTGAAGTGTGCCAACCGGAAGCTTAGATGTAGGTTTGACCGAAATTTCAACCTCATTTTTACCGAAAACACAGGTGAATTTATGCGCATCGGCACCAATATAATGATGGGTAGCATCACCTAAATCGGCAACAAACTTTTCAATAACGGCTTTGGGGTCAACATTAAATAATACACGGTAAATAGGCTCAAACTGAATCGAATCATCGTGAATATTAACAACCTCAACCAACGCCGATTTTGATAGCTCATTATCATTTAATAAACTACATTCCTTAGCAGTTGCAAGAGAGTGGTTACCGTCACCAACAGCAAACATCATTTTATCCTCATCATTTTCATATAGTGCGGCTACAGAAGCACCGACTCTCTCAATATCCTCAGGATTCAAAAACCAGCCGGTAATATGACCGCCGCCCTGCATTAAATCAAAGTCATAAGCAACCTTTAAACTATTCTTTTTAAGCTTTAAAGGCTCGATAACCGTTTTATTCGGGTCATCACAAAGTAAAAGCACATGAGGTAATTCTAATGAAGCATCCTTTCTTATTTTAACTCTCGGAGGTATACGTTCAACTACAGTCTGCTCAGTAGCACGAATAAGTGCCTTACTTCCCTTTCTGTAATCATAATCCGAAAGCTCAATTGCACCGACTATACCGTGACGGACGGTGCCGTCACTTTGAGTACGTTCAACATAAATCATTGAATCCTTGTACTCAGTAAACACACCGTTATCAAGGTATTTATTCATATTACTGTTAATATCAGAAATTCTTTTTTCGGTATCATTATCATCTAAATAAAACTCAGGTAAAGTAATATGTAATGTTGATTCAGCATCACCAACTTCTTTTTCAACAGACCTCCAATAATCAGCTTCAGAGGTAAACTGGTCGCACGCAACAACGGACCATTTACCAAAATCACCGTTCGGCAGTAAAATATCTGCAGCCTTAAATTTGTATTCACTCATAATAATACCCCTTAAGCAATAAAAATCCAATATATATACTATTCATTTTATTATACATTTTTTCAATATAAAAGTCAATTAAAAGAAAAAATATTATTATAATGAAATAATTTTGATAAATCTCAAAAAAAGTTCTTGACATTTAAGAATTTTAGGTTATAATAGTTTTTGCCGTTGAGGAATAGTGTAACGGTAGCACGACAGACTCTGACTCTGTTTGTTGGGGTTCGAATCCCTATTCCTCAGCCAAAAAATTCGACAAGTTTCGACTTGTCGAATTTTTTTATCCAAGCCACAGGCTTGATGATATACAATACTTCGCATTGATGATACACACGACTTCGGCGTGATTGGGCTGCGTGGTTACATAATCTATTGCTCTTTTTGCAAATTGTGATATAATAAAATCGAAAAAGGTGGTGCGACGATGAAGAAAAATTACCTGAGAGGAATTAAAGGAAAAAAGATACGAAGACAGTACTTCAATGCTCCGCTTATCTTTTTGTTTTCTTTAATGATCGCCATTCCTTATTCAATTACTGTATTTTCGCTTGCTATGGGAAAGTACGAGCAATACGAATTACCATCTACTTTGGAATCGTCAGTTTTGGTATGCGTTGGCCTTTCTTTGCCTTTTCTGATACTCCGAGTCCTAAATAAGCATTTTTTTGGAAAAATTATTTGCGTGATTAACGACGAAGGTATTCATCACTCTAAAGGAATGCTTAAGTGGGAAGCAGTAGAAAAAATCGAATATGCCATTGACTCAAAGCCGAGATACAAAAGTGATCCTTCAAAGGCGTTTCGCGCAATCGTATATTACGCACAAGGGACCAAACACCTTGTTCTTGAAAAAGTCCCAATATCTTTATTATCGCGTATCAAAAAATACAGAAAAGATATTGATACCCGTATAGAAGGCATTACCTCTTTGTTACCTACGATATTGGTTATATCTGCAATTATCATCATATGCCCTCTTTACATAATATCATTAAAAAATGCGCCGGGCGCTTCCACTTCTCAAATAATCGTCATCATGGTGATTATGCTTGTATTGGGAATTGTTCGCATTTATGTCTTCGACGCTTTCTCAATAGAATATCGTTTTTGGAACAAGATACTGCCGAGAAAGTGGCTATCATATATCGTGCTTGCTTGCTATTATCCGTTGTTCTATGTTGCCTTTCTTGTTTTGTTCCACATCCCAAATTGGTTTGTCGTTGTTGCGCTCGGAATATCCTTGGGCATTGTTCAGCCGCCCGTTCCTTCTCGTCACGGTAGCGCTCGCAGGATTCTTTCTTATGAACAGCTTTATGATATCTACATTAACAAAGCGGATTTTTGGGAAAGCAAAATTGAACAACGTAAAAATAGAAGTAGAAAGTAATATTTACATAGGTTCCGATACTGGAATAATTGGAAAAATGTTTTTGCCCGCCGAAAATCACTTTATTACACACGGGTTCAAGTCCATATCAAAACAACGGAAAATATCTTTTTCGTAGCCCATATACAAACAAAAAGAAACGACAATTTTCAACAAGAAAATTGTCGTTTCTTTTTGTTCTCTCCACTTATCCCTTTCATTTTTCTCTATCCATTTAAGGTTGTTACTAAATTTTTTATATTAGTATATATTCTGGCACAAATAACCAGCTTATTCAAAATTATATTTTGCTTATTTTTACAAATTTAAATAAATAATTAACGTTCGATTACAACAAATAATAATTAAAAATATAATTCTCTTTTTACATCTATTTTGTCATAATATGTTGATTTTATAAAGAGTTTATGTTATAATAACTTGAAATCCTATGGAAGCTAAACCGTTTATGTTTCTTTTGGTTTAGAAAGGAAGTTTTATCTATGAATATCCCTTTTTCACCACCTGATATTACTGAGCTTGAAATTAATGAAGTTGTTGACACCTTACGTTCCGGATGGATTACCACCGGTCCTAAGGTTAAGCTTCTTGAATCTAAATTGGCAGCATATGTAGGCACTGAAAAATGCGTTTGTATGAGTTCTCAGACCGCTTGCGCCGAAATGGTGCTGCGTTTACTTGGTATAGGCCCCGGTGACGAGGTTATTACTACCGCATACACCTATACCGCTTCTGCATCTGTAATTTGCCATGTCGGCGCTAAGGTTGTTTTGGTTGATATTTCACCTGACGGCTTTGAGATGGACTATACATTACTCGAAAATGCAATCACCGACAAAACAAAAGCAATTATTCCGGTTGATATCGCCGGTATTCCCTGCGATTATGATAGAATATTTGATATTGTTAACCGAAAGAAGGATTTGTTCTGCCCGTCAAACGATATTCAAAAAGCCTTTGGCAGAATAGCTGTTTTAGCTGACACGGCTCATTCATTGGGTGCCTCCAGATACAGTAAGAAAACCGGCAGTATTGCTGATTTTTCATCATTCTCGTTCCACGCAGTCAAGAATTTCACTACTGCTGAAGGCGGTGCTGTTACCTGGAACGATATCCCTGGATTTTCTAACGAGGATATCTATCACGAGATGCAGCTGTTAAGTCTACACGGTCAATCTAAGGACGCTCTTGCGAAAACCAAGGTCGGTTCTTGGGAATATGATATTATCGGCACATATTACAAATTCAATATGACCGATATTATGGGTGCACTCGGTCTTGCACAGTTAAGCCGTTATGATGGCTTAATGAACCGCCGGAGAGAAATTGTCAAAAAATTTGATAAAGCATTCAAATCTGCAGGTATTTATACCCTGCCGCATTTGAGTCAAGACTATACATCATGCTGCCATTTATATATTACACGCATTCCCGGTATTACTCCTGAGCTACGTAACGAAATAATTATCAAAATGGCAGAAAAAGGTATATCTTGCAATGTTCATTATAAGCCGTTGCCGATGCTTACAGCTTATAAAAATTTAGGATTTGATATTAATAATTATCCTAACGCCTACAATTTCTTTAAAAATGAAATTACACTTCCCTTGCATACACTTTTGACCGATAGCCAAGTAGATTATATAATTGAAACTTATTTATCAATAGTCGGTGAGTATTTGAAATGATTTTGAAAAAATGGGACAAGCTTCCTGAAAACTTTAAAAACGATGCCGTTAGGGTATATTATGATATGTTAAAAAAGAAAAGGTTTTCCCTTTTCTTTAAACGTATCTTTGATATACTTCTTTCGGCATTCCTGCTTGTTTTATTAAGTCCGATTTTTTTAATTTTGGCCGTAATTATTAAGCTTGATTCAAAGGGGCCTGTATTTTACAGACAGGTACGTGTTACAACCTACGGCAAAAATTTTAAGATATTCAAATTCCGTACAATGGTACAGAACGCCGATAAAATTGGTACTCAGGTAACTGTAAACAATGACAGCCGTGTTACTAAGGTCGGTTTGATTTTACGTAAATTCCGCCTTGATGAGTTGAGTCAGTTGATTGATGTTTTTAGAGGTACTATGACATTTGTCGGTGTACGGCCTGAGGTTCCTAAATACGTCCAACATTATACCGATGAAATGCTTGCTACTTTACTGCTTCCTGCCGGTATAACTTCTAAAACAAGCATCCTCTATAAGGATGAAAACGAACTTTTGGATTCCAGTAAGGATATAGATAAAACTTATATCGAAAAAATCCTGCCCGATAAAATGAAGCTCAATTTAGAAGGTATCAGAGAATTCAGCTTATTAACTGATTTTAAAATAATGTTTATGACCGTTGCCGCGATGCTTGGCAAGGAATATAATAATTAACTAAAATTATTTTGGGGGTTTATAGATATGTCTTCTGTGTCATTAGGTAAACGCTTTAGAATTATGGTTATACTTGCCGTTCTTGATGCTATTTTCATTAGTGGCTCATTTTTCATAGCTTTGTGGCTGAGGCACGATTTTAAAATATCAGCAATTCCTGTTGAGTATGTTGAAACTTTTTTTAGAACAATTCCTTTCTATGTAGTTATATATTTTCTTGTATTTTCTCTTTTAAAGCTATATAGAAATATTTTAAGCTTTGCTGATCAGGATGATTTATTCAGAATTTTTATAGCCTACGGCATACTTGCAGTTATCGGTGTTGCCTCGGTTGTTATTTTTGATTTTAATATGCCGCGTTCATATTATTTACTCGGTTGGCTTTTAAGCTTTATGTCTACAGTATTTTTAAGATTCTCAAAAAGAATTTACTTAAGCGTTGTAGGCGTGTTGGGAAGATTGTCATCTAAAAAAAATTACGAAAAAATTATGATAATCGGTGCCGGCTATGCAGGAAGAATGCTTCTGCGTGAATACACTGAAAGTGATAAGCTTAATGCAAAGGTTGTCTGCTTTATTGATGACAATGAGCAGAAAAAGGGTTGTATATTAGGTGGTGTTCCCGTTGTCGGCGGACGTAATGATATTGTTTCTGCCGCATTTAAGTATAATGTTGATAAGATTATTTACGCTATTCCAAGTGCTTCAGGTAAAACAAGAAAGGAAATTCTCGATATTTGCTGTGAAACCGGTTGTAAGGTTGAAATTGTACCCGGTATATATCAGCTTGTAACCGGCGAAGCCAGTACAAGTAAACTAAGGAAAGTACAAATTCAGGACCTTTTGGGACGCGATGCAATTTCAGTTAACCTTGATGAGATTTATAAATATATCTCGGGTAAGGTTGTTATGGTTACCGGTGGTGGCGGTTCTATCGGAAGCGAGCTTTGCCGACAGATAGCTCTGTCTAACCCGAAGACCTTGATTATTTTTGATATTTACGAAAATAACGCTTATGATATTCAGCAGGAATTAAAGAAAAAGTATCCCCAGCTTGATTTAGAGGTGCTTATCGGTTCTGTACGTAATACTGCACGTCTTGATAAGGTATTAGGTAAGTTTAAGCCTGATATTGTATTCCATGCTGCAGCACATAAGCACGTACCTTTAATGGAGGATTCCCCTAACGAGGCAATCAAAAATAATGTATTCGGTACCTATAAGATGGCCAAAGCCGCGGTTCAGAATGGTGTTAAAAAGTTTGTTTTGATTTCAACCGATAAGGCAGTTAATCCCACAAACATTATGGGTGCCTCTAAGCGCCTTTGTGAAATGGTTGTTCAGATGATGAACAGAGAAGCACCTAATACCGAGTTTGTAGCAGTACGTTTCGGTAATGTTTTAGGAAGTAACGGAAGTGTAATTCCGCTGTTTGAAAAGCAAATTGCCGAAGGCGGTCCTGTAACCGTTACACATCCTGATATCACTCGCTTCTTTATGACTATTCCTGAGGCTGTTTCGTTGGTTTTGCAGGCTGGCTACTATGCCAAAGGCGGCGAAATTTACGTGCTCGATATGGGTCAACCTGTTAAAATTGCCGATATGGCACGAAATCTAATTAAGCTTTCTGGCTTCGAGCCTGATTTTGATATTAAGATTGAGTTTACCGGTCTTCGTCCCGGTGAAAAGCTTTATGAAGAGCTACTTATGGACGAGGAAGGCTTGCAGGATACCGATAACAAGCTTATTCACATCGGAAAGCCTATTGAAATGGATGATGAATTGTTCAAAGCACAGCTTAAACGTCTTGAAGAGGCTTACAAGGTTGAAACTGAGGATATGAAGGATATCGTAGCCGAAATCGTTCCTACCTATAAGCGTACAAACAATTAAATCAAAGCAACAAAAAAACACGTACGGTGAGGTACGTGTTTTTTATTACAATATCAGCATTAAAGAAGTTAAAATAATTAAAAATCCAAAATTAAAAGCACTAAACATTCCTATATAATAGCCTGTTTTTGCAGGATTATGTGATGTATACTCACGAAATGTAATTAAAGAGGCTAATGATGCAATCAATGTGCCGGCTCCGCCGATATTGACACCAACTAATAAATTTGCATAGTCTCCGGTAAACTGTGAAAGTAAAATTGATGACGGAACATTGCTGATAACCTGGCAGGATAAAACACTGAATATTAACGTGTTTTTATCCAAAAGATAAGAGAAGAAATCACGCACTACATCAATTCTCGCCATATTTCCAGCAAAAATAAAAAAGAAAACAAATGTCAAAAGTAATGGATAATCCACCTTCTTCAACGCATCGCGGTCAACCACGAACAGAACAGGAGGAATAATTATCAGACCTAAATAATAAGGAATTCCACGAAAAACTATTGCAATTGAGATAGCAAATAGAACTAAATAAAGTACTGCTTTTTTAATATTAAATGACTTAGGCGTATCCTTAATATCTATCGGTTCAGGCTTGATAAACAAGCAGCAAGCAGTGATTAAAGCAATTGAAACCAAAAACGGTACAAGCATTATACTCATAAACTCTAAATTGGGTATACTGAATTTAGTATACAAGTAAAGGTTCTGAGGATTTCCGAAAGGAGTAAGCATACCGCCTAAGTTTGCTGCAATATTCTGCATAATAAAGGTAAAAGCCATATATCTTTCCTTTCCGCCGGTAGATAACACAAAGTAACCAAGCGGCAGAAATGTAAGCAATGCCATATCATTTGCAATCAGCATTGAGCCGATAAAGGTTATATAAACAAGTGCTAAAACACACATTCTGATATTTTTAAAGCATTTTACAATTTTTTTGGCAAGAATATAGAAAAAGCTTATATTTTTCAGTGCACAAACAACAGCCAATACGCAAAAAAGGCAGGTTAATGTTTTTACATCAAAATATCCAAGATACTGACTGTCAATAGGAACAAAAATGCAGGTAATCAAAGCAGCGGTAAATGCGACGCACATTACAATATTTCTTTTAATAAAAGAATATAACAATTCAGTTATACTGATTTTAGGCTTACGTACTGCAATCAAATATAGCACTTCCCTGTATCAAAATATTTAAAACACCTAAAGTGTTTTAATACTTTTTTCAAAAAAAGTCAAGTATTATTTTAAATTATAAAAAAAGTTTATAAATTTTACCTAAATTTAACCTGTACTTGAAGATGAATTTACATACAACTGATATATTATAATTAAATTAATTTAAGGAGTAAAAGTATGGATATCTTTAATGTCTTGGCACTAATCGGCGGACTTTGCCTATTCCTCTTCGGAATGAATCTAATGGGTGAAGCCTTGGAAAGACGTGCAGGAAGTAAATTAAAAACAATTTTAGGGAAATTAACGAATGGACGAATTGCCGGATTTTTAACCGGTCTCGGAGTTACTTCTATAATACAGAGCTCATCTGCTACAACTGTTATGGTAGTTGGATTTACCAATTCCGGATTGATGACCTTAAAACAGGCAATTAATGTTATTATGGGTGCTAACGTCGGTACAACCGTTACCGCTTGGCTTTTAAGTCTCGGAGGTATTGATTCTTCAAACACCTTTGTGCAGTTATTGAAGCCGTCATCCTTTACTCCGGTGTTAGCTTTAATAGGTATAGCATTATATATGTTCTCAAAAAAGGACAAAGCAAAGGACACAGCAGTTATACTCCTTGGCTTTGCGACATTGATGTACGGTATGGATGCTATGTCGGATTCGGTATCCGGTTTGAAGGATGTTCCAGCCTTCCAACAGTTGTTTATTAAATTCCAGAATCCGATTTTAGGAGTTTTGGCCGGTGCAATTCTTACAGGTATCATTCAATCAAGCTCTGCCTCTGTCGGTATTTTACAAGCTTTATCAGCAACCGGTCAGGTAACCATAGGTGCATCAATCCCCATAATAATGGGACAGAATATCGGCACCTGCGTTACTGCATTACTTTCAAGTGCAGGAACCAACAAAAACGCACGTCGTACTGCTGTAGTTCACCTTTCCTTTAATGTTATAGGAAGTGTTATACTTTTATCAGTATATTCTTTAATGAAATATACTGTTAATCCGACTATACTCAACGATAGTGCCAATCATGTAACAATCGCTGTTTGCCATTCGGTATTTAACATAATCTGTACCGCACTGCTATTACCCTGTGCCGGCTTACTTGAAAAATTAGCCTGCAAAATTATTCCCGATTTAAAAACAACCGACAATTTTACAACACTTGATGACCGTTTGCTTACTACTCCTTCAATTGCTATTGACCAAAGCCGCTCGGTAACGGTTGAACTCGCAAATTTTGCTGTTGAAGGTTTACACAATGCAATAGCTTCATTTGAAAACTATACACCCGAGCTCGCAGAAAAAATTCGCAACGCTGAAGAAAAAACTGATAAATATGAAGATATTTTAGGCTCTTATTTAGTACGACTCAGCTCATTGAAAATAAGTTCTGAAGATAGTGCCGAAACCGCCATGCTTCTTAAGGTTATCGGCGACTTTGAAAGAATCTCCGACCACAGTGTCAATCTTTTAGAGTCGGTTGAAGAAATGCGTGAAAAAGAAATAGTACTATCAACAAATGCAAAAAATGAGCTTCTAACACTTACTGCTGCAGTCAATGAAATTGTTGATCTCGCGTACCTTGCATTTACCGAGCGAAGCAACGATGTAATTGCAAGTATAGAGCCTTTAGAACAGGTCATTGACCAACTCAAATGTTCATTAAGAAATAATCACATTACTCGCTTACAGCAAGGAGAATGTACCATGGATGCCGGCTTTGTCTGGTCGGATATGCTGACTAACCTTGAGCGCACATCTGACCATTGTTCTAATATAGCAGGCTGTATGCTTGACTTAACTCTTCATGATATGAATATCCACGAAAACCTTAGAGCTATTAAGCGTGATGGTGAGGAATTTAACCGTAAATTCGACGAATACTTACTTAAGTATTCAATATAATTGATAATACAAAACGAAAATATGATACACACCTAACGGTTGATTATATACCATTACTTTCATAATAGATAAAAAATCCAAGTCCTCGGACTTGGATTTTTTTGGCGCGCTGAGAGGGACTCGAACCCCCGACCTACTGCTTAGAAGGCAGTTGCTCTATCCAGCTGAGCTATCAGCGCAATATTCAATTCATAAAAAACGCCCATAAACCGAAGACTATTGCCAACGGCCGGGCATTTTTGGAGCGGGTGATGGGAATCGAACCCACGCGACCAGCTTGGAAGGCTGGAATTCTACCACTGAACTACACCCGCAACTTTGTGACGCAGTATATAATACCACAAACTACGTCACACGTCAAGAGAAAATTTAAAAATTTTAGAATTTATTTACAAAGAAAATTCTAATTCAGGAGCTTCGTTGCAAATAACGTTAACCGATTTGAAATTCAGCTCAGGATTATCAATCATAGCACCTATAATCTTATCCTCAACCTCTTTACGGACCATTTTACGAAGCTCTCTGGCACCCGACTTGCCGTCACACTTCTCAGCAAAGTAGCTGCAAACCGAACTGTCATAACTGAACTTAATATTTCGTTCTGCCAGCAACGGCTTTAGTTCATCAAGAATAAGCTCTGCTATTTTCTCAAGAGAATCCTTACCTAACGGTGAGAATGCAACAATTTCGTCTACCCTGCCTAAAAATTCAGGTCTTAAGAAATCCTTAAGTGCTTTTAAAGCCTTATCCTTAGTTGCCTCTGCCTGTGTTTTATTAAAGCCTAATAACGTACCGTTATTATCACTTCCTGCATTCGAGGTCATTACCAAAACAGTGTTTTCAAAGTTGACAGTTCTGCCTTGAGAATCGGTAATCCTGCCGTCATCGAGGATTTGCAGCAATATATTCAAAATATCAGGATGTGCCTTTTCAATTTCATCAAAAAGTATTACCGAATACGGCTTTCTGCGCACCTTTTCGGTTAGCTGACCGGCTTCATCATAGCCAACATATCCCGGAGGCGCACCAATCAGCTTAGACACAGCATGCTTTTCCATAAATTCCGACATATCAAGTCTAATCAAAGCATCGGGAGTATTGAACATTTCTTTAGCCAACACCTTGACAAGCTCGGTCTTACCGACACCGGTAGGTCCCACAAAGATAAACGACGCCGGTCTGCGGTGGCTTGAAATTTGAACACTTGAACGTCGGACACCTAAAACAACAGCTTCAACTGCTTCATCCTGACCGATAATATGCTTTTTAATATTATTTTCTAAGGTTGAAAGCTTTTCTAGATTGTTCTGTTTAACCTTAGCGGCAGGAACACCGGTCCAAAGCTCAATAACACGGGCCAAATCATCATTTGTAACCTTGTTTTTTGCGGCCTTTGGCTTTACTCTTTCAAGTTCTTCCCTACTCTTTTCAAGCTCAAATTTTACTGTTGCAATACGTTCATAATCGGGATTATTAACATCATTTTCAAGCTCTGCCAATTCAGCTGTAAGCTTATTA